>Ga0307492_10000374_pt1 | contig 19317 bp, 18 predicted proteins | sample SI3LmetaG_FD_202365 | JGI IMG/M metagenome (GOLD analysis project Ga0307492, IMG submission 202365) | Sea-ice brine microbial communities from Beaufort Sea near Barrow, Alaska, United States - SI3L | ecosystem: Environmental > Aquatic > Marine > Coastal | place: USA: Alaska | collected 2017-05-06 | reverse complement strand
TGGCAATGGTTAAAAAAGTTTGGGCCATGCAAGGGCGCATTGTGCCCCAGGATGGACAGGGCCAGAATGCCATCTTGCTGGCAGCCTATCGCAACGCCAACCCTGAGGTTTTGCAGTTTTTGCTGGACCAGGGCGTCTCCGCGACCGCAGCGGACGCCCAAGGTAACACGGCACTGATCATCGCCGCGCAGCGCAACACGGTGGCGATCATCGATTGGCTGTTGTCGGCCAAAATGGCGCTCAATCAGGCGAATAAACAGGGTGATACGGCCCTATTGATCGCTTCAGGTCGCAGTGCCGATAATGACCAACAGCAGCAGAACAACCGAACTATCCTGGAACGTCTGATCAATGCCGGTGCTCGTGTGGATCTGCAATCCAGCAACGGTAACGGCGTTCTGATCAATGCCGTGCGCAGCCACCAAGGCTACGACACCCTCGAGTATTTACTGAGCCAAGGTGCGCCGATCAATTCAGTTAATAACAATCAGTTGAGTGCCCTAATGGTCGCGGCCATGGTCGCCCGCGATGCACGCATCATTAGCCTATTCGTCGCCAAGGGCGGCAATGTGCAGCAGTCCGATGACTTTGGCGATACCGCCCTGGATCTGATCGGCGATAATGACGCATTAGCCCAGACAGAGGCCGTACAGTGGTTGATTGAAGCCCAGCCGTACTAGTTTTTCATCACAACCACAGCTTGTCATGAAACGCTTGAACCCGCTATTTACATGCCACGTTGCAGCGCCCAAGGTAGTAGGCGCGTAGCTACTCGGTCGTCGCCAGCGCGGGCATTAAGTCTTTGAGCGGGTCGAGCAATTCGGTAAACAGCTCGAACTCTCGATAGTCGATTTTAAGATGCACGCTGTTCCAGACCAGATCTTCAACAAAACGTTCCATCATCAATTTATAGGTGCCTCGATCAGGCCGCTTGAGGAACAGCTGCCGGGCGATCTTGCAGGAATTGGCCAAGCTTCTGCGCGCAACGGCCAGTTTGAGGTAGTTTTCGATGATTTTGACCAGTTCGGAGGCCTTTATATGGCCCACTCGCTCCAACAGTTCGGCCAATAATTCTTGTTCGTGTCGCTGTGCCAGTTCCAGCATCCCAGGTTGCAGACCCTGTTCAAGCGCATCACTTAGAGTCAGTGCACCCGATAGCTGTTTGTAATCGAGTAATAGCTCATGTGCCGCAGCACTCAGGGTAATATTAGCGGGTTGGGTGTCGAGTCTGTTTTCCTGCCGGCGCTGTTTTATCGCCGACAAGGCTTTGCGCAGGCGGTCCCAGTCATCATCCTGAAGTGCATCGTTTAACACCAACTGTGCCGACTGATAAAGATCCTTGTGCGTCGTTTCGGTGACGCGCCATTGGGTGAGATGATTTTTTAGGCCGGCAATCCCAATACCATGAATGGGGTGCTCTGGACGGGCAGGCCAATCGGGTAGGGACAATTGATAGTCGAGCCAGGCCAGGCAATCGAACCAATCCGTGGCATTAATCTGATAACGTCGCCCGGGCATAAAGTTCTGCACTGTAAATAAGGAATGGAGTGATATTAGGCCTTGGCGACCCTCATTAGCTCATTATAGCGCCCTATTCGTCTACAGTGTAGTCACTTAACCCAAATGAACCCGCCGCGCTGGCTGTAATACCCGATCCCACCTTAGATGACGCCCAGCTCTAGCGCTTTAAGCACTGCCCGGGTGCGATCCCGTACTCCTAATTTCGCCAGGATATTGGATACATGGTTCTTAATAGTGCCTTCAGATTTAAAGATAGCGCGCGATATTTCTTTATTAGAATAACCACCCGCCATCAGGCGCAATATTTCAATTTCTCGTTGCGTCAAGGGATCTTGTACCGGATCTTTTTCAACCCGGCTGCCACCATCTTTCTGCAGCTCGGTAAAACCCTTGATCACTCGTTCGGTGACGGCCGGCTGAATCATGGTTTCGCCGCGATAGACTGAATCGATCGCCTCTACCAGGGACTCCAGTGACACATCCTTCAACAGAAAGCCTCGTGCACCGGCTCGGATGGCATTCAGAACCAGTTCGTGGTCATCAAAGGTGGTGAGAATAATCACAGGAATGTCGATCCCGGTGTCTTTCATTTGCTTCAGGGTCGAAACACCATCCAACTTTGGCATACGGATGTCCATTAGCACCACATCGGGCGCTAACTGCGCAAACAGCCCGAGGGCTTCTTCGCCATCACCGGCCTCCCCGACAATGTCGATATGGCCGGCCAAATTAAGTAAGGACTTGATCCCTTCGCGCACCAGGTTTTGATCATCGACCAACATTACCCGGATCAATTTTTGTGCCGTTGCAGTCATAGTGCCTCCATTGTGGGAATTCGGATCTTCAGGCCAAAGCCTTTAGTAGTGTTAATATCAATTTGGCCACGTAATTTTTCGATTCGCTCGCGCATCCCTTTGAGGCCGTTACCCTCATGAATACCGAGCTGGCAATGACCATTATCGGTCACACTCAGTTCGACCTGAGTGGGTTGCTGACGGAGGTTGATGTGCATTTCACTGGCATTGCCATGTTTCAATGTATTGGTGATCGCCTCTTGGACACAACGAAACAGGGCTTCGGCCGTTTTTGCATCGTTTAGTTGGAAATCGGCCGCAACCACCAGATCGATTTTCAGGCGTGGAATTTGTGCAACCAAGGCATCCAACGCATCCTTGAGTCCAACACTGGAGCCTTCGCGCATCTCTTGTACCGTTTCGCGTACGTCAGTGAGCAATTGTTTGGCGACGCGATGCGCCTCAACGACATGCGCCTTGTTTTCACCTTCGGTGGTATAGGTTAAATACTGTAATTTCAGGATCAAAGCCGTGAGATGATGTCCCAAGCCGTCGTGCAGATCGCGCGAGATGCGCAGTCGTTCGCTCTGTTTGGTCGATTCCTGCAACAGGGCTTGGGTGGCGATCAATTCGCGATTCAACATGGTTATTTCATCGCGTGCTTCCTGTTCTTGGATAACCCGCTGACTCATACGAAAGGCAAACAAATTGAAAGCGCCGCCCAGTGCGGTCCAAACCAGAGCATCAGGCGTTTGCCAATAGAAAGCATTATAGAAATAGTCTATCGCGATGAGCGCTAAGGCGCCCATTAGCGCCGGAAGGTGATTGAACCGAATGGGTAACTGGGCCGTCAGGGCGACCGCCAATATCGACACCACTCCGGAATTGGTAAAAGACCGGATCAATAAGATAGCAATTAGCTGGCCAAATACCGACAGTTGGCGAATTCGGCTGTCCATGCGCTTAAACGGCTGTTCCCGGGTGGTGAAGTAAAAACCGACGATAAACAGCAACAAACAGCAGACAATAGTCAACAATTTGAGTTGGCCCGCCAGTGTATCGGCGGGCTGTGAACTCAAGGTTAAGTAACAGACAATGGCCCAGGCCAGGTAACCGGTTATGCCTTCAATATTTTGTGCTAAAGAGTTCTGATACACGGTGCTCACTATATTTCGCAATCCAATATCCTTTAGATTTTAAAGCGCCAGTCACTGGCTGCCCAGTGACTAAGGTCACTGTTGCTATTCAAATGCAGCCATGATCATATGGTAACTATGGAAACAAATCTGCATAAATCAGTCTTTCAGCCACACCAGTGCCTACCTGAGAACCAGACTGGCCGTGATTTCCTAGTGTCCGATCTACACGGCCATCGGGCCCGTTTGGACACCGCTCTGCTTGAACTTGACTTCGATTTCAATCACGATCGGTTGATTTCAGTCGGTGACCTGATCGATCGCGGCCCGGATAGCCCGGGTTGCCTCGCCCTATTGCAAGAACCCTGGTTTTGGTCGGTGCGGGGCAACCACGAGCAAATGCTGGTTGATACGGTGCGCGAGCAAAGTGATATCCTATGGCGCCGTTGGCTGCTCAACGGCGGCGGTTGGGTGCTGGACCAGCCGGATATACTGATACGCGACTGGGCGCTAGACTTGGCCCAACTGCCCCTAACCCTGACACTTGACTGTCTAGGGCGTACCCTAGGCATCTGTCATGCCGAATACAGTGGTGCCAATTGGGGCCAGCGCGTGGCCGGCTCTGACCAGCAGGCAGTCGAATGGTTGTGGGGCCGGTCGCGTTTAAAGCAACACAACAATTTACCGGTCGAGGGTGTCGATTGGGTGTTTAGCGGCCACACCCTGGTGCCTGAAGTGCAGATTCTCGGCAATTCGGTTTTTATCGAATGTGGCGCCTATTTGGACAACCCACTCACTGTGCTCGACTTGCAACAATGGCTACTGGAACGTTAACCCGATTTACCCCCATTACGAGGCTTATCCGTGACCGCACAGAAGTTGGTGCCCATTTTTGACAATCTCAATTACATGGTCAATCCGTTCCGACTGGGCTTTAGCGTCGGTGAACGGATTCTAGCACTGACCTCTATTTCGGCCAGTTCGCTGAACGCCGACGCGCTGTGTAGCGCTCAGTTTCTCTATACCTATCGCGGCAGCCAGGACACCTTTGCCTCCTACCGCCGGGAGATTGAACGCTTTTTGCAATGGTGCTGGTTTGTTGAGGGCCGGTGTTTAAACGATGTGCGTCGCCAGCATATGGAGGCCTTCGTGCAATTCTGCCAAAACCCACCGCTCAGTTGGATTGGTGTTAAGTCGGTCCCGCGCTTTCAGAACGATGCTGGTTTACGCGTACCCAATCCGGCCTGGCGCCCCTTTGTGGTCAAAGTCAGTAAACGCGCCCATCGACTCGGGGCCGATCCGGATCCGAAAAACTATGACCTCAGCCAATCGGCCTTGCAGGCCTTGTTCTCAGTGCTCAGTACCTTTTTTAATTATCTGCTTCAGGAAGAGGCTGTCGCGCTCAATCCGGTCGCGCAAATCCGTCAAAAGGGTAAGTTCCTGCGCAATCGTCAGTCCGTCACAACGGTACGCCGCCTGTCCGAAGCCCAATGGCATGAGGTCTTAATGGCCATTGAGGCGGTTCTGGACGAGGATCCCGATAAATGGCACCGTTCGCTCTTTATCGTCAGCTGTTTGTTCGGGCTATATCTGAGAATCTCTGAGTTAGCCGCCTCGGAGCGTTGGCAACCGGAAATGGCGCATTTCTGGAAGGACACCCAGCACAACTGGTGGTTTACCACAGTGGGTAAGGGCAACAAGGAGCGCGACATCTCGATGTCCGATGCCATGCTCGGCGCATTGCGCCGCTATCGCCAGTATTTGGGTTTAACCGCCCTGCCATTGATCGGTGATCATACCCCGCTGATTGCCAAAATCCGTGGCAAAGGCGGCATTTCGAGCACGCGTCAGATTCGCTTTATCGTTCAGGAATGTTTTGACTTGGCGACCTTAAGACTGAAGGCTCAGGGTGAATTGGAAGAGGCCGCCGCCCTCGAAACTGCGACGGTGCATTGGCTGCGCCACACCGGCATCTCCGAAGATGTCAAAACGCGTCCGCGTGAGCACGTGCGCGATGATGCCGGTCACGGTTCCAGCGCGATCACCGATCGCTACATCGATGTCGAACGCCAGGCTCGGCACGCCAGTGCGCGCGCCAAGAAGATTAATCCGACGTAACAGTCCGGCCAATAAAGCGCGTCGGCGTGCGCATGGTGACAAACTCCTCGGCCGCCGTTGGGTGAATGCCCAAGGTGCTGTCGAAATCCGCTTTAGTGGCGCCGGCCTGTAAGGCTACGCCCAAGCCCTGAATGATTTCACCGGCCTCATGGCCAACCATATGGCAACCCAGTACCTTATCGGTCTGGGTATCGACCAATAATTTCATCAGGGTCCTATGGGTGCTGCCCGAGAGGGTATTTTTCATCGCCTTAAAACGACTGACATAGACGGCTACCCGATCGTACTGGCTGGCCGCATCGTTTTCCGACAAACCTACTGTGCCTAGATTGGGCTGGCAAAAGACGGCCGTCGGAATTAAGCCGTAATTGACCTTGCGCGGCGAATCTTGGGAAAACAGATGATGCGCCACATACATGCCTTCGGCGAGCGCAACCGGCGTTAGCTGAACCCGGCCGATGACATCACCGACCGCAAAAATGTGCGCGACGTTGGTCTGGTAATGTTCATTGACTTCCAGATGACCTCGGCTGGCCAGCACAACGCCAGCGGCCTCCAACTTAAGCGGCTCAACCAGTGCTTTGCGACCCAGGGCGTTAATAACCGCATCGGTCACCAGGGTTTGACTATTGTCAAAGGTAACCAACAGACGGCCATCGGCTTGTTTTTCGACCTTCTCGACTGTTCGGCCATAGTGGATATCAATACCCGCTTCGATCAGTTCTTCGGAGACAAATTGCCGGATATCATCATCGAAACCGCGCAGCACCGGCTCGCCGCGATACACTAGGTGCGTGTCCGACCCCAAACCATTGAGGATACCAGCAAACTCCACGGCGATATAACCGCCGCCAACGACCACGGCATGACGGGGGAATTCATCCATATAAAAGAACTCATTCGAGGTCATCACCAGCTCGTTGCCAGGAATCGGCGTGGTTACCGGCCAACTGCCCGTGGCGATCAAAATATTGGCCGCGCTATAGACCTGATCATCGACTCGAACACTGTGGTCGGTGACAAATTCACCCGAGCCATTGATGATGGTGACACCACTGTTTTCCAGCAGGTCCTGATAAACCCCCTGTAGCCGCTCAATCTCAGCGGTCTTATTGTCTCTCAGTGTGGGCCAGTCAAAGCTCGGCTCTTGGTCAATAGTGTAGCCAAAACCAACCGAATCCTTGAAACTCTGATTGAATTCCGAGGCATAGACGAACAGTTTTTTCGGCACGCAGCCGACATTTACACAGGTTCCGCCCAGATAGCGAGATTCAATGACTGCCACTCGCACGCCCATTTGGGCCGCCATTCGGGCGGCGCGAACACCACCGGAGCCGGCCCCGATCACGAGTAAATCGTAGTCATAGTTCATCTTTAGTTCCTCGGGTTGTGGTTGGGATTGTAATTGTGGTTGGGATTGTAATTGTGGTTGGGATTGTAATTGTGGTTGGGATTGTAATTGTGGTTTTGGTTGGGATTGTAATTGTCGACATAAAAAAATTGGCGAGCCGAGCGCGGCGCTCAGTCAATTTGGCCTGACTGGTGTAATCAAGGAGAATAAATCAACCAGTTCGATTAATGTAGTTGGGATTGGGACGAAACAGCACGAATTCCTTAAGCTGCCCAAGGGGTAACTCGGTAAACACCTCATAACGAAGGCTTCTATAAAAGTCCAGATAACGATTATTGCCCGTGTCCAAAAACAACCCGATAGAATTATCGTCTTGGTCGCTTATCGCGTGTATTGATTCCAGCAACAGCTTGCCCAGACCCTGTTTTTGAAAGTCTGGATGAATGCCGATTAGACTGACCATACGGTGGTTTTTAGACGGCAAACTTTCCTGCACATCATTAAAGTATTTAACAAAGCGGCGCGTACCCGCAAATCCCGCCGTTAGAATCATTTTCAAACGCCACATCAGCTGTTTGGATATATCCATCTTCAATTGCAGATCGCTGAAAAAGGCGACGCCCAGAAGACGATCCTCTGCTTTATGTATCACACCAAAAACAAACTCACCTCGGTCCATATGTAAACGGATCAGCTCGCGTATAGTCGCCCGGATACGCTGTTTATAACCCGGTCGATGAGCATCGAGTAAATATTTGAAGGTCGGTTCGTCTTTGTAAGAATGATACAGTAACGAACGCGCCTGGCGATTAAACCGTTCATCCAAACGTACGACCGTTACGTCATCTAAGGTGATATTGGGCATAAGCTACCTTTATAATTGTTCTGCATGCGTTCTGGGTTGCGCGCGGCCACCAATATATCAGTTCGATCCACCTAGGGTCACTCTGACCGAGATAAAACCTGATTTCGGTCGATCTTCCAGCGTTAATTCTGTATGGCTTATGCCCAGCGCCGTTAAACCGCCCAACCATTGGATCACCGCCGGATAGCGGACATCTTCTAGCCAGACTTTAAGCAAGACACCATCGGGCTCAAAACGTTGTATTTCGACGCCAAAGCGCGCCGCTTGGCGCCGTACTTCGCTGTTTAATGCACTGGCATCAAAGCTTGCCGTCGCGCTGCTGTTGTTCAGTGCCTTAGGGGCCAGGCTGAGTAGTTCACTGTAAACGCGTTGGGCACTTTGCAGATCACTATTGAGTTGTTGGTTCTTATTCAGCACCGGCAAGCTAATACCGAAAATCAGGATCGCCAGAACAAGGGCGACAATCAATGCCGCGAGCGACTGTTGATCGCGTCGACTGTAGGCGGCCCACTTAAGTCGGAGCGGCTCCAATAAGGCTTCAAACATTAGACCGGCCCTCCATAAACTGACTTAAACCGTGCACGAAAAACATCCTTATCTTGGTTGGCCGAGTATTCGACAGCATAACCCTTACCCATGAGACCGGTTTTGAGTGTTTCAAACAGACCAAAGGCATCGCCCTCGGCGGTTATTTCCTGGACTAGGGTAAAATAGGCTTCCTTCCGGTCGCGATTGTAGCGGAAGTCCTCCAATTTAAAAGTCGGGCTGGCGATCGCCAGGTCGTTTAGCACGGCCAAGGCATTCACCTCGGTTGTGCCGTCAACATTGCCCGATTCGGCGACCAGCGTGCGCATTTCTCGGACCATCAATGACCGTTGGATGCGTTTATCCTGGCCGAAGACCTGCAGGAATACGCTATCGCTGGCCGTTAAGGTTTGCTCGATCCGAGATGTTAGTTGCTGATTGTCCAGCACCGTTAAGGTGACCCAGAGTACAAAGGTGGCCATACCGGCTACTAAGGCCGGTAACCACAACCGGTATTGCGAATTAGACGGCTGTTGACTGAATTCGGCGGTAATCAGGTTGCCTGGCTGTTTTTTGTTTTCCGCTCGCTCATGCCAATCGATAAGCTTTTGTACGTCCTGAACGAGCCATTGCAACGGGATGCCAGTTGCTTCAAATTGGCTGACGATCGACTTAGCCACGCCATCGGCGTTCGCACTGAGGATCAGTATCGGGGACTCAGGATCGAGTTGATTTTGCTGTGACCACATTTCAAACCATTGCGGGAAACCCTTGGGGTGTATCTTGAATATCTGATCTCGGGCACTAAGGGTCACGATTTGCTCGGATATCTGCAAGAGGGTTTCGTGGGTCTGATTGTCCGGTATCGAAAAATCTTGGCAGTTGAAGGCTTCCAAGGCAATCAAGCCGCGCACCCGAAGAGTCTGCAAAACCTGCTGGAAACGCTCCAGTTCGGTGACCAATACCGTCGCTGCGCCGTTCAACGGTTTGTTTTTTAACACCAGATGAACGCTGTCTATATCTTGGGCGAGGAATTCTTCGGCGGCAAACTTAAGCGCTTGACCAGACAAACGGCGGGTTTTTTCGGGCAAATTCAACTCTAGGGTCGAGAACCAATATTCCGGTAAAAACAATCTTACTGGACAGACCGGCAAATTGCGCGCCTGTTTCTGATCCAGTAACTCTTCGAGCGAACCCATGAAAATATTGGCATCCCCGGGCCAATACCACTCTAGGCGATCGGCGCTTTGCCAATATAGGCTCAATTCAATACTCATTTAGGCTCCATTTTCAATATTCGACTCATTGGCATCATTGGCATCATTGGCATCATTGTTGTTTGCCGCAGGGGGGAGACCTTTTATGGGGTCACCCGGAATCGGATTGGCTTCCTGCACTGAACGATCTCTCAAGGTCAGGGTGATACCAGTCGGACCGCGATGTAATGTACTGCGTTGCGTCAGGGTTCTTTCCTGGAGCGTAACGGCAGTATATAACTCGAACCAATTGGACGTAACACTTAGTTGCGCCAGTAACACCGACGAGTCCTCATTTTGTTTAAAAACTTCGGCATTTAAGAAGTCACTTAAGGATGTAAAGCCCGTTTCACCGCGGTTGACGACGACCTGCTGGGCCGAGCTTTCATCGATATAGACCGCAATCGATTGGATGATTTCGGCCGGTGCCGTATTGATATTCAGTTTGGTATCGGCCGGTAAGGCACTCAAGTAAGGGGCAATGTTATTAAACTCCGCATAATCGACCGATTTCAATAGCAGCAGTTCGGATATATCGCCCATTGCACGGTAGGCCGGTGCATAGCTGGGCAGTTCATCGGCATATAAATAGTCAATACCGCTGTCAGAGTCGAACCACTGGAACAGTTCGTCGGCAATTTCCGGCTTCGAACCCAAGATGGTTAACAGACGACTCAAACTCTGCTGTGCCGATTCTCGGTAGCCGCTTTCGGCGGTCAACCAGTTAACATTGAACCGGCCCTCTAGATCATTTAATTCCAGTTGAATCAAGCCATCGTCGATCGGAAACAGCCCTTCGGAGGTATTCCACACTTCATAGAGATGATCGGTTTGACTGCTGCGCAGGTCCAGCATCAGACCGACCTTAGCGATGGCCTCGGCACTTTCGGCATAGGTTTGCGCTTGGCTGAGAAACAGGCTCTGGGCCGTGCGATCAATTTGAATGCGCTGTTCATACTGCAATTTAGCAGCCACGACGATAAGGATCGCAAACACCAACATAACTTGAATAAGCACAAAGCCATTCTGCTGACGGATCATGGCAATGCTCCCGGATCCAGCGGTGGCAAGCTGGGCACAGCAAAGATGCGCTGATGAATCGGGCCAGTACCGAGCACTAGGCTCACCTCTACGCCGATCAGACGGGTTAATTGTAGGCCGGTCCGGGGGTCTTCACTGGGCGGTTCCGACTGAAACTCCGTGCTATTGGTTTCGGGATCGAAGATAAGAAAGCGCCAGTCAATGGCTTTGAGCGGCCGCAGCAGCTGCTGATGATACCATTGCAGGGAGCCATCATCGTCCAGATGGGCTTGATAACTGCGGATCAGGCAGCCACCTTGATCGTTAACTTGATCATCGTCCAGCAAGTCACACAGCTCGCTGCCCGGCTCGGCCAAGCGATATACCACGCGCTGTTCGGTCGAACGTTCATAGGCCATAAAGGGGCTCGAGGCCCAGCCATTGTGAGTCAAAGCCAGGCCATCAAGATCCATCACCAGCGCAGCTGCATAATCGCCAAAGGCATCCTTGACCGGTCGCTGCGGGCTAAATTGGATGAAATCCTGTTCCAACAAACGCATCGCGCGACTCAATTGCGAGGTCGACTCGGCCTGAGCGCCAAGCGTGTCGCGGGTATTGATGCTGGTGTGCAAAAGATTAAAGGTGCCGATGGCGATAACAGCACTCAGTGCCAGGGCAACCAATAGTTCGATAAGGGTCATGCCCTGGACCCGATTTATGCCCTGGACCCGATTTATGCCCTCGATCCAGCTCATGGGGTGCTCGCTTCGCCGAGCACGGCAATTAACAGGTCGGCTGGGGTTTCATCCGTTTTGAGTCGAGTGCGCAGCTGAACATGGCGCAAAAAAGGTCCCAGTATTTCCATCTCGACATTGGTGACTTCGACCTCGACGATCCAATCCTGATTATTGTAAGCATAGTCTTGGCGGGTGGTGCCGGCGTCGGGCAATTGTTTGGCCAAGCGCATTTGCGTCAGGACGTTTTGACTGACCCAGCGCGCCTGGACCTGCTCCTCAATCTGCCGAGCAGCATTGAGCGCCTGTATATTGGACAGGGCAATGGTCGACGCCAGCAACGCAAAGATGGCCAGGGCCACCATGACCTCGACTAGGGTAAAGCCCCGACTAGGGTTCCGCACGGGTTAACTCCAAACGATTAAAGCCATCGCCAACAATCCTCACCAGCTGCTCCGAGGCATCATCGAGCCTTAAAATAAGGAGAAAGGACGGGGTATACTCTTCCGACGGCAGTAGAATTATCTGGGGTTGTATCAGCTCAACTTCTTCCGGTAGCTGCTCTGACAGGGCCACCCACTGTTGAGATTCCATATCGAGCATCAGTTCAACGACCAGCTCATCATTATTATTGTCATAGGCGGCCTCATTGATCACGCTCCAAACCACATCCGCTTCGCCAGCATCGAGGTCCCCCTCACGCCAACTTAAGGTAGCCACCGAGCCGGTCATGAAATAGAGCCCGGTCTCGCTGTGGCTGATTAGACTTTGGTCCTGCTCACGAGTGAACCAATGCACCAGGGTTTCACCGGTGCGCTGCAAATCATCGAACGGGTCATTTTGGACGACGCCGAGCCGTATTGCGGCGGCACCAATGCCAATAATCAATAAAACAACCATCAGCTCGATCAGCGAAAACCCGGCATCCTGCCGGTATGGGTGGCGGTTCATTAGTTCAGGTTAGCTGATGAGATATCCTGGTATATACCCTCACCACCTTGGTTGCCGTCGGCGCCCAGGGAGATGATCTCCGGAACATTATTCTCGCTAATATAGCCATAGGCATTACCCCAAGGATCTAGGGGGGTCTTTTTCAAATAAGGGCCACGCCAGTTTTTCGCTTCCGGATCGCCACTGGGTTTGCTCACTAGAGCTTCAAGACCCTGGTTGGTCGACGGATAATGTGAGTTGTGCAGGCGATACATTTCCAGCGACTGGCCAATGGTACTGATATCAGCATGGGCCGCGGTCACTCGGGCCTCATCGCCCCGCCCCACTACGTTCGGCACCACCAGGCCAAAAATAATCCCCAGGATCACAAGTACCACCATGAGTTCGATCAGCGTAAAACCCGTTTGTTTTTTCATCGTCTTAAAACTCCAGTGCGGCAACCCTTTGGGTCAACCGGCCATATTATTCATTTGCATTATCGGCAGGACAATCGCCAGGACAATCACCAAAACGATGGCACCCATGATCAGAATCATCAGTGGTTCGAACAGGCTCAGGATGGTGGTAATCAGCTCTTGCACGGAACGGTTTTCGGCATCGGCGGTTTTCTGCAACATGGCATCGAGTTCACCACTGGCTTCGCCACTGCCTATCATATGCAACATCATCGGCCGGAAGTAACCGGCCTCGATCAATGCTTTGTGTAAAGAAGAACCCTCGCTCACAGCGACCGCAGCGCGACTCACCCGCTGCTTAATCTCTAAATTGGCAATGACCTGAGCTGAAATTCTCATCGCCTCCACCAAGGGAACACCACTGCCAGATAACATCGCGACGGTGCCAATAAAGCGAGAGGTATTAAAGCCTTTTGATATTCGCCCGATCAGGGGCAGGCGCAGCAGCAGACGATGTGTCTTAGTGCGCCGATCCGTCGGCCGGTTGTATAGATGAAAAAGCACCCCGAGGGCCGTGCAAAAGAGTAAAAAATGCAGCCAATAGCGCATCACCATGTCGCTGGAGGCCAACAAAACACGAGTAGGGGTTGGTAAAATCTGACCAGTAGACGAGATAACCCCGACTATCTCTGGCACCACTGAATAGAGCAGAAAGACAATAATAAGCAGCGCCACAACCGTTAGAATGGCCGGATAGATACTGGCCATCTGAATTTGCTTGCCAATCCGCTGTTGCTCTTCCATATGGTCGGCCAGACGGTTCATTACCCGATCCAGGTGGCCGCTGTGTTCGCCGGCATTGACGGTCGCCTGATAGAGCACCGGAAATGCCCGCGGGTACTCGGACAACGCATTGGCCAGACTAAAACCCTCAAGAACCTTGGAGCGAACGCTCAGCACCAAACTGCGCACCTTAGCTTTTTCAGATTGATCTGCGGCCGCCTTTAAACATTCTTCTAAGGGCATACCAGAGCCAACCAGCGTTGCCAATTGGCGCGTGACCAAGGCCAGATCGGCAACCGATAGACCGGGCGAAAACAACCCCTGGGACTGATTTTTACTACGCTGTTTCTGGGCCTGTCGCACTTCTTGGACAAACCAGCCCTTATCGCGCAGCTGCTGGCGGATCTGCCGAGCACTGTCTGCTTCCAAGATGCCTTTTTTCTTTCGGCCCCGTTCATCAAGGGCTAGATATTCAAATGCTGCCATCAGTAGCTCCGATTCACGCGCAGAACCTCTTCGATGGTGGTCACACCTTGCAACACCTTCACCTTGCCATCGTCGAGAATCGAATGGGCGGATTGTCGGGCATAGAGATCCAATTCGAGATCGCCGACCTGCTTATGAATCAATTGGCGCATGCCATCGTCGACCCTGAGCAATTCATAAACCCCAATTCGGCCTTTGAAACCGGTGCTTTTACAGGCCGAACAACCATTGGCCTGATAAATTGAAAACTTCTCATCTGCGCTCAGACCTAAGAGTTCGCGTTCACTGCTATCAGGATTGTGGGCCACCTTACAATCGTTGCAAAGTGTCCTTACTAGCCGCTGCGATACCAGTCCTATTAGGCTAGATGCCAACAAAAAGGGTTCAATACCCATATCTTGAAGACGCGTAACGGCACCGACCGCGGAGTTAGTGTGCAAGGTACTGAGCACCAGGTGACCGGTCAAACTGGCCTGGACGGCAATTTCGGCGGTTTCCAAATCACGGATTTCACCGATCATCACCACATCCGGATCTTGCCGCAGGATCGCGCGTAAACCGCGCGCAAAGGTCATATCGACCTTACTATTGACCTGGGTTTGACCAATGCCCGGCAAGCTGTATTCAATCGGGTCTTCCACCGTCATAATGTTACGAACCTGACTGTTCAGAGTCTGCAAGGCGGCATAGAGACTGGTGGTCTTTCCGGAACCGGTTGGTCCGGTGACCAGAATAATACCGTGCGGCCGCGAGATCAGGTCTTTCAACTTATTGTAGTCGTCGGCACGCAGACCCAGATGGGCCAGATCCAGGCGTCCGGCCTGTTTATCGAGAATTCGTAACACAACCCGCTCGCCGTGGTTAGCCGGTATAGTCGATACACGCAAATCGACTTCTCGACCGGCCACGCGCAATGAAATACGACCATCTTGAGGCAGCCGTTTTTCGGCTATATCCATCCGGGCCATCACCTTGATACGCGATACCAGTAACGGCGCTAACGCGCGGCGCGGTTGCACGACCTCGCGCAAGACACCGTCGACCCGGAAACGGATCGACAAGCGCTTTTCAAAAGTTTCGATATGGATGTCGGATGACCCTTCGCGCACAGCCTCGGTCAAAATGGCATTGATCAGACGGATGATGGGCGCTTCATCAACCTGGTCCATCAAATCTTCGGTCTCGGGAAAGGAATCGGCCAGGCTGCTCAGGTCCATTGAATCACCCAGACCCTCCACCATCTGCATCGTTTCATCGGAATCGGTCTGGTAGGCTCGGTTGAGAGCTTCTGAAAATTCATTGTCATTGATCAGTTCAAGCGGCAACACGGCTTCGATTATACGTTGCGCTTCCTGCATGGCGACGAGGTTGGCATCTGGCCGATATAACAGGCGCAGGCCGTCAGGATGGTGGTAGTCGATAACGACACCGTGTCTTTTTGCATACGCAAAGGGTAACTGTTTGTCCATGTTTTAATAAAACCAGTTAGATATGTTAAAAATCATCTTCACCTTAACGGCTAAATGATCGAGTCGCCAGCGGATTCACGCCAACTTTACAACCGTGCTTTGCAACTGCATGGGTTAGTCAGGCGGTCCAGCGTTGAATTAATTCCACCAGTTCTTCATATTTTAGCGGCTTAGCAATAAAATCATCCATGCCGGCGGTTAAGCATTCGCGTTCCATTAGCGGGGTTTGTTCCGAAGTCATGGCGACGATCGGCATATGCCTGCCGCTGGTGAGTTCCGCGCGTCGAATGAGCCGAGTGGCTTCCATGCCATCCATTCGGGGCATATAACAGTCCATTAATAATAGATCAAAGGTGTCAGTATTGACCAGTTCGATGGCTTCCAGGCCGTTAACACAGGTGATACTCCTGATACCCATGGGATCGAGCATTTTCACGATAACTTTTTGATTCAACAAATTGTCTTCGGCGATTAAGATACGCGTATTGTCAAAGCGTATTATCTCTTGGGTGTTCTCTTCAACCTGTTCGGCTGCATTTCTCAAGGCCCACAAGAGCTGATCACGGGCTACTGGCTTATCAATAAAGGTATAGGGGATCGTAATATTACTAAACAACCGGCGTTGCAATTCTGAAGCGTAGAGGATCAGGTAGGTTTGGCTGCCTAAGCGGCCCACCAATTGTTGTATTTTATCGAGCTGAGCCTGAGCTAACTGATCATCGATCGAGACGTTAAATAAGACAAAGTCCGAATCGATCGCTTCGTCTTGGTGGATCAGGCGATCAACGGTCCAGACCGCAACCTCCATATTCCAGCTCATAAACTCTGCGCTCAACGAACGTTCGGTTTGAGGGCTCAGATCGATCAGCAAAATGGACTTGCCGGCCATGAATTTGGTGGGTCGAAAGGTGCTGGCCTGTTGCGTGGTGGTGGTTATCGGCAGGCGCACCGAAATTTTCTGCAAATCACCCTTCTGCTCGGCACTCAGGGTCGCACTCATCGCCTTGAATTGAGCCGCGGCGACCATCAGCGTGAGCTGGTCGGCGACATCCTCATCTTCGGGCAATACATCCATTTGCCGTTCCAACGCTGAGGTTAGGTCACCCTGATCCATTTCACTGTTAATAAAATAGAAAGTCATTAGGAGGCAATCTTTACCGAAGTCTGAGCCGATAGCGATCTTAACGGTAATCTCACCCGCATCGGCCATGTCGAGCGTAAAGTCGAGCAATCGACGAAAGGCATTAGACAACCATTGTGGGTCTGCCTCAATCCTTTCCGGCACCTCCGGATGATACAGATAAGACAGTTCGCGACCGTTCTCATGAGCCTTGGGGCCCATATCCGATAAGGCGTGCTCGAGTGTTTTGCGTAAATTAAAGACCATCGCTTGGGGCACTCGGGATCGATCCCGTTGTTCAATAAAAGCCTCGAAATCGGTAATTAAATCCAGCATAGAATAGCCGGAACGACGTGCGATGTTGAGCATGCCCTGATTTTCAATATCGGTGTCTTTCACCGACAGCATACCCAGTACGCCTAATAGACCACTGAGCGGGTTTTTGACCCGTTGGAGGAGCTGTCGAATAAAACGTCGGTTGCTGGAATCTTGTACCGTGGTCGCTTCTCGTGACTGTTCTAAGGCGGTTAGGCGCAGTTTCAATTCATGGTTGCTGGTTAGGAAACTCCAGATCAGCTCCGACACCCGCTGTGCCGTACTGACCAAGTAGACGTACATGGCGATAAAGCCCAGGCCGATAATTAAGCTGACAACGGTTTGTCCGATAAAAAGAAAATAGTAACTCAGCGGCGCCAATAACATCAGCAGATAAACGGTGACGGTGCGGCCGTAGAGGGAATAGACGAAGGTTCCGCCAGCCGCTATGGCTGAGGTGTAGAGGATACCCAACATCATAATGGGATTATCGGGATTCTGGGTCAGTCGATAGACCAGATACAGCGACCAAGTGCCGGCATGGAGAAAACCGGATAGAATAAACACATCCCGCCAATGCGCAGGACCCTTAGCGTACCAACTTTCAAATTGGGCAATCATGATAAAGCGCCAGGCTGCCATTACCACCAGTGACAGACCGAAAATATAGATCCATTTCGGAGCGGGCCCACTTTGCAGCAGGTCCCATTCAATAATAACAAACATCACGAAATGCAATAGCGCGCTGGGGAGTCCCTGACGGCTGAGGGTCTGATCGATTCGTTTTAAATTGGCCCGATCTTTTTGGGCTTTGTGACGCGGGCGGAAAAAGAAACTCATACTGACGTCATCTGACAGAGAAAACAGCGCAACTATACCCGCATCTTGGGCCAGACCCAATAACTTAAGATTTTGTTTTCAAGCACTTAAGCAGAGATCTGGCTGCGGTTTGCGAAATCTGGTCAGCGCAGGGCGCCAAGCCAACAAGCTAGCCGTGCCGGCTTGCGACAGGTACAAGCACCCAAGGCCTGACCAGGCTGTGATTACAGCAGTTCAGTCAATTCCGGCAGAGCATCGAACAGGTCCGCTACCAAGCCATAATCGGCAACTTGGAAGATCGGGGCATCTTCATCTTTATTGATCGCAACTATGACTTTACTGTCTTTCATCCCGGCAAGATGCTGGATCTGCCCCGAAATACCGACGGCGATATAGAGTTCGGGCGCAACGATCTTGCCCGTTTGCCCAACCTGCATGTCATTGGGCACGAAACCTTCATCAACGGCTGCACGTGAAGCTCCGACTGCGGCACCGAGTTTATCGGCGACCTTATAAAGCAGATCGAAGTTGTCACCATTCTGCATGCCGCGTCCACCCGAGACCACGACACGCGCGGCGGTGAGTTCAGGTCGTTCCGAAAACACCAGTTCTTCACTGATAAAACGGCTGATGGCCTGATCAGGCGCCGCCGCAAGGTCCTCGATTGGCGCCTGGCCCTCGCTCAAACAGGCATCAAAGGCGGTACCGCGCACACTAATAACCTTGATTCGGTCAGTCGACTGGACGGTGGCAATGGCACTGCCGGCATAGATCGGTCGCTTAAAGGTGTCTGGGCTGTCGACCGAGATGATTTCCGAAATTTGCTCTACATCGAGCAGAGCCGCGACCCTGGGTAGAAAGTTTTTACCCGTGGTCGTGGCGGCCGTTAGAATGTGACTGTAATTATCGGCCACAGACAATACCAGTGCTGTCACATTTTCGGCCAGAGCGTGGGCATACTGTTCGGCGTCAGAATTCAATACTCGCTCAACTCCGCTCAACTGCGCAGCCTCCTCGGCCACCGTTCGGCAGGTGTGGCCGGCAACCAATATATGCACCGAATCAGCCATCTTGAGCGCTGCCGTAACGACACTGGCAGTCACAGGCGCTAATTCATTATTATTGTGGTCCGCTATGATTAAAATACTCATGACACCACCTTCGCTTCGTTTTTCAGTTTGTCGACCAAGTCCTCAATCGACTTGACCTTGATGCCGGCGGCTCGCTCTACTGGCGGCTCAACCTTCAGCGTATTGACCGTGCGTTTTTCCTCGACGCCGAAATCGGCGGGGGTTTTTTTCTCCAGCGGCTTGCGTTTGGCTTTCATAATATCGGGTAATTTGATGTAGCGCGGTTCATTAAGCCGTAAATCGGTTGTGATGATGGCCGGCAACTTCAATGAGACGGTTTGAGCCCCGCCATCCACCTCTCGGGTGACCGTGACCCAGTCGTCTTCGATAACCACCTTACTGGCGAAGGTCGCCTGGGCTAGCCCCGCCAGCGCAGCCAGCATCTGTCCGGTTTGATTATTGTCGGTGTCGATGGCCTGCTTGCCCAAGATCACCAGCCCAGGTTGCTCAATAGCAACAATTTGAGCCAATATTTTGGCTACGACCAAGGAGCTCGCGGCCTCTTCTGTGACCACGAGAATGGCACGGT
>Ga0307492_10000373_pt1 | contig 19322 bp, 15 predicted proteins | sample SI3LmetaG_FD_202365 | JGI IMG/M metagenome (GOLD analysis project Ga0307492, IMG submission 202365) | Sea-ice brine microbial communities from Beaufort Sea near Barrow, Alaska, United States - SI3L | ecosystem: Environmental > Aquatic > Marine > Coastal | place: USA: Alaska | collected 2017-05-06 | reverse complement strand
GCGAGGGTCGGGTCGTTGGTGGTGAAGCTATTGTCGCCACCGAAAGCGGCGCCGATGTGCGCACCGACGTAGATGCCGGTCCAGTTGTAGATCGGCGCGGCATAAACCGGCGCCTTGGTGTAGGTGCGGGCCGGCAGGTCAGCGGCGAATGACGCAGTTGAAGCCAGCAAAGCAGCCGAAAAAGCCGCGAGTGCGAAACGATTACCCATCTCTCTTCTCCCCATGTTGAGTTGGGCGAACCCTATTGGCCCCCCAGTTAATGAGAAATGTACAGGGGGCCGGATCGGTTCCGGCCTCGGGCACCCGCCATTGCTTTCTCTTCCGACGTGACAAAAAAGACACGGCGGGGGCTGATTCCGAAGGGAAAGATTAAGCATAACGTGGAGCGCGACCAGTCTGACGGCCTCCAAGACGATCGTCCGGCCTGCAACCATCCAGGGGCCTGCTTCAGCATCCCCGGCAGATGCTCCTCAGGCGGCGAGACAGCATTTCGTCTTCCGCTTTCATCCGCTCCAAAGAGTCCACCGGCTTTGGCTTTGCCTCAGCTTCCGCCTTTTTAGCGGCGAGCGCCTTGGCTTGACGGTCATAGCAGGCTTCCCGATCCGGCTTTGAATCGATGAAGCGGCATTGCTCGACCTTCGCGAAGCTCGGGGAGATTCCGGCCAACGCAATCACGGTGATTGAGATCTGGAAAAATTTCATCGGGTGCTCGCTATGGCCGATACTGAATTCTTTATGGCGCAATGAACGGTGCGAAGTCCACGTTTGTTCACGAAATAGGCGCCTCCAGGACGTCATATGACCGGATCGGAACCATGTTGCGCATGGTTTGAGTGCGGGCGATAACTAACGGGGGAATAACCCGTGACAGCACGCACCGCACCCGGGAGAGCATCAGAATGACGCTCAATTTGGTGACACGCGAGACTTCAACGCATATCGATTTCCCAAAGTTTGAAACGGGCGCCCCTTGGTGGGGCGGTCACCTTCAAACCATTGCTGGCGCACTCCCCACCATACGTCCAAGTGATCTCGATCATTATCCAAGCGAGCGATTATTCGCTCCCGTTCTGGACGGCACGGGAGACACCATGGTTGCAACGCTTCATCGTCCGATCTCCTCAGACACCAGCCGCTGCCTGATCTTGCTCATCCATGGCGTGAGTGGCAGCGAAGACAGCAGCTACATTTTGCGGTCCGCGGCTTACTTCCTGAATCTCGGCTATCCCGTCCTGCGCGCCAATCTCCGAGGCGCCGGTCCGTCGCGGCCGCTCTGCAAACTTCAGTATAATGCGGGCACGACCGACGATCTGGTTCATCTGATATCGATGGTGCCGCCCGATTTACGATCCAACGGTATCGCAGCGATGGGCTACTCCCTCGGCGCGAATGTGCTGATGAAGTTTCTGGGCGAGCGCGGTTCTTCTGCGCCCATAAAAGCCGCTATTGCCGTCTCGTCTCCCCGTGATCTGGCGGCCGTGTCGCGCCGGTTCATGCGGTGGGACAATGCGCTGTTTCAATTCGCGATCCTTTCCCAGTTGAGGACGGAAAGCGTCAAGCCCGCTGCGGAGCTTTCAGAACAAGAACGGAATGCGGCACTCAACGCTCGCACCATCTGGGACTTCGACCAGACTTTTACTGCACCGCGTAACGGCTTCAGCAGCGCGGAGGACTATTATACACGCTCATCGTGCGCTGCATTTCTGGAGCACATAGCTGTCCCTACGCTCGTCATCTACGCGGCTAACGATCCGATAGTCCCGAGCGACGCCTACAATCAGTATCGATGGGACAGGAATCCAAAATTGGTTCGGCTGCTTTCGCAATCCGGAGGTCACTGCGGATTTCGGGGGCCCGATCGCCATGCTTATTGGCACGATGCCTGCGCCGCCCGGTTTCTGAAGAGCATCGCGCAACCCTAAGCGGGATGCTTCGCGGCAGGATTACTGGCGGAGAGAGCGGGATTCGAACCCGCGATACGGTTTCCCGTATACACACTTTCCAGGCGTGCGCCTTCAACCACTCGGCCACCTCTCCACGCGCCTGTCATGAAGGGGCCCGCGCCGTTTTGCAAGAGAGCGCGGGCGCTGGCTGGAAATATTCCGTAAATATTTGAAGTTCTGACGCTAATTGACCATCGGACGGGGCTGGAAACGTGATGAATCCCGCATCCGGCCGTCCCCGATAGGGGTCGCCCCGGCTACCCGCAACGGACGCACGACTGACGGCAATATGCTCGGCCCTATCCCCATATGCGCGTTTTCCAGCGCATCGATAAAGTCGGAGAACCAGCGATGGATGGTGCCGGCGCGTAGTTTGGTCATCATCGCCTCCCACCGCATCCGCCGTTCCATCGCCGGCATCGACAATGCAATGGCAATGGTCCGCGCCATGCCGTCAATATCATGCGGATTGACCAGCAGGGCGGTGTCGAGCTCGTTCGCAGCACCGGCAAATTTCGACAGCACGAGAACGCCGGGGTCGATCGGATTCTGGGCCGCGACATATTCCTTGGCGACGAGATTCATACCGTCGTGCAGCGGCGTCACCACACCGACCTGCGCGGCGCGATAGAAACCGGCCAGCACGGTCTGGCTGAAACCCTTGTTGAGATAACGGATCGGCGTCCAGTCCACCTCGCCGTGGCGGCCGTTGACGTCCGTCACCTGCTTCGACAACTCGTCCTGCAAGTTGCTGTAAGCCTCGATGCCGCCGCGCGACGGGGTCGCGATCTGCAACAACGAAACCGACCGCTTCAGCGAGGGCTGGATTTCGAACAGGCGATCGAATGCGCTGATGCGATTGACCAGACCCTTGGAGTAGTCGACGCGATCAACACCGATCGCGAGGCGCTCACCGTGCAGGCTCTTGCGCAGCCGCGAGACATCCGGATGCGACGCCGCGCGCTGGGCTTGCGCTGCGAATCCGTCAACATCGATGCCGATGGGGAATACCGCGAGGCGTGAGGTACCAAACCGCGACGTGACGATGCTATCATCGACGTCGAGGCCGATCTCCGCGCGCAGATAGGTCGTGAAATTTTCGCAATCGTCCTCGGTCTGGAAACCGATCAGATCATAGGCGAGCATTGCTTCGACCAACTCGCGGTGATGCGGAACGCCGGCGATGACGCGGCGCGCGGGCCACGGCGTATGGAGAAAGAAGCCAAGCGGATTACGGACGCCAAGCTCGCGCATCTCCGCACCCAGCGTGAGGAAGTGATAATCCTGAACCCAGAACGCGGCAGTCGGCTTGTTGAAGCGCATCAGCGCGCGCGCCATGAACGCGTTCACCTCGCGATAGCACTGATAGTTATCCTGCGACACGTTGATCAGATCGGTGCGCGAATGCAGCGCGGGCCATAACGCGGAATTCGCGAAGCCTTCGTAATAGCCGCCGTAATGCGCAGCAGGAAGATCGAGCAGCGCCAGCGCGCCCGCGCCCAGCGATTCGATTTCCGCGAAAGAATCTTTGGTTAGGTTATTACGAACGCGGCCGGACGAGCCGACCCAGATTGCACCTGATTGTTCCACCACAGGCAGCAACGCTGCTGCCAGTCCACCGGTCATCGGTTCATTTGCTTTAGCGCGTGCGACCCGATTAGAGACGACGACGAGATCCACAGGGTGCCCTCCCTAGTTTCGCGAACGCAAAACCAACGCCTGTTCATCAATATGGTTCCTCGCCATCCTTCAGACTGATTGAGGTCGAATTTAGCTGACGAGAGATGGAACCGAGTTCCATTGCGTTAAGGGTGGCCGATTAAAAACGATTTGCATAGTCTTGACGCGTTCGGAATCGCGCGGCGCGTATCCATGCAAGATATCGTCTCGCATTTCAGATCTCGTCGCGATGAAAATGAATCTGATTCAACCGCGCGCATGGCTTCTGAACAGCACCACTCAACTGCGCCAGTAACGATCCTCCCAGTTCCGAGACAATTTCATGCCGGTGAGAATCAGTCCCGCCATCGAATAGGTCTGCGGGAAATTTCCAAACAGTGCGCCGGTTTTCGGATCGATGTCTTCCGACAACAGACCGTAACGATTGCGATGCGACAGCGCATCAGCGAAAGCTTCGCGCGCCTCTTCGCGTCGTCCTTGCTGCCACCATGCATCGATCAGCCAGAACCGGCAGATCAGGAACGCCGTCGCAGGCAATCCAAAATCGTCTTCTGCTGCGTAGCGCATCATATGCTTCTCGCGCAGAAGTTCGCGTTCCATCGCTGCCACTGTCTTGACGAAACGCGGATCATCGACCTCGCAGACGCCGAGATCCGGCAAAAGCAATACGCTGGCGTCGAGATCGTCGGAGCCGAATGCCGCGGTGAACGCTTCACGCTTCGGATTCCACGCCTTGTCGAGTAGCTCCTTGTGAATCGGATCGGCGACCGAATTCCAGTACGCCGCGCGATCGTGCAAACCGAGCCGCGTGGCGATGGAGGCGAGCCGATTGACGCCCGCCCAACACATCGCCGCCGAGTGTGTGTGAACGCGCTGGCGTCCGCGGTATTCCCAGATGCCGGCGTCCGGCTGCAGCGCGACGCTTGCGGCTTTCTCCCCAAGATCCTCGAGCAGGCGAAACAGCTTCTCTCCACCCGGAGTCGGCAGACGGCGGTCGAAGAACAATGGCAAGGCGGCAAGGATCACGCTGCCGTAGGTGTCGTGCTGACTCTGTTCGACGGCGGCGTTGCCGACGCGCACAGGGCCGTCACCGCGATACCCCTTGAGATCGGGCGCAATCCATTCGTCGAGCGGCAGGTTCGGCACCACGCTGTAAACCGGCTTCAGCGGACCATCGGCATTGGCCGCGATCGACAATGTGAAGCCGATGAAGTCCTCCATCGTCTGCGTCGCGCCGACGCGGTTGAGTGCCTTCACCACGAAATAGGCGTCACGCAGCCAGCAAAACCGGTAGTCCCAGGTGCGGCCGGAACCCGGGGCTTCCGGGATCGATGTGGTGTGCGCGGCGATGATTCCGCCGGTCTCCTCGAAATTCGACAACTTCAGCGTGATCGCGGCGCGAATGATCGCTTCCTGATAGTCGTAGGAGATATAGAGACGCCGCACCCAGTGCAGCCAGTAAGCCTTGGTCTGTTCGGCGAACGACGTCGCGGTCGCCGCGAGATCGCCGGGATACGGCTCATCATGGCCGAACACCATATGCACCGGCCGCGTCAGCACGAACGGCGTTTCATGCTCGATCATGGCGATCGGCGCATCGGTAGTGACGCGGACCGTGGATTCTTCCTCGACATAGCGGATGTGGTTGCTGCCGAGCGAGCTTCGCTTCAGCGGCTGGCCGTAGGAATGGGTAGGGCGGACGCGAATCGTGATACGCGGCAATCCGGCAATCGGCTCAATAATGCGGAACAACTGCGGCGGGCGGAACATGCGGCCATACTGCCGGAAGCGCGGCGCGAAATCCGTGATGCGGATCGCGTTGCCCTTATCGTCGGTCAGAATGGTCTCAACCAGCGCTGTATTGCGGACATAGTCGGATTTGTAATCCACCATGCCGTCCAGCACGACGTCGCTGAAACCCTTTTCCTCGTCGCCTGCAAGCAAGCGGGAGAACACCGGATCGGCATCAAAGCGCGGGAAACACCACCACACCAGCCGCGACGTCGGATCGACCAGCGCGGCGGTCTTGCAGTTGCCAATGATTGCCAGATCGAGGCCATGATCGATCTTCGCACCAGCTTCAACCTGGGACTGAGTTATTGCCTTGGGAATGTTCATTGCGCCGCCATCGCCTCATCATCGAGTAAGTGTGTCAGCCACGTGCGGACGTCCTTCGGAGCCCTGAACTGCCCGTCGACGCCGTGAGCGCGGCGGCCTACCGAGAATGATACGCCCCGGAACGCCGGCATAATGGCGAACACAGATTCATCGGTGACGTCATCCCCAATGAAAATGGGATTGCGGCCGGAGAACGGCGCATGACCCATCAATTCGCGAACGCCGGTCGCTTTGGTGAAACCCGCAGGCTTGATCTCGCACACGAACTTTCCAGGCAGAACCTCGATCGGTGCCTGCGGAAGGTCGGCCCGGATCGCAGATACTGCTTCATAGATCGTGCGCTCGAACTGCGGCGCCAGCCGGTAATGCAGTGCGATCGAATAGCCTTTGTCTTCGTACAGGATGCCCGGGCTGAGATGCGAGATCGCGATGAACCGCCGCTTCAGATCGTTGTCCATGGGCGGCGCACGCGACGCCACCGCCTCACTCTCGACCGAAAGCCGCATCTCCGCACCGTGACCGCCGACCGCGGGAAACTGCAGCGGCGCAAAGATGACATCGATATCGGTCAGCGAGCGGCCGCTGACCAGCGCAAGCGCGCCGTCCAGCCGTTCATGCAAGGCCTGGAGCGTACTTCCCAGATTTTGCGGCACCACGACGTCGCGCGGCGTCGGCGCCAGCTCCAGCAAGGTGCCGTCGATATCCAGCAACAGAGCCGTCTGGTCGAGATCCGGCACAATTCCCGCCGGAGCAGACAACACATCTCCCGCACTCTTTGCTGGAGTTTTTTCAATCACGCTATGATCCATCAGTTATTCTGCGCAGCGAGCGGCCGCGCAACCTCCTCCAGTGATTTGCACTCGGCATCAATGCAGTAGCACCACGCGATGAGCGCAGCGGCGACCATCAGGATCGAACCGAGCAGATAACCGGCGAACACGCTGTCGCGGGAACCGGTGTCAATCAGCACTCCAAACAGCGCCGGCCCGGCGATGCCGCCGATGCCGGTGCCGATCGCATAGAACAGCGCAATGGCCAGAGCGCGGACCTCGAGCGGAAAGGTTTCGCTCACGGTGAGATACGCGGCACTGGCCGCCGGCGACGCAAAGAAGAAGATCACCATCCAGGCGATTGTCTGGGTTTGCGCAGAGAGCACGCCGATCGCGAACAGATAGCCCGACACGGCAAGCAGAATACCCGACACGCTGTAGGTCAGCGCGATCATGGTGCGCCGTCCCACCGTGTCGAACAGCGATCCAAGCAACAGCGGCCCGAGAAAGTTTCCGGCGGCAAACGGCAGAATGTACCAGCCGACATTGGCGGCGGGGATAGCGAAGAAATCTGTCAAAACCAAAGCATAGGTGAAGAAAATCGCATTGTAGAAGAATGCCTGGGCCACCATCAGGGACAGCCCGACCAGTGAACGGCTGCGGTAGGTATGGAACAAGGTGTTGGCGACCTCACGCAGCGGCGTATGCGTTCGCATCTTCAGTCTGATCTTCGGCAACGGATGATCGGGTTTGCTGCCGCCGGGTACCGCACGTTCGATGTCCGCGACGATTTTCAAAGCACGCTCGGGCTGACCGTGAATCATCAGCCACCGCGGGCTTTCGGGAATCCATAACCGCATCACGAATACGACCAGACCAAGGCCCGCACCGGTCAAAAACGCCAGCCGCCAGCCCAATTCAGGATCGATCACAGCAGGATCGAGCAACACAATCGCACTCACCGCGCCGATGGCAGCGCCGATCCAGAAGCTGCCGTTGACGATCAGATCGGTGCGGCCGCGATAGCGCGCGGGCACGAGTTCCTGGATCGTCGAATTGATCGCGGTGTACTCGCCGCCGATCCCTGCGCCGGTGATGAATCGAAACAGCGCGAAACTTGCGAGATTCCACGAGAACGCTGTAGCCGCCGTCGCCGAGAGATAGACCGCCAGCGTAACGAAGAACAATTTTTTGCGTCCGATGCGATCGGTCAGCCAGCCGAATCCGATGGCGCCGAGCACCGCACCCGCAAGATAGGCGCTGGTCGCAATACCGATGTCGGTGTTGCTGAAATTGAGAACCGGACTGCTTTTCAGTGCGCCCGACAATGCCCCGGCGAGAGTGACCTCGAGCCCGTCGAGAATCCATGTGATGCCAAGCGCCGCGATCACGCGGGTATGAAAGCTGCCCCATGGCAGCGAATCCAGCCGTGCGGGAATATCGGTCTCGACGACACCGCGTGCGAGCGCGACGGAAACGGGAGCGCTTCCTTGCTGCGAGATTTGTGCCGGGGACATCTGGATGTTTGTCAAAGCTGACATCCCGCCGTCCTTTTCACCGGGTTCACTCTCGGCCTTTCGATTGGACGCCGTAACCGGCGAAACGGATGGCAGGCAGTCGCCGCAGCGGTGAATGGCTCGGGAACTTGGAACCCTGCCTCTCCGAAACGGCAACAATTTCAGCGGCAAGGCCTGGAACCGCCCGTTCCATGCCTTTTTCCGCCGGACAGCGGGTACATCCGCCGCGGTCCATCAAGACAACACCGACATGAGGTGGAGGTTCCAATCGGAACCCGCCTGGCAGGATCAATGCGAGGCAGGCACCAAATCAGGCCGCGCGTGCGGGCGGCATCAGCTCTTTATACCCGGAAGCAAGCTGCAGCTTCGGCTCGGTCATCGACTGCAACTTTTCCAGCGTCATGCCGGGAATCATCTCGACCACCAGGAGACCTGTCGGCGTCACATCGATCACGGCGTAATTGGTGTAGATGCGTTTCACCACACCCGCCGCTGTGAGCGGATAGGTGCAGCGGAACTTGATGCGTGGCTGCCCCTTCTTGTCAGTGTGCTCCATCAGGACGCGAATTTCCTTGGCGCCGACCGCGAGATCCATCGCGCCGCCAACGCCGGGCGGGAATTCGGTATCTTCCGTGGTCCAGTTGGCGAGATCGCCCTTTTCCGACACTTCGAACGCGCCGAGCAGACTGACATCGAGATGACCGCCGCGGATCATCAGAAATGCATCGGCGTGATGGACGTAGCAACCGCCGGTGACCAGCGTGGTCAGGTTCTTGCCCGCATCGGTCAGTTCTTCATCTTCTTCGCCGGGCTTGGGCGGACCGCCCATCCCGAGCACGCCGTTCTCGCTGTGAAAAATCACCTCGCGGGTTTTCGGTACGAAGCCCGAGGTCAGCGTCGGAATCCCGATGCCGAGATTGACATAAGCGCCTTCCGGCAGATCCTGCGCCGCACGCCATGCCATTTGATGACGCGTCAAGGGAGTATAGGTCACGTGTCAGCTCCTGATCTTGAGCGGTTCGGCAACGACAATTCTGTCGACGAAAATTCCGGGCGTCACCACGGCCTCCGGATCGAGCGTGCCAAGCTCGACCATGGTCTCGACTTCGACCACCGTCAGCTCGGCCGCCATGGCGCAGACCGGGTTAAAGTTACGCGCGGATTTGCGATAGGTGAGATTGCCCCAGCGATCGGCCTTCGCGGCCTTCACCAGCGCAATGTCGCCTTTCAGCGGCTTCTCGAACACGTGAAGCCGTCCGTCGATTTCGCGCTGTTCCTTGCCTTCGGCGAGTTTGGTGCCCGCGGAGACCGGCGAGAAAAATCCGCCGAGGCCGGCGGCGGCGCAACGCATGCGTTCACTGATCGTGCCTTGCGGCACCAATTCCAGTTCGAGGCTCTTGGCGCGATAGGCATTAAGAAAAGCGCTGTAGTCACCCGAGCGCGGATAGGAGCAGATGACCTTGCGAACGCGGCCCGAGTTGATGAGGCGCGCCAATCCATGATCGCCATTGCCTGAATTGTTGGCGACGATCGTCAATTCCTTCGCCCCCTGATCGTGCAGCGCTTCGAGAAGATTGTCGGCGACACCGACCGCGCCGAATCCCGGCACCAGAACGGTCGCGCCGTCCCGCACACCGGCGACGGCAGCCGCCAGCGACTCCACGCGCTTGTCGATCACCGGATACTCCCTTGTTAGCGTTCTATTTTCTCGCCTTTTCCGGATCGAGCCTAGGCAAAAACAGACCTGCGATCAAACGTCGCCTCCGCATTGAGGCAATGCAGAAACCGGTGCCGTCTCGCATCTGCGAAAAAATCGGCGCACGACTCGCGGCATCGCGCGCAGCTTCACGCTCAGATGATCGTGCGATGACATCCGCGACGAAAATCATCGTTGCAAAGTTTTGCGTGCCGGTTGTTAATTAGAACAATTACAAAAAACGTTTTCCTGGAAATCACTTGGGAGGTGCTTGTGTCTACAGTCAAATTGACGGTCAACGGCAAAGCAATATCTGCCGATGTCGAAGATCGAACCTTGCTGGTCCATCTGCTGCGCGACCATCTCGGGCTTACCGGCACGCATGTCGGATGCGATACCAGCCAGTGCGGCGCCTGTATCGTCCACATCGACGGGCGCGCGGTGAAATCCTGCACAACCCTGGTCGGCCAGGCCAACGGCGCCAACGTCACCACCATCGAGGGCATTTCGAAAGGCGATACCCTGCATCCGATGCAGGCTGCCTTTCGTGACAATCATGGCCTCCAGTGCGGCTACTGCACGCCGGGCATGATCATGACCGCCATCGACATTGTGCAGCGTCATCCCGCCGGTCTCGACGAGGAAACCGTTCGTCACGAGCTGGAAGGCAACATCTGCCGCTGCACCGGCTACCACAACATCGTCAAATCGGTGCTCGACGCCGCCGGACGCATGAAGGTTGCCGCCGCCGCGGAATGATCCGCGACGACGACTCAATAATCGGATGTGCAACTGCCCGCGCTGCTCGCGCGATCAAGGCAGCCCTTATGGAAAGGTCGAGATTATGAGTGTTGAAGGTATTGGCGCTCGCGTTGCGCGCAAGGAAGACAAGCGTTTTATCACCGGCAAGGGCAAATACACCGACGACGTCCGCCTTCACGGCATGACCTACGCGTCGTTCGTCCGCAGCCCACATGCCCACGCAAAAATCAAAAGCATCGACGTCACCGCCGCCAAGGCCATGCCGGGTGTGGTTGACGTGTTGACCGGCCAGCAGCTCGTCGACGACAAGATCGGCAATCTGATCTGCGGCTGGATGATCCATTCCAAGGACGGCTCACCGATGAAAATGGGCGCGTGGCCGGCCATGGCGCCGGAAACGGTGCGCTTTGTCGGAAACGCCGTCGCGGTCGTCATCGCGGAAACCCGCAATCAAGCGCGCGACGCGGCGGAAGCCGTCCAGGTGACGTACGAGGAACTGCCGGCAGCCGCGGATATTCGCTCCGCCATCGCATCCGGCGCGCCGCAGCTTCATCCTGAAGCGCCCGGCAACGTCATTTATGACTGGAGCATCGGCGACGAAGCCGCCACCGGCGAGGCCTTCAAAAAGGCCGTTAATGTTGTGACGATGGACATCACCAACAACCGGCTGGTGCCGAACGCGATGGAGCCGCGGGCGGCGGTTGCAGAATACGATTCCGCCGAAGAGCATTTCACACTTTATACAACGTCGCAGAATCCGCACGTCGCGCGCCTTGTGCTGTCGGCGTTCTATAACGTCGCGGCCGAAAACAAGCTGCGCGTGATCGCGCCGGACGTCGGCGGCGGCTTCGGCTCAAAGATCTTCATCTACCCGGAAGAAATGGTGGCGCTGTGGGCGTCCAAGCGCACCGGCCGTCCGGTAAAATGGACATCCGACCGCACCGAGGCGTTCCTCACCGACGCTCACGGCCGCGATCACATCACCAAGGCCGAGATGGCGTTCGACAAGGACAACAAGATCATCGGCCTGCGGGTGAAGACCCACGCCAATCTCGGCGCCTACATGTCGCTGTTCTCGTCGTCGGTGCCGACCTATCTCTACGCCACGCTGCTGTCGGGCCAGTACAACATCCCGAACATCTACGCCGAGGTGGTCAGCGTCTACACCAACACCACGCCGGTCGATGCCTATCGCGGCGCGGGCCGGCCTGAAGCCTCTTTCGTGATGGAGCGGCTGATGGAGACTGCGGCGCGGCAGCTCAAGGTCGATCCGGCCGAACTGCGCCGCAAGAACTTCATCACCAGCTTCCCGCATCAGACGCCGGTGATCATGGCCTATGACGCGGGCGACTTTAATGCCTCGCTCGATGCGGCGCTGAAAGCCATCGACTATGCCGGCTTCCCTGCCCGCAAAGCGAAAGCAAAGGCGGAAGGCAAGCTGCGCGGCATCGGCTTCTCCTGCTACATCGAAGCGTGCGGCATCGCGCCATCGAAGGCCGTCGGCAGCCTCGGCGCAGGCGTCGGCCTGTGGGAATCCTGCGAGGTGCGGGTCAACCCCGTTGGCACCATCGAGATCCTCACCGGTTCGCACAGTCATGGTCAGGGGCATGAGACGACATTTGCCCAGGTCGTCGCGGACCGTCTCGGGATTCCGATCGGTCAGGTGTCGATCCTTCATGGCGACACCGACAAGGTGCAATTCGGCATGGGTACCTACGGCTCACGCTCCGGCGCTGTCGGCATGTCCGCCATCGTCAAGGCGATGGAGAAAGTCGAGGCCAAGGCGAAGAAGATCGTCGCACATCAGTTAGAGGCCTCGGAGAACGATATCGTCATCGAGAACGGTGAGTTCAAAGTCACCGGCACCGACAAGGCGATCGCATTGCCGATGGTCGCTCTCGCCGCCTACACTGCGCACAACCTGCCGGATGGCATGGAACCCGGCCTGAAGGAAACCGCGTTCTACGATCCGACCAACTTCACGTTCCCTGCCGGCGCCTATGTCTGCGAGGTCGATGTCGATCCCGGCACCGGCAAGACCGACATCGTCAACTTCGTCGCGGCCGATGACTTCGGACGCCTGATCAATCCGATGATTGTCGAGGGTCAGGTTCATGGCGGCATCGCCCAAGGTATCGGACAGGCCATGCTCGAAGGCGCGGTCTACGACAAGAGCGGGCAGCTTCTGACAGCCTCGTTCATGGACTACGCCATGCCCCGTGCCGACGATCTGCCTTCGTTCAACGTTTCGCACACCATGACGCTGTGCCCGAGCAATCCGCTCGGCATCAAGGGATGCGGCGAAGCCGGCGCCATAGGCTCGACGCCCGCGGTGATCAACGCGATCACCGATGCCATCGGAAACAACAAGCTGGAAATGCCGGCCTCTCCCGACCGGGTGTGGCACGCCATTCATCAGCAACAGGCCGCGGAGTAGCGCGTGATCCCGAAAAGTGGACACCGGTTTTCGGAACAGATCACGCGCAGCAAAAATCCGTAGGGAGACACATCATGTACGAGACAACCTATCACCGTCCTTCCAGCGTCGATGACGCCGTCGCCCTTTTCAAGAAGGGCTCCGACTCGAAATATCTCGCCGGCGGCCACACGCTGCTGCCGGTGATGAAGCAGCGCCTCGCCCAGCCGTCCGACGTGATCGATCTTGCACGCATTCCAGCCCTGGTCGGCGTGTCGGCGACAGCGGATGCGCTCGTCATCAAGGCGGCGACGACCTACTACGACATCCTCACCAATGCGGACGCAAAGAAAGCGATCCCCGCCATCGTGCATCTGACATCGATACTCGGCGATCCCGCGGTTCGCTATCGAGGCACCATCGGCGGCTCGATAGCCAACAACGATCCGGCCGCGGATTATCCCGCTGCCGTGGTCGCGCTCGACGCTACGGTGAAAACCAACAAGCGCAGCATCAAGGCCGACGATTTCTTCCAGGGCCTGTTCACCACCGCGCTGGAGGATGGCGAGATCATCACCGAGGTCTCGTTCCCGATTCCGGCAAAGGCGGCTTATGCAAAGATGCGCCATCCGGCCTCGCGCTTCGCACTCACCGGCGTCTTCGTCGCCAAGACGAAATCGGGAGACGTGCGCGTCGCCGCGACCGGCGCATCGCAGAACGGTGTGATGCGCGTCCCGGCCATCGAGGCGGCCCTGAAGGCCAACTGGTCCCCCGGCGCGATCGACAGCGTGACGATTTCAGCCGACGGGCTGATGGAGGACATCCACGGCTCGGCCACTTACCGCGCCAACCTCATCAAGGTGATGGCGCAGCGCGCGGTCGCCGCAGCGGGCTGACGGTCCGTCTGCAAATTAAAAAGGCCGCCCTGCGGGGCGGCCTTTCTGTTTTTAAGAGCGACAGAGAATTTACTCGACGATCTGCACCACGCGGCGCGTCCGCGGATCGACCAGAACCGTTCGGTCGTTCACCACCGTGTAGCGATAATCGCGAACGCCATACTCCGGAGGAACGTCGTAGTAGGTCACGCCTTCCTCTGGAAGAACGACACCGACCGCCAGATCGTTCTGATACCGGTAGGACGGGCGTCGCTGCTCGACCACATGGTTTCGGAAGCGCGGACCCTGATCTACGCCGAGAACGCCGGCCACGCCGCCAACCACACCACCAACGGTGCCGCCGACAATCGCCCCGACCGGCCCGCCCACACGTTCGCCCTCGCGAGCCCCGCGCTCGACGCCACCCGGAACGCCCTGAGCCGAGGCGGCGGCCGGAATGAGCGCGCTCGCAGAAATCATCGCCAAAGCAACCATGGTTCTCTTCATATCTAAAACTCCCGGTTAAGAATTCCCGGGGAGCACAAGTAGCTGGCGGCCGGATAGTTCCTGTCACGGCGGCGAGATCGCGGAATGGCCTTATTCTGATGGCAACAAGAGCACTTATTGATGGCTCTTTGGCCAGAACTGGCCTAAAGCACCCCCAATTCATCGATTTCTTTGAAACTGCCGGATGCGCGCGTCGCGCGTGCATTGAGCCGTTTCAATCTCATTCATGGCGGCAACGCCAACCAAGGTCTCAACGTGAAATCCCTGTCCGCAAGTCCCCCGCTCGCCCGCGCCCTGGCCGAGCGCAATTATAACGATGCGACACCCGTCCAGACGGCAGTGCTCGCCCGCGATGCCATCGGCCGCGATCTCCTGGTGTCGGCGCAGACCGGCTCGGGCAAGACCGTCGCCTACGGGCTCGCGATCGCCAACGACATGATGGGCGATACTGAGCGCCTGCCGAGAGCAAGTGCGCCACTCGCATTGATCGTCGCGCCGACCCGAGAACTGGCGTTGCAGGTCCATCGCGAACTGGAATGGCTTTATGCCTATGCCGGCACTCGTGTCGTATCCTGCGTCGGCGGCATGGACCCGCAGCGCGAGAAGCGCGAACTCGAGGCCGGCGCGCATATCGTGGTCGGCACGCCGGGACGGCTGTGCGATCACATCCGCCGCAAGCGCCTCGACGTCTCCGAGCTGAAAGCCGTTGTGCTGGACGAGGCCGACGAGATGCTCGATCTCGGCTTTCGCGAGGACATGGAATTCATCCTCAAGACCACGCCCGACACACGCCGCACGCTGCTGTTCTCTGCAACCCTGCCGCGCACCATCATCTCGATGGCGAAGCAATACCAGCAGGATGCTTTCCGCATCGAAGTGACCGGCGGTGACGGCGGCCACGCCGACATCGAATACCAGGCGATCCGTATCGCGCCGGGCGATGTCGAGCATGCCGTGGTCAACGTGCTGCGATTCTTCGAATCGCCGACCGCCATCGTGTTCTGCAACACGCGCAACGCAGTCAACCATCTGCAGGCCGCCCTTCTCGAACGCGGATTCTCCGTGGTCGCGCTGTCCGGCGAGCTGACCCAGAACGAACGCACCAAGGCGCTTCAGTCCCTTCGCGACGGGCGCGCACGGGTCTGCGTTGCCACCGACGTCGCAGCGCGCGGCATCGATCTGCCGAATCTCGGTCTGGTGATTCACGCCGATCTGCCCAACGATCCCGAGGTGCTTCAGCATCGTTCCGGCCGCACCGGCCGGGCGGGCAAGAAGGGCATCAGCGTGATGCTGGTGATTCCCGCGCGCAAGCGGCGCGCCGAATTGCTTTTGAATCTCGCCGGCATCGATGCCGTTTGGGGCACAACGCCCACCGTGGATGATATCCGCAAGCTCGATCAGCAGCGCATGTTGCAGGATGCATTGTTTGGCGAAGCGGCGACGGAAGACGATCTTGTGCTGGCCCGCGCGCTGCTCGCCGAGCGTTCGGCGGAGGACATCGCAGCGGCACTGGCCCGGCTCTATCGCTCGCGCCTGCCTTCGCCCGAAGACATCCTCGATCCCGGCCAAGGCGGGCGCTCGCGTGACGATCGCGGACCGAGAAGAGACAGCCGCGAGCCACGCGGCGATGACCGCGCCCCGCGCGCGAAATCGAAATCACGCGGCGAGATGCCGGAAGGCAGCGTGTGGTTCCGCGCCGCCATTGGCCGCAACAAGAACGCCGAAGCGCGCTGGCTGCTGCCGATGATCTGCCGCCGCGGCGGAATCGGCAAACAGGATATCGGCGCCATCCGCATCTTCGACGGCAGCACCGAATTCGAGATTTCAGCGACCGCCGCCGATGAGTTCGCCGCGAAGATCAAGCGCCCCGACAAGGAAGACAATATCCGCATCGAAGCGCTGCCGAACGGACCGCAGGGCGACAACGCCACGTTCGAGAAGCGTCCGCGCAAGCCGCCGCACAAGGACAAAGATTTCAGCGTCAAACCGCGCCGCGATGACAAGCCACGTTACGACGCGAAACCGCGTTACGACGACAAGCCGCGATTTGAGGACAAGCCGCGCTACGACAAGCCGAAGCACAGCGGAAAACCTCAGCGGGACGACGCCCGCCGCTTCGAGGGCGCGCCTCCGCGCGGCAAAACCCCGAAGCCCGGCAAAAGCCAGAGCTGGCCGGATGTCGACAAGCCATCGTTCGGCAAGAAGCCAAAGAAAAAGAAGCACCGCAAAGGCGCGTAAAGCTTACGGTTCTTCCGTCGCGCACATTCCCGCGCCGGATTCATCCAAGAAGTCCGACGAGATGGAGCGCCACGCCCGCTGCCGCGCAAGCGGCAAGCGTCTGCAACATTCCGGCATTGAACCTGAATATTGCCGTCGCTGCGGCGACGGAGAGCACAAGCGCCCATGGGTCAACGCTGGTGAGCACGGGCGCATCGAACGACAATCCAAAGCGCTGCACCGGAAACGTTGCGCGGAAGATTGTGTGGACCGCGAACCAGATCGCGAGATTCAGGATCACGCCGACCACCGCGGCCGTGATGGCGGAGAGTGCGCCCGCAAGCGCCTTGTTGCCGCGCATGGTTTCGATGAACGGCGCGCCAAGAAAGATCCAGAGAAAGCACGGCGTAAACGTCACCCATGTCGCCAGCAAGCCGCCAAGCGTTCCCGCGACCATCGGCGACAGCGTGCCCGGATCACGGAAGGCCGCCATGAAGCCCACGAACTGAAGCACCATGATCAGCGGACCCGGCGTTGTTTCCGCCATGCCCAGGCCGTCCAGCATTTCATGCGGTTTCAGCCAGTGATAATTCTCGACCGCCTGTTGGGCGACGTAGGCCAGCACGGCGTAGGCGCCGCCGAACGTGACCATCGCCATCTTGCTGAAAAACACCGCGATCTGCGTGAAGACATTGCCGTTACCCAGCAGCACGACGAGCAGCACCACCGGGATCAGCCAGAGCAGCAGCCAAACCGCCGCGACCCGCAACGAACTTGCCACGCTCGGGCGTGCGTGCAGCGGCAACTCATCGCCGAGCAGGCTGTCCACAAGAGCTGTCGACTTCTCGCCACCGTGACCGCCACCCGCCGCGAACGCGGCAAGGCCTGCGCGGCCGCCAAAATAGCCGACCAGCCCGGCCGCCAGAATGATCACGGGAAACGACACATTGAAAAAGAAAATCGCGACGAATGCAGCGGCGGCCAGTCCTTGCATAATCCGATTTTTGAGCGCCCGCTTGCCGACACGGAATACGGCCTGAATGACGATCGCCAGAACAGCCGCCTTGAGGCCGAAGAACAGCGCGGCGACAAATGCCACGTTGCCGAATGCAGCGTAGATGTAGCTCAGCGCCATGATGGCGACGACGCCAGGCACGATGAACAACCCGCCTGCGATGATGCCGCCGCGGGTGCGATGCATCAGCCAGCCGATATAGGTCGCGAGTTGCTGCGCCTCCGGGCCGGGCAGCAGCATGCAGTAATTCAGTGCATGCAGAAACCTGCTCTCGGAAACCCAATGCTTCTCTTCGACAAGGATGCGGTGCATGACCGCGATTTGTCCGGCCGGGCCTCCGAAGCTGAGCAAAGCTACTCGCAGCCAGACCCAGAACGCCTCCCTCAGACTCGGAAAACTTGGTGTGCTTCGTCCCACGGGAATCGAAGACGTTGCGGCAGCGTCGGTCATGCTTTCACTTTTGCCTTGTGAGATGGCCAGTTGTGGGTCTCGTCGGTTGCGTCCCGGCACCAGCGATAGAATGCGTCGTACAGTGCCATGCCGGCTTCAAGTTGTTTCAGGTCGTCGGAGTACATTCGCGACAGGCCCAGCGACGCCGCAAGCAGACCGGGAGCTTCGGGCGAGAGGTCGAGCCGCGCCGTGTCCGCGGCTCGAACCATCGTCGCCAGACGCTTGAGCGGCGCGGTCTCGAGTCCGAATTCCTCGATCATGACGTCAAACGTGCACAGTTCGCCGCGATGGCTCCAGAACACGTTCTCAATGTCGAATGGAACAGCTCCGAAGCGCGCCCCGACGGCTTCGACCTCGGAGGCGGCCACGAACAGAAACACCGCCGACGGATCGATGAAACGGCGTATCAGCCATGGGCAGGCAATCCGATCGATCTTGGGGCGCGCGCGGGTCACCCAGACCGTTCGGCCTTGCGGATCTCGATCAGGGAGCTTTGAAGCGGGGACCAACGGGAGGCCTTCCTTTGCCCAGGCTTCGATACCGCCTTCAAGAATATTGGCGGAAGCGCCAGCGTGACGAAGCCACGCCGCGACGCCCTCACTGAGCTTCTGCCCTCTCTTGCAAATGGCCACAACGGTCTGGCCGGAAAATGCCGACGCCCACTCGGCGGCTTGCGCGTAGTCGCGCCGCCTGGCGCCAGGTATCAGATGTGGATCAGCCTTGACGTCCTCGTCAGTTCTGACGTCGACGAGAACGGGGCACGCGGGCGTACCGATCAGACGGGCGAGCTTTTCGGGGGAAATTGCGTTGATAGCTGACATGATGCGTCCTTGTTGAAAAACTGGACGCGATTCTTGGGCATGTCGCCTTGTGGGGAGATCGCTTTCCCCATGGCGTCAAGTACAGCCAAAGGGGGCGATTTTGTCAATCGCGAACGGGCCGGGCTAAGGCCCGGAAGGCACATCGAGCAAGGTTGCTGGCGGAGAGGGAGGGATTGCCGCGCAGCGCCAATGAAAGCAGTAAAATCAAAGACTTATCACATGTCCGATCGCGCCGTGTGTACCACTCAAGTGCACCAATGTCGAGCGAGATGAATCAATGCTGACTTCTCAAGTATCCGTAGCCAAACCAAAGAGCCTAAATTTTGCTGATTGACCGGACTTGCATCGGTGGGATCAATTGGCCAGACCAAATGCGCTGACGTTGCCCCCATGTTTTATCCAGTTCTGAGTTCGCTCTGGCCCATGACTGAAGCGCTCCCCGAAACTAGGCCAGCCAACGCTGGAATTTTCCGGGGTTAGGGCTCATTCGGCGGAAGCGCCGGTGAGCGGTTGATCAGCGATATCGGCGGCTTGT
>Ga0307492_10000372_pt1 | contig 19385 bp, 14 predicted proteins | sample SI3LmetaG_FD_202365 | JGI IMG/M metagenome (GOLD analysis project Ga0307492, IMG submission 202365) | Sea-ice brine microbial communities from Beaufort Sea near Barrow, Alaska, United States - SI3L | ecosystem: Environmental > Aquatic > Marine > Coastal | place: USA: Alaska | collected 2017-05-06 | reverse complement strand
ATTTTGTTAATCTGGCCGCAGGGCGAGTCCAGGTCGCCATCGCGCAGCAGATGTCATCCGCCGATCTGGCCAGTGCGCTCTTAGTTGTTCAGGAAGCCGGCGCCCTCACCGGAGACGTCGACGGTAAGCCGATCAAGATGGATCGCGGTGAGTTACTCGCGGCTAGCCCCCGTCTGTTCAAACAATTGTTCAGCAAAGGTTAGTCAGGCAAACCACGCTTGAGATACCTAGCCGCATGATGCAATCAATAGAGATATTCGCCGGGCAACAGGCCTACCGACAGGTCGCCGAGCAGGGTATCCAGCCGAGCGATATCCGGGCGATCATCGGTGCATCTGGCGGCCCCAAGTGGTTTGTCCTCAGCCACCTAGACCGCTATTTAGTCGACAACTGGTTGCCCGCCATACCACACCAGATCGAGTTAATAGGCAGTTCAATCGGGGCCTGGCGAATGGCCGCCTACGCCAGCGCCGCGCCATTGGCCGCTCTAGAGCAGCTAGAATATCAGTACCTAAATCAGCGCTATTCGGCTCAACCCACTCATAAAGAAGTATCCGACTCGATCCATCGATTATTGGATAGCTTTATCCAGCCCACGGATCTGAACCGGCATCAGCTGAAAAAACTCCACATAGTAGCGGCTCGTTGCAAGGGTCTCAGCCAATTAGAGCACCGGTCGTTGCAAGCGCTGTCCTTTGCGGCGGTCGCACTAAGCAACCTGTTCACCCGACGCGCCCTACCCCTATCCTTCGATCGGGTTGTTTTTCAGTCGCCCGGTGCTCGTTTGCCGGTGGCCCAATGGGATCAATTTCACACCGAAGAGGTGCCTCTGCGCGCCGACAACTATCGTGACGCGCTCTTGGCCAGTGGTGCAATTCCGGTGGTGATCGATGGAGTACGCGACCCGGCAGGCGCCCCGCCAGGACTCTATCGAGATGGCGGGATGGTCGATTATCATTTTGATTTGCCCATCAAACCCCGCCAGGGCCTGGTGCTCTATCCGCATTTTTCGCCGCTGCTGAAGCCCGGCTGGTTTGATAAGCCCTTGCCGTGGCGCAAGGTCCAAGCGAGCAACTATTCCCACACCCTGATGATTTGCCCCAGTCGTGCCTTTGTTGAGTCCCTGCCCTACGGGAAAATCCCCGACCGACGCGATTTCGAACGGCTCGACAATGACACCCGAATTCGCTATTGGCAGACCGTGGTCGACCGTAACCAGGTTATTGCCGAGGCTTTTGATCGCTGGGTGCACAGCGCCAACCCGCTTGAGTACCTTATCCCGATCGAGACCCTAGCCCGATAAAGTTGCGCGTCATTCAGATTCCATTCAGCCGGTCTCCTGCACTATAGGTGCAAAAGGAGAGCGCCAATGACCCAACACACTCAATATACCAACCAACGACCTGTAACCCAATCGGTGCAAACGGCCGGTTTGGTGTTTTTGGCAACCGTTGTTCTCAGCGGTTGCTATGTTGAAGTGGTTCCTCAGGTCGCCCCGCACTTCATTGCTACCGACACCTCGGCTGCCGATCTGCACGGTTTTAGCACCGCCTTCTTACTCGACACGGCTCTAATCCCCTTTGCCCTGAGCAGTGAAAGCCCCTACATGATCATCGATCCAGACCGGTATACCACCCCCAGGGCCAGAGCGATCACGCGGGCGCTTATCGAACAGACGACCTACGCCTATCTGTTTGATGATTGGGATTGTGATGCCGGCGGTTACACCCAAACCGAGGCTGAAGCCGATACCACCGCATATGACGATGGCTATACCTTTGTCGACTTCAGCATGAACGCTCAGGCCAAAGACTGCGCAGTGCGCAAGGACGGTCAGTTGCATTGGGTCAATAGCAATTTGGACTATAATACTACCGGCTGGTATGACGATTGGGCCGGCGAGATCAGCTCGATCAATGGTCGTTTGGAAGGCCAGGTGCAGATTGATTTTGCCGATGGCTTGATGCGTCACCGATTGGTCAATGTGCAGCTAAACAATCTGACCGGTACTGACTTTATCATGACCGGCAGCAGTTCGGTGTTGATCGATGATGGCTACGCGCGCACCAGTGCAGACCTGACCACCCCGGAAACGATACATTGGGCCCTAGGCGAGACCTTTCCCTATCAGGGTCAAGTGCGGCTAAGAAATAACAGTTCCTGGGTGGACCTAACCTTTGAATCAACCGGTCTCTGGCGAGAAACCAGTTCCGGTAGCAGCGGCTTTTGGTTTTGGAGTGAATTGGGCTTCCAATAAAAACAATAAGGAAAACAGACCCAAATACGCAAAGCCAAAACCTCCCACTTTCGGGAGGTTTTTTTTGCCTAATGGGCCTTAGGTCCGTTCCGGTATTGGTGCCCGCAAGCAAAACCTGCCGCGGGGTCCTGAACAAGGCGGGTATAGGCGGGCACAGCTGAAGATGTTCGGGTCAAAAAATACGTTTTATTGACAGCTTCGGACAGGCAAAGGATGTCCGCTAGCAATATGTATTAAATTTATCCACTTAAACTAGGGCACTTAAACTAGGCAACCAGATGTCTCGTTTGGAGGATTACCAACCTTTAATTAGCCTTTGCTAAGACCCAGAGCTTGGCTAATATTTGATTAGCGCTATTCAAAGCCGGCCATATTTTTTATGATGGCCACCCGTACCGGCCTTTTGCTTTGGAGAACACTTATGAACTGGACACAAATTGCGCAAAACTATTGGGTTAGCCCGCAAATAGACGAAAGCCAATTGGCCCAAGCCAAAGCCATGGGTATCGACACGGTGGTCTGCAATCGTCCTGATAATGAAGAGCCAGGGCAAATTAACAGTGATGTTTTAAGTGCAGCCTGCGCTACCTTAGGGCTGGATTATTTATTTCTACCGATGCAAGGTCCTAACTTCAGCACCGATTATGTCGAGCAGATCCAGCAACTGAACCAGGCGGATAAAAAAGTCTTGGCCTACTGCCGCTCAGGTCACCGCAGCTCCGTTCTATACAATGCGGCAATGACCTAAACAAACCCGATGACCCGTACCGTACACCGACCGCATCTGGCGGATTTTAACGCCGCGTTACTGGTCGCATTGGTCGGCATACCCCAATGTCTAGCCTATGCCATGCTCTCGGGTCTACCGCCCATGTATGGTTTGGTCACCGCCGCCATACCCGGGATGGTCGCCGCCCTGCTGGGCAAAAGTCCGGCCCTGACCGTGGGGCCCACTAATACCACCGGCCTAGTTATCCTCACCGCCCTGATACCCTGGGCTGGCCAACCCGAGGCGCTGCTCACGGCGATGGCCACTCTGGCCTTCTTGGCCGGCTTATCTCGCCTGATCATTGTTCTGCTGAAGGCCGAACGACTGTTCGACTTTGTGCCAGAAGCTGTAATGGTCGGATTCGCCACCGGGGCCGCGCTGATCATCGCCCTGATGCAAATCGATGAGCTACTGGGTGCGCCCTTTCAAGGTGTTCGCAATGTGGTCGATGAAGTTCGGCTGCTCGGAGATTTAACATGGTCGGGCCTAAGTGTTGCCAGCCTACTGCTCGGTAGCTTTGCGTTATTGGCGGTGGTGCTCGGCAAAAAATTCGCACCGCGTTGGCCAATTCCACTCTTGGTACTCTTAGTCAGTGTGGCCTGGGTCTGGTTTGACCTAAGCGATTTTAGCCACGACTGGATCACCCTGGGTGAGAGTACTCTGGTAGCGGATGGTTGGCCGAGCTTTAATCACCAACTGCCCAGTTGGCATATGATTCAGACCTTGATAGTGCCCGGTTTTGCAGTCGCCTTTATCGGCTCACTGGAACTGATTGTCACCTTACGCAATCGTCAAGAACATCGGTTGTTGCGGCACGAACTGGGCAGTCAGGGCTGTGCTAATTTGGTCGGCAGCTTCATCGGCGCCTTTCCCGCCAGCACTTCCTTAACCCGTTCCGTTTTACTCGATATGGGTGGTGCACGCACTCGCTGGGCACCCTTTTTGGCCGCCCTTCTGCTGATCCCGATCATACTCTACGGTGCGGCTGGTATTCGCAGCATCCCCCTGCCGGTGATCTCGGGCTTACTAATTGCCACGGCTCTGTCGATGCTCAAACCCGCAGCCATCAAACAGATGTTAGGGGTCAACAACCAGACTCGTGTTCTGTTTCTGGTCACCCTGATCAGCACCCTAGTGCTCACCTTTCATGAAGCCATTTTGCTAGGTTCCATGCTAGGCATAGTGCTGTTTCTGTTCCAGACCAGCCAGACGCGACTGGTTGCCTATGTTATTCACGCCGATGGTGGTTTATCGGAGCCAGGCCATAACCTCGATTCGTCTCAGCCGCTGCTAATACAGATTTCGGGCAGTCTGTATTTCGCCGCCGCGCGCCAATTGCCAGACCGGCTCAACGATCTGGTCAAGGATGCCCGCCATCTGGTGCTCGATCTGAGTCACGCCCAGCATTGCCGAGTTGCGGCCGTTCAGGCCCTATTGGCTTTTCTTGAGGAATGCACCCTGCGGGGTGTCGTGGTTGAGATCAGTGGCGCCTCGGCAGAACTCAATATGCTCACCCACCAAATGGGCGTGCGCCTGCCGTGGAGCGATAAAAAACTGCTCCAGACGCTGGTCACGCCGATCGACCCTGAGGCCATCGACTGAAACCAGCGGCATAATGCTAAACGGTGGGGCTATGGGTATTCTAAACGGAGCGGGCTGTGGGTATTGACTCAGCCAGTGGGATGGTTTTTTGCCGTTTGAGCTGCGCCGCCTTAGTCATTAATCCAACAATAAACAGTGCCATGGCCACCCAGACCAAGCAAAAGGTCACGTAACGTTGCATCGGCACGGCTTCGTTCAGGACCCAGACGGCGATAACAAATTGCATCAGCGGATTGACATACATAATAAAACCGGCCACCACTAAGTTAATTTGCCGGACCGATGAGGCAAACAGCAGCAACGGCACTGCGGTGATGACCCCTGAAGCCAATAACAGCGAATACTGCCACAGGCTGTGACCATCGCCGCCGTCAATCAGGCTGTTGCCAATCACCAGTGATGCAATGGGTAACACCCACAGGGTTTCCAGACCGAGTCCGAGCAGACTTTCAATTGGCTGCAGCTTACGTACCAGGCCATAGGAGCCAAAACTGAACGCTAAGGCCAACGACACCCAGGGTATGCCGCCCATAGCGATCAGTTCAAAGAGAATCGCCAAGGCGGCGACCAGCCCCGCCGACCACTGCCAACGGTTAATCTGTTCCTTGAGCACCAATCGGCCAATCAACAGACTCACCAGCGGGGTTATAAAATAGCCAAGGCTGCTTTCCAACACCCGTTGCTGTGACACCGCCCAGATAAAGGCATACCAGTTAATACTGATCAAGACTGAAGCCAGTAAACTCCACAGCAGGGCAGTCCGGTTGCGCAATAAACGCCCAAAGCCCCCAACCTGCTTCATCATCACTAAGAGCACAAAGGCTAACAGAAAGGCAAATACCACCCGGTAGGAGAGTATTTCCAACGCGTCGATACCGGCCAGCAGGTGAAAAAACAACGGAAAGCAGCCCCATATTACATAGGCCGCCAGTGCGTACCACATACCTCTCATCGATATTTTTTCCTGAAAATTGGAGCCAAGGTTAATATTTACGGTAAAACTCGTCGGCGACCCTTATAGTGATAAGGCAATCAGCGCGCCATTATGACCGACAAGCCCCGCTAAAAACCATAGTACCATTTGGTGACTGGGCTGCTAGCAGGGATTTTAGCGATCGCCTACTATGATCCACCCTGCGGTTATTGTGATCCTCCCTGAGGTTATCGTGATCCACCCTGCAGCTATTGTGACCCACCCTACTGTTATTGTTGTCCACCTAGCTGCTATTATCCACCTTAAGGCCTGACTGCGTAGCCGTTTCCTCGGTTGAGCCCTTATAACCAGGGGTCGTCAAATACCAGGATGCGTGGGCCAACCGTCTTATTCCAATTTAACATCATTTTCAGCCTCCTTATTGCAATATGCGTCGACGGTAGAGGAATTTGATTTAGCCAGTGGCTTAGAATTGGTCACCAAAACCTTAACATTAGATATATCTAATGTTTATCAGCGGATTCCGTTTATCATGGACATTATTAACTTCACGCCCGGCTCAGCCGCCTTAGGCGGTGCTCTTATTGGCTTGTCGGCTGCCCTGCTGCTGCTCACAAAAGGCCGAATTGCAGGTGTTTCCGGAATCGCCGGGGGCATTATTGACCCGGTTCGTGGCGATATCCTTTGGCGGATTTTTTTTGTCGCCGGACTGGCCCTAGGTGGCCTGATCTATCAATGGCTCAGTGGCACTGAAACAACAGGCTTGTTCAGGGGCATTGAACACATTCAAAACTCCGCCAGTTGGCCGATTCTAGTAGTCGGCGGTCTTTTAGTCGGCATCGGCACTACCCTTGGCACTGGCTGTACCTCTGGCCATGGAATTTGCGGGCTGGCACGGGGTAGCAGTCGTTCCCTGGCCGCGACCCTAAGCTTTATCGGTGCTGGACTGGTTACCGTCTTTATCGTCCGTCTATTGGTAGGTGCTTGATTATGTGGGCTATACAACGTTTGATTTTTGCTCTGCTGGTGGGCGTTATTTTTGGTCTCGGTTTGTCGATTGCACAGATGATCGATCCGTCCAAGGTGATCGATTTCTTAAATCCGCTCGGCGCTTGGGATCCTTCTCTAATGATAGTGCTGGCAGTCGGTTTACTGGTCAATGCGGTCGCAACACCGCTCATTCTGAAGCGCCAGCGACCCCTGTTTGATACCTTATTTCGGGTACCAGCGAAGCCGGACATCGATGCCAGAATCATTGGCGGCGGAATACTATTTGGCAGCGGTTGGGGTCTGACCGGTTATTGCCCAGGTCCACTATTGACCTCGATCAGCTTTGCCAACAGCGCCATCCTGATTTCCTTGGCGGCCTACATAGCAGGCACCTTGATCACCAAATGGGTGGTGGCCAGAATCGATGCCGAGCAGCATATTGAGCACAGCACTGAGAAGGCCTATGTCGGCTAGAGTTGAACCCAGGACTTGTGTTAGAGGCCTCAGCGCTTAGGGCAGAAGGTTTTTGTCGAGCACGAAACTGAGCCATCGACCGGCCAACCAACGATGGCCCAGGTCGGTCGGGTGGATGCCATCGAGCAAATAATCGCTCGGTTTGCCATGGACCGCCGCAGACAGCGCTTCTTGCATCGGGCACCAAGAGACACCCAGTTCGACACAGATGGCCTCTTGGCCAGTTGATAAGGCTTGAAGCAGAGGCCACCAGTGTGCGGTCACCTCGCCACACGGTAAGGCAAAGGGTTCACAAACAACCATCCGTTGGCTGCGTGCCTGGACCGTCTCTACCAATAACCTAAAACCCTCCAGGGCCCAATCGAGATGGTGCGGTGTATCACGCCAGAACGGATGCCAGATATCATTTATACCGATCAGCAGCGTGGTGAGTTCGACCGCCTGGGGAATGCCCTCAACCTGGCATGGCCACCAATCCGGCTGGTGCATTATATCTGCACTTTGGCCGCCAGAAAAACCGCGATTCCAGCATTGCAGATCGGTAAAACGCGGCGCGAGGCTTTGGTCCAGATGGTGCACCCAGCCCTTACCCAACGCCGCTGGGGTACCTTGGTAACGCTGCGCCCGTTTACGTGCGCAATCGGTAACTGAATCACCGATAAAAACCAGCTTGGGCATCGTCCCGGCCGCCTCCTAAATCGATTGCAATGACACCCTATTGAAAGCCCAATAAAGCTGCGTGAATGAAGCACTCGTCCCTTTATCATCAGGACAAGCAGCTTTGCCTTGAACTGGTGCTGTTCAAGGCAAAGCTCTGGCAAGAGGATTTATTTGACTGCGCCCTTGCCTAGGCGGGAGCATCTGCTCTTGGTCAACTGGGCTCGCCTCGCAGACCCGACTGAAGGCTTGCCTAGCTGCCTAGCCTATCAGCGCTGGCGCGCCCTGACACACCCCTTTTACGATCCTTTTCCGTCCCTGGAGCATTTCGCTGCGGTAACCTCTAAGGAAGCCATTGAATATATCCAGTTTGCCCACACTGAGGGTTAGTACCTTTCATTTTGATACCTAATCCGGAGTACTCCATGATCAAATTTCCCAGCCGTTGGCCGGCAGCAGACCCTTCTATCCTTCAGCTCTACACCCTGCCGACCCCCAATGGCCAAAAGGTGTCGATTATGCTGGAAGCCATAGGCTTGCCGTACGAAAGCCACAAGATCGATATCATGGCCGGCGATCAATTTGATCCGGAATATTTACTGATTAATCCGAACAACAAGATTCCAGCCATTATCGACCCCAATGGCCCGGACGGCAAAGCCATCGCATTTATGGAAGCCGGCGCCATTTTGATGTATTTGGCCGAGAAAACGGGTAAATTGCTGCCCAGTGATAGCGCTAAAAAATGGCAAACCATTCAATGGTTGTTCTTTCAGACCGGCAGTGTTGGCCCTATGTTTGGTCAATTTGGGCATTTTTTCAAGCACGCGGCCGGCAAGACCTCCGATTCCTATGGTTCAGATCGCTACCGCGACGAGACCAAACGTATTCTCGCGGTATTGAATACACGCTTGGAAGGTCGGGACTGGATAATGGATAGCGAACTGACTATCGCCGATATTGCCATCGCACCCTGGATCAAAGGCCTGGATTGGTATGACGGTCATACTGAGCTGGCGACCGATGAATACCCCAATGTCTTAGCCTATCGGGATCGTTTCTACAATCTGCCGGCGGCACAGCGGGGCGCCTCAGTCGGCGCCTGATGCCTTCAAGAGATTGGGTCCAGTCCGGGCCCAGCGTCTGGTTTGGCCCAGTGCAGATAAAGATACGACCCCAGGGCAGCAGTCGATAGCAGCATCGCCATAATAATGATCTGGTAGCGGACCGCTACCAGTGGCGACACCCCCGAGAGGATCTGCCCAGTCATCATACCCGGCAACGAGACCAGCCCCACCGCCAGCAACGCATTAATATGCGGGATCATACAGGCTGACAAGGCTGCTTTGGCCGCCGGTCGTGGCTCAACACCCTGGCTACGTTCGGCCCAAAAACGCTCAGCGCACAGACTAACGGCATTCATCGCCGTTGCCATCACCATCCCGGTGATCGGGATCACAACCGCAGGGCTGAACCAGGGGTCAGGCCGGATCACCACACCCAATATCCACAGCAGATTGAGCCCCCCGGCCACTATCACGGCGGCGAACACCGGCCAAATTGGCCGATTGTATTTGCGTATTGCGCGCAGTGCGATCCAACCGGCACCGAGGGACATCAGGCTGACCACCACCAACACCCAGAAGGGATGTTGCAGACCAAAGATAATAGTCAACGCATAGCCGATAAAAATCAGCTGGCCAAACATCCGCAGACTGGCCCAGCCGACCGATGTCCAGTCGTTTAAAATCAGCCCAAAGATCAGTGCGGCGATCAGGATCGGCAATAGCCCCAGACCGACCTGCAAGAGGCTTAGTTCGATCATAACGAGACTTGAGTAAGGATGCGTTCATTTAGCCAGTCTAGTACCGCCGGGAAATGATCTACCCAGGCATCATCATGTTGTAGCATCGACAGGGCATTGTAGTTGCGCAAATTGCCATCACCCTTGGCGAGAATCAGCATGCGGCCATTATGGCTCCCCAGCTCACGCATAAATTCTCGGACATCGTCCGTGTGGGCCAGATAGCCCTGGCTGCGCGTGGCAAAATAAAGGCTGGGCGGCAAGCTCAACTCGCGCAGCTTGGCACCGTAATGAAAGTTATCGACCTCGTCTTTCCAGTCACCTTCGGTCCACGACAGGTAGGTGTTGTACCAGTTCATCAGCTCAGGTTGACTACTCTCGGCGGTCCAGTGCAGTGGCACATCACCGCGCATAGACGCGATAAAGGGTAGCGCTTTGCGCCAGAACAGTCTCGATAGCGCCGAGTGGGCTACGCCACTGAGCATCGTACTGCGTCGAGCATTAAAATGAATAAAGCCTTGGGTTAGTTGACGTATTTTGCTGTGGCGCGCGTAGCCGGACAGCAGCAGCACCGAGCCAAAACCCTGGCCGACCAGAAACAGCGGCCGGCCATTCAACTGCCGCTCGACCTCCTCGACAATACGGGGTAGATCCTGTTGAATAATATCGTGCACGCTGTGCGCCAAGTGGCGACTGATATGCGGCCAACTGTGACCATGGCCGATCAGGTCAGGGACAAAACAGGCAAAACCCATTGCGCTCAGATAGTTAGCCAGGCCATGGCCTTCTTTAATAAAAGCATCCCCACTGCCACCCAAACCGTGCAACATCAATACGGCCGCATGAGCATTGGGCTGCTCAGTATGGCGTAAAAAAATTTGCCCGCCGTTGACCGTAGCGACGTTTAAGCGTATTTCCCGAATCGTCCGGTTCATTCAGCGATTACCCTGTGCCATTGCTTTTCCAGTCGTTTCGCTGAAATCGGAAAACGGGTGCCCAGTGATTGAGCAAAGAGGGAGACACGATATTCCTCCAGCATCCAACGATATTCAACCAGCGCGGCGGAAAACTGTTGGGTTTCGGTCATCGACGTCTGTCGACTGGCGAAACGTAGCCAGAATTTATGCAGTTCGTCCACCAGCATATTTTCTGACGTCGGAATGCCAGAGGTGCGGTTGAGCCGTTTGTCGGCTGCCTGAAGGTAACGGATCAACTGATCGCGCCAATTCGGCGCGGTCTCGGTGAGGAAGTTCGGATACACCAGCTGATTTAATTGGCCGGCAACATCGGCATAGATATGCGCACTCGCAAAGCTAATCTTACCCTTGAGCTGCTTGCGCACCTGGTGGTGGACCAACAAGATGGCATGCGCCTGGCGTGCGATCTGCTCGGCACAGGGTACCAGCTCGGACCGAGCGCCATCTAACCAGGCCTTAAACTCGGCTTCGGTGCGCGGATAGCGGCCCTCTACTAAGGGTAAACTCAAGCGCACTGCGGCCGTCAGTATATCCTGTTTCAGGCTTTCGGCCTTGCCGTAGGGCGCAAACAACAGTGCCGATTCACCAAACTGGGGTAGCCTTTTCGCCAAATAGGTCAAGGGTTCTTGCCAGTAGAACGAGGCTAAGCGCCACAGGCCCAAGCGGTGCTGCTCCAGTGACCAGGACTGACCGGTAAAGCTTTCTCGGGTCACACTATTGACCTTATCGACCAGGGCGGGATACATCTTGACCTCTATCCCGGCTTGGCGGCGCAGTTCAAATTCAGGCAGATCGCCAAACTGCCAGGTGGTGGCGGACTGCATTTGCTCGGCTTGCACCGAACTCTGCTTGGCCTGATTCTGGGCGGTTTCGTTGGCCGGTCGTAACATTTGCTCAATACTGCGGCCCTGGGTAATGACCTGACCGCTGTCATCGACCACTTCGTAACGATATTGCAGATGGTCACCAATAGTCGCAATCGGCCACTGATCGTCCGGCACCTTGACCCCAGTCATACGAAACAGCTTTTCCGTCATGGCCTTGTGTAAAGCGATATCGCTTGGCGTCAATGACTCCATCAGCGCCTCAACATAGTTCGGCACCGGAACAAAGTTTTTCCGATAACTCTTGGGCAAGCCTTTCAGCAGGGCGGTAATCTTTTCTTTTAGTAAACCCGGGACTAACCATTGCAGGCGTCCTTCCGGCAACTGCGATAAGGCCGCGGCCGGTACCTTAATGGTCACACCATCGGCCGGATGACCCGGTTCAAAGCGATATTCGAGCGGCAGAGACATGCCCTGAAATTTAAATGTATCGGGGAAGGCGTTGCGATTAATGCCAGTTGAGCGTTCGGATATCAAAAAATCCGGATCAAAATTCAGACTGCCCTCTGGCTGTTTCTTAAGCCAGGCATGGAAGCCGACGCTGTTAACAATCTCGGCGGGTATTTTTTCATCATAGAACTGAAATAGAGTTTCCTCATCGACCAGTATATCTTTGCGTCGAGCCTTGTCCTCTAGGTCCAAAACGGCATCGAGCAAACCCTTGTTATATTTGAAAAAAGGCGCCCGAGTCACCAGTTCCCCCTCGACCAAGGCCGCTCTAATAAATAGCTCGCGTGACAGGACCGGGTCAATGCGGCCAAACTGCACGGTTCGATTCACCACAATCGGCAAGCCATAAAGCAGCAGGGTTTCCAGGGCGGTCACCTGCCCTGCCTTCTTTTCGTAGTGCGGTTCAGAATAGTTACGTTTGACCAAATGCAGGGCCAGGGTTTCAAGCCATGCCGGTTCGATTTTGGCCACCACCCGAGCGAACACGGCGCTGGTTTCGACCAGTTCGGCCGCAACCAGCCACTTAGGTCCGCGTCGAGCATGCACCGACGAGGGATGTATCATACAGGCCCGGCCGCGCGCGGCATTGTAAGTCCGTTCTTCTTTATGGTTAGCGATATGACTCAACAGACCCGAAGCCAGGGCGCGGTGGATCGATTCATAGCCGGCCGGCTCCTGATTCAGTTTGAAGCCCAGTTCCTTGCACATCAGATGCAGCTGGCGATGTATATCGCGCCATTCACGCATGCGCAAATAATTGAGGAACTGCTCCTTACAAAACTTGCGTAATTTATTTTCCGACAACTCCTGGCGATGGCCTTCATAACGTTGCCATAAGTTTAGAAAGGCTAAAAAGTCAGAATCCTTATCCTTATCCTGGGCATGTTTTTCGGCCGAGGCCTGCTGTTTTTCCTGCGGTCGCTCTCTGGGGTCCGGCACTGACAAGGCGCTGGCAATAATCAGTACTTCATTAAGCGCCTTGTGTTGATTGGCCGCAATCACCATGCGACCGATGCGCGGATCGACGGGCAAACGGGCCAGTTCCTTGCCGATCGCCGACAGGCTGCCGCGCTCATCAACCGCGGCCAGTTCATTGAGTAGGGTGTAGCCATCCTTAATCATGCGCTGATCGGGTGCTTCCAAAAAGGGAAAGTCTTCCACCAACCCCAAACGCATATGCAGCATCTGCAAAATGACTGACGCCAGATTGGTACGCATTATTTCCGGATCGGTAAAGCCCGGCCGGGCGCTGTAGTCTTCTTCACTATAGAGACGAATACACAGGCCCGGGGCAATCCGACCGCAGCGACCCGCACGCTGGTTGGCCGAGGCTTGAGCCACCGGTTCAATGGGCAGGCGTTGAATCTTGGAACGATAGCTGTAGCGACTGATGCGCGCCAAGCCACTGTCGATCACATAATGAATGCCGGGCACGGTCAGTGAGGTTTCGGCGACATTGGTCGACAAGACAATACGCCGCCCGCTGTGACCGGAAAAAATACGTTGCTGCTCACTGTTACTCAAGCGCGCGTAGAGTGGCAGCAATTCGGTGCTGCGCAAATCGGCCCGCTTGAGCGCGGTAAAGGCTTCGCGAATTTCTCGTTCACCGGGAAGAAACACTAAGATATCGCCGCCGCGCGCATGGGTTTGGCCAGCGCGTTCCAGTTGTTCAATTTCATGGACGGCATCGAGAATGGCACCGGGCAGATCGGCGGAATAGTCTTCTTCCTCCGCACTCATGGGCCGATAGAGCAGATCGACCGGATGCGACCGACCGCTGACCTCGATCACCGGAGCATTGTTAAAATGGCGAGAAAATCGGTCGACATCAATGGTCGCCGAGGTAATGATGACCTTTAGATCCGGGCGTCGCGGCAGCAGTCGTTTGATATAGCCGAGCAAGAAATCAATATTGAGGCTGCGCTCATGCGCCTCATCGATAATCAGCGTATCGTACCGGTTCAGATAGGGATCCTGCTGAATCTCCGCGAGCAAAATCCCGTCGGTCATCAACTTAACCAGGGTCTGTTCGCTGGATTGATCGGAAAAGCGCACCTGATAGCCCACCAGACCACCCAGAGGGGTGTTGAGTTCCTGAGCGATCCGCTCAGCCACAGCCCGAGCCGCCAACCGCCTGGGCTGGGTATGACCAATAAGGCCTGATACACCGCGCCCGGCCAGCAAACACAGCTTGGGGATCTGCGTTGTCTTGCCCGAACCGGTCTCGCCAGCGATCACCACCACCTGATGGTTGTCGATGATTCGGCGGATCTCATCACCCTGCTCTGACACCGGCAGATCGGCGACCAGATTGATCGGCGGAACCTGTTTTTTACGGCTCAAAAACTTCTCTATTGAGTGCGCAAAGCGGTCGGCAATTTGTTGCTCCAGTTTGCCGGCGCCCGGGTCACCCTGGGACAAAGCCTTAGCTTTTTTGCACAGCGAACGCAGCACATGCCGATCTTTGACTAAACATTGATCAAGTGATAACAAAACGTCTTTAAAATGGACAGGAGTGGACATGAACGACCAGTAATTTATGGAATGGGGGGAGTATAGGGGCCACGGGCCCAATAAGAAAACCCTCCAGGGCGGAGGGCATTTTCATTTCGATGCCGTGCAGCGCTCAGGGCACTGCTAGGATACCTAATGGGTGGTCCGCAATTCGCGCCGCAATACCTTGCCAACATTGGTTTTAGGCAAGGATTCGCGCCGTTCAAACAGGCGCGGGACCTTATAAGCGGCCAAGTTTTCACGACAAAAGGCGATCAGTTCGTCATCGCTTATGGCATTATTGGTGACCACAAAGACCTTAACGGCTTCGCCGCTTTGCTCACTGGGTACACCCACCACGGCGCTTTCCACCACAGCAGGATGACCGGCCAATACATCTTCAATTTCATTGGGATAGACATTAAAACCGGACACCACAATCATATCTTTTTTACGGTCGACTATTTTCATATAGCCATCGGCCTGAATGACGGCAATGTCGCCGGTCAGTAGCCAGCCATCGTCGACAATGGTTTTAGCCGTATCGTCGGGCCGCTGCCAATAACCCTTCATCACCTGAGGGCCCCGGACACATAACTCGCCAGGTTCACCCCTGGGCATATCCTCCCCGTCATCGCCGATAACCTTCACCTCAGTACTGGGTGCCGGAATACCAATGGTGCCCAACTGGGTAAAACCAGGCGGATTAAAACTGACCACCGGGCTGGACTCGGTCATGCCATAGCCCTCATTAATTTGGCAACCGGTCACCGATTGCCATTTTTCGGCCGCGGCATGGGTCAACGCCATGCCGCCCGACACCGTCAGCTTCAGCGCACTGAAATCGAGTTTATTAAAGGCCTCGTTATTGCACAATGCAACAAACAGCGTATTCAGACCGACAAAGCAATTAAACCGATGACGACCGAGTTCCTTGGCAAAGCCGGGGATATCGCGTGGGTTGGGAATCAGCACACTGTGATTACCCGTGTACATAAAGACCATGCAGTGCACGGTAAAGGCGTAAATATGATAGAGCGGCAGCGGCGAAATAACGACCTCTTGCCCGTCTTCCAGGGCCAAGCCGAAAAACTCATAGGATTGCAGCATATTAGCGATTAGATTGCGATTGGTCAGCATGGCACCCTTGGCCACGCCGGTAGTGCCGCCGGTGTATTGCAAGACGATGGCATCATTGTGACCGCTCTGAACAGGTCGATAACTGAAGGACGCGCCCTTTTTTAGAGCGCTGCGCCACGAGGTGGTTCGGGCCTTATCGAAGTCCGGGACCATTTTCTTGACCCGCTTGACGACGGTATTCACTAACAGCCTTTTTAGGGTCGGATGTTGATCGGCAATCTCGGTGACAATCACACGGGTCACTGAGGTTCGCGCTTGGACCTTAAGCGCTGTCGCCGCCATGCCGGCATAAACCACCATGGCTTTGGCGCCGGAGTCATTCAACTGGTGTTCTAACTCGCGCTCGGTATAGAGCGGATTGGTATTGACCAGAACCAAACCGGCGCGCAATGCGCCCCAAGCGGCAATGGGGAATTGCAACAGGTTGGGAATCATCAGGGCAATGCGATCGCCCGGTTGCAAGTCGGTTTCGTTTTGCAAATAGGCTGCGAATTGGGCCGACAGTTGATCCAGCTCCCGAAAGGTTAGGGTTTTACCCATACAGCTGAAGGCCGCCTTGTCGGCAAACTGCGTCACCTTAGCATTAAACAGATCCAATACAGTGTCATAGGCGTCTGGGTCGATAGACGCATTCATCTTGCCAGGATACTGGCGGTGCAGATAACCTTCAGACATGGGGACTCCTAACTATTATTTTTATTGGTATACATCCGGACGTACTTGCTCTGATTTGGCACTAGCCAGCCAGATGCCTTGATTGATTGTCACCTTTACCACCCTCAAACTCAACACTTAAGTGAGCAGAACGCACAACCCAAGCAACTCTTTAGCGCCACGGCAAGCTATGCACTAAGCTCAGCATCCGCCGCCTTAGGGTGCGCCACAATTGGACCTAAACACTGCCGAATAACAACGCCATCACTAAAGACTGGGCTTTCGCCCGACTGCATCGCTTGCAAATTTTCGTTGTCGGCCAGCGGTTGGATCGCTATGACCGCGACCCGATCATCGATTTGGCTTACCGTCGAAAAAATCGATGCCATCGGATAGTATCAGGTTGCAGACGCCCAACTGATTTAACTGTTCACAATAGTGCTGTAGCAGATCGGCTTTTAGGAACTGGCTTGGTAGTCTTTAAACTCACGCAAACCACCCGATTCATAAAAACAGATGCCAAAGCCATCGCCATGAGGGCCGGTTTCACCCCCCGACGCATCAGCCCGGTAAAGCTGAAACAGATATCGGTTGGGCCCTTGGCACTCATGGCGAGCAGTTCACACTTAAAAAAACCTCATACAGTTATTGAAGTTTAGACCCGTTAGATTGAACAACGCCTTGAAAAAATTGCCGCCGAGCCATTTGCGAGCGCAATGGTAGAGGCACTGTCACGCCCGGGCATGAGCGATAGCCGGGTTTCCGTCACTAGGGCCGAAAACCCAACTCGATTAACGAACCTTGTCATCATCTAAGGCATCGGCGAAGGGATCGTCGCCATCTAAGGCCAGATCCAAATCGGCCAAATCATCATCGATACTGCTGATATCAAACAGCTCTTCGTCATCATCGGGTACCAAGCCCTCGTCTAAATCAGGTTCAGCGCCTAAATCAGGTTCAACGTCTAAATCAGGTTCAACGTCTAAATCAGGTTCAACGTCTAAATCAGGTTCACCAGAGGCTTCGGCATCATCGAGCATATCCTCCTCTGCCAGGGTCGGGGCCTCGGTGTTGGTCGGCGTGGGCCACTCCTCATCGACCATATCATCAATCACCGGTGGACCACCCGGATAGCTGTCCTCATCGCCACTCGGGTCATCGAAACCCGATATGTCCAGGTCCGGATCCGGGCCCATAGCGCCAACGTCATCCAGGCCGGCAAACTCATCACCCCCTAAGAGCATCTCGTCATCCGAAACAGGCCCCTTGGCTTTCTGTTCCAGGCGGCGATAAAGGAAGTAGGCGATGCCCAAAACCAGCAGCCCTGGGATGGACAAGAGCAGGTAGCGCAGCCAATCCACCTGAGCGGAGTCGGCAGAGCCTTGGCTTGGACTTAGGTCGTCGTTCCAAGCCACGCTCGCATCATCTTGGATAACGACCCGATCGGCCTCCAATTCCGCAAATTCGGGCATAGGGTCTTTTTGGTAGGCTTCGCTGGCGACCGGCGGAGCCATATCACTCGCGGGTGTCATCAGGCCCAGCGTTTCAGGTGTCATCGCCATCCCCGTTTGCCGCTCCGGCGGTATCTTCAGGTCGATGGTCTGACTCGGCAACATGCGCACGGATTCCTGCTCAACTAGATTGCCTTCTAGGGTAACCTGATAGGTGTCCGCCACCACATCGTAGGGCAGCTGCCAGAGCCAATAGCCGCCGTCCTGCATTACAAATGGTTGGGTTACGGCCTGTCCATCCTGCTCATAGCTCGCGAAGGCGTCGATCGAGTCGATCGAGTCCAGATAACGATTTGGGTACAGACGCCATTCATAGCCCTGCTCGGTCATCAGTACTTCGGAGACAAAGGGCTCAACAAAACGCAACTGGAGATTGATCAGGCGATTAAAGGTGCCGCCATCGACCGTTAATTCCACACTTGACTCAGTAGCGGTGGGCGCTGGCGTGAGCTCGGCACGAATCTCATCCTGTTCGATCAACACTGGAATGGCTTGACCATCGACCCGCATCGTCGCCTGAATCACCGTGGCCAACTCTGGGCTGAGCGACTGACCCTGAGGATCCATCAACATCGCGGTCAGGTCTACCCGACTGCCTTTGGCCAGCGTCAGGGCCAACGGAGCGGTCCAACTCAGGGTTATGTCAGAACGAACTCGAATGCTTGAATTGCCCTCCAAGTCACCCGACACCTGCCACTGTCCAACTTCCGGAGCGGCAACGCTGACCTGAGTAAAACCGCGACCCACTCGCCAGCGCTGATTGCTCGGCGCCACGGCGGAGGAGGTTTGACCACTCGGAGAGCGCAGTATCACTGCGCCCTGGGAGTGATACATCAAGACCGTCAGCTCGCGCACACCGGGGTCGACATTGAAGGATTTATCCTGCAATGGCAGCTGATTACTCGGTACAACCTCAGTGGCCAACTCGGCTAGGGCCTGAGTCAGGTCACGCGGGTTATCGATCCGCTGATAACGCCCACCGGTCTGATCGGACATCTGTTTCAATAACGCATGATCGGCCTGTGCCGACAAGGCAATGGTATGAATCCGAGCCTTGGCGCGCACATAATCGGGCACCAGCTGATTCAGAATACGTTCACGCTCGATCGAATTGACCTCGGCATTGGGCGCTATATCAACCTTACCATCGGTAATCAGGACAACATGGGTGGGAGCACTATAGGAGGCGTAATTGAAATCGAAAGCAGTCGTTTCGAGCGCACGACCGAGGTTGGTGCGGATCGCTGGGCTATTTTGCGCCGCGATCTTAGTCGCGACCTCTTGCCGCCAGGCAGCCGTGACCGGTTGATAGGGCACCAGCATATTGACGTATTGTCCGAAGGTCCAGAGTCCCGCCGCTTCGCCGTTTGGCAGAGTATCGGTGAGTAACTCAATGGCCTGATTGCGCAAATTGTCAGGATCATTCTCCGCCATGCTTCTGGACACGTCCAGCAGTATACGGGTATCCGCCTGAAGCGCCGGTGCCAAACCACAGGCTAGCCATATTAGCCCCATCAGCAGCGGCTTGTAGCCTTTGTCCGTGCTCGAGCTAAAACGCCTAACAGCCATGATTCAAACCTATAGTGGATAAGGGGGTGCCAACAACTAAGATCGGCTGGTCGCAAGCAAACTGAAGTGACTTTTCACAATTCGCCCCAGAAACGACCCAAAAACCCCACTATAGCGGGCCTTCAATGCTCGGTGGGTCCGCTCCGGACTAGGCGGATGCCGCCAGATAGCGGCGACCTTTCTCGGTAATGTACCAGCGGGTGCCCTTTTTGCTTAATAT
>Ga0307492_10000371_pt1 | contig 19391 bp, 39 predicted proteins | sample SI3LmetaG_FD_202365 | JGI IMG/M metagenome (GOLD analysis project Ga0307492, IMG submission 202365) | Sea-ice brine microbial communities from Beaufort Sea near Barrow, Alaska, United States - SI3L | ecosystem: Environmental > Aquatic > Marine > Coastal | place: USA: Alaska | collected 2017-05-06 | reverse complement strand
TGACATCTGTGCAATATTGAGTACAACTCTGAATTTTAAAGGCAACTAACGCTTGTATATGGGGAATGCGCAGTTTGCATTTCCCAGTGAGTTTACGAACAACATAATACTCTTGTGTACGCCCAGCGTGGGCATGAACTAATGAGCGGAGTCCGTCCCGGATGAAAGTCCTCTGTAGGAAGATCACCGTTTGACTAACATGTTGTTATTAAAAGTTAACTACTAGCGAATGGCAAGGGTTTAGCCGCGAGGCTTGGTCCGGAGGAAGCCGGACGCACAAAATGGTAAGGAACCATTTTGAACAGCCCTAGGCTGGCCCTTGGGTGAAATGCAGCATGGACGCATTTCATAAATTTGCGAGCTGATGAAGACAAGGTGTCCCTAAAATCAGTCAATATTTACGAGGCTGGATAAACTACTTTAGTATCGCTAATAGCTATCAACGATGTGTAGATTTAGATCATTGGATCAGGCGCAGAGTGAGAATGGCTTATTGGGGGCAGTGGCGAAGACCACGTACCAAGGTCAGAAGTTTAATGAGGGGTGTTGTGGGGGCTGGAGGTTAGAGACCTCCGGCAACCCGATTATAAATTTTTATCATTCTCTTTTCCGTGCCAAATTCTTAAAATATAAATGACCTCATCGGTAATTAAATAGCGAACCGTATATTGACCTACATAGAGATCACGAATTCTCTCTGGGTCAGAAGCTTTTAAAACGGGTAAGCCAATTTGAGAGAATTGTTTAAGTTTCTGAACGCCCTCTTGAAGGTCTATGGCAACTCTACGAGCAGCAAATGGATTCTTATTTTCTATGAATTCAACAACCCGCTGAAGGTCTTCAATCGATTCTGGTGAGTATTTGACCTTCATGGTTTAGGAGAAGAGGTTCTCGCGCCAGTACCCCAGCTATTAAGCCAAGCGTTAACGTCTGCTTCGTCTATAGACTGACCTGATTTTATAGATTCTAGAGCCTCAAGCGTATCTTGCCATCTAGTATCTTCAAGTGATTGTTTTACCAAAAACTCCCTGATCGCCTGATTTATAAGGTAATTTTTGCTCCTATCGAGCTTTTTCGCGAGAAAATCTAGAGGCTTATCCACATCGTCATTAAGCCGAACACTTGTAATACTCATATTCTTATCCAATTGTAGCCACTTGTAATACATGGTAGTACAAAGGTAAGGGATGGGCTAGATAAATTTAGTCATGGTAGGAACTTCATTGACACAAAGCTCCCATACTGATCCGGACGTGCGGTTTTCCCGCATCCGGCTCCTCGGTTGTACTCGCTCTCCATGGCTCTTTTCACACGAAATCCTTTTCGCCCGACTTACTTTTTGCCTGCAGCAGCATAAAGTAAGCAAAAAATGCCGCTCGAGGGCAATGCTCTTCATCCACTTATTGACTCATTTTTGCAGGTCGCAATGATTCGTTCCAGACAAGGCATTACTCAATCGCCTGTCCTTGGCGATTGCCCTACAAAAATGAGTAAATAAATGGCGAGCTTTGAGTCGAGGGTAGAGCAAAAGATTAAAGCATCGGCTTTGCCGATTAACGCTTTGGTGGCTTCGCCACAGACTAGAAAAAATCAGTTATTTTGGATGTCCTCTTAATTTTCTTAAAGCGAACTAACACAGCAAAGGATTGTGTTTAGGCACAGGATGCGCCCACGCCCAAACAACTAAAAACAACCTAGGAGGTGATAGGCAAAAAAAGATAAACAAATGAGACAAAACAGACTGCTAAAAAATGAAAATGCGGTCTTAGCTAAACACGGCCATAAAAAAAGAAGATAATAACAACGGCCTAAATACCCTCAAATATCAGCCGATATATCTGCTATATAAGCAGACACCTTCTACACCGGGCTGCGTTCCCCAGCTTGTCCAACAATAGGATTAAGTCTCGGAAAAAGCTTGCGATCTATCCTTATTTATTAGGTGCTGATTATAATTAATAATGATAACGGCAGGATATAACTGTTATATGACTATCATTAACCGCATATACTAGACGATTGGATTCATCCACACGTCTAGACCAAAAACCTGATAAATTTTCTTTGAGAGACTCAGGTTTTCCGATCCCCTCAAATGGAGAACGCTTAGTATCTGTAATTAATTTATTAATTCTTTTAAGCGTTTTTTTATCTTGTCCTTGCCAATATAAGTAATCGGCCCATGCATCATTAGTCCAAGCTAACAACCTAGTCATTTAATATTTCTCGCTCAATCACTTGAGCGGATTTAAATTGATCAATAGAACGGCTTAAGTGAACTGCGTTAGCAGGTGACTTTAATAAATGAACAGTTTCCATCAAGCTATTGTAATGATCCATAGACATAACAACAGCATCTTCAGAATCTCTACGTGTAATTACCGTATAATCAGCGTCGTTTACGACATGATCAAGTACAGATTTAAGTCCATTTCTTGCTTCAGTAAAAGATACGATTCTCATATTATTCTCTTTTCTTAGTTGTACAGTTAATAAGACAAGTCTAACTAAAAAGAATAACTTGTACAAGATCATGTACAAGTTTAATTGAGGCAGTTAACGCCTCAATAAACGGCTCAGCTTGCTGCGTCCAATGGAGGCCGCTTTTTGGCCGTAATGTTGTTTGATTGACTTGTTAAATGCTTGGGGCTAATCTATACGCATAGCAATACGCATTAAAAGGTGAGGCCATGCAAACACTATATGATACCAACGCTCCTAAAAAACCAACAAACCTTAGCTTAAACAGCGACTTACTTAAAAAAACAAAGCTTTTAAACATTAACCTTTCAGCCACACTTGAGCAAGCATTACGCACAAAACTAGCCGAAAAAGAAGCCGAAAGCTGGGCAAGTAACAACAAAATGGCCATAAAAGCATACAATAATTTTGTAGAAAAAAATGGCCTATTTGGCGATGAATACAGGTCATTTTAATGGCTCAGTTTGATGTATATACAAACTCAAGTAAACATACCAAAAAAGCCTACCCCTACATTCTAGATATTCAACATGAGTTAATTTCAGATATTGCAACAAGAATGGTTGTACCATTGGGTGATGCCAAACAATTGAGAAACGAAGAGCTAAAGGGTCTAACTCCAAAAGTTGAATTTGAGGATAAAAATTTACTGATTTTAATCCCTCAAATTTCATCAATACCTTCGAACATCCTAAAAGAGCCCGTTGGCACACTTGCTCATATACGTGATGAAATTATTGCAGCCATAGACCTGGCAATTACTGGCATTTAACGCCAGCAACAGCGGTGAGTTGAACTGTCACTTTTTTTTGCGGCCTTTTGCAAAAAAAGTGACAGTTTGACGAGTCCGTTGCTTGCCCTTGTTAAATGCCTCTTGCTATAATGCGCATAACTTATACGCATTACTTATGCGAGATACAAACAATGCGCGAAATTTTTGATAAAACCGCACCTAAAAAGGCAACAAATTTAAGTGTTAACAGCAGCTTACTAGCTGAAGCTAAGAGTTTAAAGGTAAATTTGTCTGCGACTCTTGAACGAGCCCTGGAAGTGGAAGTAAGGCAAAGTAAAAGGCAGGAATGGCTAGCTAAGAACAAACAGGCGATTCAAAACTGTAATAATTTAGCAGAATCAAGTGGACTATTTGCCGATAAGCATCGAGGATTTTGATGAAGCAATACGATTTATACGAAAATGCAGATCCAGATAGCCAAGCCACTTACCCGTACTTTGTTGATGTACAAACAGGCTTGCTGGATGACCTTAACAGTAAAGTCGTAATTCCGATTGCACCAGCTCTAGATGCTAAATCCTTTCCGAAAAATCTTTGTCCAATAGTTGAGATTAATAACAAGCAGTTTGCCTTACTCACTCATCAGATCACAACAGTCTCATCTTCATTTTTAGAAAGTAAAGAAGGTAGTCTACTCCTGAATAGAGATGACATAATTTCCGCGCTCGACTTCCTTCTAACGGGCATTTAACGCTTTGCCAAGAAGCAAATGCGAACGTTGTTGAGCGAAGCCCAGTAAGATAATTGGACTCCCCCATATTCTGAGGCATGGGGTAATATCTTTGTTACCCCACAAAAAATATTTTGAGAGTTCATAATATGTATCGTACTAAAGTTGGTGTTGATTTAGCAAAGTATATCATTCAAGTCTGTATTCTGAATGGTAAAAAAGTCACATCTAATCTAGAGATGACTACCGATGAGTTTCTTTGCTGGTTAGTAAAATCTAAGCCTATGACTATTGCTTTTGAAGCCTGCTCCACTTCCAATTATTGGTATCAACAAGCGATAAAAGCGGGTCATGATGCACGCCTTGTCAGTGCAAAGTTAGTTAAAGCCGTTAGGCAAAACCAAAAAACTGATAAGAACGATGCCTTAGCGATTGTACAAACCTTATTTTTGCCTGAAATGTCTTTTATTGCAGGAAAAAGTATTGAACAACAACAATTGCAATCCATACAGCGTTTACGTGAATTGGCGCTTAAACATCAAGGTGCAGCTCAAAAACAGATAGTGTCACTGTTGTTGGAGTTGAATATCCGAGTGCCTAATGCTCAAGCCAGTTTGCTGAGTAAACTCGAAGATATGTTGGAAGACGCAGAAAATGACTTACCTGATATCTTTCGAGCAACACTGGGTGTGGCAAAAAATCAACTCGAAAATATGATCAATACTATTCGCGAATATGACAAGCACCTGGAAAAAACTATCCACTCGTTGCCTGATTGTAAGAAGCTATTAAAGCTTGAAGGTGTCGGGCCCATCAACGCCGTCAACCTGTATATTGCATTAAGTGGAGAGCAGTCACAGCCCTTTAAAAAAGGTAAAGATGCGTCTGCTTGTATTGGTTTAACCCCTATTCAGTATTCTTCTGGCGGTAAAACTAATATTGGTACCATCGGTAAGCATTGCAAAAACACTTTCCTACGGAGTCAGTTAATTGCCGGCGCCATGGCCGTGGTTATCAAAGTACTTAAGTATGGGACAAAAACTAAAAAAGAACTGTGGTTACAAGGGCTAATGCAACGTAGAGGTAATAAATGTGCAGCGGTTGCGCTAGCCAACAAAACTGTGAGAACAGCTCACGCCATGCTGTCACAAAACACCGAGTACCACGCTGCATAACTCACAGCGCAACATGAGTTAATCAATCAAAATGCATGAGCAAAGATAAAAATCTGCAAACGAAGTCAGTCGAATACATTGAGCATCATAGCTCGCCAGTGAGAATTGACCGTTTGTTCGCGTAAACATCATTGAGCCTGAGATAGCTTCTCTATTAGAGCTCGTACATAAGTACGCATTTATTTCTTTGTAATATTAATATTTTGGTTGTTGACAAGGGGGAGTCCACATAAGTATTTGTCCCAGCCGCGCTTTTTGCGGCGAACTTAGGCAACTTGTTCTATGCGTTACGCAGCGATTAAAGGCTTAACATCAAGCTCTTTACGATGCATCTCTGCTTGCCATAAATCATATTGGCTTTGCTGATTCATCCAGCTTTCAGATGAAGTATTGAATGCAATAGAAAGTCGTACAGCCATTTCAGGGCTAATACCTGCTTTGCCATTGATTATGCTAGATAGTGTTTTTCTACTAACACCTAAAGCATTTGCTGCTGCCGTAATGCTAAGTTCTAGAGGCTCAAGGCAAAGCTCTTTTATGATTTCACCCGGATGTGGTGGATTGTGCATAAGCATAATGTTATCTCAGTGATAGTCTTCGTAATTGACTATTTCCGCATGCTCTCCGTTAAAGCGGAAAGTAACTCTCCAGTTACCACTAACCCGAACAGACCATATATCAGATCTGTTGCCGGTTAAAGGGTGCAAAAATAATCCTGGTAAATTCATGTCATTGGCAGAAGTAGAAGCGTTTAAGCGACCAAGTATTAGTTTAAGTCGCTTAGAATGCTTTACTTGGACACCAGAAGTCTTTCCCGTTTTGAAGAACCTCTCAAGCCCTTTATGTTTAAATGATAGAATCATAAAAACAGTGTAACCTGGTACGACTCAGGTGTCGATTCTATTTCGCATATAATGTTTTAGGTAATGGGCACGGGCGCAGCACGTGTCCAGTCAGCTTTGCTGGCGATTATTAACCTGCTTTGTTGAACGAAGCCGCTGAGCGGCAGAAAAAGCAAAGCTCGTCTGTACTACTTATACCCTTCAATATTGGAGGTGCCTTAAGGAGTATTGTTATGAACATCAACGACCAAACCCGTTTTAATCAATTCTACCAAGCATATCTAAATGAACTCACCTTGCAAGGTAAAAGTCCCAAAACCATCGACATGTATAGTCGCTGTATTCGACAAGTATCGGTCTTTTTTGATACCTGCCCTGATACATTAACTGCCGCACAGCTTAAGGCTTACTTTTTGTCTGTGGTGCAAACTAAGTCTTGGAGCGCAGTTAAAATTGCGCGCAATGCCATCCAGTTCTTTTACCGACATGTGCTGGATAAACCTTGGGATTGGATACCCATTGTCAAGCCGCCTGTGGTGCAACCACTGCAAGACTTACTGTCACTGCCTGAAGTGGTGGCCATTATCAGCCATACTCGCAAACTGCGGTATCAAACCTATTATTGGGTGACTTACAGTTTGGGATTACGCCTCAGTGAAAGCCTGAATTTAACCGTTGCCGATATTGATAGCCATTTGATGCGGGTGCATTTGCGTTTCACTAAAGGCTACAAAGACCGCTTTGTGCCGCTGCCACAGTCTACCTTATTGGCCTTGCGCCGCTATTGGCTGGCTCATCGTCATGCCAGTTTGTTATTCCCCGGTGGTAAAGCGCCTTATTTACGCGAAGACAAACCGCTAGTGATGGATAAAGGCGGCGTGCAAACAATCATCTGGAGTGATTTTTAACAGCCAAAGGCTGGCCCCGAAGGGGTGAGCGCAGGGAAAGCGCGAATAAAAGACCATTAAGATAGTGGCCAAAGAATGCGGTATCAGTAAAAACGTGAATATTCACACCCTACGCCATTCGTTTGCCACCCACTTGTTGGAGCGTGGCGTGAGCTTACGCGCCATCCAAACTCACTTAGGCCATGCCAGTCCTATCACTACCGCCAGGTACACCAGAATGACCGAGGAAGTGAGCCAGAACAATCTGTATCCCGGGGTTATCAAGGAAGATAACATCCTGTCTTGTCATAACGGTATGGTCACCTTTAGATACAAAAACAGCACCACTAAACAATACCAAACCCTCACCGAGCCTGTAGTCGAATTTCTCTGGCGGGTCATACAACATGTGCTGCCCAAAGACTTTCGACGGGTTAGAGATTACGGCTTTTTACACGGTAACGCCAAACGCACTTTGCAACGTATTCGGCTGATGCTAAAAGTCAGATTATTACCGCCGCCCGTGCACAAACCGACCCAAAAGTGTTGCCCGCACTGCAACGGTAAACTGCACATTATTTGGCTCAAACGCGCTCGAAAAGCCACGCAAATACGGCCGTCGTCGATCACCTTAAAGGGAACTAACACAGCAATGGATTGCGCCTAGGCACAGGATGCGCCCACGCCCAAACAACTAAAAACAACCTAGGAGGTGATAGGCAAAAAAAGATAAACAACATGAGACAAAACAGACTGCTAAAAAATGCGGTCTTAGCTAAACACGGCCTTAAAAAAAGAAGATAATAACAACGGCCTACATACCCTCAAATATCAGCCAATATATCTGCTATATAAGCAGACACCTTCTACACCGGGCTGCGTTCCCCAGCTTGTCCAACAATAGGATTAAGTCGCGGAAAAAGCTTGCGATCTATCCTTATTTATTAGGTGCGCTTATAAACATCCGAACGGTGACCTATTTTGATAACTTGTATGACTAATTCACTATCTCGTATTTCATAGATAATCCGATAAAGACCTTGGCGAATACGGTATATCTCTTGTCCACTAAGTTTAACTGCACCTTCTCGCCTTGGATTTACAGCGATACTATCAACCTTTAGTAGTATTTTTTTGACATCGGATTTAGGTACAGATTTTAGGTCTTTGCTGACTGACTTTTTAAATGTTATTTTATATTTTTCCATCAGCTTCCAAAGTATTTAGAAGCTCTTCATAGCTGATTTCTGGCTCATCCGCTCTGTGCCTAATAGCAGCCAAATCTTCCTGATCTTCACGCATAAGTAAACGTACTGCTTCATCAATTAACTCAGAAACTGAAGAATCAGAAGACAAAGCCCTAAGCTTAAGGGCGTTATGTATTGCTGGCTCAAAATAAACCGTAGATCGTTTCGAAAGAGTGCTCATAGTAAACTCCAAATGAATAACATTACAACATTATAGCGCTACAACGTTAAAACGCCAAGCTAATCATTAGCACCTAACGATTCACAGCAGCCGCGCCGCAGTTAGGTGTCGGATGGCTGTGCTTGTGTTCGCCCAGCGTGGGCATGAACTAATGAGCGGAGTCCGCCCCGGATGAAAGTCCTCTGTAGGAAGCCGGACGCACAAAATGGTAAGGAACCATTTTGCATTAAACTAGACACCCAAAATAATAAAGTACTCAATCACAATCAAATTAACAGCATAAAGAGATGGGTATGTTCTGACTCTTTTGTTTTAAATTTCGAAATCTGAGCTTTTTGGGGGATGTGGCGTGTTGAAAGCAGCTAAATAACTCCTCCGACTCAAATTTCAGGCAACGCCATTGAGCACAGGTTGTGAAGGTAGCTTTAAATGTGCGTAATGCTGAACTGTTTAGGCGTGTTGAAGTAAGACTCTGGCCTTTGCCATACCTCGTATACGTCGATGGTCTGTGTGATGTTTGAATTGTTGTAGCATGTGCTCACTGCCTACGGCGGTACTGAAGTGTTGTTCGAATTCGGTGGTTAAGGTCAACCATTGCTCAGTATCTAGATCAAGGCGCTCTAGTATAGGGCTGTGGTGATGCTCTATATAACCCGCTTTATCCTCTCGAATACAGCGGCCTGTGCAATCCACTAGTTCACAATAGTCAATCAAGCTGTAAGCAATGCCTTTAGGCATGTCTTGTCTGTGATTGCCCACAAAACGCATCAGGTTTTTAGGTTGTTCGCCTTTGATGAGAGAGTGCATCCCCTCTTTGATACTTTTGACTCAATAACGTGCCTTGGTAAAGTTGGTGCCACAGCCTCACCACTTCTTCCATCGACCAGCTTTAAGCCATGTCTTTGTCCACACAAACCACTACATGAGTATGATTACTCATGACCGCATATGCACAAATACGGTAGCCGCGCTACCAATTGAAAACACTGACGATAGAAACAACAATCGCTCTTCCACCCAACCACGGCGATGCTCGTAACTCTGCCCCGTAAACTTATCCGTACCGCACAAAAAAAGAACGGCGAACACAGCGAGAAACACAATGGTAATAGGGAGTATCAATTAAACTGACTTGAGTTTTACGTGACTGAGGCATAGCAGACCATCCTTGGTTGTGTGAATACCTTAAAGCTTAGGACATAATACTAGCCAATATATGTAATGCAGATAATCCTCAGGATAATACAGGGATTGATCCGTATTCATTTTCTTCTTGCTGCCCAGGCAAAAGAAAAAACACTAATAATATGATGGTGCCTATCGTCGGAATTAAATAAAGCAGACTCCACCAGCCAGTTCGCCCTATATCGTGCAATCTCCGTACTGTAATACTCAAAAAGGGTACTATCATTAATAGTACGTATATTAGTTTAAAAATATTGCTGCCAATCAAACCTTCCACAACAGCTATGGAAATACCAAATATCCAGAAAAACAAAAAAAACAACCAAAACCCTTTTCTGCTTGTCCTACCAGCGAATTCTGAATATTGAGAAAGTGCGTCTTTAAAATAGTACATAATAATTCCTAACGCCTACAATAACGGGAAAAGCAGAGCGACCAGCGATACTTTTTCCCAATGAGCGAAGCGAATGTTGTTTATTGTTTTGTCAGCAGTTCTATTACTCATAGTGACTCCATAATCGCAGTACTTTCACTATTTTTTCTGATTCGGAGACTTGGTATACTAAACGATGTTGTATGTTTATTCGTCGTGAATAAGCGCCAGACAGATCACCGATTAATTTTTCGAACGAGGGAGGGGATTGGTAAGGATCATCTTTGAGTATATCGATTAAAACCTCAGCTTTACTTTTGAGGCCGCTACTAGCAAGTTTTTTCGCATCCCTCTGAGCTTGCTTAGTATATACAACTTTCCATGTCACCAATCTAAGCCCTCAGAACAATCATTTATATCGGTCTCTAAACCATCCTTTATGGATTCACGCATCCCAGGTACAGACAACAAATATAAAGTTTCTTGAATAGCATCCCAATCTTTTTCAGACAATAGAACTGCATTATTTCGCTTACTAGTTATCCTAACAGGGACATGCGATTCAGCAGTTTCATCAATAACGCGATAAAGATTTGCTCGCGCCTCTGTTGCAGTTAATGTGGTCATAAGTACCTCCAATCAATAGCGTACGCTTAAACGCACGTCATGTCAAATCATTGACTGCTAACGCTTAAGATAAACGGCAAAGCTCTCTTCAAATTTTTTTAAGATTTTCAATATAGTCAAAAGAGCATTGTCTGGTTAATCTTCTTGTGTACGCCCAGCATGGGCATGAACTAATGAGCGGAGGCCGCCCCGGATGAAAGTCCTCTGTAGGAAGACCACCCCACGCCGGTTAGACGAGTGGAAATAGATAAACCCGATGGCGGTAACGTCAGCTTGGTATCCCGACCATCGTTGACCGAGTGATCCAACAAGCCATTGCTCAAGTCCTTACGCCTATTTTCGACCCGACCTTCTCAGACAACAGTTTTGGGTTTAGGCCAAATCGAAATGGGCAACAAGCGGTGAAACAGCTACAAAGCATCATTAAAACGGGTCGCCGTTTTACAGTCGATGTTGATCTGTCGAAGTTCTTTGACCGCGTTGATCATGATTTACTTATGACGCACCTTAGCTATAAAGTGAAGGACAAACGTCTACTTAAATTGATTAAACGTTATCTACGAGCTGGGGTTCTCTGCAAAAAAAAGGGGGACAACCAGCTTTATGTGGAGAGTCGAGAAGGTGTTCCACAAGGCGGGCCGATACGCCCACGACTTTACCATTTTGGTAAAGACGCCACGTGCTGGTGATCGTGTGCTAAGTAGTATATTAGGCGACAACTACCTTGGCCGGTTTTGGTAAACTTCAGGCACATTTAATCACCAAGAGATTTATATGCCTGGAACATCCGAAGACTTTGCTGAAGTTTAAACAGCAAGTTCGGCGGTTAACGAACCGTAACTGGGGCGTGTCTATGCATTACCAACTCTTTAAAATCAGTCAATATTTACGAGGCTGGATAAACTACTTTGGTATCGCTAATAGTTATCAACGATGTGTAGATTTAGATCATTGGATCAGGCGCAGAGTGAGAATGGCGTATTGGCGGCAGTGGCGAAGACCACGTACCAAAGTCAGAAGTTTAATGATATTAGGACGGTCCGACGCTCGGGTGCATGTACAAGCTGCGGTTGCGTGTGGCATTACCAGCAAAGGGCCATGGCGTAGTGCTAAAACTCCGGGGATCAATCAGGCTTTATCGCTTGATTACTTAAAATCCGAAGGGCTTTATTCACTGCGTGATGGTTGGATTGCGCTTCACTATCCTAAGTGAAACGCCCTGTGCGGAGTCGTCCGGGCCGACGCTTCGGTGCAGGGTGTTGTGGGGGCTGGAGGTTAGACACCTCTGGCTACCCTATTATATGCCGATTTAATGAAGGTCTGCAAACACTTCTGGATGTTGTTCAGCAATACGTAATAATGCAATAGCAGGACCTTGAGGATGTCTTCGACCTTGTTCCCAATCTTGAAGGGTACGCATACTGACCCCTAGTAAACCAGCAAAAGCTGATTGGGATAAATTTAGTTTTGAACGGATTACCTGTGGCTCCGATGGTTCCGATAACTCAGTAGTTTTTAACAATAACTTACCGCGTTTAAAACTCTTAATTTCATTTAAGCCCTCTAAGATTTCTAGACCTATATCTCGATTACTCATGATCTATTGCCTCCGCTATTTGTTTAAGAATATGAGATGCAATTGTTGAACGCTCAGATTTACTATACATAGTAAGCATCCAAATCTCATGTTCTGACTTTTTCCAGTAATATATTGCACGTACACCACCACTTTTTCCTTTTCCGGAAGGAGCCCATCTAACTTTCCGTACTCCTCCCGATCCCCGAACAATATCACCAGCATCAGGTTTTTGTAGCAAATAAGATTGCAACCCTCGATAGTCATCGTCCGATAAGTAATTTGGTAAAACTTTCGTGAATATACTTGTTTCAATAAATATTATAACAGAATCATACGGCAATGCCGGACTTTTAAACAAACTACAATAGGCATATAACGCTTAACATATGGGGCAATTACTTGCTGGCTATACTGCGCGAAGCGCCAGCCAGTGAGTAATTGTTCAAGCGAGCTTGCGAGCGAAATAATGTTTATTATGTTGCCCCAATTTATTGAGGTTTTGACTAAACATTTAATGCTTCCCTGCGTTAACCATTTAGGTAAAACAATACTCGTTTGACGCTCAAACAACAACTGATGTGGAACAGCGAAGACCAAACAAAGAATGCGCGCGAACCCGAAAATTTCTCATTAAAAATAGTTTGGAGTGACTCTTGAAAGAAAGAGCCTAATAATAATGTTAATTATTGACTCTGTTTACCCAATAATTTGGCTCTTGGTGATTACAAGCTATTGCAACAACCAAAATCAAATCCACTCTAATTTGATAAATCACTGAGTAGGGGAAACGATTGAGTAAGCATCGATGCGTTCGCTGTCCGAATTTCTGCCAAGCTTCAGGGTTATGTTGAACTCGACTTAAAGTGGATTTTAGCTCGACAATAAACCTACCACCCAAACCCTTTTGAATGTCTTCATAATATTCGAAAGCGTCATCTAGTTCAGCTTCTGCAAGGTCTAAAAAATCTATATTCATTAGTACTTTGCAAAAACATCCGTCGCCGATTTAGAGCCATCCTGCTTATCTTCGTAAGCGCTTATTCTATCTTCAGACTCTGCGGACCAAATTGCGTTTATTTTTTCATTTGGCGCATCTAAGCTTTCTAGTAACTTCTCAACTAGAGTGACTCTCTCATTTGTTGATAATGAGAGTGCACCATCAACTAAATCTTCAATTGCATGTGACATAGTAAATCTCCTGTGATGGATTTAGAATACCACTGAACGGCAAAAGTTGTATACATCAATGCATAACGCTTAACATATGGGGATTTTAGGAGCGCTTTTTCAGCGAGTAAAATTCCCACCATGATGTTTTTGTTAGGTTTACGTTGACGCAACTATTTTGCGTAAACGCTTTTTAATTAATAGCTGTTCACAATAAAGAGAAACAAAGCTACCAACCAAGAAAGATGCTAGCAGTAACACCCAGTATAATGGCGACTGAACTCCTGAAGCCAAAAGAAACAAATTAAATGGAATAACAAAAAGTAAAAAGCCTAATACTTTTACAAACTCCCTCAACAGTTGACTACTAGATTTTGCTTCACTGATATATGAGTGAACTGTTTCCTCTGAAGTATCACCCAATTTAGGAAATGTCTTTTTTAACCAGTTTGAATAATTCAATTTTCTATCCTTAGTTGATTAGTAAACCTAACGCTTAATATAACGGGAAAATACGAGCGCTTTACAGCGAGTAGTTTTCCCGTTGATGTTTTTGTTAACTGCCATGAGTACACTCTAACTTAAAGCCATGTTCTACTGACTTTATAAAACGAGGATAACCATTGTCAGTTTTATAACTTACAGAAACTCCACCATCAAAGAGAACTACCGAAAACGCAGGATTTCTATAAATGTTTCCTTGAATTAGAGTATTCCAATCTGTATCCCAACCGTGACTATTACTCTTTAACCATCTCTCAATATTTAAATAGTCCATATCGTCAGAGTTTATTACTGCACCACAATATTCAAACTCACTAGGGATAAAGCGCGTTTCAATTTCTAGATTTTTGAAAAAATAAAAATAAAAATAACATGCAGCAATAATTAAGATAACAACAGCCACAAAGGCACTAAAAGTTTTCAACAGGGTCCCGTTTGGCAGTTAACGATTCACAGCAGCCGCGCCGCAGTTTGGCGTCGGATGGCTGTGCTTGTTAGTGCCCACGGTACACGCAGGCGCTTGATTGATGTGACTAGCTAACATGCGGTGCCGTAACTTTTTGAAGTGGAAATTTGTGTAGAACAACATTGATAAAACTGAAGATATTGAAAAACATGTGATGACCAACTCCCTGGTTATGGTGCAACGGACTTACCCAAAATGCAGGATTGGAAACTTACCAGCCTGTAGATCCAATTACAAGTAACCACGATAATTATGGATAGGGCTACTAACGCTTCGCATAAATTGCGGAGCAAGTTGGACGCTTTTTTGCGCTGTTTGTTTTGCAAAAAATCGGCTGGCTTGCGGAGTCAGATTTGATGCGTTTGTTATACAAATGACTCACCCATCACATCTGACAAAAACGCTACGATTTTTTGGAAAGTGATCTCGTCTGTATTGAAGGTTACCTCGAAATTAAAGCCATTTACCACAACCAGTTTCAATCGTGTTTTGGTTATCTCTACTTTCCGAATTGACTGTCCACCATCGAATTCTTCCCCATCACACCATTCAACGTGCTTTATTCCGGAAAATTCGTAATTTGCTGAAATCAACACATATTTTATTGCCGGTGGTAATGGTGCTCCTTTTTTACCGTAATCAATATCAGGGTCAGGTTCTTCTTGAAAAGATACTTGTACAATATCTCCACCAAGTGCTTCAGAATAAGTAACTTCCTTGGCATGGAATAGAAGATTCATTTAGCCTCCATATTCGTATAACGCTTAACATATGGGGATTTTAGGAGCGCTTTTTCAGCGAGTAAAATTCCCAACATGATGTTTTTGTTAGCAGGTTGTTTGCACACTTTAACTATTGTGTCCCTGCCATTTTGAATAAAAATAATATGAACATTCCAAACAGAATAATACCAACAATTACCATGATAGTTAGAGTTCTAGATTGTCCCATTGAATCAGACAAGTCTTTTGCTGGCACTAACCCTAACGCCACTAAAATATTTATAATAAAGTCCATTTGATTACCTCTGTTAATCTTAACCTGCTAACGCTTCGAATAGGCGGCGCGCGCTTTTTGCGCGTCGGCCCTAATTTGTTTGTTAGCGGCTGCATTGCGTGCAACTGCTGAAATTGATGATTGAACTAACAAACTGTGACTTCCCATTGTGAAACTGAATGCTGCATTGTCCGTTGCCTTTTGTTGTCAGTTATTGATGACTAAAGTGTGCCTGAATTTACAAGTTACGTGAACCTTAAATTTACCACTTGTGACACGACAGAAATGCTACCGATTTTGCACACCAACTTGCGTAAACCACCTGAAACAAGAACAAGCCTGCTAACGCTTAACATATGGGGATTTTAGGAGCGCTTTTCCAGCGAGTAAAATTCCCACCATGATGTTTTTGTTAGAGGCGCGTAACCACTGACCCTGCAATAAAGTCGTGAACAGCTCTTCTTTTGTTATTGGTTAACATAGTAATGAACTCCGTCATAAACCAAGCAAGTTGTATCCAAATGAGCACTTGAAACGCTTGGCTACCTTCGGCTGCTACAAATGGATTGATGCCATTTAAAATAGGCCCTGCCTCAATAAACAAAATTAAAATAGAAGCCCCTATAATTACACTATCTCGGTATAGCGCTCTTTTATAAGTAAACGGTTCCCCACCTACTTTTGAAACTTTAATTTTCAGAAGCATTTTACCGATAGTTTGACCAAACTTACCGTGCATGTAGACGGAGTAAAAGTAATAACTTAACGTATGAACAAGGGCATAATAAATAAAATTAACTACACCATTCAGTTCCAACCCAAACAGCCAATCACTAAAGAATGCCATTGGCATAAAAATCAATCCATCGATTAATCCCGCCCAAAATCTAGGCCAAAACGTTTTATATTTATACTCAACCATGAGTGCCTCTAACGCTTAACATATGGGGTTTTAGGAGCGCTTTTTCAGCGAGTAAAATTCCCAGCATTATGTTTTTGTTATATGCCACTTAAAACCTAGGCTCTGGCGTTTTTGTGCTACCCAAAGACTTTAGTGATGAGAAGCGATTGTCAAAATACAACTGATTTGGCAACAAAAGTGCAAAACCCCAAAATGATATATGACCAAAAAATAAAACGGTCAAAAACCCACACAACATCACTGACAAAGTAGATGAACGAAAACCAGAAAAACCTTCAGTATCTTTAACAATTTCATCAGAACATGATGAACATACCACTCTAAAAATATTGCTTAACTTAAATGATTCCCATAATGAAAAATCTGCCTGACAGTTTGGACAATTCATCAAAAACTCCTAATCCTTTGTGGCATATAACGCTTACAGCATGCGTGCGTTTTTTGCATCGCTTGCCTGTGCTTGTTATAACTCAACACGCAACCGCACCATGTCAATACAGCGAATACCATTTTCAAATATTGGCTCTGGATAGGAATCGAAAAATCCTGACTCGATTTCATGCATTCTAAACCCACACTTTTGATAGAGTGCAAGCTGAGAGAGACTTGAGTTACCAGTTCCAACCCATAGTGCTTTCGCACCTAAATCTTTAGACAAACGTTTGATATCAGCAATCATTAATTTCGCGACGCCTTGGCCTTGATGCTCAGTTGAGACAGCAATATTTTTCAGTTCAAACTGTCCTCCCTGTTCTACTAATACGGCAACACCTGCTAATTTATCTTTATCTCTTGAAACCAATAGCTTTGAGTCAGCTAAATACGCAAGAACTGCTTTTTTATCAGGATCTGCTGTTAATAATAATTCCATCAGATCCGTAGTAATTTCTAGGTCGTATATTTCAGTCTTCATCTTGAGTTATAACGTTTCAAAGCAACGGCGCTCGCTGTTTGCGCGTCCGCTGACTTTGTTTGTTAAACCGCATTACGCCACTTGAATATTATATGGTGAAACATTTAAAGAGCTTTTCTCTTTTCTCGTTTGCCATAGATCATGTGCATTTTGCAAGCGAAGCCAATGATCTGCTGATGGTTTTCCAAAAGCTAACTCAAGGCGTACTGCCATTTCTGGTGTTATTGAACCTTTTGCATTTAACACTTTTGATAAAGTTTTACGGCTGACATCTAGGTGTTTTGCAACATCGGTGATCGTTAATTCTAAAGAGTCGATCACTAGCTCTTTTAATACTTCTCCCGGGTGTGCCGGATTAAACATAGACATTAGTGGTAATCCTCATAATTTACTATTTCAACATCTCGTCCAGAAAACCTATATGTTAAACGCCAATTTCCGCTGACTCGAACAGACCAAATATCCTTTCTATCACCTTTAAGATGGTGCATAAATAATCCAGGCAAATCCATATCGTCTGGCTCTTGAGCTTGATCCAAGTTAGTCAGAATAAGGCGTAACTTCTTTTCATGTTTTTTCTGAATGCCAGACGTGCTGCCTGAGGCATAAAACTTTCGAAGACCTTTATGTATGAAACTTTTAATCATAGAGTGATTGTAACCTTAAAGGTGTCGATTTGGTACAGGATTTTGATATGCGGTTTAACGCTTGCATATGGGGATTTTAGGAGCGCTTTTCAGCGAGTAAAATTCCCACCATGATGTTTTTGTTAGCCCTTATATTATGTCTAAAGGGGATTTAGCTAAAGATGTACCGACAATTATTACAACTAAGAAAGGCATTGCATGACACAACAATGCTGGACATTCTTTTACTCCTGCCTTAGTTGGGACGAAAAAATAAGGGTCATGCTTATCAATAAACTTATAAAAAGGTTTGAATACTGGTTTAAACCATACGTGAAAGTAGTAGCTTGCAATTGCGATGATTTGTGCCTGTAGAAGCATTACAAACATTTCGAGCCCTATCGCATCAATAAACAATCCTAGAGCGAGCAACTCAGGATTTGACAATAAAAGGCAGACTGTCAAAAAAGCAAAAATTTTCGATAATGTTTTAGGGGACTTCATTAATCTTCCTTAAAAGGGCTAACGCTTTTTGCGCGTCTAGTGAAGGCCGTTTTTTGGCCGCAACGATGTTTAATAAATTTGTTATGTGTTGCTTACTCCATTGTTCCGATTGTTAAAAATACCAGTTAAATTCACGATACCATACCAAGATGAAAAACCTAATAAGTAAGCAATAACTTGCGAAAAATTATAATAAGGAGAATCTCCAAATCTTAAATCATCCACTGCACCAATAACCAAACCAACAGCCAAAATTGAGCCAATAGATAAAGCTAAAGACGTCTTAAGTATTTTTGTAAATCCAAATGACAAGCAAGAAGCAAAAAAACCTAAACAAATAGCAATATGAAGCTCGGTATAACGAATCCATATCATGTCAGTTGATGATGGTGAGAACGGATAAAGTGGGGGTTCTGGAGCGATAAAGCTTCCCAATAGCGCACCTAAAAAAGCCACTATAGGTATTACAAGGAGTTTAAGTTTGCTCATATTTCAATAGACACATAACGCCCCAAGCAGGGGATTTTATGAGTGTTTTTCAGCGAGTAAAATTCCCGCTGACTTGGCTTGTTATGTGCCAACATAGTCTTGTAAACCGATGATTTCAAAAAGAGCTTTCTCTAGAGCTATTAGTTCAGCTTCCCCTTTAAAACCGATACAGCCGTGGTAGTGGTATATCGTTTTCTTTCTATTTGCGTACTGCATTGCCAATATAGTGTTGGGGTTGTCAGTCACTAACTGTTCGCAAACATTCACCTCTCCCTCACCTGCCCAACCGTAACGCTCATTAAATTCATAGAAATTACTTTGGTCAAGTAGTTTTATTATGCTTTGAAACAGCTCTTTGTTGTCAGGGAGACGATATATACCGTCAAGCCTTGTATAGGCTTCACCATTAAAGACGATTACACCATCGGAAAATACTTTGACGTTGTAAGCGGGGCATGTCCCATGACAAGTTGTTGTAGAATATGAAAATACATTTGCATCGTCAGTCGCAGCGAGCGCATTAACGGCGAAGAAAAATATAATTAGAGCTACTGTTTTCACAAGTTTCTCCTTGGCATATAACGCCGCCATAATGGGAGCGTAGCGAGTAAAATTTCTGCGTGTAGTGACTTGTTAGGCTTTTGATAATGACAAGCCAAGAGCGTCCATTAAATCACGTTTACTTTGTTCCAAAGTTCTACCAGCGGTATCTATTACAATTCGTTCTGTAACCCATTGATGGTATTCGCGTTCGGCAACATTGT
>Ga0307492_10000370_pt1 | contig 19407 bp, 14 predicted proteins | sample SI3LmetaG_FD_202365 | JGI IMG/M metagenome (GOLD analysis project Ga0307492, IMG submission 202365) | Sea-ice brine microbial communities from Beaufort Sea near Barrow, Alaska, United States - SI3L | ecosystem: Environmental > Aquatic > Marine > Coastal | place: USA: Alaska | collected 2017-05-06 | reverse complement strand
TTCTGGTGAACAGGAAGAATTCCTGTTAACCAATGAAACCACAACGATTGGACGCAAACCAAATAACGATATTCATATCGATAACTTATCCGTTAGTGGTAAGCATGCCCAAGTCATCACTATACTAGAAGACTCATTTCTAGAAGACCTTGGCAGCACAAATGGAACCTACGTTAATGGAAAACTAGTCAAAAAGCATGCTCTTGACCATGGTGACAACATTACCCTTGGGAAGTATCAAATAACCTACCAAAGTAGCTCTGGTGGGTCTGAACAGGACTTCGAACAAACAATGATAATCCGCCCTGGTGAAGCAGGTATGCCTGAAGAGGCAGGCGGAAAGGAACTAGACAAGTCGATGCAGAAAATTTCAGCTGCCATTGCATCCGAAGTGGCTAGTGCAGCGCCGTCACCCATTGCCAATAAGGAGGCTTGTCTGCAACTATTAAGTGGTGCTAATGCTGGCAAAGAACTCGTTTTAACAAAAGCGCTAACCACCATTGGTCAGCCTGGAGTTCAGGTCGCTGCAATCACTCGCAGACCACAGGGATTTTTCCTGATACATGTAGATGGTGGGCCAAATAACTCCGTTCCTAAAGTAGCAGGTACGCCCATAGGTTCAAGTGCTCACGAGCTAAGAAGTCATGACATTATTGAAGTTGCTGGCGTTAAAATGGAGTTTTACCTAAAATAAACCTGCTTTTTATTATAGTCAGCACTTTTCACACATCTAAAAACAATATGAATTTCCTCTAAGGGGTAAGCAATGCAGTTTCAGCGCATTTTAAGATTAGCGCTTAGCGCAGTGATACTGCTTGTCCTCCTGGTCGACACTTCTGGTGTCGTCAAATACCCGTTTTTAAAACAACTTGAAAACTGGGCTTACGATGCCCGGTTAAATTTCAATCGGCTTGACACAATTGATGAGCGGATTGTTATTGTAGATATCGATGAAAACTCACTAGCTTTAGAGGGTCGCTGGCCTTGGGGCCGAGATAAGCTAGCCACCATCGTGAACAACCTGTTCGATAAATATCAAGTAAGTGTTGTCAGTTTTGATATTGTATTTGCAGAAAAAGATGAAAGTTCGGGGCTCAAAGAATTTGAGAACTTAGCTTCCGGTGAGTTAAAAGATGCCCCTCTATTTCAAAAAGCACTGGAAAATCTTCGCCCTAGCCTGGAATACGACCAAATTTTTGCTCGAGCCCTTAAGGATCGAAATATTGTCTTGGGCTATTACTTCAAACCCAATGTCCTAGAGAATGAAATCGCTCAAACAGGCCTATTGCCCCCTGCTATCACAAAAATGAATACGCAGTGGAGCTCTCGCTTACCGATTAATAAGGCGGTTGGTTATGGTGGTAACCTGGAAGTGTTGCAGTCATCTGCTCGTTCTGGCGGTTTTTTTGACAACCCTTTTGTAGACTCAGATGGTGTTTTCCGGCGCGTCCCGCTTGTTCAAATCTATCAGGACTATTTATTTCCTTCGCTAGCGTTATCAACCACACAAGCTTATCTGGGTAAATCCAATATTGAATTGAATGTCGTTACCGATGGCGAAAAAAGCGACAAATATTACGCTCTAGAGACGATTCAGCTCAATGAATTCCGCATCCCGGTAGACAACAATGGCGCGGTGTATGTGCCGTTTCGTGGATTAGCGTATAGCTTTCCTTATGTCTCAGCTCACAAAATATTAAATGGCACGGCCGACCCAGATTTGCTTAAGGATAAGATAATTCTGGTTGGAACAACGGCTCCCGGACTGCTCGACTTACGATCAACGCCGGTTCAAAGCGTTTATCCGGGGGTAGAAGTACATGCCAATATTATTTCTGGCATTTTAGATCAGCGCATTAATCATCGACCTGCCTGGACCATCGGATATGAGTTTGTAGCTCTCATTCTAATCGCCGTGAGTATGGCTCTGTTACTACCAATCGCGTCTCCCCTGATGGCGACAGTGGCAACCGCAACAGTCTTAATTTTAACCGTCGGCGGCACTCTTATTGCCTGGAACAATCATATTATTTTACCCCTCGCCAGCCCGTTATTGCTAATTGCACTCAGCTTCATTTTGCACATGACTTATGGGTTTTTCATCGAATCTCGCGGTAAGCGACAGCTAGCCCACTTATTTGGTCAATATATACCACCAGAACTAGTCGATGAAATGAGTGAATCACCAGCGGAGTATTCACTGGATGGAGAAAACAGGGAGATGACGGTTTTATTTTCTGACGTGCGTGGCTTCACCACCATATCTGAAGGTATGGACCCGAAGCAATTAACCCAGCTGATGAATGCGCTTTTGACACCCATGACTCGAGTCATTCACAAAAACCGTGGCACCATTGATAAATATATGGGTGATGCCATTATGTCTTTTTGGGGCGCTCCCTTACACGAACCAGAGCATGCTCGCCATGCATTGTATGCCGCAATGGATATGATGGTTGAGCTGAAGGTGATGCAGAAGGATTTTGAGGCTCGTGGATGGCCACCGGTCAATATTGGCATTGGTCTTAATACGGGCAACATGAATGTCGGCAACATGGGCTCTGAATTTCGAATGGCCTACACCGTATTGGGTGACTCAGTTAACCTAGGTTCAAGGCTAGAGGGATTAACGAAGGAATATGGCGTTAACATTATCGTCAGTGAGTCAACCAAAAACAGTATCCCAGAATTTACTTTCCGTGATTTAGATTTGGTAAGAGTTAAGGGTAAAAACGAACCCGTAGCAATATTCGAACCGATTGGTCATAAAAACGACATCGACAAGGAAACCAAATCAGAATTATCCGGCTATAAGCAAGCACTTAAGAGCTTCCGCGCGCAAAACTGGGATAAAGCAGAGATAGATTTCTTTAACTTAAATCGATCACATCCAGACCGTTTTTTATATCAGGTTTATTTAGATCGCGTGACCTACTATAGAAATAATCCTCCAGGTGAAGAATGGGATGGCGTATTTACCCACACCTCGAAGTAGTAACGATTAGATTAATTTTTACCAATTAGCACGAAGTTCGTTCGCCAAAATTTTAATCCCTTTTTTCATATCGTCCTCACCTTGCACATAGTTGATACGAATGCAACTTTGTGCATGTTGTGTGGCTTCCTCCTGCCCTGGAAAAAAATACTTACCCGGGACTACCAATAACCCTTTTTGTTTTAAACGTTGATACAGCTCACTGGTTGTTATTTTTAAACCTTCAAACCATAACCATAGAAACAATGCGCCTTCGGGTTGGTGTATATGAAGCCTAGAATCGTTTATTTCTGCCTGCAGCAAGTCGATCGTAGACTGAGCACGCTGACGATAAAACGGCAGAATTAAATCATGACAAAGTGGTAGTAATGATTTGTCTCTCAACAGTTGATTAACGATAGCAGGCCCAGCACCACCGGGTGCGAGACTGGTAATTGCAGTCATATTACTAAACTGTTTTATGACCTCTTCATTCGCGACCACAATACCAGTCCTGGCTCCGGGCAATCCAAGCTTTGACAGACTCATGCATACAATTGTATTTTCATCCCAAAAAGGTGTCGCTTCGGTAAAAATAATACTAGGAAAAGGCGTGCCATAAGCACTATCAATTAATAAAGGGACGTCATTCTTTTTGGCCAATTGCGACAATTGCATGCACTCATCATCAGTAATGACATTGCCACTTGGATTAGTAGGGCGCGACGCACAGATTAAGCCAGTATCATTCGTAATATCAAGGTTGTCAAAATCGACCTGATACTTAAACATGCCATTGTCCAGGTGATTTATTTTGGCCTGCTGGCTGGTTATCATCGATTTTTCAATACCGACATCGGTATAACCAATATATTCTGGAACTAGTGGAATAAGCACTTTTTTAAATCGACCGTTTGACCGACCCGCAAAAGAATTGAACAGCACAAAAAATGAGCTCTGACTGCCATGAGTGAGCGCTATATTTTTTTCACTGATATTCCAACCGCATTGCTCTCGAAAAAACAATGTGAGAGATTCTATAAATGCAGTCTTACCTCGGGGTCCATCATAGTTAGTTAAGGTTTTGACTAATTCATTTGAGGCTTGCAATTTTTGCAGTGTGGCTTCAAAAAGCGCCAATACCTCGGGAATGGCAGCGGGATTGCCACCGCCCATCATTACGACATCATCTTGCAGTAACCCTTCATTGAGGTCATCCATCAAATGGGTTATGCCTGAGTAGTCAGAAAATCGTTTTCCAAAATCTGAAAAGTTCATAATGTTCGCTTCAATTTTATTTACAGGATTAGCATAACGTATAAGCGCCTATTTGGAGTGACAAATATTAGTTAGGATAGGTCATCAGGCCCAAAGTTGAGTTTGACACTAACCCGCATTGTGGCAACATGAGACCTGTGAAAACTATCCATTCAAAATCAAATACTTCGATATGCGCGCCTATTTACTGCGCCGATTAATACTCATCCCTCCTACGCTACTCGGTATTATGGTCATCGTATTTGCCATCACTCGACTAGTACCAGGTGGCCCACTTGAACGTGCCATCATGGAGCTTCAACAGCTCGATGTTTCAACCGGCATGTCGACATCGATCGCAGGTCAGGATATGGCTATCTCGGAAAAGCAACTCGATCAACTTCGTCAATACTATGGTTTCAACAAACCACTTCTAGAGAGCTTTGCGGACTGGTCTTGGCAGGTATTACAAGGTGATCTTGGATCATCCTATCGTTATAACGAACCGGTATGGAATGTCATTCAACAGCGCCTCCCTATTTCGATTTATTATGGGTTGGTCACTCTCATTATCACTTATCTGGTGTGCATACCACTGGGCGTCCTTAAGGCCATCAAGCACCGCACGCTGGTCGATAGCCTAACATCTATTCTTATATTTACCGGTTATGCTATTCCTGGTTATGCGCTCGGCTCACTCCTGTTACTCTATTTTTCAGTTCAGTTAGAATGGTTCCCAATGGGTGGTTTTGTCAGTTTCAGTTATGATGAAATGAGTTCATCAGAAAAGGTCAGTGACATTATCTGGCATTCAATTCTCCCTCTCATTTGCTATATGGTCGGGAGTTTTGCATTAATAACCCTGTTATTGAAGAACCATTTACTCGACAACCTTGCCGCTGACTATATGCGAACAGCAATAGCAAAAGGCGTATCATATCGTCGCTCGGTTATAACCCATGCTATGAGAAACTCGATGATCCCAATAGCAACTACCTTCGGCCAAAATATTACATTGCTGGTATCTGGCTCATTCTTAATCGAAACTATTTTTGATATCGATGGATTTGGTTTACTCGGCTTCAATGCCATTATTGATCGTGACTACCCGGTGGTAATGGGCATTGTGCTGCTGAGCAGCTTGTTGCTTCTGATCGGCAATATCATTTCAGATATTCTAGTCGCATTGGTTGATCCGAGAATTCGGTTCCAATAATGGGCATGTTTAATCCTCGAACTCAAAAAAAAATAAATCGCTTCCGTCAAATCAAGCTCGGCTATGGCTCCCTCATAGTTTTAACCATCATCTTGGTTGTTTGCTTGCTGGCTGAACTAATCGTCAATAATCGGGCACTCATCGTGAAATATGAAGGGGATTACTTTTTACCCACCTACACCGCGTTCCATCCTGGCACTGATTTTGGGCTGGATTATAGCTATGAAACCAACTACCGCGAACTACAACTAAAATTCTCACAGCAACAAAATGACAACTGGGTTGTGATGCCGCTGGTCCCTTTCAGCCCTAATGAAAACTCAGCCAGTGGGAGTGAATTTAAGGCAAATGCACCGTCTTTTGAGCAGAAACACTATCTAGGAACCGATACAACCAGTCGAGACATACTTGCTCGCCTGCTGTATGGCACACGAATCGCGCTATTCTTTTCCCTGATGTTTACCCTTTGTGTCTATCTAATTGGTGTCAGCATCGGCTGCATGATGGGTTATTTCGGCGGTATATACGATTTGATATTTCAAAGACTAATCGAGATTTGGTCAAACATCCCTTTTCTATACATGGTCATCATCGTATTTTCAGTAGTGCCTGGCAATTTTGACACCACTCGTCGAATCGGCATATTGCTACTTGTCATGGTATTGTTTTCCTGGACTTCAATGACTTACTTTATGCGTACCGAAACATACAAACAAAAGTCTAGAGATTATGTTGCGGCAGCCAGAATTTTGGGCGCCAGCCACAGCCGTATTATTTTCCACCACATTCTACCAAACATTCTCTCGACCTTAATTACGCTGATTCCCTTTACCATTGTTGGCGCTATCACCGCTATTACGGCTCTCGATTTCCTGGGCTTTGGCTTACCACCACCAACACCGAGTTTGGGGGAGCTATTAAAACAGGGAACTGCTAACCTACGCACCGCCCCCTGGATTATTCTCGCCGCTTTCAGCACTCTCATCCTGCTATTAACACTGATTACATTTATCGGTGAAGCATTGCGAGAAGCGTTTGATCCAAAAAAATTTACCGCTTACCGCTAACTAACTACTATTAGGTGATCCATGCTTAAGGGCATATCGAAACTCAGATACTCAAGCAGCATAAGCTTAATGCTCGTTTTTCTACTCGGCGCCTGCAGCAACAGTAATGATACCGAGAAAAAATTAGAGACAATAAAAGCACCTGATAACACGGCTGCAGTTAAAGCCTATTATTTAGCCAACTCAGAATTTTTCTCTTTTAAAAGCCAGTCTGACTTACCAGATGACCTCGTGTGGGAAAACGGATCAGAGCTACCGGAATTTGGGTCTCCCCGCGCGATCAAAGGTGGCACCAGATATAGCTCGTTACAGGACTTCCCACGCACTCTTCGACATGTAGGGCCAGATTCAAATGGATCATTTCGTCGTTGGATTCTTGATGATGTCTCTATGTCAGTTGCACAAACTCACCCCAATCACAATGATAAATTTTTTCCCGGCCTCGCAACACAATGGGCGGTGTCATCTAAACGTAAAACGACCTATATAAAACTCAACCCATTGGCTCGTTGGTCCGATGGCGAAAAGGTAACTGCTGATGACTATTTATTCAGCTTCTTTTTTTACCGCTCGACCGATATCGTCGCACCCTGGTACAACAATTGGTTTAGCACAATGTACACCAATATAACCAGATATGATGACTATACGATTTCAATTTCAATTCCCAATGTCAAACCCGACATGCACGCTAGAACACTTTCCTTATCGCCGACACCACAGCACTTTTATAAAGAACTAGGCGGCGACTTTGTTGAACGTTACCAATGGCGATTCGTACCGACTACAGGTGCTTATCAAATTAAGCCCAGTAATATTAAGAAGGGCCGCTCGATAACGCTGAGCATGGTCGACAATTGGTGGGCAAAAGATCTTAAATTTTGGCGTTATCGGTTTAATGCCGATAAGATTCAATTCAATATTATTCGAGATAACGCAAAAGTATTCGAGTCTTTTCAACGAGGTGATCTCGATCAGTTCGGACTCAATCTGGCCGAATATTGGTACGATAAACTGGCAGATAACCATGATAGTGTGACGAACGGATATATCCATAAGACAACATTTTATAATCAACACCCCCGCCCTACTTATGGACTTTGGATTAATAGCTCGAAGCCAATATTAAACCAAAATAATATTCGAATTGGAATCAACCACGCAGCCAACTGGGGCTTGGTTATCGATAAATATTTCAGGGGGGATTATGAGAGATTACGATCAACCGCCGATGGCTATGGCGATTTTACACACCCGACTTTAACGCCACGAGTATTTGATATTGAACTGGCATTGAAACACTTTGCGATGGCCGGATTCAATACTCGGAACAAAGATGGAATCCTCGTCAATGGCGAGCAACAAAAGCTCGCGTTTACTCTGACCACTGGATATGAAGCCTTAAAAGATGTGCTTACCATATTGAAACAAGAAGCAGCCAAAGCAGGCCTCGAATTACGTATTGAAGTTCTTGATGCCACAGCCGCCTGGAAAAAGGCTCAGGAAAAAAAACATGACATTCTCTTCTCTGCCTTTGGTGTTGGGCTGGAGATGTATCCGCGTTATTGGGAAACCTATCATTCGGTAAATGCTTATGACCAGGCATTTCTCGCTGATGGCTCGACTAACCCTGACCGCAAGGTAAAAACCCAATCGAATAATCTAGAACTAGTCGCAGACCCACAGATAGATTCCATGATCGATCAATATAGAAACTCTTCAGACAAACAAGAAATGATCAGTCTAGCGCATAAGCTAGATGAAGCTCTTTTTGATTACGCATCATTTTCACCGGGTTTCAAACAATCTTACTTTCGCACTGGTTACTGGCGATGGATAAAACACCCTGATGGCTTCAGCCAAAAATATCGCTCTGGTTCAGCTGAGCTTTTCACTTACTGGATCGACCAGGAAGCGAAGAAAAAAACTCTGGAGGCTCGTCGATCAGGTTTAAAATTCGAACCTGAAATTAGGGTCTTCGATCAATATCGCGAAGACGGCAATGACGGATCATGATTTTGGTCAATCACCAGTGACAAGCGCTTTGCTCGAAGTCGATGATCTGTCTATCAGTTTTGATACAGACGAGGGCACTTTAGATGCCATTAATAACATAAGCTTCTCAATTCAAGCAGGAGAAACTGTTGGATTGGTCGGTGAATCAGGTTGTGGGAAAAGCGTCACAGCGCACTCTATAATGCGAGTATTGCCTCAACCCATGGGACGAATCTCTCACGGATCCGTCAGATTTAATGGAATCAACCTACGCACTTTGGCACTGCCGGACATGGAGAACATTCGAGGCTCAGACATTGGCATGGTCTTCCAGGAACCAATGACAGCGCTCAACCCCGTTCAAACTATTGGTAAGCAAATTTCGGAGTCTCTCATCCTCCATCTTAATCTATCTATACCAGAGGCACTTCAAGCCTCGATAGATATTCTTAAAAGAGTTGGTGTTCCATCGCCTGAGCTAAGGGTGAGTGAATATCCTCATCAATTATCTGGCGGCATGCTTCAACGAGTCGTTATCGCTATCGCACTGGCTTGCAAACCTTCACTGCTCATTGCGGACGAACCAACGACGGCGCTCGATGTCACTATTCAGGCTCAAATTCTCAATCTAATTCGCGACTTACAGAACGATATGAAAATGGCTGTTTTACTAATCACCCATGATCTTGGGATCATCGCCGAAACATGCGACCGAATACTAGTTATGTATGCAGGTCGAATTGTTGAATCTGGGTCTGTTACTGATATATTCGACAGCCCTGCTCACCCCTATACCCAGGGTTTACTCAACTCAATCCCACGGTTGGTGACACCTTCAAAGAGTAGATTACCAGTCATTAAAGGACAAGTTCCAAATATTAGAGACTACCCCACTACTTGTCGTTTCGACAACAGATGTCCACATCGGCAAGCTAAATGCAGCAAATTAACACCCGAATTAGAGAAAGTAAGTGAAAGCCACCAAGTAAGTTGTTTCGGTTGGCAAGGCATTCAAAAGGAGAGAAACATTTAATGGCCTTTCCGCTACTGGAAGTTCGTAACCTGACAAAATCCTTCCCCGTTAAAGAAGGACTACTGATGCGAGCAAAGCACTTCAATCAGGCTGTTAATGATGTCAGTTTTTTTATTGACCCAGGTGAGACACTCGGGTTAGTGGGTGAATCAGGATGTGGTAAGTCAACACTCGGACGTTGCCTTGTTCAACTCTACCAACCTGACCACGGACAGGTACTATTTAAGGGCATGGATATCAATAGCTTGAGTAGAACTGAAAGAAAACAGTATCGTCAATCTGTACAAATGATCTTCCAGGACCCTCTGGAATCACTCAATTCACGACATACCATTGAAGAAATCCTAATCGAGCCTTTTGCAATTCACAATACCGGTGACCGAAAATGGCGATTGAAAAAGATACAGACACTACTTGAACTAGTCGGCCTACCTTCGAATTCGGGTTCACGTTACCCATTTGAATTTTCAGGCGGTCAACGCCAACGAATTGGTATCGCTCGCGCCATTGCCCTAGGCCCCGAGCTGATAGTCTGTGATGAGGCTGTATCGGCATTAGACGTTTCAATACAAAGTCAAATCATCAACTTGCTACTCGATTTACAGGCTGAACTCAATATAGCCTATTTGTTTATCTCTCATGACTTAGCAGTCGTAAAACACTTTTCTGATCGAGTTGCTGTCATGTACCTGGGGGAAATAGTCGAGACAGCTGATAGCGAAACAATTTATAAAAACCAAAAGCACCCTTATACAAATTCATTGATAGACTCGATACCCGTTCCTGACCCCCATCATAAAGCTAAACGGCATATATTACAGGGTGACATGCCTTCCGCAATTAACCCACCTACTGGGTGTCATTTCCATACACGATGCCCTAAGGTAATGCCACGCTGCAAAGTCGACAAGCCTAAACTTCGTGTTGAAACCTCGTCGCACAGCTTTAGTTGTCATCTTGATTAATACCCACTAACCAAACGAAGCATCTGCTATCAAATCAAACTATCCGGCCCAATTAAAATAACTCAAAATGAATTAAACAATATGAACTACACACACCGCCTCAAATTTGAAGTCAGGGATTACGAATGCGATATTCAAGGCGTAGTCAACAACGGCGTATATCAAAATTATCTAGAGCACGCTCGGCACGAATTTTTATTATCGAAGGGAATTAATTTTGCTGAAATGGCAGCCAATAAAATTAATCTAGTCGTGATTAGAGCCGAACTAGACTATCAGGGTTCTCTAAAAAGTGGGGACCGATTTGAAGTTTGTAGCAACATACAGCAAATATCGAAAGTGCGTTTCGAGTTCTTGCAGGATATCTATCGAATAACTGACTCTAAACAGATGTTAAAGGCTAAAATCATAGGCACCTCGCTCAATGAACGAAGCCGCCCGTTTAAACTTGATGTGTTATCACAGCTATTCGATAATTAATGGAAATTTCTAATAGTTATTAGCCTTTACTAACTCAGACTGATAAGTATTTGAGATATCACTGAACGCGTGAATAGCCTGATTAACGTCCTCAGTCTCTGATAACTGAAATTGACTAAACCCACAACGTTGCATGAAAGATAACTGATCCCGAATCACATCACCCACGGCACGTATCTGCCCCTGATAGCTATAACGATCTCTGAGTAGTTTTGATTGACTAAAGGCGCGGCCATCAGCAAACACCTTAAACTGCAAAATAACCATCTGTAAATCATTTAGAAACGGTAAAATATCATCAACTGAATCAGTCTCACTCAGCTTCACAGCTAGTGCTTGCGATGTGTTTTTAAGCTCTTCAAACTCATTTTTAAGTTGATCTAAACTAACAATAGCTTTCGAACTGCTGTCGAGGCTATTGCTTTCGAGGCTAAAATCCACCCAGTCATCGTCAATGACCTGATGATGATTATTAATTATCGGCATAAACTTGTGCCTTAAATGGTGCACGTCCAACACGTGCGAGTGTTTTTAGAAAATGTTCGTTTGGATCACGTAATTGGAGATAGGTTTCTATGATTGTCTCAACAGCATCACCTATCTTACTTTTTACTATTGATGGCCCAAGTACTTTTCCCAGCGCGGTGTGATTTGTGGCAGAACCACCGAGTGTTATTTGGTACCAGTCCTCACCTTTTTTATCGACACCTAGCAAACCAATATGCCCAACATGATGGTGGCCACAGGCATTCATACAGCCCGAAATTTTTATATTCAGTTCCCCAACATCATACAGCCGATCTAGTTTTTCGAATCGAGCCATGATGTCTTCTGACACATCAATGGAGGTCGCATTCGCCAATCCACAAAAATCGAAACCGGGGCAGCAAATCAAGTCAGTGACGGTATCAATATTGGGCACCGCTAATTTCAGCTTATTGAGTGCACGCCACAGACCATATAACTGGGTTTGTTCGACATGAGCTAACACCATATTTTGGGAATAAGTAGTACGGATTTCACCCATACTATATTGATCGGCAAGGTCAGCTATGCCATCCATTTGTAAATCAGTCACATCCCCTGGGGCCTGTCCATGCCCCTTAAGTGAAACATATACGATTCGATAACCATTCTTTTTATGTGCCCTGGTATTTTGCCGATACCAGGAGGAAAATATTGGATTACTTAATAACTGCTGCTCGTGTTCTTTATCAGTGGCGGGTAAAGTCTTATATTGAAGAAAATTAAAAGCATCTGTCACTGCCTCAATTCGAGAATCACTAAGCTTTAATTCTGAATCACGAACCTGCGCCCACTCTTCTTCAACCATATTTCGAAACTTATCAATACCGATGGCATTTACCAAAATCTTAATACGAGCTTTATATATATTATCTCGTCTGCCGTAAAGATTATAAACACGCAAAATAGCATCTAGATAACTTAGGAAATCTGTGCGTGGCAAAAACTCTTTAATCACTTTACCGATAACAGGTGTGCGCCCCATACCGCCACCAACATATACTTTGAATCCAACCTCACCAACATCATTACGCAATACCTGTAGCCCTATATCATGCACCTGAACAGCAACTCTGTCCTCGGTTGCACCAGTAACGGCAAACTTAAATTTTCGGGGTAGATAAGAAAACTCAGGGTGTAAAGTAGACCATTGTCGAATAATTTCACACCAGACTCTTGGATCTTCTACTTCATCTGCCGATGCACCTGCCAATGGATCAGATGTCACATTCCGAATACAGTTGCCACTGGTTTGAATAGCATGCATTTGCACCTTCGCTAATTCCGCTAGAATATCCGGTACGCTCTCGATTGTCGGCCAGTTAAACTGAAAATTCTGTCTTGTTGTTACATGTGCATAGCCTTTATCGTAGGTACGGGCAATATCAGCCAAAGTACGCATTTGAATCGAATTTAAAACACCATAGGGTACTGCCACGCGTAACATAGGTGCGTGACGCTGAACATATAGACCGTTTCGTAAGCGCAGTTGCTTAAAAACTTCTTCGTCTAACTTCCCAGCAAGAAAGCGAGCCGTTTGATCACGAAACTGATCGACACGTTCATCTACCAATTGCTGATCTATTTGGCTGTATGCGTACATTTTCTGTCTATGCTCCAAAATATAACTGGTGCTACTATAGCCCAGTCAAAATAGACGAATAAACGATATTTCTAGATACTATATTCATATCCGAAATATAAAAGTAGATTAAGGAAAATTATTTAATAGGCCATATTAATTGACCAATTCTGGCAAAGGTATCGTAAACAAAGACACTGTATGATGATTGTATTAACTTTATGGAAACGACTTAGTTATGAGTTTTCTAACGGAAAAAGAACTAATTGCTGTCAATTAATCGGAAAAGGAAGGCCCCGTAATCACAATCAGTTATGCCATAAAAAAATACAATCAGGAATGGGGGGCACAGAAAAAATTGGACAGAATACTGTTACCCTTGCGGGGTATATTTCGATGAAAAAAAGCCTGTCTATTCAATCGATCAGTAATTCGTTGGGTATCTTTGAAAACAATGATGCATTCGCACTAAAAGCCTTAATAATGGCTATTGAGATGCAAAATCGATATATCGAACAATTGTTATACTCACATCTTGTAGCACGTATTGGAGGAAAAAATATACGCTCCACATCAATGATATAATATTGAAAGCATTGATGTGCTAGTCAGTAACCAATAACTGCTGAACCTGAAATTAACAATTTTAATCGATTAGCAAGATCGCTCAGTTAAGAAAAACTGAGTTTAAGTTAGCAAATAAACCTGTTTATGAGTGTCAAGATATTAGTTTGACCTCAATAGTTGATATCGTTTAACCAATTAGTAGGTTCTTATAACTTCCTACTGAACCATCTTGCTAATCACCTAATTTAATTAACAGGTGATGCTTTAACAACCTCTGCTCTGGCAGTCAATAATTTCAACACGGCTTGATACTCTGCTGACGATTTGGCGACAGTCAGTGCATTAACCTTAGTGGCATCATCCTCAGAGTCATTCGAAAGTACGGCCGACAATTCTATTAACGAGTAACTACCATCTGGATGTGAAAAACCTTCAAAAAATTGTTCGCCATCTGGCTTATTCATTGAAAAAACTAGTCGAACCAGGTTTCCATCGATGTCTGGCGAATTTCTTGAAATGAAGCCTGGATCAACAGCGGTCACCTTCCAATCGCTTGCTATATCATCCAGAGACTTACCCACTGACAAAGAAGCTAATGCTTTTTTACCCACTTCGGCACCTTCATCGCGACTTTTTGTTTGACGAATTATCATATCAATTTGATTTGAAACTTCAGCAAGCATTTTTTGAGATTCAGGTTTCTGCTCCCTCACTCGAAGAAAAATAACGCGATTGTCAGACAGTTCAATAGCCTCACTATTAAGTCCTTGTGCCAAAACTTCATTTGAAAATGCAGCATTCCGAATTTGTGAGTTGGATGTAATACCCTCTCCTGAACTAGCATCGAACCAGTCAGAGGTTTGCAATTTTAAACCAAGCTCTTCAGCAGCGGGCTCTAACGAATCTGATTGCTCATAAGCCAGGTTAGCGAGACTCTCGGACAAATCATAAATCTGCCCTTCTGCTAGCTCATTGCGCATTTCATCGACCAAGTCCGACTTAACCTCATCAAAAGATTTTGTTTCACCACCGCTCACCTCATCCAACCGGATTAAATGCCACCCAAAAGAAGACTTTACCGGTTCACTCAAATCACCAACTTTCAATTCAAACAAAGTGTCTTCGAAAGGTTTAACCATCATGCCTCGCTCAACCTCACCAAGGCTACCCCCACTAGAAGCGGAGCCAGGATCCTGTGAATACGTTTTTGCAAGCTCAGAAAAATTTGCTCCTTCCTCAATCTGATTTCTAAGTTCGGATAGCTCCTGACGAAGAACATCACTATCCTCGCTTGATATATCCTCATCCATAGTCAATAATATATGACTGGCAGAACGATATTCAGGGCTACTATAAACATCCTTAGTTAACTCATATCGATTTAACAATTGTTCGTTTGTAATTTCAATTGAAGCCTTTATGGCATCAAGACCCAATTCGAGATAATCAATTCGGACTTGCTCTCTAGTCATAAATCGTGAAGTATTTTCATCAAAATATTGCTCAATTTCCTGTTCACTAATATCTATGAATCCACTCTGAGTTGGCCTTGTTAGAACACGAACCTTACGAGTTTGATTGGCTAGACTAGTTAGTTGATTTTTAATTGAATCGACAGTAAAGGCTGTTGCACTAATACCAGTTTGTAGCTGCTCTATGGCTTGACTACGTCTAAACTCCTGTTCAAATCCAGCTGTCGAATAACCTGTAGAAGCAACCTGTGCTTGATAGATTTCAGGATTAAACTTGCCATCAGTCTGGAAGGATTCGATAGATCGAATTAATTTACTGAGATCAGCATCGCTGACCCTATAATGTTTCTTATCGGCATATTGGCTAAGAGCAGACTGCTCGATCATTTGGGTCAGTACTTGAGCCTTAAGGATGTCGTCACTACCTATATATTCAGGAATCGCGCCACCAAAAGCCTGCGCTAATTGACGACGATAATTAGCATAGGCTGTATCAAAACTTTGTAGCGTAATGGTTTGACCATTCACAACAGCAGGAGGTGTTCCTTCTCCACCGCCAAGGTATGAATTAACGCCAAATAACGCAAATGGAACCGTAATCAGACCAATAATAACGTAAGTGATCCAGCCAGTGGTTTTATCTCTAATCGCTTGCAACATAATTTTTTTCGCTTCGTCGGCTGGGAAAATTTTTGTAAAAAAAAACGCCCTATTAAGGGCGTTTTAAAGGTTGGCGGAGTGGACGGGACTCGAACCCGCGACCCCCGGCGTGACAGGCCGGTATTCTAACCAACTGAACTACCACTCCTTTTTTGGTGGGTGCTGAGGGGATCGAACCCCCGACCCTCGCCTTGTAAGGGCGATGCTCTCCCAGCTGAGCTAAGCACCCCTGTCGAAAGGAGCGCTAGTTTACTGCGTCTTTTAAAGCTTTACCAGCCTTAAATGCAGGAACTTTCGAAGCTTTAATTTGAATGGTCTCACCAGTACGTGGATTACGGCCTGCACGAGCTTCACGCTGACGAACTAGGAAGGTTCCGAAGCCTACAACAGTTACCTGGTCGCCAGACTTAAGCGCTTCAGTTAAGGCTGCAATGACACCATCAACTGCACGAGCTGAATCTGCTTTGCTTAAATCTGCGGCACCGGCTACTGCTTCTATTAGTTCTGATTTATTCATTACTTTTTTCCATTTGGTTTAAATTAAATGACTCTGCCACGTACCCGGGCAACTAATAAAAAGTCAAGATTTTATTTATTTTTCTTTATATCTGGTGTAACGAGTTGGTCTCCCCGACCAACTCTCCCCGTGGTTTGGATTAAACCAATAGAGGGCTTTAGGGTCAACATAAATTATTCAAATAACAAAAAAATTACTGATATTTTCCCTTACTGACTTAATGCGCCCGGGCACCCGAAGACTTTTTCTCTTTAGTCTTAGCTTTTGAAGGCTCACTAGTCGAAACTAATGGCTCTTCAATTGGAGTAGGTTGATGTTCCAATGCAACCTCAAGCACCTGATCAATCCATCTTACCGGAATGATTTTTATATTAGCAATAATATTCTTCGGGATATCAGCCAGATCTTTTTCGTTTTCTTCAGGAATTAAAACAGTTGTAATTCCACCACGGTGAGCAGCCAAAAGTTTTTCCTTTAAACCACCGATGGGTAATACCTCACCACGCAGCGTAATTTCACCTGTCATAGCAACATCGGCCTTTACTGGAATGCCAGTCAGAGCGGATACCAGTGCAGTACACATACCAACGCCGGCACTCGGCCCATCTTTGGGTGTCGCTCCTTCTGGTACGTGTATATGAATATCCTTTTTTTCGTTAAATTCCGGATTAATACCAAGCACGCGAGCACGACTGCGCACCACCGTCAGCGCTGCCTGAATTGATTCTTTCATGACATCACCCAGTTGCCCTGTGTGAATAAACTTACCTTTTCCATCCACTACAGCTGATTCAATAGTGAGTAACTCTCCACCTACTTCCGTCCAGGCTAACCCTGTCACTTGACCAACCTGATCCTTTTCTTCAGCCGAACCAAAACGGAATCGTTTAACGCCTAAATATTTTTCAACATTCCCAGCATCAACAATTAACTTTTTGTTTGTTGGCTCGAGCAACAAATTTTTCACTACTTTTCGACAAATTTTTGATATTTCTCGCTCGAGACTTCGAACACCGGCTTCTCGCGTATAGCGTTGAATTATTTCCAAAACAGCCTTCTCTTGAATAACAATTTCGTCTTGCTTTAATCCATTTTCTTTTATCTGTTTTGGCAGCAGATATTTCATCGCAATATTAAGCTTTTCGTCTTCAGTGTAACCAGGGATTCGTATAACCTCCATTCGATCTAATAATGGACCCGGAATATTCATACTGTTTGACGTCGCAACAAACATAACATCCGATAAATCAAAATCTACCTCGAGATAATGATCTGCAAATGTATTGTTTTGTTCAGGATCTAATACTTCCAATAAAGCTGAAGCAGGATCACCACGGAAATCCATTGCCATTTTGTCAATTTCATCGAGTAAGAACAGCGGGTTTCTAACTTTAACCTTGGATAAATTTTGTATGATTTTACCTGGCATTGAACCGATATAAGTTCTGCGATGCCCTCTTATTTCGGATTCATCTCGAACACCACCAAGAGACATGCGTGAGAACTTTCGGTTCGTGGCTCTTGCGATAGATCGTCCAATCGAAGTCTTACCAACACCTGGTGGTCCAACCAAACATAGAATGGGCCCTTTTAGTTTTTTTACCCGCTGCTGAACTGCGAGATATTCAAGAATCCTTTCTTTTACTTTTTCCAGACCGTAGTGGTCTTCTTCCAGTACCTTTTCTGCCTGAGCTAAATCACGACGAATTTTTGACTTCTTTTTCCATGGTACCGACACTAACCAGTCAATATAATTTCTCACCACGCTAGCTTCAGCAGACATGGGTGACATCATTTTTAATTTATTAAGCTCAGAATCTGCTTTTTCTCTAGCATCTTTGGACATGCCAGATTTTTCAATTTTATTTTGGAGATCTTCGACTTCATTTGGCGCATCTTCCATTTCACCCAACTCTTTTTGAATGGCTTTCATTTGCTCATTCAAATAATATTCGCGCTGGCTCTTTTCCATCTGCTGCTTCACTCGACCACGAATACGTTTTTCAATTTGCATTAAATCGATTTCGCCCTCGATCTTACTCATGATGTGTTCGATTCGTTCGCGAGGATGCTGGATTTCCAGAATTTCCTGTTTTTCGTCAAGCTTTAATGACATGTGAGCAGCTATTGTATCCGCCAAACGACTAGGGTCATCGATACCTGATAGTGACGTTAGAATTTCAGGAGGCACTTTTTTATTGAGCTTAACGTACTGATCAAATAAGTTGAGAACTGAACGCAAAAGTACTTCTGCTTCACGATCTTCCACAAGGATTGTTTTCTCTAAAACTTGAGTCGACGCAGAAAAATATTCATTCGTTTCTAAAATGCTTTTAACTGAAACTCTATTACCACCCTCAACCAATACTTTAATCGTGCCATCTGGCAATTTAAGCATTTGTAAAATAGTTGAGAGTGTACCTATTTGATATAGGTCTTTAGCTGATGGATCATCAACTTCTGCGTTCTTTTGAGCCAGTAACAATATTTTTTTATTGTCAGACATAGCCGCTTCGAGTGCGAAAATAGATTTTTCGCGCCCTACAAATAAAGGAATCACCATGTGTGGATAAACAACAACATCGCGAAGCGGCAAAACAGGAATTAGCTGGTTACTTTCTGGCTCTGCAAGCTGGGTATTTTCGATGTCTGACATAAACGCCTCTAAACTTAAGTGTCAGGTTAATATGGGTCTGACAACACCCTTTTCAACCCCGACACTAGAGACGTTTTATCAGTTAAATAGACTGTCTAGTCGTCGGAAGCAACTCGTTTCATTTCACCACCCTCATAAATAACATAAGGTTGCGCATTACCCTCTATTACAGCGGCATCTACAACAACTTTGCTTACATTTTCCATGGCCGGAAGATCGTACATGATCTCCAGTAGAGTGTTTTCAAGGATAGTCCGCAGGCCTCGAGCACCCGTTTTCCTTTCCATTGCTTTTTTCGCTACCGCACTTAATGAATCGATACGAAACTCGATCTCACAGCCTTCAATTTCAAACATTTTTTGATATTGCTTGGTGATGGCATTTTTGGGTTCGGTAAGAATTTTAATTAATGCATCTTCATCAAGCTCTTCTAGCGTAGCA
>Ga0307492_10000369_pt1 | contig 19458 bp, 22 predicted proteins | sample SI3LmetaG_FD_202365 | JGI IMG/M metagenome (GOLD analysis project Ga0307492, IMG submission 202365) | Sea-ice brine microbial communities from Beaufort Sea near Barrow, Alaska, United States - SI3L | ecosystem: Environmental > Aquatic > Marine > Coastal | place: USA: Alaska | collected 2017-05-06 | reverse complement strand
AGGAGCGCAAGGCCCACATCACATTCAAGGCTCTGGAGATGGAGCGTGGATCTTCCATCATCTTGGTCACCAGGGTGCGAATAGCGGTACCGTACTCTAGATCGACCGCTTCGTCCTGATGCATCACCGACAAGGCGGCATCGGCGTCGAGGCGGGCAAAGGCATCGAGCGACATATGCACCATCTGACGGACCTTTTCGCCGATATGGCGCAATTCAACAAAACCCTGGGGGCCCGAGCCGGAATCGGACAACTCGATGGCCTGCTTGGCTATTTTAGCCGCCTCGTCGCCCATCCGCTCCAGGTCGTTAACGGTTTTGGTCACCGAAATAATGAAGCGCAGATCCGACGCCGCCGGGTTCCGCTTGGCCAAGATGTGGGTCGTCTCCTTGTCGATCATCAATTCCATCTTATTGACGTCTTTGTCCATCTTGATCGCCTTGGCGGCCAGCTCGGTGTCGACGCTCATCAAAGATCTAAAGGCGACGTCGATCTGCTGTTCCACCAGCCCGCCCATTTCCATAAGGTGCTTGCGCGCCCCTTCCAGCTCGGCATTAAACTGGGCCGAGGTGTGTCGATCAAAGGTTAATTTTTCCATAGTCCTATCCTCTTAGCCGAATCGGCCGGTGATATAATCTTCCGTCAAACGATGGTCGGGGGCGGTAAAAATCTTATCTGTGGTGCCCACTTCAATCAGTCGGCCCAGGTGAAAATAAGCAGTGCGTTGCGATACGCGCGCGGCCTGCTGCATGCTGTGGGTGACGATCGCGATGGTGTAGTTATTCGACAGCTCATCGATCAGCTCCTCGATCCGCGCGGTGGCAATCGGGTCCAACGCCGAGCAGGGCTCGTCCATCAGGATCACTTCCGGTGATACCGCGATGGTCCGTGCGATACAGAGCCGCTGCTGCTGGCCACCAGACAGCCCGGTCGCCGGTTGATCCATACGGTCCTTAACCTCGTCCCAAATACTCGCCTTGCGTAACGCGGTTTCGACCAGTTCATCGAGCTCGGCCCGGCGCGATACCAGGCCGTGAATGCGGGGGCCATAGGCGACATTGTCATAGATCGACTTGGGAAAGGGGTTCGGCTTTTGGAATACGATGCCGACGCGGGCGCGCAGGCTGACCACGTCCATGCGCTTGTCGTAAATATTTTCCCCATCGAGTGAAATGTCACCTTTCACCTTGCAGATGTCGATGGTGTCGTTCATCCGATTCAGGGTCCGTAAAAAGGTCGATTTACCGCAGCCAGACGGGCCGATCATGGCCAATACTTCATTTTTGCCAATATCCAGATCAACACCAAATATCGCCTGTTTGTCGGCATAAAAGACATCGACATTGCGGGTTGAGATGCGGGTATCTTGTTCCGCCAACAACGGCTCGCCGACAGTCGACTTCCAGCCCTCAAAGGTCTGCTCTATGGAACTCATCTTATTCTTGGCCACTTAAAAACCTCTCCATCCAATAGGTCTGGGCTGGTACTACCAGCGCTGTTCAAATTTTTTGCGTAGAAACACAGCGATCAAATTCATAACGGCCAAAAAGCCCAACAACACCATGATGGCACCGGAGGTTTTGGCGACAAAGGCGCGTTCCGGCAGATCCGACCAAAGATATACCTGCACCGGTAACACGGTAGACGGGTCGAGCGGGCTGTTGGGTACATCGGCAATAAAGGCGATCATGCCAATCATCAACAGCGGTGCAGTCTCGCCCAAGGCCTGGGCCATACCGATGATAGTTCCGGTGAGCATGCCGGGCATGGCCAAGGGCAAAACATGGTGCAGCACCGTCTGCATCTTCGAGGCACCCAAGCCTAACGCAGCCTCGCGGATCGACGGCGGCACCGCCTTGATCGACGAGCGCGACGAAATAATGATCGTCGGCAAGGTCATCAGGGTCAGGACCAAGCCACCCACCAGCGGCGCCGAGCGCGGCAAATGAAACAGATTGATAAAGACCGCCAGTCCCAAGAGACCGAAGACGATCGAGGGCACCGCGGCCAGGTTGTTGATATTGACCTCAATAATTTCAGTATAGCGATTCTTCGGGGCAAACTCCTCCAGGTAGATGGCCGCTGCGATCCCAATGGGGAAAGACAGGCTCAGAGTCACCAGCAGAGTGAACAGCGAACCAATCATCGCGCCACGGATACCCGCCTGCTCCGGTTCGCGTGAATCGCCATTGGTGAAGAAAGTGGTGTTAAAGGTCTTCTTCATTTCGCCGCTGGCGATCAGATCGTCCACCAGACTGATCTGAAAATCATTAAAACGACGTTCGAGTTCCGGCAATGAGGGATCCACCTGGCCCTTCATATAGGCATCGACCTCATCATCGGCCATCAACCAGAGATCCTCGGTGGTCCCCAAGAGCGCCGGATTGGCCATCAGACGATCTTTGAGAATGTAGATCGAGATACTGCTCGACAAGCCATTCATCTGGCGCAACTGCTTACGCCCGGAGACCTCTGGAAAGCGTTTTTTCAGGGCTTGTTTAACCAATTGACTCCAATCGGCCAGGCGCACCTGATCCTCATCATTGAGATCGGTGATGCCCAGGGCGGCGGCATCGTAATGGATCGTCAGCTTAATCTCGCTGCTGAAAAAGGTCGAAAAACCGGCGGTAAAGATGGTGCCCAAGAGCACCGCCAGAAAGGTCAGACCGAGCACGATGGACGCCATACCAAAGAAGCGAAAGCGTTTTTCCTTACCATAGCGTTTCGACAAATTCGCGGTCATGCGTTCCTGCTTGACCAGTGCCAGTCGTTCAATGGCGTTAAGCGTTTGATCAGTCATATTGCTCCCGGAATCTCTTAACAACAGCCAAAGCGACGATGTTTAACATAAGGGTGGTAATAAATAGCATCAGGCCCAAAGCGAATGCCGACAGGGTTTTGGGGCTGTCGAATTCCTGATCACCGACCAGAAGAGTGGCAATCTGCACGGTCACCGTGGTCACCGCTTCGAGCGGGTTACCGGTCAGGTTTGCCGCCAAACCGGCGGCCATGACCACGATCATGGTTTCGCCGATGGCGCGCGAGGCGGCCAAGAGGACACCGCTGACGATGCCGGGCAAGGCCGCGGGAAAGACCACCAGTTTAATGGTTTCACTGCGCGTCGCGCCCAAACCGTACGAACCGTCGCGCATCGAGTTAGGCACCGCATTAATAACGTCATCGGCCAAGGAGGAGACAAAAGGAATAATCATGATGCCCATCACCAAGCCGGCGGCCAAGGCGCTTTCCGAGGACACCGGGTCAGCGCCGAGATTCTCAAAAAAGGTCTTTAATTGCGGTGCCATGGTCAGGGCGGCGAAGAAGCCGTAGACCACGGTTGGGATGCCAGCCAAGACCTCAAGCAGCGGTTTGACGATGGACCGCATCTTCGGACTGGCGTATTCAACCAGGTAGACAGCGGTCATCAAACCGATCGGGACAGCCACAATCAGGGCAATGCTGGCGATCAACAGCGTACCGACAAAGAGCGGGATTGCACCGAAAGCACCAGACGAGCCAGCCACTTCGGCATTTAGCGCCATCTGCGGGCTCCATTTGGTGCCAAAGACAAAGTCGGTGATCGGCACCGTCTGGAAAAAACGAATCGACTCGAACATGACTGAGAACACGATGCCCACGGTGGTCAGGATGGCAATCAGCGAACTCAGCAAGAGCAGCAGTCTCAGCACCCCTTCAAACTGGTTGCGCGCCTTCTGCTCTGGCCTTATAAGCCGCCAGCCAATCAGCCCGCCGAGCACGGTGAGGGACAGCACCAGCACGGTCTTACCGATTTGACTGGATGCGCGTAGGGCTTCCAGCCGATCAATAGCCGCCAGGTACGACGGATCGGACGCGCCCGAGATAGCACCCAGTTGCAGATTGCTGATTTCCATCCACACCAGCCCGAGTTCCGACTCAGTTAAGCTATTAATGTGGTCCGGCAAGCCGGCGGTTACCATATTTTGGATCACGGTATTTTCAAAGGCCAACCAGGCACCGAGCAGCAATAGACCGGGCACGGCCGCCCAGACGGCCGCCATTAATCCATAATAGTTGGGCAGAGAATGCAGGTTTCTGACCCCGCCTACCGCCTGCGCGAGAATTTCTGATCGTTTGCGGCCAAATACATAAACCACTATAACAATCAGAATAAGTATCAAAAATAATGACGACGACGCCATATTGGCTCCCGAATACTGACATCACAACCGGAGTTGCGCTGGCCAAGGTGCTGATTAGCAGGCTACATTGGTGCTGCGCCCGGTAACAAAAAAAACCTCTACGCGCAGAGGTTCGAAAGAAGGTTCAAGTGCTGATACGCAAAAAAAGAGCCACGAATCTCGGGCTCTTCCTAGTGTAACAAAGCGTGCTTTACATTTTCATAACTTTTTGTGCTTGCACCGATGTGCGCATCTCGGTCAGCTCGGCACCGCTGAGGGGGATCAGGCCTTTTTCAGCCAAATAACCGTCATCGCTCTGGGCCGCTGGGCTCAAGAAGGTTTCGACATATTCCATAATGCCCGGAACGACGCCAATGTGCTGCTTTTTAATAAAGAAGTGAAGAGGACGCGATACGGGGTAAGAACCATCGGCAATGGCATCAAAGCTGATATCGACCCCATTAAAGGCCGCGCCTTGCAGCTTGTCGCTGTTCTGGTCGAGGAATGAGAAACCGAAGATGCCAAATGCATCCGGATCCGCATCCAGCTTTTGCACAATTAGATTGTCGTTTTCACCGGCTTCGACGAAGGCACCGTCTTCGCGCATGGAGTCACAGATTTCGCCATACTTGTTCTTATCAGTGCTCTTCAATGCTTTGATCCAAGGGGTCTTGGCACAGCCTTGGTGCATCACCAGTTCGACAAAGGCGGCACGGGTACCGGATGTTGGCGGTGGCCCGAGCACGCGAATGGCAACATTGGGCAGCGCTGGATTCACCTCTTGCCAGGTCTGGTAGGGGTTAGCAATCAACTCACCGGCTTTTGTGCCCGGCACGTTAGCGGCCAAGGCAAGGAACAGCTCTTCTTGGCTGACGTCGAGTTTTGGGCCATTCTTGCTGTTTGCAAAGGCAATTCCGTCATAACCGATCTTAACTTCGATGATGTCGATGCCTTTTTCGGCACAGGCGTCATACTGGGATTGTTTGATATAGCTGGAAGAATTTGAAATGTCCGGCGTATTTTCGCCAATACCTTCACATAACAACTTCAATCCACCACCTGACCCAGTCGCTTCGATAGTCGGTGTCGAAAAGCTGGTGCCACGACCGAAACGCTCTGCAACCACAGTGGCGAATGGGTAAACTGTTGAGGAACCGACAATGCTAATTTGATCACGGGCCAGCACTGGTAGAGCTGTTAATGCAGTCGTTGTTGCCAATATCGCAGCTAATATAGTCTTATTCACAGGTTTCTCTCCGTTGATTACTAGGGCTGAGCCTTCATCTCGGAAAGCATCGTAGCCGGCCGATGTGACAATGATATGACCTAAATGTGACAGAACTGTGACAGCTGGACTATTTTGTGGTTTGTTAATGTTTCAGCTTGTCGCCTGCCCTGTCCTTAGGCACCATAGCCGTCATATACCGGCCTTAGGCCAGCACTAAAAACCCAAATCTAACCAAAAGACGGTCGGCAATGAAAAAGCTCGATGAAGCAAACCCCGAACCACGCGGCGAACTGCAACTGCGTATCTTGGCCAATCGGTCCGATGCCAACATCAGTGGCGATATTTCCGGTGGCTGGCTCGTTACCCAGATGGACTCTGCCGCCAGTATTGTCGCCAATAGAATCGCGCGCGGGCGCACCGCAACCATGGCGATCGGTGAAATGAGCTTTATTCGGCCCATCAAGGTCGGTTCGGTGGTTTGTTGCTATACCCGTCTGATATCGCTGGGGCGCAGCTCTGCCCGTATTATGGTCGAAGTATGGAGCCGAATGCCGGATGATGACTTGCGGCAGAAGGTTACCGAGGCCGAGTTCGTCTACGTCGCCATCGATGACAGCCGCCGCATTCGGCCGATTGAGCCGAGCAACCAGCCCGACTGACGCCCTTGGCCAGGCGTCGCCTAGTGGCCGATTTTGGCCAATCCGCTCCATCCCAAGGAAAAACAACCTTCGCAACGATCTTATTGCCAGCTATGGTAGCCCGGTCCCGGTTGTCGATATTGGTCCATGCGCACACGTCCAGCTATTCTTAGTCTGTTTGGTATTGTCAGCCTTTACTGCCAGGCCAGTAGCCAGTGGGTTATTGAGCCGCGGCATGATGGCCAGGCGATCGACCCGGCGCAACTCTACCCCATCGCCGAGGCCCAGACTGATCACGCTATCGAGTTCGATAAGGGTCGTTCTCAGATCCACCTGTCCGACCAGCAAACTTGTGCCTTCCCCTGGGGCGCTGCAGACGACCAGAAAGCGCGCTTTAGTCAGGCCATGCCGATGACCGCCAAATACCAAGATCTCGACTTGCAACGTCGTATTGCAGCGCCCTTCCTACTGCTACCCGGCGGTGTGCAACTCTACTATGGCGATGAAACGGCGCGGCCACTCGGACCCTATGGTGACGACTGTCATCAGGCCACGCGCTCAGATATGAATTGGCTTGGTCTCGATAAACGCCAGAGCAAGACCGAACCCACAGCACCGAAGCTCAGGAGTTCCAGTACTTTTCATCTATTCAAAGTGATTGATTACTTTATTACGGTTTTATTACAGGGCAAAAGCACTATACTGCCGCCACTCTAAATGTGTTTGAGGAATCCTCCATGTCAACAAGCAGTCCGCTGACATTGTTATTTGGCCGTTCGCCAGTCAAACCAATGCAAGAACACATCAACAAGGCCCATGCCTGCACTAAGGCCTTGGTCCCCTTCTTTGAAGCTGCCATGACCGGTAACTATAAGGAGGCTGAAAAGGTTCGGGCGACCATCATTACGCTTGAGTCCGAAGCCGATGCACTTAAAAAGGATATCCGGGCCCACTTACCCAATAGCCTCTTTATGCCGGTACCGCGCTCGGATTTGCTTGAACTATTGAGCATGCAAGATCGCATCGCCAATCGTGCCAAGGATATCTCCGGCATTATGTTGGGCCGTGAAATGGGCATCCCCAAACCGATTCGACCGCTGATGATGCGCTACCTTAAAGCCGCCATCAACACCTCGAAACGCGCCAAGGAAGCCCTAGCGGAATTGGATGAGCTTTATGAGACCGGCTTTGGCAGCAAGGAAGTCGATTTTGTTGGCTCACTGCTGAACCGCTTGGATGACCAAGAACATAAAACCGATGAATTTGAAATCAAGATGCGCCGAGCACTGCGCGACATCGAGCAGGATTTCCCACCCATCGACATGATGTTTCTGTACAAGATTATCGAACAAATTGGTGACTTAGCCGATGTGTCACAACGGGTTGGCTCACGCTTACAAATTCTAATCGCTCGTTAGCTCGAGTATGCACAGTTTAGCAGTTATAACTGGGGAAAAAGTTTATGTTGGTCATCAGTGAATATGGGCAACTGCTCATTGTATTGGCGTGTATTTTTGGTTTTTTAATGGCCTGGGGTGTCGGCGCTAACGATGTTGCCAACGCTATGGGCACGTCGGTCGGCTCAAAAGCACTGACGATCAAGCAGGCGATCTTTATCGCCATGATCTTTGAGTTTGCCGGCGCCTATTTGGCCGGCGGCGCTGTTACCGGCACCATCCGCAAGGGCATTATCGACCCGGCCCTGCTCGCCGACTCGCCCGAACTGCTGGTCTATGGCATGCTGTCGTCCTTGCTCGCGGCCGGTATCTGGCTCGCAGTTGCCTCCTGGAGGGGCTGGCCGGTCTCCACGACCCACTCAATCGTCGGCGCTATCGTTGGTTTTGCCGCCGTCGGAATCGGCGTCGATGCGGTGCAGTGGGGCAAGGTCTTGTCCATTGTCAGCAGCTGGGTGGTCTCACCGCTAATCTCCGGTATCTTTGCCTACCTGATCTTTAAGAGTGTCTCACGACTGATCCTCAACACCGACGATCCGTTCGCCAATGCCAAACGCTATGTCCCGATATATATGTTCTTTGTTGGCTTTATGATCGCAATGGTCACCCTACTCAAAGGCCTTTCTCACGTTGGTTTATCGATCACCTTTCTGCAGTCGGTCGGTCTGGCAACTGTGGCCGGTCTTTTGGTGATGGGCCTTGGGGCTATACTGCTGTCACGCGTTAAGGTCGATGCCGCCGCCGATAAGCAATTTCGCTTTGCCTCGGTGGAAAAGGTCTTCGCCGTCCTGATGATCTTTACCGCTTGCGCTATGGCCTTTGCCCATGGCTCCAATGATGTGGCCAATGCCATCGGACCTTTGGCAGCCGTGGTCAGCGTTATCGCTAATAATGGTGAAATCTTGGCAAAAAGCGCCTTACCGGGCTGGATTCTGGTCTTGGGCGGCGCCGGTATCGTGATCGGCCTGGCCACCTACGGCTACAAGGTGATGGGTACTATCGGCAAGAAAATTACCGAACTCACTCCCAGTCGCGGTTTTGCCGCCGAGATGGCGGCCGCAACCACAGTCGTGATTGCCTCAGGCACTGGATTGCCCGTGTCCACCACCCATACCTTGGTCGGTGCGGTGCTGGGCGTGGGTCTGGCCCGGGGGATTTCAGCACTTAATTTGCGCGTCATCGGTCATATCGTGACCAGCTGGGTTATTACATTGCCGGCGGGAGCGTCGCTGTCCATCCTGTTTTTCTTTATCTTTAAAGGCATATTTGGCTAGACTGTCGGTTGATCCGAGAAGGCGTCTGCGGACGCCTTTTTTTTGCAATTAACACAGCACATGGCCTATATCGGCAATGACTCAGCCCTCAGTACCCAGTGCGTCGATTTACCGCTAAAATACCCACCAGACTCCCAGCAAGGCTAGCTCTACCTATGTACTCGATTGATAGGCTGCAAAGCAAGTACCGCATTCTGCCGTCCAAGATCAACCGTCCGCCGCTGCCTAAGGGCCATGTCGCGCGCAATCGACTCGTCAACCTACTCAATCTGGCACAAACCAAGCAGTGTGTCGTGCTGCTCGCGCCCGCCGGCTTTGGTAAGTCGACCTTACTGACCGAATGGGCCAATCAGGCCGGCCAAACGACCCTCTGGTACAGTCTCGACGAATTGGACAATGAACTCAGCCGATTCTGTTGCTATCTTTTTGTTGCCATACGCAAACAGTTTCCCCAGCTGCATAGTCAGTTTTTTGAACAGGAGACTAATCTTAGCGCCGAAAACGCCAATCAAATAGTAAGCCATCTTGTGCAGCTACTGGCGACAATACCGGGCACTGCGGCCTTAGTGCTAGACGATTGCCAGGCCATAACCAATCCAATTATTTGGAAAATTATTGAGCAAACACTGGCGCACTGGCCCAGCCACCTGTGCCTAGTGCTCGGCTCGCGCACCATGTCGCCAGTCGGCCTCGGCCGATTACACCAGGCCGGCCAGATACAAGAATTCGACATCCTCGACATCAAATTCAGCCCGCTAGAAACTGAACAGTTTCTGCTCTGCAACTTACCCCAATACAGTCTTGAACAGTCGCAGCAATTGATCAACCGGGAAATCAGTGGCTGGGTCGCCGGGCTGCAACTCACCCTGATCAGTCATAATCAGTACGGCCCAACATCGTTTATGCCAGCTAGTGTCAACCAGCACAGTCAGCGCCTGATTCAAGACTATTTGATTGAAGAGGTACTTAGGCACACCGACCAACGGATACAGGCTTTTCTCTTCGCAACGGTTATCTGCCGACGATTTTCGGTTGACCTGGCCAACGAATTAACCGCTGGCCATGATGCCGACTTGATCATCGACCAGCTGCAACGGGATCAGCTGTTTATTCTCCCGGAGGGCACAGCAGAACCTTGGTACCGCTATCACAGCATGTTCCGCCATAGCCTGCTGGGTATCGCGCAGCGCAAAACCCCCAAGGCAGTCAATGCCTTGCATCTCAAGGCAGCCCACTGGTGGCTGGATCGGCAGTACTATTCTGAAGCCGCCGAACACACTGTGTCTTCCGGAGATAGGCGCGCGCTGCAAGGGTTTTTAAGTGAGTACGGTTGGCTGCTTTACCACAGCAACCAAATGCACACACTTCAGCAATGCTTTGAGCATTTGCCTAGGAGTACCCTACTCAGGGATGCCCCGCTGGCGCTGTTGTTCTGCTGGGTGTTGATGCATGAGCAACAAGATGAGCTGGCCGTTAACAGCCTGACGATGGCTACTGCACAAGCACCCAACAACCCCACCCTGCGGTCGTCGTTTCATACCCTGGAGGCGCTTTTTGCGCTATTAAGACAGGACCTGGTTCTGGCCCTGAGCCTGGTGCAATTGGCACTGCCCGCGCTAGGCTATCTGATGCATTGGGAGCGCGTGCACTGCTTGTTGGTTCGGGCGGAAGCGCTGCAGGCCCAAGGCTACCTCCAGGCGTCACTGGACAGCGCAGCCCAAGCTATCATCATCTGCACCGTGCACAAATTTCACACTCAACTGGCGCAGACACATTACCTGATCGCCCAGGCGCAATTAGCGCGCGGAGACTTAAATGCCACTGAGCTTTCACTTCAGCGTGCCCTGACTATTGCCGACAATGGCGGTTTATCGCGGCTCTTTACCCGCGAGGCGCTCTTGCATTGCCAGGTCCAATTGAAGATGGCCCGTGCTCAATACCTTGAAGCAGGTACGCTACTGGGCGGCGCGGTACCGTCGTTCGGCTCGGTTTGGCACTTGCCTCTGCAGACCGAACAGTTAAAACTCGACTTAGTACTTGAGTCGGACCTGAGGACATTAGCGCGGAGCGCAGAAAATCTGGTCAAAGCTCGCTCTGCAAATGGTATTAAGGCTCTGTGGGCCGATGAAGCTGACCAGGTGTTGCTTTTGTATCAAGCCAAAACCAAAGCAGCTCACAAGCTCGCACACCAATATAGCCAACTCCAAGCTGATAGCGATATCTCCGCAGAACTGGCGCCGGGCATAAACCGACTATTGACTTTACTGGCTACGAATTCGGTCAGCCGAAACAGCCTCCGCGCCATTAACACACTCCGCTTACGCAGCGAAAGCTTGGAGGCCAGCTTACCATTGCTAAAACTAAGGCTGTTATCCGCTGTCTGCCTGACCCATCTGGGGCGGTCACAGCCTGCCAAAGAGGTGCTTATGCTCGCCCTACAGCCCGGTGCTATCGAGCCCCAGATTGGCTTGATCCAATGCTATAAAAACAGTCTCGGTTTGCCGCTACTGATGCCAAGCGATCTAGCAGATCACCCTGCTGCTGCCGCACTGCAGTTCCTGACTCAGCCAACCAACGCGGAGTTGATCGTGCAGAAATTGAGGGCACGGTCCGACCTACTCACTCCTAAGGAGTGGTCGGTTCTGGCACTCTTGGCCGAGCGTTTAAAGAATGAGGAGATTGCCGCCAGGCTAGCGATACAGCCCAATACCCTGCGCAGTCACCTGAAAAACATCAATCGCAAACTGCAGCTTAGCGGCCGGGAGCAGGCCATAGCCCAGGCCCAGGCCTTACTGGCGCAGAGTCGGGGCGAATAACGCGCGCATCTGTCACTTTATCGCAGGCAAAAAAAACCCGGTTAAAACCGGGTTTTTTAATAGACAGTTGATTCCGACTTAGGCTTCGCTGACAACTTCAGCTTCGTCCACAGTGCGTACAACCAATTCAACGATAGCCATCGGTGCACTGTCACCAGCGCGGAAACCGCACTTCAGTACACGCAGATAACCGCCGGGACGACCCTCGAAACGGGGACCCAGATCGGTGAACAACTTACCGACAATTTCCTTTGACCGAGTGCGGTCGAAAGCCAGACGACGATTAGCAACAGAATCAATCTTCGCTAATGTTATCAATGGCTCCGCAAAACGGCGCAGTTCTTTTGCCTTAGGCAGGGTCGTTTTTATTACTTCGTGCTCAAACAGACTGTTAGCCATGTTCTGAAACATGGCCTTACGGTGAGCACTGGTACGGTTAAAGTGACGACCAATTTTACGATGACGCATTTCTAAATTCCTTACCAGCCAGACTCAAGGTCACGCAAGTACCTTGTCGTCGTTCTTTAAACTTGCAGGCGGCCATGACTCTAGGACCATACCCAGTGACAGACCCTTGGATGCCAAAACGTCTTTAATTTCAGTTAAAGACTTTTTCCCCAGGTTAGGGGTTTTTAGCAGTTCAACCTCGGTGCGTTGAATTAGATCCCCAATGTAGTAGATGTTCTCTGCTTTAAGGCAGTTCGCACTACGTACCGTGAGTTCAAGATCATCGACCGGTCGAAGAAGAATCGGATCAATCTTATCTTCTTCTTTCTCTTGTACCGCTTCAGCCTGATGGTCCAAATCGACAAACGCAGCTACTTGCTGTTGCAAGATAGTCGCAGAGCGGCGAATGGCTTCTTCAGGATCCAGGGTACCGTTGGTTTCCAGTTCGATAATCAGCTTATCCAAATCAGTGCGCTGCTCAACACGCGCGCTTTCGACGCTGTAAGCAACCCGTACGACCGGGCTGTAGGTGGCATCCAACTGCAAGCGACCAATTGGTTTACTCTCGCCTTCTTCGCTGCTTCGGGATTCAGCCGGAACGTAACCGCGACCGACAGTGACCTTCAACGTCATACTGACGTTGGCGGAGCTGCCCATGTGCGCAATCACATGTTCCGGGTTGGCTATTTCAACACCGTGGTCCAGCTGAATGTCTCCAGCCGTTAGGGTGCCGGCACCAACCTTTTTCAAGGTCAGTGTGCACTCTTCACGATCGAATAGCTTAACAGCAACGTCTTTCAGGTTGAGCAGGAGCTCCTGAACATCTTCCTGAACGCCTTCGATAGTGCTGTATTCGTGTAAAACACCATCGATTTCAACTTCGGTGATCGCCGCGCCTGGCATAGACGACAGCAGAATACGACGCAGTGCATTACCTAAGGTATGACCAAAACCACGTTCAAGAGGTTCAAGCGTGATCTTGGCACGGTTCGCACTTACTTCCTGCACATCGATATGACGTGGCGTCAAAAAGTCGTTAACTGAACGCTGCATAGTTGCCCCTATTTGCAGTGAAATTACTTAGAGTACAATTCCACAATCAAGTTTTCGTTGATGTCTTGTGAAAGTTCAGACCGCTCTGGAACAGAGTTGAACTTACCTTCCATTTTCTTAGCATCAACTTCAACCCAAGTTACCGTGCTACGTGAGGCCGCAACATCCAAAGCGTTTTTAACGCGCAATTGGGTGAGTGACTTTTCACGTACAGAGATGATATCTCCAGGTCCGACTTGGTATGACGGAATGTTAACCGCTTGGCCATTTACCAGAATTGCCTTGTGTGATACTAACTGGCGCGATTCCGCGCGAGTAACACCAAAACCCATTCGATAAACAACATTATCTAAACGTCGCTCTAACAGTTGCAGCAGGTTTTCACCGGTTGCACCCTTAATTCGAGCGGCATGTGCGTAATAGTTACGGAATTGCTTTTCGAGCACTCCATAAATACGACGGACTTTCTGCTTTTCACGAAGCTGAATACCGTAATCGGATAACCGAGTACGACGTGCACCATGAACGCCTGGAACAGTTTCGATCTTGCACTTTGAATCCAGTGCGCGAACTCCACTTTTCAGGAATAGGTCAGTGCCTTCGCGACGAGACAGTTTACACTTTGGGCCAATATAACGTGCCATTACTCTCTGTCTCCTATATTAAACGCGTCGCTTCTTGGGTGGGCGACATCCGTTGTGAGGAATCGGTGTGACATCAGTAATATTACTGATGCGGTATCCCACCGCGTTTAATGCGCGTACCGCAGATTCACGACCCGGACCTGGACCTTTAACTTCCACGTCCAGATTCTTAAGACCATATTCCTGTGCAGCGGTGCCAGCTCGCTCGGCGGCGATCTGTGCTGCAAATGGAGTGCTCTTGCGCGATCCACGGAAACCGGAGCCACCAGCAGTTGCCCAACTCAGGGTATTGCCTTGGCGGTCCGTGATGGTCACGATGGTGTTATTAAAAGAAGCGTGGATATGCGCAATGCCATCCGCCACTTGCTTTTTCACCTTCTTTCGTGCCTTCGTACCTGGCTTTGCCATCTTCGATTTCCTATGTTAAAAACTTGTTTGTGCACATCAAACTTAGCGTTTGATAGGCTTCTTAGGACCTTTACGGGTGCGTGCGTTGTTCTTCGTGTTCTGTCCGCGAACGGGCAGATTACGACGATGACGTATACCGCGGTTACATCCCAAATCCATCAAGCGCTTAATGTTCATTTGAACGTCACGGCGCAGATCACCTTCAACAGTGAGTCCACCGACTGTTGTGCGAATCTCGTCAAGCTTAGCTTCATCAAGATTGGACACTTTCGTAGTTGGCTCTATGCCTACTGACTTACAAATTTCATTAGCACGGGTGCGACCAATTCCGAAGATATAGGTCAGGGAAATCACCGCATGCTTATTGTCAGGTATATTGACGCCTGCTATACGGGCCATTCAACTTACTCCGTCTAGTAATAAGATTAACAAGGCAGCTACCTTATCTATATGCATATTCCCCCAGGTATCTGGGGGCGCGAAAGGATACCGCTTGCTCAAATTAAAAGCAAGCCATATCCGAGTAATTGCTACTTACCCTTGACGTTGCTTGTGCTTGGGATCCGTGCAGATCACACGCACCGCGCCGTTTCGGCGAACGATCTTGCAGTTACGGCAGATCTTCTTTACGGATGCACGTACTTTCATGCTTAACTCCACCAAATGACCGGGTCTTAAAAAAGATTTCCGGTTGATTTCAAATTTGCCTTCTTCATCAGCGATGAATACTGATGCGACATCAAGTGACTTTGTACTTGAGCCATGAAGTCCATGACAACAACAACCACGATCAGCAAAGACGTACCACCTAGGTAAAAGGGTACATTCACTGCCATGACCAGGCCTTGGGGCAATAGCGACACAGTGGTAATGTACAGAGCACCAAAGAAGGTCAGTCGCGCTGAAACACCATCGATGTAGCGTGAAGTTTGTTCACCTGGGCGGATGCCTGGGATGAACGCACCAGAACGTTTTAGGTTCTCGGCTACGTCTTTAGGGTTAAAGGTGACGGCGGTGTAGAAGTAGCAGAAGAAAACCACTGCTAATGCAAACAACACCAAATAGAGCGGCTGATTTGGACCGAGCAATATTGCTATGTCCTGCAACCATCCCATACCTTCGTTCTGTCCAAACCAATTACCCAGTGATGCTGGAAACAGCAAGATACTGGATGCAAAAATTGGCGGAATCACGCCAGCCATATTAACCTTGAGGGGTAAATGACTGCTTTGTGCCTGAAACACTTTCCGACCTTGCTGACGCTTGGCGTAATTGATAGTAATCCGGCGCTGCCCACGCTCAATGAAGACGATGAAGGCAACAACGACTATCGCAAACAAACCAACAACCAGCAGAGCTATAATGCTCAGATCACCCAAACGGGCTGACTCAAAACTTTGCCCAATTGCGCCGGGTAAACCCGCAACAATACCGGCAAAGATCAACAAGGAAATACCATTTCCGATACCACGTTCTGTAATCTGCTCACCTAACCACATCAAAAACATCGTTCCGGTCGTAAAGGTAATGACCGCAACAAAGTAGAAGCTGAAGCTCGCAGAGAACGCAATCCCTTGGCTGGCCAAGCCCGCCGATATAGCAAAGGACTGAATCAATGCCAATACGAGGGTAAAATAGCGGGTGTACTGAGACATCTTGCGACGGCCCGACTCACCCTCTTTCTTCAATTGCTCAAGCTGTGGGCTTACAACAGTCAGCAGCTGCATGATAATCGAAGCACTAATATAGGGCATAATACCCAGTGCAAAGATACTCATCCGTTCCAGCGATCCCCCAGAAAACATGTTGATCATGCTTAAAATGGTATCTTGGTTACGCTCAAATAGCGCTGCTAACTGATCCGGGTTAATTCCAGGTACCGGGATATGGGCACCGATCCGATATACCAGCAAAGCCAGTAACACGAAACGAAGGCGAGCCCAAAGCTCGCCCAACCCACCACCACTAGTTCCTGACGGTAGTCCTTGTTTGGTCATAAGGTGCTATTCCTCTACCTTGCCGCCTGCTGCTTCGATTGCTGCTCTTGCACCCTTGGTAACTTTCAAGCCTTTAACTGTAACAGCAGACTTGATTTCACCTGACAGGATAACGCGAGCGCGGAGAATCTTATGCCCGACTAAATCGGCATCTTTCAACGCATTCAGATCCACAACATCGCCTTCAACCAGGGTCAATTCGTGTAAACGAATCTCGGCAACAAAAGCTGCCTTGCGCGAATTAAAACCAAATTTTGGCAGACGACGCTGCAATGGCATTTGACCGCCTTCAAAACCGGGTTTAACCGAGCCACCTGAGCGCGATTTCAAACCTTTATGTCCGCGTCCGGCGGTCTTACCTGTACCAGAACCGATACCGCGGCCAACACGCTTAGGAGCTTTTTTAGCACCATCAGCTGGGCTTAACGTATTTAAATACATTCTATTATCCCTCAACTACGCGCACGAGATAGTGCACTTTGTTGATCATGCCGCGAACGGACGGTGTATCTTCCAATTCACGAACCTGATTGATTTTACTCAAACCTAAGCCTTTAACCGATAACCGGTGCTTAGGCTGGGCGCCAATGGGACTACGGACTAATTGCACTTTCACTGTCTTGCTAGCCATGGTTTACCCTCGTAACTTTTCAACAGACAGACCGCGTTTCGCAGCAATGTCTTCGGGTGAACGCATCATCGACAAACCTTTAACCGTTGCGCGAACAACGTTAGCCGGGTTAGTCGAGCCATAGCATTTCGCCAGGATATTATGAACACCAGCCACTTCAAGTACGGCACGCATCGCGCCGCCGGCAATCACACCGGTACCATCAGTAGCAGGCTTCATGAAGATCTTGGATCCGCCATGGCGTGCTGTTACAGGATACTGCAAGGTACCGTCGACTATATTCACTTCAACCATGTTCCTGCGAGCAGCATCCATAGCTTTCTGAATTGCGACTGGGACTTCTTTAGCCTTACCGCGACCAAAGCCGACCTTACCATTGCCGTCACCCACGACGGTTAGAGCTGTGAAACCGAAAATACGGCCACCTTTAACCACTTTCGCTACACGGTTAACCTGAACTAATTTTTCTAGCAGATCGCCGGCAGCTTGGGATTGATCATTATTCGCCATCATTCACACCTTAGAATTTCAGGCCGCCTTCACGGGCCGCGTCTGCTAAAGCTTTAATTCGACCATGGTATTTAAACCCGGACCGATCAAAAGCTACCTGTTCGATACCCGCTGCTTTAGCACGTTCTGCTATTAAAGCGCCAACTTTGGCTGCGGCATCGACGTTACTGGTTGCGCCGGTTCGTAGTGTTACGTCCAATGTAGATGCATTGGCCAAAACTTCACTACCACTCGGTGCAATGATTTGCGCATAGATATGCAGGTTTGTGCGGCTGACACACAAGCGATGCACTCGCAAATCGGAAATTTTTACGCGGCTTCGACGAGCACGGCGTAAACGGGAAACTTTCTTTTCGCTCATAACCTATGCCCTTACTTTTTCTTAGCTTCTTTACGACGAACGGATTCGTCAGAGTAGCGGACACCCTTGCCTTTATAAGGCTCTGGCGGACGGAACGCACGTATTTCTGCGGCGGCTTGTCCGAGCAACTGCTTGTCGGCACTTTTCAACACGATTTCTGTGTTGGTTGGTGTTTCGGCAATTACACCTGCTGGCAGCGCGTAGTCGACTGGATGTGAAAAACCCAAAGTCAAGTTCACTGATGTAGCTCCGGCCTTAGCTCGGTAACCAACCCCAATCAACGTGAGCTTCTTCACAAAGCCGGTGGTTACACCCACCATCATGTTATTAATCAATGCACGCATGGTGCCTGACATTGCATGAGCAATCTTGCCACCATCACGTGGTACAAAGGTCAGCACTTCAGCTTCTTGCTTCACTTCAACAGAAGCGTGCAGAGCCTGAACCAGGGTACCCGTACTGCTTTTGACCGTAATAGAATTACTGGTCAACGTAACCTCAACACCTGACGGTATTGTCACAGGAGATTTTGCTATTCGAGACATCGCTAATATACTCCTTAGAAGACTTCACAAAGGACTTCACCACCGACACCAGCAGAACGAGCTGCTCGGTCAGTCATGACACCCTTGGAAGTAGAAATAATAGCGATACCCAATCCGCCTGATACATTAGGCAGATCCTGTGAACCACAGTATTGACGTAGGCCAGGACGGGAAACACGTTTGATTGACTCTATGACCGGCTTGCCTTCGAAATATTTCAATTCGATGGTTAGTATCCGCTTGGCTTCACCTTCTACGGAGAAGACACCGACAAAACCCTCTTGTTTCAATACTTCCGCGACTGCAACCTTCTGTTTAGAAGATGGCATTACGACAGCAGCATGGCCGGAACGCTGGGCGTTACGGATACGAGTTAACATATCCGCAAGCGTATCTTGCATACTCATTTGAATATTACCTCTAAGTTCAGCTAAAACGCGGTAGCTGGGAGTCTAAAACCCCCAGCCCAGGCCGTTTTGCTTACCAACTTGCTTTTTTAAGCCCCGGAACATTGCCTAACATGGCTTGTTCACGAAGCATGTTTCGAGAAAGACCAAACTTGCGATAAACGCCGTGTGGTCGACCCGTCATCTGACAACGGCGCTGCATTCTAACAGGACTTGCGTCTTTTGGAAGCTTTTGCAATGCAATTTGTGCTGACCAGGTATCTTCATCGGAAGTACTTGGGTCTTTGATAGTTGCTTTCAGTGCTGCGCGTTTGACCGCGTATTTGGCAACTGTCTTTTCACGCTTCGCTTCGCGAGCTTTCATACTCTCTTTAGCCATGTACCTACCCCTTAACTTTTAAATGGAAAGGACAGCGCTTTCAATAGAGCGAGGCCTTCATCATTGGTGCGAGCACTGGTTGTGATAGTGATATCCAAACCACGCAACTTATCTACCTTGTCGTACTCGATCTCAGGAAAGATGATTTGCTCTTTAACACCCATGCTGTAGTTACCACGACCATCAAATGACTTAGGGTTAATACCCCGAAAGTCACGTACACGCGGCAGAGAGATGTCAACCAAACGATCCAGGAATTCCCACATACGCGCTTTGCGCAGGGTAACCTTGGCGCCGATTGGCCAACCTTCACGAATTTTGAATCCAGCGACAGATCTACGAGCGTTGGTCACTACTATCTTTTGACCCGATATAGCTGCCAAATCTCGAACAGCGTTATCCATCTGTTTTTTGTCGCCAATCGCTTCACCGACACCCATGTTCAAGGTTACTTTGGTGACGCGAGGAACTTGCATAACGTTCTCGTATCCGAACTCTGCTTGCAG
>Ga0307492_10000367_pt1 | contig 19477 bp, 14 predicted proteins | sample SI3LmetaG_FD_202365 | JGI IMG/M metagenome (GOLD analysis project Ga0307492, IMG submission 202365) | Sea-ice brine microbial communities from Beaufort Sea near Barrow, Alaska, United States - SI3L | ecosystem: Environmental > Aquatic > Marine > Coastal | place: USA: Alaska | collected 2017-05-06 | reverse complement strand
GCTACCGTTGGATGATTAATTGAACATCGTTTTGGTAGAAATTTCACAATGTCACCGTGTTTAGTCGGTAACTTTCTTTTACCAACAACATCTCCAATTTCATTAATCTCTTTTAGCGCACAGCCCAAAATTGAGATATTTAGATGTTTTTGTAAGTATCCGATTTGTAGTGCAAATCTATTCTTTTCAGAAATATCATCAGCATCCATTCGAAAAAAATATTTAGTCTCACTGTGCTCGGATAAAACCCAGTCAACAACAAAGTTCATACATGAACTCAATCCTGAATTAACGCGATTCACAGCCAATATCATTTTGTTGCTCTGACTGCATACATCACATAAATAGGTATAAATCTCTGCGTTTATGTCACCATCAATAACAATCAAGTAAACAAAGTTCTGATAAGTTTGTTGAAGGACGCTATTGATAGCTTGCTCGACCCATTCCAATCTATCTTCCATGTATACAGCCATAGCGACTACAGTTTCAAATGAATCACACACATCGGTTGGGGTAAGGAAGGAGAATTGTTTGCTCAAATCGTTTTAAAACCTTGTGTGGATTTTGGGTATACGTCAGTAAGTCAGATATCACTGAATAAACAGCAGTGTAGTATAACAAATAATTTCAATTTATCATTAACGTTGTAGTCTATGGATTCATTTAAAACATCATCGAAAATATAATACTCACTTAATCTCAAAATTAAGGAAGTATTCAGCCAATTAAGATGATTTAAAGAGTGTCATAAGTTTTTTTAGCTAGTGAACTTTAATCTTTCGCAATAAAAATTGTACTTGTGCGCTACCTTAGACTTCCTTTATGGAAAAATTTTCCCGTCGTAAAGTTAAATTAGGATTATATGCGGGATCAAGAGTAATATAACTTGCCCATTGAGTGTGCAAATAATTAAGCTCAGACTGGAAACGTTGTTGTTTTTCTTTAGTATCTTCGTATCCTCTCGACACTGATTCGTGATGGTATAACTCAGCTTCAGCACAATATAAGTTTCGTCGTCCAAGTTTGAGAACTTTTAGACAAAAATCAACGTCATTAAATGCCACGGTGAGATCTCGTTCATTAAGGCCGTTTACCGCGTCATAATCAGACTTTTTAACCAACAAACACGCTGCGGTAACCGCACTATAATTATGAGTTGCAACTAAACGATTTAAATAACCTGGATGATATCTGGGAAAGTATTTATGTGCGTGCCCAGCACCGCCCCCATAGCCGAGCACCACCCCCGCGTGTTGGATCTTATCATCAGGATACAGTAGTTTTGCCCCGACACAGCCAATATCTGCGCGTTGCACATGTGCTAACATATCAGAAAGCCAAGATGGGCTAATAACCTCTATATCATTGTTAATCAGGCCAATAACTTCACCTTTGGCTTGGTGAACCGCAAAGTTATTTATTGCAGAATAATTAAATGCATAAGGATAGGATAACAACCTCACCTTAGGGTGGTTATTTTGCAAATGTTTAAAATAACTAATCGCTTCTGCATCATCTGAGTTGTTGTCAATTAATAAGATTTCATAATTTTTATAAGTGGTTTTTTCGACTATGGAATCAATGCAGGTTTTCACCAAATCTTTTGCATTCTTTGTTGGAATTATCAACGAAACCAATGGGTTGGCTGTATGTTCCCAAAAAATATTTGCACATTGTTTATTTGCCCCTAAAGAAATATTTATTTGAGCTTGATCCAATATTTTTAGTTCATCAGCCCAAGGTTGTGTTCTATGCATAAACTGATGTACTAAACAAAAAGGGATATGTTTTATTTCAATATCCTTATTGGTTAAATAAACACTCGACATCCAGAGTGCTATGATGTTGGTTTGATAATGAACATTGCTAAATTCACTAAAACATTCGATGCTTTTGTGACCATTAATCAAAATTCCAGTTTTGACATAGCCTGTACTTAGTTGTAAGTCTGGATTCCAGTCAGGGTAAAACTCTGCCAAATGACGGTTATCTTTATGATCCAAATGATCAATATCACAATATGTGACTGTTTCATTTTTGGTCATCCGCGATAATTGAGCAAGCATTAACAATGCATTAGGATGGAGTGTCTCGCCTGCTCTAATGACCATTAGGCGACCGCTAGCCTCGCATTCAAAGTACTGATTGAAGTCGTAAACCTCAAAATCTAATAAAGGGTTGTCAGTATAATTTTTTATTGATGACGTTTTACCAAGCAAAAACAGCTTGCCATTATTTAGTTGGCGATAAACATTTTGTATTGTTTTAAAATCAACGTTCTTTTGTCCAGTTAATACAACGAGGCAATCAATATCTAAATCCCCCCCTACTTTGCCTACCTGCTCTGCAATTTGAACTTGTTGCTGTACAATATTTTTGAGATAAAGTTTTTGCAGTTTTTTTGCTGAAGGAAATCCATAAAACAATCCTGAATTTCGTAGGCTTTTGCTATATAAATTATACAACCAAATATGCTCGCGCATTTTTACTCGTGCAGCTTTTGGTATTATTCCAACTAAGGTTTTAATTACGCGCATCATACTTTTAGAAAATAAATGGGTCACAGGCTACTGCTCTTAGTGTTATGCATAGTTTATAAGCTTATAACTAGGGTGTTTTTAATTTTTTTTATGAATGCACGAAGCTTATTGCGCCCAAGAAATAATAGGTAAATGACATTATTTTTCTTACTGCTTGATTTAACAAATATGCGATGAAAGTTAGGACTAAATTCAGGCGTAAAGGTTTTAACATGCCTAGTCATTAGATAATAATTAAAACCTAAGGTGTCTTGCAGATACTGGCAGACTGAAAGAAATTGTTGCTCCGATATCGCTTGAGGGAAATAGGATTTTGCGGTTAATTTTTTCATATCAATAATCAGGGGATCTAGCGCTTTGGTATTCATGGATTTAGCATACTTTTCTAATAAACAGGCGTAATAGGCGCCATCTTTTATATACTGTTCATGTTGAATCAATGAATAAGTTTCATTGCCTGAAGTAAATCCTTGCAAACTTCTATCGACCATGACTTGATAGGATTCTAAATGAAATTGATTAAACCAACGCTTAAACTCTAAAGCCTCAAACTGATAAGAACTATTAACAATGGATAAGGTAACATCCAAGTCGATACCCAAAACAGTGAGTAAGTCAGACACAATATTGTTACGATAAAAATATTGTTCACCATACAATCTTAAAATTAAATCTTTTTCCCCAAATTGTTCTGAAAACTCAACTAATCTGACCATAAACGGTAGTTGTTTTCTTCTAATTGTGTTTAATTTTTTTACCTGAAAATGACGTTTTACTGACTGATTATAACTAGATTCTTTGGTTTCTATCGGATTACGTATATACGCAATGAATTTTGCATTCGGAATGAGTTGTTTTAGCTCTTCCATTTGACGAAAAAAAAACTCTGAAGACAGTAACAATGTTGAAAATTTGCTTGCTTGGAAGTCACGGAGCAAAATATCTAACCGCTCATTATTAAGCTGTATCTGTTTTTTATCATCTATATCGTAAATGCAATTAACATTGCCGGAGCTAACGCCATTTTCATCTACACTGTGGGGAGGATATAAAACACCTTGCTGTTGCAAAATGGATTGATTGCTATTTAACCATTTCTGCACTGCAGAAGTGCCCGTTTTAGGTGGACCGACATGGATGTAAATATCTTTTTTCAATTCGAAAATCTGCTCTTAGTTATACTAGTGATATAAATTTAATTCAAAATCAATATGTTAAGAACAATGTCTGCGAGTATCGCAAAAATGAAAATGGCTATAAATGTTCCAATTCAAATCAGGCAGTATCTAAACTTATATTGTCGTGTATTTTAAGATGAATAAACCAGATTACCAAGACCAATATAAATAATTTAGCCTTTCCATTTTATACAGGCAAGATGATCTTGACTGTATAAATAACGATAAAGATGATTTAATTTAGTGGCATAATACATCAACCCGCTAATTTCAAATAAGGGTTAATTCGTTACAGTTCATTGGTTAGATCTAATAGATGAGAAGCGACGTTTTTAATTTCCCTGATTTTTTCGTCATCAATCTGACTAATCACAGTTTTTAATTCCGTTGTAGACACGTCTTTGGTTCGTGGTAAGTAAAGTACTTCTACAATATCGCCAAGCTCATCAAACTTTCCTGACCAATCGTCTCCAATTGCAAAAACATCAGCTTTTTCTCTGATTAAATCGTCCCTTTTTTGCTCCCAGTTTTGCTCAGGAAAAACGTCATCAACATATTGGCAAGCCATTAAGATTTCTTTTCTGTCGGCAAAGGTGATGACCACATTCTTACCTTTCAATTGGTTAAATTCATCGGTGGATAGCCCCACTAATAATTTGTCACCTAAGCTTTTTAGTCGTTTTAGTAATCTAACATGACCAACATGGAAAAGGTCAAATGTGCCATAGGTTACAATAGTTTTCATGATTATTGGTTTTCCACTTGTAAAGTTTTAATCGGCCAAAGCCATTCGTGATATTTGTCTGACACATGCCAAGTTTCACCATATCGTTCAACTAAAAACCCTTCAATGTCACCAGGAGCCATAAATTTTTTACCGGCAAGTTCAACTTCCGTTCGTTCAGCCAAAATTTGGCTAGGAATACTTCTAACAGCCATTTTTTCCATATGTAGAGAATCCTTACCTTCTTCATGCCAATAAGGAAAAACATCTATCATGATATTGGTTTCTTTCAGAAATAAATGAATGTTTAAATTTTGATCAACTTTTGCAGTACTAATGCGGTATTTATTTAGATCTAACTTTTCTATTAATCGTTCTCTTTGTGCATAAGCTTGACCCCGTGTAAGGTTGTCATCTGCAAACTCGATTAAAATGTCTACGTCGTCGTCATGGGAAATAAATTGCTTTTCACGATAAGCTCCTAACAATGTACCGTATGCTAGACAAGGTCTAAGCCCCATTTCAGCTAAATCATGCATAACTATTTCTAAAGTCTTAACAACCTTTGGTACGTTTTGCACCAACATGCCTTGTTCCGCAATTCCATGTTTAGTAAACTTAATTAATGGTAATTCGTTTTTGGCACGCAATTCATTAAACGCTTTTTCTAACACTTCAATATCATTGGTGTAAGGCAGTATTTTAGTAAAAGGAATAAGCGAACATTTTAAAAACTTTTTAGTATTTTCAAAAATATAAGCCGCGAGGATCTGCAACTCTTTATTATGTAAGTTTTGCTCTGGCAAAGTGGGCGACCAACTAGAAATAAAATTTAGTGCAAAATAGACACTTTCTTTAGTTTGAGCGATGTTTTCTTGTGCAGCTAACAATTGATCTAACACAATCTCCCGTTGCCGCTGTCCCATTTTAGGATCCACAAAGCTAGTGCCAATTAGGTCAAATGTTTTAAGTAAAAACGTTGCAATGCTAAACTTGGAAAAAGGTGAATAAAGTTCATATTTTGTATATTTTGTATCAACCACTAAAATTCGTAATTTTTGCGCTCGCAGACCCCATTTGTCACGTCGGTTAGCCACTTCAACCCGCTTTACAAAACAGGGCTCTTTAAAGGTAACGGTAAACCAAGGGTTATCCTCTTTTTTAGAGTGAAAACCTTGTTCTTGAATCAGTTTCTTAGAATGAGGATCAGGGTGATTTGAAGAACTGCATGTTGCAGACATACCTTCAACTGTAATACGCTTATTATCTGCATCAAAAAACGTTAGACCACGTAGATTTAGATACCCATTTTTCTGATCAATGGATAACGTTAAAGAACGCAGCTCTTTATCTACATTCAATTTAAGTGGTTCATTTTTACCACCATCAAAAAAACCATAAGATGGCGCAATGGACTCGACTTTAAAGTCACTTCCTAATGCATTAATTATCAATTCACTCACAGGTAACGTGAGCAAAACATCTTGAGTTCGATTAAACAAAGTAAATTTAATTGATTGATGGACTATTTCATTCATCACATTTAAATCTAGCGGCATTGAAAAATCAACACTCACCTGCCCCATGGGTAAATCAGTATCATCCATAGCAAACTCGTCGGTACTTAAAAGATGAGTTGCAATAACTAATTTGCCCGCTGTGACGATCAACACTGCTTGGTGGGCAGGGTTGATTTGGCAAATTCCATTGAGTGTAAATCCTTGCTGAATAATATTCAGGTGACTATTTGCATCCGCATAGATTGGATAATTTAGTTCACTTAGCTTTTGCATGTCTGATGAAGATATAGGCATATGTTGTATAAAATTATCTGTTAGATTTTGTGACGTGTTGTGATGTTTCTTAATGTGTTTAGAAAGGGGGTTACCGGTAGTTTGCACAATTGCTCCATTTTCAAAACTTCCATTTTATTGTCTTAACAACCTGCGTTGTCACCAAGCTGTAATAATACGTGAAACGTTTGAATTAATCAGTAGTTTCTGACTTAAAACATCGTCATTGTAATCCTCAAGACAGTTAGTTCGAAGATTAAACTACAACTGATATCCTAGCCGCTAATTCTAGTTCATGATTAAATCTAACCTGCCGCTATGCAGCAAAGCCGTTAGATTTGTTGTCGTGCCTCAAGCATATTGATAAACTAGTCTTTTCTTGACCTATCGATATATCTTTTGTCACGCGGATTTAGGTAAAAAACTCATTCATAATGATATGAATACCTTCCCATTGCATGGATACAAACAGATTAAATGGAGTATAAATGCGTTCACTACTAGGTCGACTAAAGCAATTTATAGCGTCTCTCATCAATCCAAAAATCAAAAATACTGAGATTTACCCTGAACAAGTTAATTCAAACGAGAATGATGGAGATGTTACACAATCAGTACCGAGAAAGATTTTAAATGCTCTTTTCTGCCCTTATCCACACTTCTCAGTCGCAGATCGGATTGGGAATACTTAGAAAGTTGGTTTATGCACAACGTATAAAGCACGGGTTAGTCACTATAATATTTACCAAAATGACTTTTCGGCTCAAAATCGCACTGCTAAAGCCTAGTCTTTATTCAGAATGTCAAAAAGAACATGAGTGTGGATCCCAACCTTGAAGGACAAAAGTATTTTAATGTTAAACTGGATAATTCGACTATGAATCGAGCCGATATAATCGACCAACCTTTTTATTTGTGCACAGGCTTTCATCGAAGTGGCACTTCTTTGGTTGCCAGCACATTGGCCAGTAATGGCGTAAATTTAGGTAGTCAACTTATGGGGCCAAGTTTTGCCAACCCTAATGGGCACTTTGAAGACATTCCAGTGGTTAACCTACACGACCAAATCTTACAAGCCAATGCGACTGATTGGCGTTTTTATGAAGATCGACCTTTAAAAGTCTCTGCTTTTTTTCAAGCAAAAATTCAAACCTATTATGAGCAAAGAAAAGCAGCAAATTCAGAACAATCGTTAATAGGTGTTAAAGATCCCAGAGCCGTCTTTTTAATCGACAATTGGTATCAGGCTACAAATAAAAACCTTAAAACGCTTTTGGTCTACAGAGACTGGCGATACGCCATATCTTCTTTATTCAAACGACATAGTCGAGAGTTGTTGCAATTCACTACTCCTATTGAACAGCGAAAACTAGATTATCAATTTTGGCAACATGCTGAACTCGCCGCCAAGATGTGGCTAGCATCTGCAAATGCCATGCTTAACTGGGTTAAAAAACACCCTCAAGACACGCTTTTATTTGAGCAGAATGCATTTATTTCTGAACAGCAAACATTGAAACAACGAGCTCAGGAAAAAGGCATTGAACCACAGGTATTAGACTGCCAACTATTCGATAGCTCCTTGATGCAGTCGAATATCCCGCAAAGCATGGTTGATATGATACCTAACCATATTCAACACTTATGTCATCAGGCTCAGCAAAAACTTAATGACCTTGCAGATGTATGTTGTAATGAAAGTGTTGACACTAGCGCCACCGATCCTTTGACCTTAGCCGTATTGAGTGAAATTAAATCAGGCGCAGATAACCCACTTGAAGCACTAAATATCCCCCCCCAAATTAGCTTGGCAAATCTTTGTTGGGAAGATGCCATAGAAACACTACGCGCTTTACCCAATGATCAAAACTTAAACATAGACTGGTCAGAATTATTTTGTCGGGAGAATTTAAAAGGCACAGATTACGATGCGCTCTATGTAGTTGCCGTTAAATTTAAACAGTGGATGGCCGCAGAAAATGCCATTCACCGTGCAATGGAATTTAAGCCCTACCACTATCGCTGCATTCATTTGGCTGATATGTACATGCGCCGAAAAATCCCAGTCAAAGCCAAGCAGTATTATCAAATGGCACAGCAACTGGCGCCAAACAACTCAGTTCCGCTAGCTAAACTTAGCGAGGTTGAGTCACTATTAGGCAATATTGAGCTGGCTCGTTCTTTGTTGCAACAAGCAGAACAATTGGACTCAGAAAAACCAGCTGTTAAACAAGCTCAAAAACGCCTTGAGCAAAAAGTGAAACAATTAGCCCCGGAGCAGACAAGCCCAGATATTGAAGGGAAAATGTATAGCATAACTGACTACCAGCAGGTAGTTACTGCCATGAGCGAGTCAGTTGTTAAAGGCAAAGCATTAGACCAATCCATGGTTAAAACAGCATTTATGTTGCGAAATAATAAAGATTGGCTTATTAAGGGATGTGAAAATTTACCTGTTAACACACAAAGATGTTTATTAGATTATTTATTTGCTCATCTTAGGAAATTCTGGCCCGAAACCATATTATCAACTGAGTTGAATTTGGCTGATGCCCATATATCACAAGATTTGCATTTAGATGTTCCCTACTCATCAGAGACTATACGTATTGGGGTAAGTATTCATGTGTATCATGCCCATTTACTACCTGGACTCATCTCATTTGTTAACTACTTGCCACACTTTCATAAAGTCGTCATTACTTGCCCGAAAGAATGCATAACACAAACAAATGAGTTTTTAGGCCTACATAAAGGCGTTGAGATAGTTGAAGTGGATAATCGAGGCAGAGATATTCTACCTTGGCTGTGCACAGCAAATAAGTTTGAAGATTGTGATATTGCGGTGAAACTTCACACCAAATCGACCCCTCACTCAGCCGCACTTTGTGGTTGGCGCTTGCAACTTTTGAGTATGTTATTAGGTGACAAAACACTGACTAATTCAATAGTCGATGCATTCGCTAACAAGCCTCAATTGGGCATGGTAATACCTAATTTCCATCCACATATAGCTAAACATATAAACTGGGGGGAAAATCGCAACATAGCCGAACAGCTGGCTCAAACCTTTAACATTACTTTGCCAGAGGACATCTCAGTATTTCCCGCAGGGTCAATGTTTTGGTACCGTCCTAAAGCGTTAGCTAAATTGACCTCACATTCATGGAATAAAACTGACTTTCCTGAGGAGACAGGTCAAATAGACGGCACCATCATGCATGCATTAGAGCGTATTCTGTGCTTTTACACTCAACAACAAGGCTATGAAGTAGAGTTTTCACAAAACATAACCTTGATTTAGATGGCATTATTGACGAATAATTTTCAATGCTAACCCGTGGTATGCGTATTAAAAGTACAAGAAATCGTACATTTTGCGCGCATGACCCCAATCAAATACCCATAGTGGATCGGGGTTTCGCCAGTTTTCACCATAATTAAGCTCTAACACTTCTATAGATGCACAAGGAATGTGCAGACCAACACCATGGTATTCATTCACCTTTAAAGGTAAAATTGACGCTTTTGGTACCCCAGAGCGCGTTAAAGGATTCATAATACAATTATCCCCCTCCACCCATCCGGTAAAGATATCTATGGTCAACCCCTCTGGCGTTTTACACCAAAGGTGGGCAACATTAGAATTAGACACTTTATACCCCTTTGAATTTAGGAAGGTAATGAGTGATTGCCGCTCATTTACAATTTCACTGGGCTCACTCTTTGCACTGATATAACACATATCTAAATCGTCATCGTGACCTAAAAACTGCCCTTCACGCACTAAACCTAATAACGTACCAGAAGACGCAAAGGCGGGAACCCCAAAATCTTGATTAATAACGTTTAATAAGTTGCTTAACGCATGATAAGCATTGCTTTTTTCTTTCTCCGTTCTTATTGAAAAGGTTCTGGTTAAACCATGCGGCCCAATCGATAAATTAAAAGGCTCAAGTGCATTATTCCCTTCAGCTAATAATTCAATGGCTAGTTGTTTATGACCTCCTGAATTTAAGGATTTTATTAGCTTTCTAATGGGACCAATTTCTAATGCGTAGCAATCTGCCAAGCTCTGTTGCTCTAAAGTTAGCGTCTTGTAAGCATCGGATAATTTAAAGGCAAAGTTATCAAACACTTGATTCCAATTTTTTAAATCACATGAGCTAGTGATTAAAAGGCTAATTGCGCGATGGTAAAAAGCATCATCCCGATTAAACACTACTATTTTAGATAGGTTACAAACTTTCTTTAGGTCAATAAGCAGCCAAGGCCCATCTTCGGTTTTGGTATGATGCCCACAGCCTCCTTTAGGATCGCCATTCACCACGCCCTGCCCATTGTACTTTTCACTATCATTGTACATTGAGCTAACTAATGTGTGCGCGCCTTCAGCTAGGTTGTTTCCTTCCTTATCAAATACTTGGATCTTATCCAAATGTAAACACATTTTATTTTGCAGTGAGAAACGTAAAAACCTAGTTTTTATGTCTACTGGTAAGGTCAAAGGCTGTTGACTTTTTTTCCCTTTAAATACGGTAAAACCGTGCTCAGAAAGGAGGTTCGCTAAATTTAAATTTTTCATTGATTGTATTCGAATTCACTATGGTAATAGGTGATAAATAAGTCAGCTAGCTGATATAGATTTTGTAATGGCAAGCTAATAATACTCAAAGCCGAGAAGTGAATAGAACTTCAATCAACTGAGCCAAAGGTGATGTTTGTTTTCATTCATTTCCCAAAATATAAAAAGTCGTATAGTTTAGGGGCGTGACTCCAGTCGAACTTCCACAAAGGATCCGGCACCTGCCAATTTTCACCGTAATTGAGCACCATCAGTGCCTCAGGTTTAGCTGGCAAAATTATAGGATAACCATGACTATCCATTGTTTGAAGAGGTAATACGTCACTTGCAGCCACCTCAGGCAAAGGCAGAGGGTTCATCATACATCTATCATTCTCAATCCAACCTGTAAACAAATCAAACTGCACATCTTCACTGGATTGCACCCATAAATGTGCTACATCTGACTCAGCTACCAGATAACCTTGGTTCACTAAAAACGCGGTTATATCTTTGCGTTCATTAACAATTTCTTCAGGGGTAGATTTATTACTTATATAACAAATATCCAAGTCATCATCATGTGCTAAAAACTCACCTTTGCGGACAAACCCGAGCAATGTACCTGAAGACACAAAGGCATTGACCCCAAATCCTTGTTTTAGATCTGTAAGAAATTGTGAGAGTTGTGAATAGGCTAGATTTTTTTGTTGCTCAGATTTAACTTCAAATGTTTGAGTTAGACCATGAGGGCCTAATGCCAAATCCACTGGGTGCAATAAAGAATTAGCGGCATTTAACAATGCTAATGCAGTGTCTTTTTCGCCGTTATTTTCATGCTTGGCAATCAAATCATTTAGGCTAGCAATATCCATTGCTGCACAGTCTACTAATGCTTGCTGAGTTTGATTAAGTTGCAAATAATCGGCTGATAACTTAAAGGCATAATTATCGTGTAACACTGACCAAGATTTCAGGTCGTTTGAAGAGCTAACAACCATGCTCATAGCTCGATAGAAAAACCTATCATTGCGATTAAACACGGTAATCTTGGCGATAGTTTTAACTTGTTTTAGATCTATCACTATCCAAGGTTCAACCTCATATTCAGAATGATAATTCACACCGCCTGTAGGTTTACCAACAATTAAACGCTTTCCATCAAAACGTGCTTGTTGTTCAAAAGATGAGCTAACAAAAATATCAGCCCCTTCTAGTAAGTTTTTGCCATCAACATTTTCAATCAATACTTTGTCGAGGTTTAAAATATTTAAACCGTTTAATTGTAAACGTATAAATCGACACTGCCTATTGGTGTTAATTGTGAGCGGTAAATTGTCAGACAGCCCAGTGAATAACTGAAAGCCATTAGCAGCCAGTAATGGTTTAACAAAACCTGAATCTATTGATAATTCGGATACCATTATATTTAGCTTGCTACCAGCTGATCTAATAATTCGATATGTCCAGCAAGCGCTACACTGTTGCCTTTTAACTTACCTACCCATTGATTAAAACACTCAGGCTCCATTGCTTGCTGCACTTTAGCGGCTAAAGATGCGGCACTTCGTGCATCAAAGGTTAACCCAGCTATACCTTCAATTTTTTCTTTCATACCACCTATGTTTGCGCCAATAAGTGGACGGCCATGAGCAATAGCTTCTTGAATAACCACAGGTGAGTTTTCCCACCAAATAGAAGGGATAATGACCCAATCACACTCTTCTAACAAATTAGAAAGTTGATGCGATTCATACGCGCCGCGCATAATCACCACACCTTGTAATTGTGCCAACAACCCCGCAACTTTTTCTTTAAGTTCACCTGTTTGTTTGTCTAAATTAGCCCCATGAATATCCAAGGACACTGTGCGCAATACATGTTCCGGCAATTGAAGAAACGCTTCTAGTAGGATATCAATCCCCTTGTAGGGATTCACCTGACCAAAAAAAGCAAAACGACGACGTTTTTCACCTTCAGCAAGTGTTCTTGGCACTAAGGTAGGCATTGAGGGTAATACATTTTCAATCACGTTCATTTTGTTATTGCTAATCCCCCAATCAATGTACCTCTCGGCTAAAAAATGACTAGGGGAGACAAAACAATCGACATGATTAAACTGATCAAGCAAATATTGTTTTCGTAAAAAGTGGTCAGCTGGGGAATGCTGTGGGTAACAGTCATGGCAATCATTAGCATTTGATTGATAACAAAGTTTTAAGGTACGATTTTTTACCATTTGACCATTATGCATACAAATTGCCATAAATTCATGGAGAGTAAAAACTATCTTAGCCTTAGGTGCCGCTTGACGAAGCGCGGCGAACACTTCAATGCCGATATGCGCGTAATGATGAACATGAATGATGTCGGGTTCGAAGCCAGACACCAGTTCACCTAAGTCAGTAAACAAGTGTTTGATATTGCTTGAGCTTAGGTTAAACCAGTCTGTCATACCGGTATGAAATAACACTTGGTCTTGAGCGCGAATTGAAAAAGTCGAACCACCATGGGACTTTGTATCAGTGCGCGCAACATACATACACTCATGGCCCTGATCTTTTAGCGCTTCAAATAAATTCCAACTAGCTACTTCGGCGCCGCCTTTACTGAGGTCGGGGTGACCATGAGATAAAAATAATACTTTATACACGACTACTGCACCCCTTTGGCTAGACCAAATAATTCGTTAAGTTTTTTAGACCACCGCTGATTATAAATAATGGCGTTATAGATAGTTAATTTGTGTTTCCAATTACCAGACTCAACTAAATTTTGTGATTGGCGTTCTAAATGGTTCAACTCAACATCACGGCAAATAACATTTCTTTTGCCTGTTTCTAAGACCTTCAAACATAAATCGGAATCTTCAAAATCACCGAGTATATAAGCGGGGTCAAATCCACCTACTTGTTCAAATAAGGATTTAGATATCGCAATACATGCCGCCGTTAACAACGGGCAATCGGCAACCTCTGGCTGGTTTTTAGACAGACTGATAGGCCAACCTTTATTGGGATGATCGTTAAATAACAAACCTGGATACTCTTTTAACAACATTGGCGCCATGCCGTCATGTTGAATGGAGTCATCTTCGAATAATAACCGAGCCCCAACAATACCCACATCATCATGCTTTTCTATTTGAGCAATCATCTTGTCTGCCCATAAACCATCTTTAGGCAATACATCAGAGTTTAATAATATCAATTTATCGCTAGTAGCGTGTTGTACCCCAATATTATTTGCTCCACCAAAGCCCATATTTTCAGCTAATGTAATAACTGAAAAAGCTTGAGGAAAAACCACACTTAATTCTCGGGCGAGTTTAGCAACAGCGTTGGAGATTTTTGGATCATCTACAACATAAAGCACTTCATAGTTTTTTAACGAACCAAAGCGAGAAAAATTAGATAGTTGATAACGCATAAAATCGTAACGACCATATAGCGGAATAATCACCGTGGCCTTAGGATTATCAACACGACCAAAATCCACTTTTGAAGAATCGGTGGTCTTATCTGCAGGGAATATATTTTTAATCAGAGGCTGAATAACGGATTCACATGCTTTCAGATGTTTTGGGTTATATACATTCCACCCATTAAATACGCGCTGCAAATTCATTAAGGGATTGTTAGCTAAGGTATAAATTTTGGAGACAGGTATAATGACTTCTTGGTCAGCTACAGCAAAGTGTAACTTCAACTTTTTCACTCGCCTTTCTGGGATCTGCTCGTCTGACCCAATGCGCATTAAAAAGCCATGTTGTTTAGTGGTTCTGGCTTCCTCACCAAAAGCCTCAACTACATCTTTACGGCCAAAACGTAATATATCTTTGGACTCAACAAGGTACTTAGTGCCGGCATCTTCAAATGACACACTGTTAAGCTTGCCAAGATCGAGTATCCAGCCTGATAAAAATAATGATTGGTTATCATAGAGTACAGTTTCAACCACCACTTTAAAGGCCGACGAAGATGATGTATCAGCATTTAGGTTAGCAAAATCAGACAACACTTTTGCTTTATTGACCGTGGCGATGTCAAAGGCCTGCTTTTGGCCTGTTTTAGCAACAAATTCAAGCTTAAAATCTTCAGGTGCTTTTTGGGTAAAACAATGTAAGGTAAAACCCAAGGCTTTTTTGCCCGTGGCCGCTACAACATCTTGCCTTTCAATAGTTTCAGTGGTGAATTTTGCCTTTTCATTATCAATACTTTTCAGCCCCACCTCACTAAAAGCATGGTCAAAATACCAGCCGGTTACGGTAAATCCATCTAAGGTAGGGGTAACAAGATCAATAATATAAGGCAGTCGATTGGAAGACGATCTACCCAAGATTTTTTTGGCTATTTTTTTAAGCAATGTACAATCCTTCCTGATATTTTTCATCGTTGCTTGGGACGATCCAATTCTGATAACAATACTGCATATGATTCGCATATAAAATCGAGCGGAGATCCTACCACAGGCTAAATAACGTCTCTACAAAAGATATTTTGTTGTGGTTTTTTCATAAACTTATTTTAAAGTGTTAAAAAAAACTAATAGTTCATATTGTCACCAGAAACTAAATTTCTTGCGGGGTATAATATTAGTAATATAAAAAAGATGGATATTGGATGTTAGTTTCTGTACAAATACCAAAAACCGGTGGCAGTAGTTTTAAATTTGTTCTCGATAAGCATTTTCAGAATAATCTGAACAAAGATAATTCTGACACTGTCATGAAATATAGTCGTGAAGAAAATCATAAAAAAGCGCAGGAATTTAACACCGCGGGGAATTTCCCCTCCCACAACCTGTATTCATGGGCATTTCTTAGCTGCTAAATATAAGAATATTCCAGGAGGTCGTTTTTGTACTTGGCTGCGTGATCCGGTAGAACGCGTTGTATCACGCTATTATCAAGAACTTGCTGGAGATATAAGCCCATCGTCGGAACAATTCCCAAGTAGTTTAGAAGAGTTTGTTAAAATAGAGAAATTCCAGAATATTTACGCTCGATACCTACAAAATATGCCATTAACTGAATTTGATTTTGTAGGGATAACCGAAGATTACGATGAAAGTTTAATATTGTTTTCGAAGATATTTTCTATTAAGCCTTTTGGAGCGGGAGTCATCAAAAATAAAAATCCACATTAAAAGAGCAATTTTTATGACATTAGCGAGCCAGTCAGAAAAGAGATCTTGCGCTTAAATTCACAAAATGTAGATCTTTATCATCAAGCACTTGAGATTAATGCTGCCTTAAAAAGACAAAGTAATTGAGAAAGTGAGACGCTACCAAATGTCATCCAGTTTTTGCAATATACCGTGATATTTTAGTTTTTCATTCTTAAGACTATAACTTTGACTTAGTCGTCTACCCTGCCATTTATGGATACGAGACTTCCAACTCTTAACTTGCGCTAGAGCATGTAGAATTGCCTTTTCACAAGCGCCGAAGTTTAATTCACAACTAGTAATATTGGCTTTGTTTAAACTGTATTCTCGGCTGGCGATACAATCAGGAACAACAGCCCAATCAGCAAGCGCCATAGCCTCTATCCCAGGCAAATAAAAACCTTCTGTTTTATGAGGTAACGTAATTGCCACCAGACTTTCTGCCATTGCTTGATAAACTAGTTCGCGCTCTGTGGATTTATCATGGAGCAATACCCTTAATCCAATGCTGATAGCCCACTCAAATATCCGTATACCTAATTGTGGTTGTTTGGTTGCCAAAATATATAAATCATATTGCTTTGCTAAGGTGAGTTTGGGGATATTATGCCCCATTCTAATCGCAAAACAGGGGCCATTGGCATAGGGAGCAATTGCATTTTTGACGGCATCGGATACACATATTCTTATGGCTTTATGCTGCAAAAATTTAAATAAAGGCTGTTTTTTATCAGCATGCCTCACATGTTGTATAAGATTAATTTTTATTTGATTGGGATCATAAAATTTTTGGTACGCTTGCCAGTCCATGCCTGCAAGAAAGGCGACATCCGACAAATCCGGTCGATAAATTTTGCTGTATTCGCCCCCTTTAATATCATCAAATAAAAATGGATTTACATTAGAAGACTTTGATAGGTACAGATCAGTTACATAACCAGCAGAATCTAAAGTGTGATTCAGATAGTCAAACACCTTTTGATGACCTCCCGTATAGGAGGTGTATTCACGATGAAAAGACACACGTTTAACAAGCAAATTTAAATTCCTACAACAACCAATAGCTAATGACATTCAAGAGTTTTTTCGATAGTTTAAACGGCTGAAACTCATATGGGTATAAGTAGCAATATTATTTTGGTTAATTTACATATTATTGGTGTACAAAAAGCGGGCACCACAGCCTTATCAAGCTTTTTAAATCAACACCCCGACATATACCTAGTAGATGGCAAAGAAGCCCATGTGTTTGATCATCTGCTATACAGCCAACAATCGAACAAACAAGAGTTTGCAACGCAACTATACCAAACAAAACTGTCAAAATATCAAAACCAGTCGATTATATGTGATGCAACGCCTATTACTATTTTTAGACCAGCGTTTATTAAATCCTGTTACCAATTTAATCCAAAGGCTAAATTTATTGTGGTGTTACGCGATCCTGTTGATCGTGCAGTTTCACAATATTATATGGAGTTGGCACGAAGTTATGAACATCGAAGTATGCTTACTGCGTTTTTATTGGAGGCCTTTAGACTGCGAGGAATAAACCAACCTCCTTCTTGGGATATAGATTCTCCTTTTCGAACACACTCTTATCTAAGTCGCGGACGTTATAGCAAACAGCTTAAAAGCCTTTATGCTGTCGTCCCTAAAAACCAAGTACTGGTTTTGCAACAAGATGCGTTAAAAAACCAACATAAAGAAACCATGCACAAGGTGTTTGAATTTTTAGACCTACCCCCACATGACATTCCTACCAAACAAGTTTTTGTGAGTGAAAAGCAGACGCCTTCTATGAACGAATTACTGGCTAGAATATATGCGCGATTGTATTATCTCTGCCATAGAGAAACGCCGAAAAATTGGCAGAAGGTGATTGATGCTTAACATAGTCGTCTTACAGCCCTTTATTTTAAGTGTATGCATAATATTTACTTGGGATTAAAATATACCGCAGTCTAGCTTTTTCAAACTTGCAGATGCAAGTAATACTCGATTTACTGCCTGACGATATAAATGTTTAGTAGACTTGCTTAAATTTTAATCCTAGGTGTTCTGGTACTGACTGTGGCGCTAGTCACTACTGTAAAGTGTAAGGTAATCTAAAGCCCCTGAATATTTAGTGCCACCTTAATTTCTGCCTGAGTATATAAGTCACCACAGTTTAGTGCCAGTAAAGAAGGAATAGCCTGTTTAAGTGTGCATAAGGTGTCGTTATCAAATTCACGTATCTGCGTAGATAATGTACCTCGCGTTATCGCCTCCCAGCCGAGGGCCTGATCAAGTACTGCACCGTCACTACTGACAATATCTTCGTAACGAATGCAAGGTAAACGGCTCGACAAAAACCTCTGCATAAACCACTGATAGATAATCATCTGCCGGGATAAGCACTCTGCGCCCTGCAAACTATTTTTTAACGCTGCATCAAATCGTTCACCAGCCGGAATATGCCCTCGATTAATGGGCAAATCAACCGTTAACCAAGATAACAACACATCCACTGGGTTTCGCACAATACATATCATTTGAAACTGTGAAACCAGCATCGGCATGAGAGCAGTAAACAAGGCATTTTGTTTAATGATAAGTTCATAGCTATTTTTTTCACGGGGAGGCAATTGTACCATTCCTCGCTCAGCCACTACTTGTCGCACGCCATTTTTTATAGTGTGTCCAACAGGGTTGTCTATTGTCAGCCCCCCCTTATCACCGTGAGCAAAAGGAAGCCCTTGCTCAATTGCCCAATCAAATTGTGTTATTTGTTTAAGTATCGAGTCCGCTGCTTGTGATGCACTATAGGTTTTGGGAATGTCGCTAGGATTAATGGGCTCATGCAAAGCAAAAGCAACCTGCCTTTGATTAATTAAATTACAGCACAAAGTTGTGCCTGAACGGGGAATGCCAGTGATAATTTTAATACTGCTTGACACAAAAACCCTCGTGGAAAAAACCTTGGAATGTGAGTAAATCATATTGCGCAATGTGAGTTGCGAAACATAATTTGATAGGTATGAACTAGGTTGTTAGTCAATAACCCGTTTGTGTATAGTAACGCTTTATATGATTTAAACAAAGTGCACATAACCATCGAGGTCGTGTAGTTGGGGTCACGTGTAGTTGGGGTCACGTGTAGTTGGGGTCAGGTCTTTGATTTTGGATTGGGCTCAGGCCTTTGATTTTGGAGCGTGTAGTTGGGCTCAGGTCTTTAATTTTGTAGCAATTTGTCCCCCCGCCTGCCCTGACGGTTTTTATCGTGTTCAATGAGAGTAGATATCATGATCACCAACATCGATAAGTATCAACTTTCCATCATCTAACATTCTTAACGTTAACAATAAACGATACTGCATATTGATAGAGACAGAATGGCATTTCTTGTTAACGATAGGATGTAACCGCAAAGAGGGATGCTGTGGATTAAGGGACAATAACTTCAATGTTTTTACATACTGCTTAATTAACTCAGGATGCTTTTTAAAAAATTTTCTTTCACGTTT
>Ga0307492_10000366_pt1 | contig 19484 bp, 12 predicted proteins | sample SI3LmetaG_FD_202365 | JGI IMG/M metagenome (GOLD analysis project Ga0307492, IMG submission 202365) | Sea-ice brine microbial communities from Beaufort Sea near Barrow, Alaska, United States - SI3L | ecosystem: Environmental > Aquatic > Marine > Coastal | place: USA: Alaska | collected 2017-05-06 | reverse complement strand
CCTTGCATCAGATCGTTGCCCTGGATTTTTTCGAGTGCCTTCACGGTACGCCTCCTCAGCAAAGCGACTTCAGGGTGCGAGCCGGTTGGCCACCCAGAGGATCTAAGATATTCAGGCTAGACAGAGCCAAGCTCGAACTAATATTCTATATGGTTATGATCATATAACCAAATGGTTGCATCGTCACTCTAACTAAGTCGGCTGCCATTGGCCAGTGTATGCCGGCTACCTATATTCGCTAACGCTTATTTGTTGGGAAATTGAACGTCGCTTGGCTCTTGCCGCGCTCAGAATCCAGTCGACCGGGTGCAGTGGCGTATTTTTGCTCGACCTTGGCGCGCCTTGAGTCGTCTATGCCGTTGCTTTGGCGCATAGGCGCCGGCTCATGAAAACGGCCAGTCGGTGGCCTCGGCCGGCGATTTCAATGGCGATGGCTTTGCCGACCTGCTGATTCGGGCCAATCGTGCCGACCCGGGTGGGTTAGTCGACGCCGGCGAGACCTATCTGATTTTCGGCATGGGTAACCGCTAGCGTAGGTCTAGAGGCCGAGCGCTTGCCAGCCAAACAATGGGCGCTTGCCAGCCAAACAATGGTCGCTCCGGCGGCCATTGTTTATGGGCATAACCCAGCCTAAAGTGAAACCGCCGCCGTGAGCGCGAGCAGCCCGATTAAGGCGATCACCGAGACAATTATCAAGACAATCATCAAGACAATCATCAAGACAATCATCAAGTCTTAATCGGCAGGTACCAAGCCAGACCGTCGCGAAGTCTCTGTGCTCTGGCAAAACCAAAAAAAGCCCAGACCCCCTCAGGGATCTAGGCTTTTTAACAGAACGGGTCAATCCATATTGGGATAGATTTACCCTACAACACAGCTCACTGACACTTCGAATCACCACAGTTCAGACAGGTTAGGCACCCGTCCATGATGATGGCGGCCTTGGTGGTGCACAGCTTACAGAGCTGCGCATCGGGCGGGAAATTGCCTGCATCACTGTCATCGCTGGCGGCAGGCTGCGCTTGCCGGGCTTCGTATTCGGCGCGCTTTTCCTGGATCAGTTTTTGCTGCTGCTCATCGAGCTGTTCGTTGGCGATCATGCCGATCATCTTCAGGTGCTTTTCGACTACGTCGCCAATTTCAGCCACCAGCGAGGGCATGAATTTACCGCCGCGTTTAAAATAGCCGCCCTGTGGATCGAACACGGCGCTCAGTTCGTCGACGATAAAGGTGATATCGCCACCTTTGCGGAATACCGCAGAGATCAGCAGCGTTAGAGCCACGACCCACTGATAATGCTCCATGTTTTTCGAGTTAATGAAAATCTCAAAGGGTCGGCGCATTTCATGCGCCGTGCCTTCGTTCAACATCATGTCATTGATGGTGACATACATAGCATGTTCGGACATCGGCGTCTTGATCTTGTAGGTCGAGCCGATCAACATCTCCGGCCGTTCGACCGCCTCGTGCATCTGCACAATGTTACCCTTTTGGCCGGCCTCGGCTTCGGCCTTTGCAAGGGCCTTCTTTTCGGCGGTAACGACTTCGTAGCCGACAATTTTTTGGTCAATTTTTTTCATCGCAGTCATCCTTAAAACTTCCCGTAGTAGCCTTCTTTGAGCGCATCAAAGAGGTTGGCGGCGGTATGGGTTTCCCCGTCGTATTCGATCATCTCATTGCCCTTGGCTTCCATGGTGGAGCCATCGGCCAGGTTAAACCGATAGGTGGTGTTGGCCAGGTCGGTTTCCTTCACCAATACCCCTTGGAACGCCTCCGGGTTGAAGCGGAAGGTGGTGCAACCCTTAAGACCCTGTTCGTAGGCATAGAGATAGATGTCTTTAAAGTCTTCAAAGGGATAATCGGTCGGGACATTGGCGGTTTTCGAAATCGACGAGTCGATCCATTTTTGCGCCGCGGCCTGAATATCGACATGCTGTTTGGGTGCTATATCATCGGAGGAGAGGAAATAGTCCGGCAACTGTGCCTCAGCGGCCTCATTATAGGGCATAGCCTGATCGTTGATCAACTGGCGGTAGGCCAAGAGTTCAAAGGAAAAGACATCAACTTTTTCCTTGGTCTTACGGCCTTCACGAATCACGTTACGGCTATAATGGTGCGCGAAGCTCGGTTCGATGCCGTTGCTGGCGTTATTGGCAATCGACAGGCTGATGGTGCCGGTCGGCGCTATGGACGAATGGTGGGTGAAGCGGGCACCGGTCTGGGCCAGTTCATTGACTAACTCAGGGGCCTCGGCGGCCAGCTTTTGCATGTAGCGGCTGTACTTGGCATGGAGGATCCGGCCCGGCAGTTTGTCGCCCACCTGATAGCCATCGCTGAGTAACTCCGGCCGTGCGCGCACCATTTCTTTGGTGACTTCAAATTCCTCGGCCATCACCGGCGCCGGGCCTTTTTCACGCGCCAGTTCCAGGCTGGTCTCCCAGCCGGCCAGGGCCATAGTTTTGGTGACTTCTTCGGTGAAGGCGACCGACTTCTCATCGCCATATTTCATTTGCAGCATGGTGATGGTTGAGCCCAGGCCTAGGTAGCCCATGCCATGGCGGCGTTTACGGATAATTTCTTCGCGCTGGCGTTCCAGCGGCAAGCCATTGATTTCAACGACGTTATCGAGCATGCGGGTGAAAATCTGCACCACCTTGCGATATTTGTCCCAATCAAAACGGGCCTTTTCGGTAAAGGGGTCAGCGACGAAGTGGGTCAGGTTGACCGAACCGAGTAGACAACTGCCATAAGGCGGCAGGGGCTGTTCACCACAGGGGTTGGTGGCGCGGATGGTTTCGCAAAACCAGTTGTTGTTAAACTCATTCACCTTGTCGATCAGGATAAAACCCGGCTCGGCGAAATCGTAGGTGGACGACATGATGATGTTCCACAGGTTGCGCGCCTTGATGACGCTGTAAACCCGAAATGCGACCTGGCCGTCGGCGTTCTGCAGATAGCCCGTCTTGACGTGCCAGTCTTTCCAGATGACTTGCGCGCGGTTGTCTACAGCCAGGCCATCACGCACCACTTCGGCCTCGGAGACCGGGAACACTAGGGGCCAGTCGGTGTCCTGTTTAACCGCTTCCATAAACTCAGCGGTGATCAGCAGCGAGAGGTTGAACTGGCGTAGACGGGCGTCTTCACGTTTGGCTTTGATAAAATCGACCACGTCCGGATGACTGATATCAAAGGTTGCCATCTGGGCGCCGCGTCGACCGCCGGCCGAGGACACGGTAAAACACATCCGGTCGTAGATATCCATAAAGGATAGCGGGCCTGAGGTATAGGCACCGGCACCGGAGACAAAGGCGTTACGCGGGCGGAGGGTAGAAAACTCATAGCCAATACCACAGCCGGCTTTCAGGGTTAGGCCCGCTTCATGGACCTTCTTGAGGATGCCATCCATCGAATCTTCGATGGTGCCCGAGACGGTGCAGTTAATCGTCGAGGTGGCCGGCTTGTGGGCCAGGGCGCCGGCGTTGGAGACAATACGACCGGCCGGGATCGCGCCGTTCTCGAGCGCCCACTGGAACTTGCTCTGCCACGCATCTTGCTTCTTTTTGCCCTTCTCGACGGCCGACAAGGCATCGGCCACACGCGAGAAGGTGTCTTGCATGCTGTTATCCACCGGGTTGCCGCGACTGTCTTTGAGGCGGTACTTGGAATCCCAGATATCGATCGACGCGGGTTGATGGTCGATCTTGATGCAATTGTCACGCTCTAGCTCTGTGTGTCCGGTCATAGCGGCCAGCTCCTTAGTTCACGAAATGAGGTTAAATACTAGTTGTAGTGTTTGAGGGCATTCTAAAGCACTAGCTGTAGTGGTGGAAGGGAATTTTATTTTCCTGCATTGTTGACTTTGACGCAGCCCGACAACCATGCACCTTGGCGGCTGATTTATTTTTTTGCACGGATTTTCGACCGGGATTCGAGGGGGTCGTTCAGCACGGACCGGTAAATCATTACTGGATGGATCAGATATCAGGAGTGGTTTTTAGATATAGGCTGGCTAAGAGGTTAAGGCTGCGGATCGACCAGTGAGTCAGGAGGGTTTGCACATATGCGACTCAAAGGATTGATCTTGAGCGACTGAAGCGATAAAAAAGGGCCTAACAAGAATATTAGGCCCTTCAGTTACAGAACAGATACGCTGTAGTATCTGTTCGCGGTGGTAGATATTGTTAGTTCGCTGTGCCGACCGTGCCGACCATATCTTCGTTACCGTAGAAGGTCACTGTGTACATGCCAGGGTCGGTTTCATCTTCAAGCTCGATAGAACCAGAAAGCGCCTCATCAATCCACTGGTAGTCATCCTCATCTGAAGAGGCAAATTTCAGGCCCCTACCATTAGCATCGAGGATCGTCTCTAAACCGACCCAACCTGAAATACTCGTGTCCTCTTCAGCGTCGTATTCAACGATCAACAAATCAGCGTCTATGTCAACATAGTTGTGGATAGAGTCCTCTTCAATGGTCAGCTCCAGATCTTCAAGCCCCATTACGAAAAAGCCTTCATCCTGTTCCATCAGGGCAACATAAACTTCACCATTTATATCCAGTTCAGATTCATAGTTAGGATGATCTTCATCTAGATCAGTTTCAGTGAATTTGAAGGTTAGATCGGCTTCCATATACACTGTAAGCGTATCATCATCATCATCTTGCAGAGTACCTTCACAGTCGTCGATAGTGAGGGTTCCGTTGTCTCCACGCTCAGGGTCAATAGTTAACGTTGTGGTGCATTCAGACCAGATATTGTCTTCCGGGATTGTTTCGGAATCTTCAAATGCGAGGTCTAAAGCATCATTTAAAACATACAGTGCGAAGTCAACAAGTTCCACAACCTCGACTGCGGTGTCTGCATCCAATGTTAGTAGATCGTCCATATTGGTGCTTGTTGACACGGCGGTTGTCACCGGCTCTTCGTCTTTGCTCTGCTTGGCTGCGGGCTTCGTGATGGTGTTGGACTCTTTCACAAAATCTTTTAAACCACTCCCATCTGGCTCGACCACTGCCGCTACAGTGTCTTTTTGCGCAGCTACCGCAGCTACCGTTGGCTTAACGCCTACTTCTGGCGCTACTGTGGCCACCACATCATCCACCGCGTCAGCCACAATTGCTGTAGTTTCTGGGCTGCAAGCGGTCAAGGCGAGATTTGCCGCCACAATCATTGAGATTAAGGTGAATTTTTTCATTGTTATATTTATTCCAGTTAGACGAACATAGGTAAAAGCATGAATTAAGCACTTTTATTGTAGTTCTGGGCTTTCAGCCGTCGAATACAACAATCATCCTGCACAACAAACCCAGCCTGATGAATGCCGTTGGTAACAGCATGTCAAAGAAATTCGCAGTGTTTGAGTCTCTGGTAATTCCTAAAACTCAAATTAATCGAGGTATTTCACTTCTTTGATGGTCAGGCTGTCAATAAGGCATGTTACCCTATCAATATTGGATGTATCTGTCGAGTATTGTAAATAATGACGCTAATGTGCTTTGCTGATTAAGCATCGATCTCCTTGCTGGTGGCGGTGTAGACGGACACCCGGTTACGACCGAGCCGTTTGGCCTGGTAGAGCGCATGATCGGCGAAGCCGATTAACTGCTGCACACTGCCTGCTTGGCTATGGGTCAGCTCGGCAATGCCGAAACTGGCGCTTAGGGTGATATCGGGATGATCGCCGCACACCGGTGTTTTCGGCAGGCTATCGCACAGTTCTTGGGTTATTTTGGTCGCCATCTCAAGGTCGGTATCGGCGAGCAGAATAACCATTTCCTCCCCGCCGAAACGGGCGATAATATCGCGTTTGCGTAGCTTGAAGCCCCTCAGGAAAGACGCCACGAAGATCAGGCATTCGTCGCCCACCAGGTGACCGTAGGTGTCATTAATGATTTTGAAATGATCGAGGTCCATAATCACTAGGGCCAAGGGTTGGCGATAACCGAGGGCGAGCTGAAATTGCAACTCAGAGAGTTTGTCCAACGTCTGACGATTGAATAGGCCGGTCAGGTGATCGGTCTCGGCTAGGAGTCTAATTTCATCGTTTTGATGGGTCAGATGCTCGGCTTTTTCGGTCAATAAGTTATTGTGTAAGCGCAATTGCCGGGTCTTTAACGCTACTTCTTCGGTTAAATGTTCGCTCAGATGTTCGGAGGTTTTCAGCGCGTCGACAAAGCGGGCTGACTGAATTTGCGTCTGTACGAACAGGAAGAGGAACAAGGCATACTCGGTTACGTAAAGGTTATAGCTGGCCAGTTGCCCGGCGATCACATCATTTATCACCGCCATCATCAGGGGTATGGCGCTGATTAAAAAACTCCGCGCATCGGCTAGCTGGAGCACTAGGCCGCGGATGATGGCGAGCAAGCAGAGCGCCGTGAAAAACAATAGCGCTAGCTGATAGATCCATAGGTTGAGGGTGACCTGGGACATCGGCGCGAGTAGGGTAAAGGTGATGGCCAAGGCAAAAAAACCATAGGCCAGCGCTAGTATTCGACGCCCAGAGGGTAGTGGGAAAAAACTTAACAGCAATTGCAGGCCGGCAAGGGCGGGCCAAAAAATCAATAGGTATTCGACCTTGTAGAAAAAAATTGACCAATCGGGTCGGGCTACAAAATAGTCGACATAACCGGATGAAAAGGCGGCCCGGGATAGGCTGACGCCGGAAAAGATGGCCAGTAAAAGCAGTGTGGTTTCCTGCCGCCGGCGGACAAAAAAGACCAGATTCTGAATGGTCGCATAGATGCCCACCGCTATTAGAAAGGTGCGTACTGCTAAGTCGGTCAGCAGCAGATGCAATGTTTTGTCCTGCTCTCGTATGGTGAACTCGCCATAGAGACCCGCATGATTAGAATGGTAGGTCGATAGGTAAATCACCAGGGTGCCGCTCTGGCTGTTGCTGGGCAGTGCCAATAACGCGGCCTTGTTGCGAAATTGCTGATCCTCTGCCTGGCGGGCTATCTGACCGGATTGGTGCAACAGTTGAACCGTCCCGGAGCTGTCCACCCACCAAGCTTGCCAGGCCTCTCGGGCATAGCGCATCGACAGTGTCGGGCGGTCAAAAACCGTATCGAGGTTGTCTAGCTGCACCAGGTAGGTGCCGTAGCCTTGAACGATACCCTCGGATTTAGTTGGCCCGGCAATCGGCAAATCGACCAGATAGTTTGGTAGGTCAACAATATCGACTGAGAGTTCGGCGGATAGGACCTGATCCAACGGTACCCAGCGACCCCAGGCGAGCCCCCAAGCGCCGGCCAGGCTAACGGCGCCATTGTGTTGAGCCAGTTGAGCGTCTAATGCGGGCACGGGGGCTGCCATCAGTGGCCCCGTCACTGCCCAGAGCAGTAGGGTGGCCGCTAGGTGCATCAGTCTCATGGGTGAAATCAATAGGTCACCTTAGGGCCTAAGGGTGGATTTTAGGGCGAGGTCTGGCCAACATAACCGGTCAAGATGGCATTTATCAGTATAGGCGGAATTGGGGCTGATGCAGGCCAATAGGGGGTTGGTTTGAGGTTTGGGTCTAAATTGCCGAGTAGTTGGCCAGCCGTGCAGGTTATTCGGCGTGTAGGCTGTAAGAGTTAGGTTCTGCAGGGCCGCAGTCAGGCTTGGACGGCTGGACCCGAAACCGGCCAATGTGACTGGCCGGAGGGTTTGGTGACTGTTTACTCTTTTATCTTGGCTTGCAGTATCTCGTTCACCTGAGCGGGATTAGCCTGGCCCTTGGATAACTTCATGACCTGGCCGACGAAGAAGCCAATCAACTTGTCTTTGCCGCCCTTAAAGGCATTGAACTGATCGAGATTGTCGGCAATGACTTGGTCTACTAGGGCCGCAATGGCACCGCTGTCGGTGACCTGCTTCAGGCCCTTAGCGGCGATGATCTCATCGGCCGAACCCTCTGCGTCACTCATGGCCTGGAACACCGTCTTGGCGATATTGCCGGAGATTGTCTGGTCCTTGATCCGCGCCAGCAGTAGACCGAGGTCCTCTGGGCTGATTGGGCAGTTATCGATGGTCAAGCCCTGCTGATTGAGCAATTTCGATAGATCGCCCATGCACCAGTTGGCGGCCAGCTTGGCATCGCCACATTGCTCGGCAACCCGCTCAAAATAGTTTGCCATCGGCCGGCTGCTGGTCAAGACGCCGGCATCGTAGTCGGTCAGGCCAAAGTCGGCGATAAAGCGCGCCACCTTGGTGTCCGGCAACTCCGGTAAGGTGGCGCGAATGGCGGCTATATAGGCATCATCGATTTCGATCGGCAGCAGATCCGGTTCCGGGAAGTAGCGGTAGTCATTGGCGAATTCCTTACTGCGCATCGGCCGGGTTTCATCCTTATCGGCATCATAGAGACGGGTTTCCTGAATGATTCGGCCGCCGTCTTCTAATATATCCTTCTGGCGCTCTACCTCGGTGTGAATCGCTTTCTCGATAAATTTGAACGAATTTAAATTCTTCAATTCGGTACGGGTGCCAAATTCGGCCTGGCCGAACGGACGCAGTGATATATTGACATCGCAGCGCATTGAACCCTGGGACATATCGCCATCGGACACACCGATATAGGTGATAATGCTGTGAATTTTTTTCAGGTAGGCAATGGCCTGCTTAGCGGTGCGAATATCGGGTTCCGAGACGATCTCCAGCAAGGGCGTACCGGCTCGGTTTAGGTCGATACCGGTCATGCCGTGAAAGTCTTCGTGCAGCGATTTCCCCGCGTCCTCTTCCAGGTGGGCCCGGGTCACCCCGATGGTGAAGTTGGTGCCTTCCTCAGTGGTAATATCGACACTGCCTTGGCCGACAATCGGAAAGTCCATCTGCGTGACCTGATAGCCCTTGGGCAGGTCGGGATAAAAGTAGTTTTTTCGATCAAATACCGATCTTTTACCGATCTCGGCATCGATCGCCAAACCAAAGGCCACGGCTTTGGCTAGCGCCTGCTCGTTAAACACGGGCAGCACGCCGGGTAAAGCCAGGTCGATGACGCTGGCCTGCGTATTGGGCTCGGCACCGAAAGCGGTACTAGAACCGGAAAATATTTTCGATTGGGTTGAGAGCTGGACATGAATTTCCAACCCGATAACGGTTTCCCACTGCATACGCTTCTCCTTACAATTCCGGCTTGCGGGTATGCCAGTCTGTTGCCAGCTGGAATTGATGACCGATGTTTAACAACCGGGACTCGTCAAAATAGTTGCCGATAATCTGTAGACCGACCGGTAACCCGGCTTGGAAACCGCAGGGTAGGGCCAGGCCGGGTAGGCCCGCCAGATTGACCGACAGGGTATAGATGTCTTCCAGATACATAGACACCGGGTCCTGCTGTTTCGCGCCGATGGTCCAGGCGGGCGACGGAGTTGTCGGCCCGAGGATAACATCGACATCGGCCAGGGCCTGCTGAAAATCCTGTTTGATCAGGCGCCGTAACTGCTGCGCCTTGCGGTAGTAGGCCTCGTAATAACCCGCCGATAGAGCGTAGGTGCCAACCAGGATACGGCGTTTGACCTCGGTGCCAAAACCCTCGGCACGGCTGCGCATATACATATCGGCCAGATCGGTCGGCGCGTCGCAGCGATGGCCATAACGCACACCATCATAGCGTGACAGGTTGGTCGAGGCTTCGGCGGGGGCGATAATGTAATAGGCCGGTATCGACAACTCGGTGCGCGGTAGGGAAATTTCCTTGACCACGGCACCCATGGCCTCGAACTGCTTAACGGCGTCCATAACGGCCACGCGGATAGCCGGATCTAGGCCATCACCAAAGTACTCTTTGGGCAGGCCAATGCGGAGGCCCTTGATGGGTTGTTGCAGGTTGGCCATAAAATCTTCGACCGGCCGGTCCATCGAGGTAGAGTCCTTGGCATCGAACCCGGCCAAGCTATTTAGCAGCATAGCGGCATCTTCGGCCGTCTGGGTCATGGGGCCGGCCTGGTCTAAGGACGAGCCGTAGGCAATCATGCCCCAGCGTGACACTCTGCCATAGGTCGGCTTTAGGCCGGTAATGCCACAGAAGGCGGCCGGTTGACGAATCGATCCGCCGGTGTCGGTACCCAAGGCGGCCGGCGCCAGTTGGGCCGCGACCGCGACCGCAGAACCGCCTGAGGAACCACCCGGCACGGCGTCAAGATTCCAGGGATTGCGGGTTGGGCCGTAATAGCTCGATTCCGTCGAGGAGCCCATAGCGAACTCATCCATATTGGTCTTGCCGAGCATCACCATGCCGGCGTCGGCCAGCCGAGCGGTCGCGGTGGACTCGTAGGGTGCGACAAAGTTATCGAGCATCTTGGAGGCGCAACTGGTGCGTACCCCAGCGGTGCAGAAGATGTCTTTATAGGCGATGGGCAGTCCGGTTAGGGCTGTCGCCTGACCATTGGCGCGGGTCGCATCGGCGCTCTGGGCACTGGCCAGCGCCTGGTCGTCGGTAACGGTGATAAAGGCATTATAGCGGCTGTCGGCTTGCTTAATTCTGTCTAGGTACGCAGTGGTCAATTCGACACTGGAGAAGTCGCCTTGCGCCAGACCATCAGACAATTGCTTGAGGGTTTTATCTAACATGGCGGATACCTTACTCAATTACTTTAGGGACCAAAAACAGTCCCTTTTCGGCGTGGGGGGCATTGGCTTGCAGCAGTTCGCGTTGATTTTCTTCCGTAACGGCATCGGCTCGCAGCCGTTGTGTGGCATCGAGGGGGTTGGCGAGGGGCTCCACATTGGTGGTATCGATGGCCTGCATCTGATCAACTAATGCTAGAATTGAAGAAAGGCTGCTAACGTAATCGGCCATTTCATTTTCGTCAATTTTTATGCGCGCCAAGCGGGCGACATTTTCAACCTGAGAGCGATCGAGGCTCATGGTCGGGGTTCTCCTGAACAGACAATGGAAGTAAATGAAATGTTAACCTACTCTGAAGCGCAAAGATTGGGCCTAAAAAAGCAAAACCAAGGAAATTAGCGGTTTTTCCAGAAAAGGGACTCAGCTTTGTGTGTTTTTCGACCAATTCAATGTAAAAGTGTCAATGGGGCTAGGTTATCACATTTACTCCTTGCCCAAAAACCCCACCATTGATACATTGCGGACCTGTTGTGTGTCTGTCACCTTTTGCATTAAAGCGATTATAAAATGTTTAAACGAATTCGTGGTTTATTTTCAAGTGATTTGTCGATCGATCTGGGAACTGCCAACACTCTTATATATGTTCGCGACAGAGATATTGTGCTCAATGAACCTTCCGTGGTTGCTGTACGCACCACCGGCTCGACCAAAACCATCGCGGCGGTTGGCGAAGAAGCCAAGCGGATGTTAGGCCGCACGCCCGGTAGCATTCAAGCTATCCGGCCAATGAAAGACGGCGTTATCGCGGATTTTCATGTCACCGAAAAGATGCTGCAGCATTTCATCAGTAAAGTGCATGAAAACAGTTGGTTTGCGCCCAGCCCGCGGGTCTTGGTCTGTGTGCCGTGTAAATCGACCCAGGTTGAACGTAAAGCCATTCGTGAATCGGCCTATGGCGCCGGTGCCCGTGAAGTTTATTTGATTGAGGAGCCTATGGCGGCCGCGATCGGTGCCGGCCTGCCGGTCGAAGAGGCGCGCGGATCGATGATTGTCGACATCGGCGGCGGCACCACTGAAATTGCCGTAATTTCGCTCAACGGCATTGTCTTGAGTGAGTCGGTGCGAGTCGGTGGCGATCGGTTCGACGAAGCCATTGTCTCCTATGTGCGGCGTAACTATGGTTCATTAATCGGCGAAGCAACCGCGGAACGGGTGAAAATTGAGATTGGCTGTGCCTATCCCGGTGCCGAAGTACGCGAAATTGATGTTCGCGGTCGAAACTTGGCCGAAGGTATTCCGCGCAGCTTCACCCTGAACAGTAATGAAGTCTTGGAAGCGCTGCAGGAAAATCTGTCGGCCATTGTTCAATCCGTTAAAAGTGCATTGGAGCAAACGCCGCCAGAATTGGCCGCCGATATCGCCGAACGGGGTCTGGTGTTAACCGGTGGCGGTGCCTTGCTGCGCGATATCGATCGCTTGCTCAGTGAAGAAACCGGTCTGCCTGTGCTGATTGCCGATGACCCGTTGACCTGTGTGGCGCGTGGCGGTGGTCGAGCCCTCGAGATGATGGACGACAGCACCTTCGATTTCTTGAGTTCCGAATAGACCTGACGGGTCCATAGGATAGGCCCATCTCGGGCCAATTGTACTCACTCGGTCGACTGAAGCCTTGCACCCAATGCGAGGCTTCATTATATTGGCCCTGCGCAGCCTATTAGCAGACTAAACAGGCTTTTGCCCGCAGCCCAAACCAGGAGCTCTATCATTAAAGCGATCTATTCAGCCGGTCCAGAGCATGGGTATCGATTCGCCGTTGCTATTGCCGGTTCGCTCTTGCTGATGTTTCTCGATTTGCGTTTTAGCCAGCTGGATAGGGTACGTCAGAGCCTGTCTTATATCGTTGCGCCGGTGCAATCGCTGGTCGCGTTACCCCGTGACCTTGTGCAATGGTCGTCCGAAACCTTTTCCGAACGCAATGACCTACTGGACTCCAATCGGACCCTGCGCAGCCAAATGATTATTTTGCAGCAAAAGGTGCAATGGCTGGCTATTCTAGAGGCAGAAAATGGTCGCCTGCGGCATTTGTTGAACGCCACTGCGCGCCTAGAGAGCGAATTCCTTACGGCGGAGTTGATTAGCGTCGATCCAGATCCGTTCTCCATTCAAGTGATCGTCAACCGAGGCGCGCAGGATGGCGTGGCGGTCGGGCAGGCCGTGGTCGATGCCGACGGTCTTTTTGGCCTGGTGGTACAGGTGGACTCGCTGTCGTCTCGCGTGGCATTGGTGGCGGATGTAAACCTGGCCGTGCCGGTCTACGTAAATCGTAATGGCATGCGCAGCGTTGTGGTCGGCACCGGTAATCTGAACAGTCTGGAGATGGAGTATGTGCCCGATACCGCCGATATAAAAATTGGTGACACTCTGGTGACCTCTGGCCTGGCCAATCGTTTTCCGGCCGGCTATCCGCTCGCCGAGGTCATCGCCATTGAACACGATCCGGGAGAGCCCTTTGCCCGGATTCGCGCTATTCCCTTGGCCCACCTAGGTCGATCACGCACCCTGTTGATTGTATTTCAGGAGGAGGCCAAATGAAGGAAAATCCGGCGCATGGCCTCTGGCTGATCGGGCTGAGTTTGTTTGTCGCCTTTTACTTGGCTGCGATGCCGCTGCCCGGACGGTTTGAAGTTGCCAGACCCGATTGGGTCGGGCTGATGATTATCTTTTGGGTGTTGATTCTGCCCGAGCGTTTTGGCATTTTGCTAGCCTTTGTTATAGGGTTGTTTTATGACACCCTCATGGGCACCACACTGGGACTCTATGGTTTGGTGTTTGCTGTGCTGGCCTATACGGTCTTATTACTAAATATCCGCTTACGGATGTATCCCCTCGGTCAGCAAGCCTTAGCCGTTTTTTTTATTCTTGGCTTGACCCATGTGCTGAGTCAGTGGTTGAAAATAGGCCTGATGTCGCTGGTATCGGGTGAGATACACATCTGGCCAGCACTCACCTCTGCTGTGCTTTGGCCCTGGGTTTATGGCTTAATGCGGACCCTGCAGCTAAGGGTGAGGGTGCAATAATGGCTGAGTTGATACTGGCCTCGCAATCCCCACGGCGACGCGAGTTGCTGGCAACCCTGGGAATCGAATTTGCCACACTGGCCGCCAACATCGATGAGTCGGTCCTGCCCGCCGAAGCGCCCCGAGCCTATGTCGACCGACTGGCCTTGGCCAAGGCACAGGCCGGCCGGAAACTGTTGGCTCAGGCTCAGGCTCAGGCTCAGGCTCAGGCTCAGGCTCAGGACTGCTGGGTCTTGGGCGCCGATACCAGTGTCGTCATCGATGATCAAATCCTCGGTAAGCCAGCCTCTAAAGATGAGTTTCAGGCGATGATGCGGCTGTTGTCGGGCCGCACCCATCAGGTCCTCACCGGCATTGCACTGGTCTCCAATAGCCAATGCTATCGCGATCTGGTGACCAGCGAGGTCAGTTTTATGGCCCTGTCAGAGCAACAAATGTCGGCCTATTGGCAGTCCGGCGAGCCAATTGACAAGGCTGGCGGCTATGGCATTCAGGGCTTGGGCGGGGTTTTTGTGACCCGAATAGCGGGCAGTTACAGTGCCGTCGTGGGCCTACCGCTGCATGAAACGGCCCGTCTACTGGGCCAGGCGCGATTTTCTCTGTGTCAGGGCCTGCTGCCGTTCTAAGCGTGACGGACCCTGGTATGGCTACAAGCTTATGGCGATTTTAATAGGATCTAACATGACTTCTGAGATTTTAGTAAATGTTACCCCGATGGAAACCCGAGTAGCGCTAGTTGAAAATGGTGCGGTTCAAGAGGTGTACATAGAACGCAGCCAGACCCGTGGGCTGGTCGGTAACATCTACAAAGGCAAGGTGGTGCGGGTCTTGCCCGGCATGCAGGCGGCCTTTATCGATATAGGGCTGGAACGCGCGGCCTTTATTCATGCCTCTGACATCGATCACGACCGGGTCGATAATGAGCCGCACAAGCCGGTTCAAACCCTTGTCCGGGAAGGCCAGTCACTTATTGTTCAGGTGATCAAGGACCCTATGGGTACCAAGGGTGCGCGCCTGACCACGGCCTTGTCTATTCCGTCGCGCTATCTGGTGTTTATGCCCGGTTCCAACCATATAGGCGTCTCGCAACGTATCGATGGTGAAGAAGAGCGGGATCGGTTGCGCAAGGCGGTCACCGACATGAAGCTGTTAGAGGAAATCGACAAGGGCGGTTTTATTCTGCGTACCGCCGCCGAGGGTATTGGTGCATTTGAGATCCGCTCGGATATGAATTATTTGAAACGGGTATTCCGGGTCTTGCAGGAACGCATTAAAGACAATGCCCCGATGACCGTGATCTATGAGGACCTTCCCCTCTATTTACGGGTGGCGCGCGACCTCGTGCGGGCCGATATCGAAAAAATCCGCATCGACTCAAAAGAGACTTTCGGTAAGGCACATGATTTTGTCACCAAATATATGCCCGAGGTGATCGATCTGTTCGAGCACTACCCAGGTGAGCGGCCGATCTTCGATCTCTATTCGGTTGAGGATGAGGTCTCGAAGGCGTTGAGCCGAAAGGTTGAATTGAAGTCGGGCGGGTATCTGATTATCGACCAAACTGAGGCTATGACCACGATCGACGTCAATACCGGCGCCTTTGTCGGCCACCGTAACTTAGAAGAAACTATCTTTAAAACAAATTTGGAAGCGGTGACGGCCATATGCCGACAACTGCGTCTGCGTAATTTGGGTGGTATTATTATTCTCGACTTTATCGACATGGTCGATGAAGAGCACCGTCGTCAGGTGCACCGAATGCTGGAAAAACATCTTGAAAAAGATCATGCCAAAAGTAAGGTGACCGGTGTTTCCGAGTTGGGTCTGGTTGAGATGACGCGCAAACGGACGCGGGAAAGTCTAGAGCATATACTGACTGAGCACTGTTCGATTTGCCACGGCCGCGGTCGGCAAAAAACCCCGCAAACCATCTGCTATGAAGTATTTCGTGAAATTCTGCGTGAAGAGCGGGCCTATAATAATGATCGCTATCTGGTGTTGGCGTCGCAGCAGGTGGTCGACCGGCTGCTCGATGAAGAGTCGTCCAATGTCGCCGATCTGGAAGAGTTTATTGGTAAACCGATTCGTTTCCAGGTTGAGCCGATCTACAGCCAGGAGCAGTTTGATGTCATTCTTCAGTAGGCGCTGACGCCGACCACGCCAGTCCGCTACCGAACTGCTACACTGGCCATCATAAGATGGTCGGGTGACAACAGAGCAATGAATTAATGGCCGCGATGACTAAAACCTTTTGGAGCGCGGCCGGTAACGCTGCGCTCAGAGTAGTTGCCTTCTGGGTGCTGCTTTTTGCTGCCTATCTGGCCCTTGGTCGGCAGTTTTTTCCCTATATAGAGACGTTAAAGCCCGAGGTCGAAATTTGGCTCAGTTCCCAGGTGGGAGCACCGGTTAGTATCGGTCAATTACGCGGTGACTGGGAACGCTTTAATCCGGTCGTGCGCTTGAGCGATATTCAGGTGGGTCAGAACCTGACTATAGAAGCCATGACCCTGGCACCCGGGCTATACGAGTCGGTGTCGCGCGGTGGACTGGCCTTTATTCGCTTTGAATTAGATAACTTCAGTGCCGAACTGTTCCAGACCGCTAGCGGCTGGCAGATGAAGGGACTCGCCGCAGCCGATGCTGACGGCGTCAAGTTAAACGATCTAATACTGTTGCTCCAGCGTCAGCAAGAAGTGCGCTTCAGCAATACCCATTTGACCATCCGGCCGCTCACCCTACCAGCCTTCGATCTAAGGCTGAACCAGGCTCGGCTCGGCGGCATGGGCGGCGACAATGGCCTGGTTGCGGATGCGGTCTTGCGTGCCCAGGGCTTCAATATACCCATCCAATTGCAAGTTGAAACCACACAGGACCCGGAGCGAACCAATCTGGCCTATTTTAAACACGGAGCCATCGATATCGCGCCCTGGTTGCAGGGTGTCGGCCCACAGGTCAAGCAAGCGCTGGTTGCCGGTGAGTATTGGGTTAATTTTGACCAGCATCACTGGAAAGATCTGACCACTCGGCTCCACGCCGAGGCCATCGAGCTGGTCGGGTCCGCTGCGACCCTGAAGTTGCAGGACCTAAGAGCAGAAGCCTATCTGGAACATAGAATAGACGGCTTTGACGGCTGGCTCAATCTTCTCCAGGGGTCCGCAAACGGTCAAGCGCTGCCCTCCACTCAAGCCCATATCCGTCGCCAGAGCGATCGGCTCAGCCTGCAGTGGGACCGGTTAGCGGTCGGGTTGCTCGGGCAATGGCTCGGGTTGAATGACCGCAACGGTTTCTGGGCGGGTCTGCAACCGAGTGGTTTTTTGGACCAGGGGCGACTGACCCGAGTCGACCGGCAGCCGGAATCCCTGCGCTTGACCACGGCAGTGACCGACCTGGTCACCACGCCGGTCCAAGCGGTGCCCGGTGTCGAGCGCTTTAACGGCTCAATGCAGGTGAACGGGGCCCGGGGGCAGCTCACATTGGCAGCAGACGATGTGCCAATATATCTGCCCGACCTCTATACCAAACCGCTGGCCTTGTCTGCTGCGGCGGTTCAAATAGCCTGGCAAGTCGATCCCGAACACGGCCTATTCAGCCAGGGCTCGGCGGCCCTGACCTTGGCAGTGCCAAGCGTGAATGGCTTGGCTATTGACCAGCCGCTGCCGCTGCAACTGCTCTGGCACTCGATGGCGCCTACGTCACGCGCGCGTCAGGCGGGCACCAACGGGGCGCTCGAAATTCAGGTTAAGGGCAACCAGATGGACGCACCCTGGGTTCGCTTTCTGGCCAACAGTCGACTACTCGAACCAGAGTCAGTGCGTTTTGTTGAGACCAGGCTGCGTCAGGGTGACTTCAGCAGGGCTGAATTAAACTATCTGAGCAGCAGCGATAAGCAGCGCAGGCGTCACAGTCAATTCTTTATCAATACCAGTGTGACCGACCTGGAAATGGATTTTTTGGACAACTGGTCGCCGGTCACTGGCGTCGCCGGCGAGTTCGCCCTGACCAATGCCGGTTTAAGCCTTAACGCGTATCAGGGTCGCTACCCCGGTTTTGCGCTGAGCAAGATGGCGCTGGCGCTAAATTTTTCCGATGATCGCATGACGATCGACATGACGGCCAAGTCCTCGCCGCGCGATGCGCTGAAGTTCCTGCAAAATGGCCCGTTACAGCTTGCCGCCCAGGCCAGCATCGCCGACTGGTCGGCCAGCGACGGTGAGGTCGACTTGGCGCTTGAACTGGACTGGCCACTCCAGCCAGAGAGTGAACCGGAGCTTGCCTTGGTCGCCGATCTGCAGGGTGTGACGGTGCAGTTAGGTGCCTTGGATCTGGCACTAACCGATATCAATGGACAGCTGATTTACCAAAGCCAGGTTGGGCTGAGCAGCGCCGCCCTGACACTCTCCCACCAGGGCCTAGTGCAGCGCGTGACGCTGGTCGGCGATGGCGCGACGGCCTTGACCCTCAATGTTTCCGGTGACACGCCGGTCAATTATTGGGGCGCGCGGATCGATGACCCGTTTTTAGGTGCGCAAGCGGTTAATATTGCCCACAACAGCCTGATAACCATCGCGCCAAACAAGACCCGAATCCAGAGCCAAAGTGATCTGGTCGGCCTAGAACTGCCCTTGCCAGCGCCCTTAACCAAGGACGCGCAGGAGGCCATGGCCTTGGCTCTGAATATTAACTTCGATCAACGGGGTTGGACGACCATTTCCGCTAACCTAGATAAGACCCTGTCCGGCTATCTAGAGCTCGATGCGCACAATGAGGTCCGGCGTGGAACGGTGGCCATCAACGAAGCGCTGCAGGTTCGACCCGATAACGGCCTCTATTTTGACATTCAGGTAGAGCAAGCCGACGCGGACAGCTGGTGGCGGTATTTGCAGTCCTTTGACCAACGCTACCCAAGCACAGTAAGCAACCGGCGATCTTTTGAATCACAGATTGCGGCCATCAGCATCAAGGCCGAGCACCTGGTCTATCTGGCACAGCCCTGGACTCGTGTGGCGACGACCTTGCTGCGTGCCAATGATGCCTGGCTAATCTCCTTCAGCAGCGACGAAGGGCAGGCGGAGGTGTCAATCCCACACGGCCCGGAGCCGATATTTGCCGATATACAATGGGTCGCACTGACCACCGGAACGGACGAAATTCCCTTTGCCGATCAGCTGGATCCTTTGCTTAAGTACCTGCCAAGCGATGTTCCGGATCTGTCTATGCAGATCAATAAGCTAATCTGGAACAAACGGGACCTGGGCAACTGGCGTGCCGAAGTCAGGGTCAAGGATGCCGTTATGAGTGCGACCGACATAGTAGGCGAGATGACCGGGGCCACCCTGAACGGCGAGTTGCTCTGGAGCCAAACGCAGGGCAAGCATAAGAGTCGCTTTAACGGCTCGATTCGCACCGCTAATCTGCAGGACGTACTCACCACCTGGGGCTATGCGCCGGTGCTGACGACTCGGGACGGCCATCTGGATATCGATACCTTCTGGCGGGGCTCCCCAGCCCATTTTGACTTCAAACGATTGCAGGGCGCTATTAGGCTCGAGTTTAATCAGGGTGCCATCTTGGACGTGCCCGAATACGAGGGCGTCAAGCTGATTGGTCTGTTAAACTTTACCCGGGTATTGAATCGAATTGCGCTGGATTTTTCCGATTTGCTGCGCACCGGCATCACCTTTGACGCCATTGATGGCGAGCTCCTGTTTGATCGCGGTTTCGCCCGAGTGGGGGAAAAACTGGTCATCGATGGCTCGGCGACAAAATTTCGCTTTAATGGTGACGCCGATCTGTTGTCGGATGAACTGGATGTCGATATGACACTCACCGTCCCGCTGTCGAGTACCTTCCCCCT
>Ga0307492_10000365_pt1 | contig 19519 bp, 17 predicted proteins | sample SI3LmetaG_FD_202365 | JGI IMG/M metagenome (GOLD analysis project Ga0307492, IMG submission 202365) | Sea-ice brine microbial communities from Beaufort Sea near Barrow, Alaska, United States - SI3L | ecosystem: Environmental > Aquatic > Marine > Coastal | place: USA: Alaska | collected 2017-05-06 | reverse complement strand
GCTATCGGGCGCATACAATTACAGATCAATAAACCGGCGGCGGTGAGCGAATGTACTGCGGTCGGCATCAGGATAGAGCGGTGTTTCCGGTGAGCGCCACCTCGGTCCAGCTGGCCCTGAGTTTGGGCAGTAATATCAACCGCTATCGGCACATTAGGGCCGGTATCGATGCTCTGCAGCAACATTTTGGTGCGGTGCGGTGCTCGCCAGTCTATGAAAGCGCCGCCGTTGGTTTTGCCGGCAGTGCCTTTCTCAATATGATCGTACTGGTCCAATCGGCGAGCAGCTTGGCTGAGATAAACCGGGTTCTCAAGCAGATCGAGGACGATAATGGGCGCGATCGCAGCAGCCCCAAATTCAGCGCCCGAACCCTGGATATAGATGTTGTGACCTACGCCGATGTTGCCGGTGTCTTGGAGGGCATTACCTTGCCCCGACCTGAGTTGTTCAAGAATGCCTTTGTACTCTTGCCTTTGGTCGATCTGCTGCCGCAGCAACAGGTCCCCGGCTTGCAGCAGAGCTACAGCGAATTATGGGCCAGTCAGGGTGCTCGAGGTCAGCAGCTGACCCAGGTGCCCTTTGACTTCAAACGCTAAACGGATCAGCCAGTGACCTGAGTAGGCCTCCGATCAGGGCGCAAGCCTTGCGAGCGCGCTGTCGATCAGGGGCCGCATGGAATCGACAATGATCGGCTGGCCTTCTTGCTTAGGATGCAGACCATCGTCCTGCATTAGGTCTGAATATTGGGCAACATTTTCCAGCAGAAAGGGCAAATAGAGTAGGTCATTGATCTGCGCCAGTTCGGCAAAGCTGTTAAAGAAGGGTTCGGTGTAGCGTTTGCCGAAGTTAGGCGGCAGTCGGATACCCACCAATATCACCTCAATAGCCCGATCCTGCGCCAGGGTAATCATCTTTTGCAGGTTATCGTACATCTGATCGATGGGGTAGCCTCGTAAACCATCATTAGCACCGAGCTCAATAACCAGGATGTCGGGTTGGTAGCGCTCCAGCAAGGCTGGCAGGCGATCCAGACCGCCCTTCGACGTTTCGCCACTGATACTGGTGTTGATCACGCTATTGTCCTCACCCAGCGCCTGGTCGACCAGTGCTACCCAGCTTTGTTCCGGCAAGATGCCGTAACCTGCCGATAAGCTGTCGCCATGGACCATTAGCGTTGCGGCCTGCGTAAAGGAAACGGAAATAGCGAGCATTTTGGCAATTAAGCCCCATTTAATGAGCTTAATTATCGTTACTAACATTTTTGGAATAGATTCTATCATGACCACCCAGACAACTTTAATGATACAGACCCGACAGCTTAAACAGGAAGTACCCGGCCGTGAAGAGCCATTGGTTATATTGAAGGGTATAGATATGGAAATTTATGCCGGCGAAAGTGTCGCCATCGTCGGGGTGTCCGGGTCGGGCAAGTCGACCCTGCTGGGCATGTTGGCCGGTTTGGACACGCCCAGCAGTGGTCAAGTCGAGATCGGCGGTCGCGACCTCACTGCCATGGACGAGGAGTCCCGGGCTTTGTTGCGCGGCGAGATGGTCGGTTTCGTGTTCCAGAACTTCCAACTGCTACCCAGTCTGACGGCATTGGAAAATGTGATGCTGCCACTGGAGGTGCGTGGCGATGCTAACGCAGCGGGACAAGCCAGCGAGTGGTTGGATCGGGTCGGTCTGGGTGATCGCTCGCATCATTACCCGCAGCAGCTTAGCGGCGGGGAACAGCAGCGCGTGGCGGTGGCCCGGGCCTTTGCCAGCAATGCACCGATCCTCTTTGCTGACGAACCGACCGGTAATCTCGATACGGTAACCGGTGAAAAAGTCGCGGATATGTTATTTGCCCTGAATCAGGAGCAGGGCACCACGCTGGTGCTGGTGACCCATGACGACCGGCTGGCGGCTCGATGTCAGCGTCAGCTCAGGATGCACGGCGGTGAGTTAGTCGAGGTGCACCGATGAAACAAGCAGCCCCGCGCGGGTCTTTAGCCCGCTTGGCCATGAAACTACTGTGGCGCGACTGGCGCAGTGGTGAATTGAACATCCTCACGGCAGCCCTATTGGTGGCCGTGACGACGGTCACCGGCATCGGTTTGTTTACCGATCGTATCAGCAATTCCATTTTAGACGAAGCCGGTTCGCTCTTAGCCGCGGATGCTCAGATAAGGGGCTCCCAACCGATACCCCCGGCCTGGCTGGAACAAGCGACGGCGGCCGGATTGGCGACCGCCCAAATCACCACCTTTCAGGCCATGGCCTTTGGCTCAGGCCGTTCGGCCGAATTGGCTTCGGTCAAGGCGGTCTCCGATGCCTATCCTTTGAAGGGTGAGCTGGAAATCAGTAGCGAACCCTATGGCCCGATCGAAAAGACCCAGGTTGGCCCTCAGCCTGCCCAGGCTTGGGTTAATTCGCGTCTGATGGCTGCGCTGGATATGGTGGTGGGCGATACCATCGGGGTCGGTGATGGTAATTTCACCATTGCTAAGGTACTGATGGCCGAACCCGATAATGCCGGCGACTTTGGTGTAAACCCGCGGGTGTTGATCAATGCCGCCGATATCGGCCAGACCGGCGCGGTGCAACTTGGTAGTCGGGTCGGTTATCGTCTGTTATTGGCCGGTGATGTCGAACCCTTTCGCCAAGAGTGGCTCAAACTAAAGAGTGAGCATCATCGTTGGCGCAGTGTCGACGATGCCAATGAACGCATCAGCGCGACCCTGCAACGGGCCGAGAGTTTCCTGCTGCTGGCCGGTTCCTTAGGCGTGATACTCGGAGGGGTGGCCCTAGCCCTGGCGTCAAAGCGCTATGCGACCCGTCAACTGAGTCATGTAGCCTTATTAAAAACCTTGGGCGTCACGCCTAATGGTATCGCGTTGCTCTATGCCGGCAGCCTAGTTGTGCTCGGATTGATCGCGGTATTGGTCGGTCTGGTGCTCGGATGGGTGCTGCACTGGGGGTTCCTGGAGCTCTTTTCGGGCTTACTGCCGCGCGAATTGGTCGCGCCAACCAGCCAACCGCTCTGGATTGGTTTTATCACCGGCCTGGTCTGTCTACTCGCTTTCGCCTTTCCGCCGGTCTGGGTGCTGCGCCTGACCTCACCGGCCCGAGTATTCAATAGCAATGTGCCAGGCGGCACTATAAATACTGCGCGCACCACCACTATTGGGGTGCTGGCCGTCATTGGTCTAGTCTATTTCTACTCCAAGAGTCTGCTCATTACCGGTGCCCTGATGGCTGCCGGGGCGGTCGCCATCATCGGCGTCACGTTATTGGCCGGTCTGATGATTCGGCTGGCGCGCGCTTCAGGCTCACGTTTGGGTACCACTTGGCGACTCGGCTTGGCCAGTCTGCAGCGTAACGGCAGTCAAAATAGCTTTCAGATCATGATTTTTGCGATGGCACTGATGCTCCTGTTTATCCTGACGCTGCTGCGCACCAGTCTGCTCACAGAATGGCAACAGCAGTTACCGGAGGGCACCCCTAATCATTTTGCGTTCAATATTTTTGAGCAGGAAAAGTCCGGTTTGGAAACACTGTTGGCTGAACGCGACATTCCGGCGACGCCCTTTTATCCGATGATGCGCGGTCGTCTGGTAACGGTCGATGGCGAGCCTATCAAGGACCGCTTGGCGCGTCTGGAACCGGACGGTGATGACTTCCGGCGTGAGCTTAACGTCACCTGGAGTGCGGTGCTGGCGGATGATAATGAGGTGATCGAGGGCGAATGGTTTGATGCGGCCGATGCCGAGCAATCCTATGTCTCCATTGAAGCCGATTTTGCCGAGGCGCTCGCGCTGTCGGTCGGCGATACGGTGGAGTTTTCCTTCGGCGGCCAAAGCGTGCAGTCGGTGGTCGACAATATTCGCACGGTGCAGTGGGACAGTCTGGCGCCGAATTTCTATATCATCTTTAGTGGCCCGATCTTGTCGGGCAGCGGCGCGGCCTATCTGACCAGCTTCTTTTTGACACCGGAGCAAAAGCCCTTGTTGATCGATATATTGACGGCCTATCCGACCATTTCGATTATCGAGGTAGACGCGATCCTTAAACGGGTTCAGTCGATTGTTGGCCAGGTCACACTGGCCATCGAGTTCATTCTCGGATTGGTGTTGCTGGCCGGTCTTATCGTGCTGATCGCCAGTGTTCAGGCAACCTTGGATAGCCGATTGCAGGAAAGCGCGATTTTACGAACCCTGGGTGCCAGAGCTCGGTTGGTGCGCGGTGCCTTGGCGATCGAATTTTTCACCTTGGGCGGTGTGGCCGGTCTACTGGCCGCCTTGGGTAGTGAAATTGCGCTCTATTTTCTGCAGACCGAACTGTTAAATATGGCATTTTCCGTACACTGGCTCCTGTTTATACTGGGGCCCTTGGTCGGTGCGAGCCTGATCGGTCTGGTTGGCCTGCTGTCCACCCGCAAGGTGGTCCGGGTCCCGCCCTTGATTGTGCTGCGTCAGCTCTAATGTGCAACAGGGCCCAATTTGGGCCCTGATAGCAAGACCCTATCATAGTCATAGGTACAGTGATGGCGAAAAGTAGCTGGCTATAGATTAAAATAACGGCATTGGGCATAGCATGGTCGTGCAGCCGCATGGCCTGGTCAGCGCCAAAACGCATTAATGTTCGAATCAATGGAGAAAAAAATGAGTGTATTATTAGGCCGCAAGGCACCGGAATTCGTCGCCCCAGCCGTATTAGGCAATGGCGAAATAGTGGGTGATTTTGATTTCGCCGCAACCATCAAAGGCAAGTATGCCTTGGTGTTCTTTTACCCGCTCGACTTTACCTTTGTCTGCCCGTCTGAATTGATCGCACTGGATCACCGTATGGCGAAGTTAACCGAACTGGGTGTCGAAGTGATGGCCGTTTCCGTGGATTCACATTTTACCCACAACGCTTGGCGTAATACCCCAATCAACAAGGGTGGCATCGGCCCGGTGCAATACACCATGGTCGGCGATATGAGCCACGATATCACCAAAGCCTATGGCGTTGAATCCATCGGCGGCGATAGCTACTATCCGGCCGGCGTCGCGTTCCGCGCATCTTTTGTAATTGATAAGTCTGGTGTGGTACGCGCTCAACACATGAACGATGAGCCGATTGGCCGTAACGTCGATGAGTTGGTGCGGGTCGTTGAAGCACTGCAATTCTTTGAAGAAAATGGTCATGTCTGCCCAGCGGGCTGGCAAAAGGGTGATGAGGGTATGATCAATACCCCAACTGGTGTAGCCGAATATTTGGCCGGCCATTCCGATAAGCTGTAAAGCGTTAGGATTGCTCGATAAGCCCGCTGCGAGCGGGCTTTTTTGTGTCCCTAAAGACTGCTTAGGTCAGCACGATGCGGCCAGCGACGATGCTAAAAGCAATCGACGTCAGTTGGTCGCCCTGGCAGGGCCCCGCCAGGCACAGGCCGGTATCAATGGCAAACAGCGCGCCGTGAGTTGAGCACTGAATCAGGGTGCCGTCGGCATCGAGAAACTCGTCCTCCATAAACTCTAGATTGACCCCCAGGTGGGGACATTCATTCTGGTAGACATATATTTCATTGTCGTATTTCACTGCAAAAACGGGCCCGCGATGGCTCAGAAAGCCGAGTGAACTGCCCTCGTCTAAATCGCTTAGCGCACATAAATCGGTCATCTGGTACCTATTCCTAGTTTATTTGTTGGTCTCAACGAGGGTGTTCGCCTGTTTGCGCAACAACTCGTCCCGCTGGGTTAATCGTTCGAGCTCCCAAACTTCAAGGCGCGTACCGTCGCGTAAGGTGACGTCCCGGACAATGGATGCCTCGACCTCAGAGTTGACGTCCGGGTGTTGCAGTATCGGCTCGGCCATGAACACCTGATCGACCGGCTGCAGTGCCTTAATTTGCGCCAACCAGGCATCGGCATCGCCGGTAATCAACGGTAAAGGTATCCCGTGCTTGTGGGTTTTGCTGATAAAGGCGGGTCCGGCACTGACCGCGATGCCAAATATAGGGCTGAGCCGACTGTGACCCTTACGAATCAGATCCAAGGCCAGCTGCAACACCCGTGCCGCGCAAACCGCGTCCAGGGCGTATTGCTCGCCACCATTGATACCAAAGCCAAGCGAGAAGCCGTCGGGCAGTAAGATGCCCTTATAGAGCTGGCCGACCCGAACCATCAAGGACTCATAGTCACGCCACAAACCCTGTAATTCGGTGGCATCGTAAGCCCGCATTAGGGCTTCCCAGTTTTGACACTGGATCGCAACCAGGGCGATGTCGCCATATCGGCCTTCGTCCCCAACCAATTCGATTTGTTCCAGTAGTCGCTCGGCATCACTGCTGCCATAACGCTGACCGAGGTATTTCATCAGCTGCCCCTGTTGGTTTAGAGGGTCGCCGAGAATGACCATCAGCTGGCTTAGCTGTTGCTCGGGTGAGCCCACCAGCTGTTGGTGAATACTCGGCAATTGGGTGGCTATCTGATGGCTGATCAGACGCCAACCGGATTGATGTTGTAGCGCACGCCAAAAAATAAAGCCGCCTAGGCCTGCCAAGCTGATCAGATTAAAAAAGAACCAGCTGCCGATGGTCTGCTGGCGCCAATGCTGGATCGGGGTTTCATCGAGGACCAGTTCGGCGTAACCGAGTAATTCTGAGCTAAAATCAATCGGATGGCGAAATGTGCGCCCCTGATTGGGCGCATTATCGGCCAGCGTATTGAGTCGGATACTGTCGTCTGCACTGCCGACGGTCGCTGAAATGACCGGCCCGGTTGCGGTGAAATGGTTTAAGACGTTGCTCAATGCGGCTCGGTTGCCACTGTGGAGCGCCGTCGTGGCATTAAAGGCCAGGCTCCGGGCCAGACTGACGCCCTGCTGGTTGATCGCCCGTTCGAAGTTGACTAAGGCCGGACTGTACCAAAATAGGAACAGTAGCAGATTCAGTAGTACAAGCATGCCGAGCGCAAAAGCGCTTAAGGGCTGAACAATCCATTTTAGGTTAGGCATAAGGTGGAATTAATAAACTCAGTCTATACAATAGCGGCTACCGAATTGGCGACCTTAGGGTCACCATTCTAATGCGCTTAAGTGGAAAAAACACAGCCTTGGTTCTCAAAGTTCGCTCATTGGGCGTTTTAATAGGTTTTTTAGTGCGCGTGCGGCTCTCAGCCGTCAACCGTTAACCCTAAGGATACAGCATGAACGACACAGTTAAACAATTAGATGAGCAATTGAATGCCCTTAAAAAAGGCCTATTTTTGATGAGCCCGCGCGACCGGGTCCGAGCCCTATCGGCCCATGAAACCGATGACCTGATTCATGAGTTGCAGGATATTGCCGACCAAGCCCTGAAAGCGCTGGATGGTTTAAAAAGCTAAGCCCATCCGGAGAACTTCTTGAGTACAATTCTTATGTTAAAGGTGAGCGGTCAGGACCAAATCGGTTTGACTGCAGCCTTAAGCCAGATATTGGCCGAAGCCGGGGTAGCCTTGCTGGATATCGGTCAATCGGTTATCCATGATCAGGTCTCCCTGGGTATGTTGGTGCAGTTGCCCGAGTCCTCTGACACGGCCCATATGCTCAAGGAATTATTGTACCAGGCCCATGAGCAGGACCTGCACGTGCGGTTTACGCCAGTCAGTGATGAGGCCTACAGCCAGTGGGTCAGCCAGCAAGGTAAGGATCGTTTTGTATTGACCATCCTGGCGCGCCGCATGACGGCTGAGCATCTGGCCCATGTATCCCGGGCCGTGTCGGAACAGGGCCTGAATATCCAAGATATTTCCCGCCTGACGGGTCGAGTCGGCCTGCACAGCAGTGGGGCCAATGACAAGGCCTGTATCGAGCTGACCTTGCAAGGCCGGCCCAACAGCCCGGAACAATTGCGCCAACGATTTTTGCACATCAGTTCAGAACTCGATGTCGACGTGGCCTTTCAGGTCGACTCGGTTTATCGCCGCAATCGCCGTTTGGTGTGCTTCGATATGGATTCAACACTGATTGAAGCGGAAGTTATAGACGAACTAGCTAAAGCGGCTGGGGTCGGAGCTCAGGTTGCTAAAATAACCGAAGCGGCCATGCAGGGTGAGCTGGATTTTCAGCAAAGTTTTCGCCAACGCATGGCACTGCTTAAGGGTCTGGATGAATCGGTACTGGCGGATATCGCCGCGCGCTTGCCCATTACCGAAGGCGCCGAACGATTGATAAAAACGTTGAAAGCCTATGGCTTTAAAACCGCCATTTTGTCCGGTGGTTTTACCTATTTCGGGCGCTACCTGCAGGATAAGCTGGGTATCGACTTTGTCTTTGCCAATCACCTTGATATTCAGGATGGTAAACTAACCGGTGAAGTCGTTGGTGAGATAGTCGATGGCGCAATGAAGGCACGACTTTTGAAGCAACTTGCTGAGCAAGAGGGTATTCAGTTGGAGCAAACCATCGCAGTCGGTGATGGTGCCAACGATCTACCGATGCTGTCTGAGGCCGGCTTGGGTATCGCATTTCGCGCTAAACCCATGGTTAAGGAAAGCGCCCGGCACGCCATTTCGACATTGGGGCTGGACGGGGTACTCTACTTTCTCGGCTTTAGAGATCAGGAAATTGATTCCTGATGGTCGACCTTTGGGACCGCCCGGGGGCGGTCTATTGGATTGAGTCTTCGTCCTCATCCGTGTCGAAACTGTAATCCATATCATCCAACGGAGCCTGCAGGTAATAGCCTTGGATGTAGTTAACGCCTAACTCCCACAGTGCCGCCAGTATTTCGGAATTTTCAATCTTGGGCACGATCGAGTTGATGTCGTTTTTATGGATCTCTTTGAATAGCTCCGCCAGTTCTGGCGAGGCTTGCCCCTTTTCGACCAATTCAGTCACAAGGTCGTCATGAATCCGTGCATAGCTGATGTCTAAGTGCTGGGTGAGTGCAAAACCATTTTCGGCCATGCCGAATTGATTGATCGATAGCTGGCATTTTAATAGGCTAAGACCCTTACTGAAGGCCTTGGCCGCCTTGAGGTAACGGTGCGCAACACTCTCGGTAATTTGGAAGCAGATGCTGTCACCGGGTAATTTGCCGATGCGCAGCTGGCTGTTGACCCAGGGCAAAAAGGTCGGATCTTGGATGGACGCGGCCGTCAAATGAATCATCAGTTGGGTATTGTGACCCCGTTTGCGATGCTCAGACAGGGCTGTAATGCTGCGCGACACCACCCAGCGGTCGAGCTTGCCGCTCAGTTCGCTGTTTTCAATCGAGGGCAAAAAGTCATCCGGCACTATTTCGCTGCCATCCTTGTCGAGCAATCGCACTAGGATGTCGTAGTGCTCACGGTTATCTCCTCGCAGGCTCATGATCGGCTGAAACTGGATGCGCATGCCGTCATTGCCTAAGGCATGCTCCAGCTTGGCGATGATGGAGTTGTCGGCCAGGTTGGCGATGTCCGACTTATCAAAGTAGGCCTGGGTCTTATTGTGTTTTAATGCGCTGTTGTAGGCCTGGTCGGCTTGCACTAAGGCTTCATTCCCAGCCTTGCCCGCCTCATCCATATGGGCAAAGCCGCAAATCAGGTTAACTGTTAGAGTCTGACCTTTAACTTCGAACAGATAGCTGGAAATGGTTTTTTGCACCCCTTGCCAATAGGTTTGAATGGCCTCGAGGTCGGGCGTGGGCGCGATCATGGCAAACATGTCATCTGAATAACGCGCAAAGACGGCTTCCGGGAAGCTTTTAGCGCGGAGTTGTTCGGCGAGTTGTTGCAGCAACAGGTCGGTGCCGGCCACGCCAACAGTTGTCTTAATGTCGGCAAAGTTCGCTATGCCGATGTGCACCACGATCTGGCGTTTCGCCTGGGTCAATACCTGTTCATAGGCTTGATCCAATTGTTCATTAAAGTAAATTTTGTTGTGTAGGCCGGTAATGGGGTCCTGGGAGCTGATCGCCCGAATTTTTTCTTCCAGCGCTTGGTTGTTCGATTCCTGCTTGCGAATGATCACCTGGGTGCAGCGCTCGCCTTCATAACTGGCGGCTGAAAAGGCCATGTGAATATCGAAGGCTGAGCCGTCGGCATGCTGACCTATTGAGCTAAGCTGATGGATTTTTCCGGCATTAAAGCCTTTGAGCGCTTCACGCAATCCGGTAACCGAGGTGCTGCTAACCAAATCCATAATGGGCGTACACTGCAAGTCTTCGATATCCAAATAACCGAACAATTCCATGTAATTGGGATTGGCGTAGATGTGCATGCCTTCATGAACATAGCTGATGGCATCAACCGAACTTTCTAATAGCAGCTGACAACGCTTCTCAGTCTCGCGCAGACTAACCCTCTGGGTACGCAGGTCTCGACGCGCCTTTAGCGCGCCAACCTCGCGTTTGACCGCCTGTGCTAGATGCTGCAGTGAGCTTTCGACCACGACATCGGCCATGCCCATATCGAGGGCGCTGGCAATAACATCGTCATTGTAGGCGTCAATCAGGCCAATCATCGGAATGTCCTTGCCATCGCGCTGAATAGTAGCGACCGCTTCGGTGGCGTCGACGGTGGCCGTGTTCAGTTTCGCGAGCATGAGATCCCAGGTCTGTTCTTCTACGACTCGGTTCAACTCCTCAAGAGAAGCGATAAAGTGACTTCTCACCGCCTGACCGGAATTGCGGATGGCATTGGTGACCGGTTCGGCTTCATTCTGAGTGTCATGTATCAACAAAATGCGAATAGCGCTGTTGCTGGAACTCGTACTCATAAAATCAACTACTCAGCGTTGGAAAGGGGATAATTGGCCAAAGTATAGTGATAAACGGTTCGACTTTACACTCTTACCCGCCCTGAATCGGTAAAACTACTCGCAAATTGATATTGTTGGGCGGTTTTTAGGGCACCTGCCGACAGTCGTCGGAGCATGCACAACCTTCGGCGCTATCGGGCAACAGAAAATCGAACGAAAGCGTTTGGCAAGCACTAGAGCTGCCGCCACAGCGTCTCGAAATTATCGCCGTCTTCTCCAGTGGCTTTACGGACTGGTTCAGCGCTCTTCTGGGACACCGCGCGTATTTGGAATTGACTGATGATACCGGTAGTCAAGATCCGTTTGGTTAATTGAAACTTATCCTCACTGCCATTGAGATTGACCGTTACCTTGTTACCGATATTAAAAGGCATCCGCGGCGTCAATACCGAGGCTTCCTGACCAATGGCCCGGATTTCGGGAATATAGAGGCCACGTAAATAGTCGCCGTGGGCGCCGGTCTTTTGCAGCTGACGAATACCGCAAGGCTGGCTATTGGGTGCCAATAATTCAACCCCTATTTGCGTTCCGAAGTCCTTACCTTGGCGAATCCAGCGCACCACGCCGAGGTTCCAGTGCTGCAATTTGTCCTCCTTGATGGCGATAACTTCACCGGTCTTCAAGTTAGTCGCCGGGGCGTCCAGCCATTGCACACAGTAGCCGCGTGGGCTGACATTGACTAACTGCCCGCTGTATTTAGGATGATTTTCTTCTTTGTTAACACCGAAGTCGATGTCGATGCCCTCGTCTTTGACCATCTTGGGATGGCCATTCGCATCAAATGAATCCTCCCAAACGTCCTGCTGAGCCCTTACAGATTGAGTCTCTGAGGAATTAAAACGATTGCTGGCCGCGCCGATAAAGGGATTGTCACTTTTGCCCGAGGAGCCATAGAGTAGGGCGTAGAAGCCGATGCCGCCGGCTATATGGAAATGGGTTGCCGTCAGACCAATGGCCATGGAAATCTGCCCGACCGTTGCCGTGCGGGAGAAACTGCGTTGCTTCATGCCGCCCCAGGACTGGATCAGGTGTTCCAGCAAGCCGAGATTGAAATTCTGTTTAACGGCAACCGGTTTCAGGTTTTGATCCGGGGACGATAAGACTTTGTGATCATTGTGGAGCACCCGCACCAGGGGCAGGACATTGACCCCTAAGTAGTCGGAGAGATTGGATTTTTTGATCAGATACCGATAATAGGGCGCACTATCAAGCTCTGGGTTAATGACCAAGACCGATTTTTCATCGGCTACTTCATCAACCTCTAGATAGGCTGCCCATACGCCGAGCGACGCATAGACATCACTGAGCTCGCGCTGTAACAGTTGGTTGGGCTGACAGGCACCGAGGAGAATAATCTTCAGATAGGCCTGTTGAATACTGAGGCGATTATTTTCAACCGGGTCATCAATATTTTCATTCTGCAGGTTAAAGGCAGAGGCAATTTGATAGAGCTGATGGATTTCTTGCCAGATGCCTGCGGGCGTTTGGATATAAAGCTGATAGGAGCGTAACACGGCGGGCATCAATTCGTTCAGGGCCCGGTGTACCGACTTGGCGAGCGGGCCTTTCTGCTTCATATTGCCCTGAGCGAGCATGTGTTGGATAACAATCTTGTATCCGATGGCCAGATGGGTTTGCAAGGCTTGCGCCAGATTGGCGACCTTGCGTTGTTGGTCGTCTAAGACCACGCCTTGGTTTAGATAGCGACTGTTGAGCTGCTCGCAGACGAAATGGATGGGTCCGCGGACCATATCCATCAATTCGATACGCGAGGTATCAGAGATCTTGAGCCGGTTAAACTCGATAATAGCATGATACAACTGACGCGATGTCTCACCAATATTGGCCATAGGTAAACCATCCACCCAGGCTTTTAGCTGGCGGGCCGTAGGATCGCAAAACGTCAATGTCGATTGAGTCTGCTCGGGCACGTTTAAATAGGGTTGATCGCGGTATTGCATGAGCGTCTCTTGTTGTCGTCCTCGTCAGTATAGCCGTATTTCGCAGTCGTCAAGGTTAAGCATGTATTTGTTGCTTGGTGTACCTGCATCATCGGTGACCAGGGCGATGCGCCCAGGGCACTATTGCTCGGTAGTTACATTGTGTAAAACTTCGCCAAGATATTCAATGAGTTAGTTGGAAATTGCTGGGCAAATTGACCCGAGTCTTCAGTAAACTACAGGAACGACTGATTTTATCAACACTCACGTTTGGTTTTAATGATTTCAATACCCGCCTTCGTACTATCTAGTGCGACAGTTGCCGCTCGCTAGTGCGACAGATACCGCTCGGATTTGGACTGGTTGGGCAGGGGTTATTTCGGAGGGGTCGACAAAAGGAGCGCAGCGCGCTCCTTTTTATACACTAGTTGCTGCGTTTGTTAACCAGCGCCGCCAACTTAGATTGCATTCGATCGCCTGAACTGGCTTCATCGGCAGGTTTAGCGCTAGGAGCTGCTGGCTCTGCGGCGACCTTCGTATTGGCTACGCTCTTGCTGCGCTCGCTGCTCACCCCAGGTTTGCGCGTGTTTTTACGCGCCCCTTTCGGTTTACCGGCGGCAGGCCGCTTGAGCGCGCGTTTGCGGTCGATTTCAGCCAGTTTTTCCAGCGCGTGACTGGCTTCCTCAGCGGAGACCTTGCCAGTCGGCGTCCCGCCTAGCGTTATGCGCTCGGCATTTTCCGTCAAGCAGGCAACATAGGAGCGCATCCGCACATAAAGATTCAAGGCACGTCGGATGCGAGTCTTGGATAATTTCCCGTCAGTCGCAATGGCTTCGTGTATCCCAATTTGCAGCGGCTTTGGCTTCGCGGCATCAAACACTTCAGGATAGAGAAGGCATAATTCATCGAGCGCCTTGCGATTCGCTTCATATTCTTTTTTGCGTTTCGCTTCTTGCTTCTTCTGACTGTTTTCGGGTACTTCTGGCGTAACAATAGGCTGTTCAGACATGGGTAACTTTTGAGCATTTATAGATTAGAGCGAGGCAGGATACAAGGTTATGAACCATTTGCAAAGTTGAAATGGCCCATAAGCGCTGAAAGTTTTATCTGTAGCAGTTTAACGCGACATATAGGCGTATTGCCGATTCATTGGCGTCGGTAGCAGACCGGGTTTGCGCATGTATTGATCGGGTATCAGCAGCCCGGTTGCGCGGAAGCCGACAAGTTGCTCTGGCGATAGATTTTCGAGGAAGCGGAAATAGTAGCCTTGGATGCGTTCGTTACTCGACCGGGCGGCATCGTACAATAAGCCCAGAATGGTTTCATGGGAAGTGAGTCGATGCCGGGTGCCTGCGTCACGCCGAATGAGCGCAACCAGCTTGGATAGGATGTAGATATTGGTTTCGGTAAAAATCATCAGCTGTTCCATGTAGATCTCCGATTATATTCAATTAGATAACCTAAATAAATTTAGCAAATTAGTATGACAATACCAGGCCCGATGGCGATTTTTGGCCAAAATTCCCATCCTTGTAGCAAGGCTGTGATTCCGTTCTCAAAAGCAGCACGTCGCTAATAAAGCCACTTTATTGTCGGATTTCGCGGCGTACAGAAGGGTGGTTAAACGGTGGCTCAGACGTTGAGGTCAGGTGTGGCAGTTAATGGACGCGAAACTAACCCCGCAACCGCAATTGCTTGACCTCCGGGGTGGGCGCTGTTGCAAACTGTAGGGGCAGAGAATTCAAGAACGGTGGTTGAGGCACTGGCCGAGCTTTACGTTGGCACCCTTTTTGATTTCCGGTGACCAGCGCATACGGTCCGCTTCGAAGGCGAGGATCACGGTACTGCCGAGTCGAAATCGGGCCATTTCCTGGCCGCGGTCGAAATCCGGGGCAGGGGTGTCAAAGGCTTGTTCTGCTATGCGCCGCCGCCAAGGAGCCACCACGCCAGACCAGGTGGTTTCAATGCTGGCCACGACCATGGCGCCGACCAGCACCATGACAAAGCGGCCCTGCGGCGATTCAAATTCACAAACCAAACGTTCATTGCGCGCAAACAACCGGGGCACTGTATTGGCGGTAAGCGGATTGACACTGAACAGCTTGCCTGGAACAAAACGCGTTTTAACCAGTCGCGCGGCCATGGGCATGTGGATGCGATGGTAGTCTTTGGGTGACAGGTAAAGGGTGGCAAATTCACCCTGGTCGAATTGCTTGGCCTGGGCGGTATCACCCAACAGCTCGCTAAGGGAATAGTCTCGGCCCTTCGCTTGAATGATGCGACCCGCGTTAATGCGGCCAAATTGACTGACACAGCCATCCACGGGACTCACCCAATCGCCAGCATTGCCCTCTATCGGTCGGCTATCTGCTTTTAACGCCCGGGTAAAAAAATCATTAAAAGAACGGTAGTCGCTAGGTTCTTCCCGTTCCGCCTCAGCCAGATTGATATCGAACCGACGCAGAAAAAATCTTATCAGAGGATCTTTGACCCAGGGCCATTCGGATTGGGCCAATAGGCCAATCAATCTCGAGATCAGGTGGTGTGGCAGCAGATACTGGGCGACGATAAAGAGGCGATCTTTGAAAGTATTAGTCATGGTCTCATTTTATTCAGGGCAGTGTTCCAGTCGGCACAATACTCCCGGAACAATTGATAGTCGACAGCATTTAACGATTCGGGCTGATTGAAGCCGTCGACATAGAGCAGCATGGTGATGTCCTGGCCGATGGCAAAGGAGCGTAGAAAGAAATGGTCCTCGGCCACGGCGGCAATTAGCGGCGGTGGCAGTAGCTGTTCAGCTTTGTGCCGATTGGCTGGGTTGACCCACAGCGCCGTCACGCGTTTACTTAATTCGATAAGGATGTCTGACGAATGGATCGGCATTTTCAACGTTCGAAGCAACTTATGTTGTTGGCATCCCTCGCTATCAAAGGCTTGCCAAAAACCATTACTGACTTCTAGGACCACTATCCGCGATAGGCTTAGGCCGCGTTGCAGGCCATAAAGTGCACTTTCTTGGATTTCGCTGGGTGAGTGCCAGCTCTTTTGATTGCGAAATTGGCGGCGTATTTCGCGTTGAATATTGAGGTCGACGGCGGCACGTTTTATCTGTGATGGGGCCTCTGCCGCCTCGATAAGGTCTACCGAGGCTCTGCCAGAGGCCTGTGCCGATCTAGGGCGTTGCTGCAGCGCTGTGGCGGCGGGCCAAGCATCAGACAGCTTCGGGGTTGCGTTCCCATCGGGCAGTTTGGATAGTTTACTGGCCAGTGCTACATCATGGTCGTTGAAGCCGTTCCGGGCGGGTAGGGTGCTGTCCGGTTGCTGGGCGAGCAGTCGACGTGCTGCGAGCGCCGCATGGGGCAATTTGAATTCGCGTGCGGCGTTGGTCACCCAGCGCTTGAGCATTGGACGAAACTCGGTCAGACCGAGTGAGATCTCTCCGGTGCGGCACAGTGCCTCCAGTGCTTCAGATTGCCAGTCCTGGCGAACGACAAAAGCCAAGTCATGACTAAAGGGTAAAAAGAACTTCAGAGCCGACTGTTTGAATGCTTGTATCCGGCTTTCGCTGAGTGATGTTGCAGTCACCGTCTCAGGCAAGATAGGCAGTTGAAAATAGAGGCACAGTTGCTCATTCCAGGCTCTGGGGTCCATGCCCAGCAGTTCGCGCAGCTGAGTGTCACGATTTTTACCCTGCTTCACGCCGAGCTCAATGCTTTCCATTTTTTCCGGTTCCAGCAGCCAGATGACCCATAAGCCTAAGTCGTAAAAGAGCGTCATCCAGTAATCGGCTTCTGACCAGGGAATCTGACGTATTTCGAACCACTGGCGCATTAGGCTGGCGGCCAACAGGCTATCCCCGATGGCGCGCAGTAAGCCCTTGGCCGAAGCACTGTCGGCCTGGACGCGCAGGACCTTGGCAGACAAGGCAATCAGGCGGTTGCTGCCCAATAGTGTCACGGCCTGGTCGAGGGTTTTCACCGAGACGTCGTGGCTGGCGAGCATCTTGTTGGCATAGCGGAACAGATGGATAGTCAGGAGCGGATCCTCACGGATCAGATTCATCCAATCCGACAGGGCTGCGCCGGCCGGTGGTAAGGCATCAAGGGGGAGTACTGCAGGTAGCTGCAGCTTCTGCACCCTGGTAAACCAGTCTGAATCATTTATCATGAAAGCTAGTGTGTTCTTATGGTTGAGGGGGTAACTATATTATACAGGTTTATAGGTTTGTCTGGGCTAGACCTAAAACCCACTGTCGGTTCTACATAAAAGCTGCCAACTTAGACCAGGCCCCTTTCGCTATATCGTTACGTTCGAAGTCAGATAGGTTGGGCAGTCTATTGCAATCGACCGAATGCAGTCTAAGGTAGGGTAAGCGCTTTTCGGGAAACTCGCGCAAATCGCCCAACATCAAAGCAGGAATCATCGTGTTCTGGTCGAAATAGCCCATTTTTAAGGCTTTTAAGCCCTGCTTTAAGGGCAATTTTTCGAGTCTGCCCGAGGCCTTGGAATGACCGGATAGGATCAACCGGGTCTTGCCCTGCTCAAGCTTGGGATAAATGTATATTGATGTTTCGGACACGGCTTCGCAGTCGATTCGACTAAAGATGGATTCGAACTGGTTGAAGTCAGGCAGAACTACCATGCGTTGGCGGCCCACTGGCCCGGTTAACTGAGAGCTGTATTCACAATAGAGCTTTTCGACCGATGACGAATAGATCATAAAGCTATTTTTGAAGACATCAAAAAACTTCATCGCGTTGTCCGGCGATCTAAAATCTGCCAAACTCCAAACCAGGTCACGCGGCTGATTCGCTCGTCCAATCATCAAATAGTCCTATATTCTCTTCTTGTCTCTACATTATGGTGGAGATAACGCTGTTCCGGCAAACCTGCTATTAGAGTTTTTAATTATAACTGAGGGGCAGGGCCTGTTATTTTTATAATATTATGAGCCATTACGGTAGGGTATTTTTGACGAAGATTCAATCGTCTTTACCTCTTTTGGCCGTAATGGCCGATCAGAGCTTGGCTCGCCGCTAACGGCCTAGGCCAGATAGGGTCTGATATCATCGACATCTATCTGGACCGCTAACATATGCTCCTGAGCGTATCCGCGCCACACGCCACTGGTCAGAAATAAATCAAAGACATCCGGATCGATATGGTTATCGTCTTTCATTTTACGCAGTATGCTAAACGCCTGGCTCAAGGGCATAGGCGGCTTGTAGGGTCGCTCCTTCGCCGTCAATGCCTCGAATACATCGGCTACGCCCATTATGCGCGCAGGGATCGACATCTGATCGCGGGTTAAGCCTTTAGGATAACCCCTGCCATCCATCCGTTCGTGATGGCCCCCGGCGTATTCCGGAACGCGCTTCAGTTTGGGCGGAAAGGGCAGTTTTTCCAAAACTTCGATAGTAAGGTTGATGTGCCGGTTGATGTGCGCCCGCTCGTCTTCATTAATGGTGCCCCGGGTTATACACAGGTTGACGACCTCATCGCTCGATAGGGTGGCCTGTTCCTGGCCAAAGGCATCCTGCCAAGTTGTTAGTGCGATGGCCCTAATCTGATCTTTTTCATCCTCGGACATAAACTCACCGCCCTTGTTGATCCGCTCAATAAAGACCAGTTCGGTGCGGATTCGGGCGCGCTCTTCTTCAGATTCAGCATAGGCGACACGAGTTGCAAAGCGGGATCGAATGGCATCGACCCCGTCGTGCAAACTTTGCAGTTTGGTGCCCTTGTTTAAAACATTCTCCGAGGTGGCCAATTTGCCGCAGTCGTGCAGCCAGGCAGCCACACTGAGTTCATACCAGCCATCCTGATCGAGATTGAAATCTCTAAAATAACCCTTGGTTTGTTCACAGGCGGCGCCGGCGATGAGTTCGGTTAATACCGGGATGCGCTGGCAATGGGCCGAGGTATGGGGTGAGCGGACATCGATAATTTGGGCCAATGCCTTAATAAAGGCGTCGAGCAAGTTTTTATGGCTATCGACCAGCTTATGGTTGTCGAGGGTGATGGCGGCAAACTTGGCCATAGCCTCGACGGTCGCCTGGTCTTCAGTGCTGAAGGTATGCAGCAGACCCTCAGGATTGCGTGCATTGAGCAGCTGCATCACGCCGATCACCTGTTGATCATGGTTGAGCAGTGGCACTGCCATAATAGAGCGCGATCGATAGTGATGGGATTCGTCAAAAACCCGGGTGCCGGAAAAATCAAAATTGCTGGTTTCATAGGCGTCTTCAATAATCACCGTTTCCTTGGTCAGGGCGACAAAGGAGGCCACATTGGCGTGGTTCGGCTGACCGTCAATATAGAGCGGTATCGGTCGCCATCCGGTTGAGTTTTTAGCCTCCACATCATGAATATGAATATCCAGCGCCGAATTGCGGATGGCGGCGAATTTCAGGCAGGCGTCGTCGTCCTCACCACTGACCCGGTAAAAGGTGCCACCTTCGGCACCGGTGATGCCCTGGGCCTCGGTTAGAATTAGATTCATCAAACCTGGGAGGCTGGTTTCTTTGGCCAGACGGATCAGTAATTCACCTGAGGTACTGAGCCCCCAAGCCAATTGGTTTGGTTCGAGTGGGACGGGTTGCGTTTGCATGTTCGGGCATCTATCCATATTGGAATTAATTGCTAACCTTAGTCGCGATTGCGTTTCGCCGTCCAGCCTTTTTGTATCTAATTGTTCATTATGGAGGCTATTTGTGACTATGAGGCGGGTGCCGCCCTATAGATTGATGAGTTGCGGGCAAAAGTGCCTGGCCAAGACCCGTCAAAGATTCAAAAAAGTGTGGCATTCGTTGGAATCCTACTGC
>Ga0307492_10000364_pt1 | contig 19566 bp, 17 predicted proteins | sample SI3LmetaG_FD_202365 | JGI IMG/M metagenome (GOLD analysis project Ga0307492, IMG submission 202365) | Sea-ice brine microbial communities from Beaufort Sea near Barrow, Alaska, United States - SI3L | ecosystem: Environmental > Aquatic > Marine > Coastal | place: USA: Alaska | collected 2017-05-06 | reverse complement strand
TACATATGTTCATACACAGCAGCGTCTTCATTTCTGTTACTTTCTTCAAGCATGATAACGTAATTAATTAAAATATTTACTGAGCCTTTTGTATGCTCTAGAACATGCTTATAAATTGATTCAGCTACATTAGACTTTCCGATTTTTTTATGCAGGACGGCCAAAGTATTGAGTGTTTCGATATTATTTGGTGATATCTGCATGGCTGCAGCTAACAAAGAATATGCCATATCCAAATCATCAACCATTAGAGCTTTGACAGCCAAGTTTTGATAATACATGGACACAAAATCATCGTCGCTAACGACATCCCCTAAGAAACTCCCAGGTGAAGGGAAATAATCAATGATGACTTTTGAAAATGAAAAACTAAATTTGTCCTTATCACTTTGGGGCGGCGCATGTATATGTGTTTGTACATGAGAAGAAATAGTCATAACGCCATTTTTACGGGAGTAAAGTGGCGCAGAATTAACTTTACGAAACTCAACTTTAAGACCAACTAACGATGCATAAGCTTTGGTTAAAATGGCGAGAGAGAGGCAGTTACCTGCTTGCTCAGTAGAAGCCAAATCAGCATTGTAGGTATCACCTTTGTAAGAAAATCCGCCCATAAAATCATCTAAGTATTGAGCCAATCGTTTATGTCCACCAACCGTTTGGTTTTCAAGAGCATGGTAATACGATAAAAAATGATGTTTCCTGTCATCGTTGAGATAGAAAATATCATGTACTTGAGGGACGGCGATTAAAGTGTATGCATCACTTTGCCATTTTACTTGAGGCAAAAGTAGGGTGTTTGCAGACACTAACGTTTCACTATGACCAGCACATCCCGTCACTAGCAATATCAAAAAAAAAGTTGCGAATCGTTTGCTCCCTTTCATTTTACTCCTCCTTTCACTACACAAATTCAAATGCTAGGGAAAAGATATCGGATTTAACGAAATCTATCTATAAAAATAAATCACCGTATTTATTTCAGTTAGCAATCGACACCTTATTGATATTGCTGCTTAATCAAATCCGCACAACGTTCTGCAATCATGATAGTGGGAGCGTTAGTATTGCCACCAACCAGAGTGGGCATCACAGAAGCATCTACCACTCTTAAGCCTTTTATCCCTTTTACTTTCAACTCAGAGTCAACAACAGTCATACCATCGCTTATATCTCCCATTTTACAGGTACCTACTGGGTGATAAATGGTTTCTGATTTTTTGCGGATAAAAGCTAATATTTGTTCATCACTTTGGGCTTCTGGACCAGGCCCAACTTCCCAAGATTGATATTGACTAAATGATGGTGCTGCCAAAATTTTTCTGGCACGGCGCACACCATCAATCATCACTTTTTGGTCATCGGGATGCTCAAGGTAGTGAGGGTCAATCATGGCCGGATCTGAGGGCTTATTCGAACGTAGTTTAATTTCACCTCGACTTTTGGGATACAGACCACAGACATGCACTCCATAGCCGTAACCAAACGCTGTTGCACGCCCATGATTCAGCAAAATCGCTGGTAAGAAGTGATATTGAATATCAGGAATCTCAGCTGCACTTTGGGTTTTATCAAAACCACCCGCTTCAGCAACATTACTGGTGAAAATGCCTTTTCGATTAAACATGTAGTTAAATGCGTTTTTGACATAACGTGGAATAAGAGCAAGTGAGATCGAATAACTGTTTCGGTTTTTGCAGCGGTGTTGAACTATGGCGTCTAGGTGATCTTGTAAGTTTTGTCCTACCCCAGGTAAATCTGCTTTTAATTCAATACCTTTCTCAGTTAGATGCTCTTTTGGGCCAATACCAGACAACATGAGTACTTGTGGTGAGTTAATTGCACCAGCACATAGCAATACCTCTTTATTGGCAGTAAGTTCAATAGAATGGCCATCAATTTGCAGTTTTACCCCAGTCGCTACGCCATCGTTGATTTGAATTTTCTCAACCAAAGCTTTAGTTAATACCGTTAAATTAGAACGTGTTAATGCCGGTGTTAAATACCCCTTTGCTGTAGAACAACGTTGACCATTTTCCTGAGTAACCTGATAAAAGCCTAATCCTTCTCGGTTAGCACTATTAAAGTCAGTGACTTTAGATAGACCAATTTCTTCAGCTGCTTCCACAAAAGAGTCTGACAGAGGGTTAGTGTGACATAAGTCGCTGACGCTAAGATAACCGTCGGCACCATGCAGTTCGCTTTCACCATGCTGTTGTTTTTCGGACTTTTTAAAATAAGGTAACACGGTTTCCCAGTCCCATCCTTTGGCCCCCATCTCACTCCATCGGTCATAATCCTCAGGCACACCACGTATATAACACATAGCATTGAGTGAGCTTGAACCACCTAAGACTTTACCTCTAGGCCAAAAAAGCTTGCGGTTATTCAATTGGGATTGTGGCTCGGTATCATATTCCCAACCTAAATTGGTCAACCTGGAAAGAAAGGCCAAACCGAATGGAATATGAATGAAAGGACTTTTATCTTTACCACCCGCTTCAATTAAACAGACACTAAATTGATTATTTTCAGTTAAGCGTGCAGCTAAGGTTGCGCCTGCCGAACCGGCGCCTATGATAATAAAGTCGAACTGTGTTTGAGAAAGTTTTTGCATAAAGTCGGTTACTTATTTGAACGAAATATATTAGGACTTGTTACTTAATAGTTAGCCGTTGAAACAGGAATGTCAGCGGCAACAACATAAAGCACACACATCTGATGTCATACCAGTGATTGTATCAAGAAAGCTAACTTAGTGTTACTTTCTTGTAAACTTGAACATCATCCAACAGAATAACTTTATACAATAAAATTCAATTAGTTATAAAATGTAGGATATATATAGCGTTATCATAAATATCTATGGGGAAGCATTAGTTTGGATTCACAATCTGTCAAAACATCACTTCGCAGGCTTTTTGCTAAGTGTCTTATCCACTTTAAAAGACTGACCCACGTGGATTACTCAGTGAATGATATTAGTCAATTAATTCAGCCACACTTGCCGCTTTCATTGCCTATTTCTGTGCCTCGAGGTGAAGGACGTTTTACCCTTTCAAAAGTCAACATTTCAATGCCCATCAACGCCACTTACATTCAAGCAGAAGTGTTGGGCGGTATTGAAGTCACCTATCTTGCCAACCCCATTTACCGTGCTCATGTTATGTTAGTAGTGCAAGCAACGCCCTTATACGATCACACCACAAAAAACGTGTTACTTACAGCTATACGCATCACTGGTATTCATATGTTAAACGACGAATATTCAATTTTAAAAGATACCTCTAGCCTGATTAATCAATTTATCCCAAGCCCAGTATTGTCTATGATGACGGGTACCATGAAAACCGCCTTTAATATTATGACAGGTACCACGACGTCTGAAGCCAATAGCTATTTGCAAATGTATCTAAGTGGCAGTAAACAAAAGGTATTGGATTACCACAAACCACAAATAGAAAACATTATAGTTGAACTAGCCGCTAGTGAAGATATGCAATATAGCTTGGACATAGACGACTTTGAAGAAGGTTTATTTATCCAATATGGCAAAGAGGTGGTAGTTGAAGATAGTCATTTAAGATTTAAATTCTAAGAAATCGTTTAGGTCCGACTACTCCATAAATTCTGATTTCCCTGAACAAAAAAGTATTCATGAGGCTCCCAAAAATAAGGAATAAGTGGTTTATTATTTTCAACCCTATAATTATGGGATAATTTTTCCATCACTTCAGCCAATCGTTTGGGATCAATTTTGACTAGTTTTCTTCGTGCAGCTTGAAAATGTAAGTTCTGCGATTTTTTAATGACGCCCGTTATGCCATAAGGCAAAAACATCATCTTTTTGGTTACAAGCCTACAAATAGCTTGAGTAGGCTCTGGAGGATTTAACCTTGAGACTATCGCATATTCATAGAAGTCTAATTCATTTCCGCCCTGATCTTGGGCGATATATGTGATACCAAATCCTAGCGGAAACCGCCCTACTATGCTCACAAACACATCAGACACCCTAGGGCTTAGAGTCTTTTTAATTGCAAGTTGGGCTATGAGTATTGAAGCTGTAGGTAAATTTTTACGTTGGTAATCACGCTTAGTAGAAAAAATGACTGAAGAGTAGATTTGCGGAATTTTTATAATTTCACTGGTGCCTCGTTTTGATGAATTAGCATCCAGCACTAAGCCTAATTGAAACCTAAGCCGCTTTTGTTCTGCCTCATCAAACGCTGCAATTTCTTGCTCTTTTTCAGCACCAGCTTGCTGGCAACCTAAACCATTTTTAAGGTAATCAAGCGTGTATTGATAATTTAAAGCTAACATTTCTTCACGTTCCTGATTTTCTAACAATCGAAACCTGTCTTTGTTTCCATCATTGCCTTCTAACAGCTCAACTAATGATGGATGTTGCAGGCCAACATCTTGGAAAATCGCAGCCAGCAAAATAGGTAAAATAACAGCTTGTGTATAACATTCGAAATTAGTTGCATCTGGCTCATAACGCTTTTCGGCATTATAATTTTTCATAATATAGGCGTTTTTTATGACCTCATCAGTCACCAACTTATCTAATACTCTTAAACCCAAAATAGCTTTATATGCAGGCTTTAAACGATGATGTAACTCAGCATTTTTTTTGCCTTTCTCGGGGGAAAAAAGCACCAGTGTAGTCAGAAATTTTGCGCTTTTAAGTTGCGTACTTTCATAATTATCACCTTCACTCAAAGACAATATGTCTAGGCATATGTCAATGGCATTGTTCAACCTTATTATTCTCAAATCCTGCTGACTTAAATGTTCAACCTGGTACTTTTCATACAAATACTCCAACTGTTGCTCTAACAACCTTGCACTTTTGCCAGACTCAGTTTGTAGCAATAACGTTGATTCGCGTATTTCAGCTTTTAATTGCGTTAATTTTTGTTTATTGACAGGCTCGCTTCTAAAATAATCGGCGGCTTGCTGGTAAAGAGAAGGCCTTTCAAAATTTACACCCGATATGGCATTAACCAATATATCGACCGAAACGGTATAACTAGAATTGTTGTTTTTATCGAGCATGTTTATTCGTAATATAATTCAAAAATTCATCTAATGGTGTTAACTATTTAAAGGTTCATCATCCGCAATTGATGTGTCCTCTTCATTCATTTTTTCGCCTATATCATCAATATTAAGACTAGGATCATCGATACATTTTTCCAACATATCAAACGCTTCCAGACAATATTGGGCTAATGGTTCTAAGCTATCAATATTATTATTACAGCAAACAAGACCGATGTTGGCCTGTCCATTATAAGTCACCATCGTAATGTTCACTCCGCCACCAGGGGTAATGGTTGAAATAGGGTAAGTTGCTAGCAGCTGGCTATCTTTGAAGTACATTATTTCAGAGGGTCCAGGCATATTTGAGACCAAAATATTAGCGATGGGTTTAACCCAATTCGACAAACCTAACATTTCGAACATGATAGCGTAGGCCTGAATTAATAAGGTGTAATAACTAAATGATGCCGGATGCGATGCCTTTGCAGCTTTTTTGACTTTCCGATGATTTTCAATAATCTCTCTAAGTCTGAGATAAGGATCAACATGCCCATGGGCTAACTGCACGGGTACTATGGCAATTTTATTACCATAGGTTATCTCACCAGGTTTACGAAGGTTAATCGGCATATTAGTGAATAACGCTTTTTCAAACGTCTGTCCGTAGTCTTTAAGTTGCCTGTGTACGGCGATATCAAACACACATAACATTACCTCATTAGCTGACGCTCTTAAACGTTTACTAAGTGCCTTAACGCGATCAAAATCGATATCTAATGTCGCCACCGCACGACCTTTTTTTACCTGCCCTGTGAGCACAGTTTTTGTGCCGGTAAAAGGTAACGGCATATAGTCTTTATTAATTCTTAGTAGCTTGAGCAATAACCTAAACCAAATCCAAATTAAATCTTTTACGGCTATGAAAAACCCACACAGTCCGCCAAATACTGCTTTGAACCAGGGTGTTTTATCACGTTTTCTTTGGGTTCGGTCCATTGACCAAACAGGTACAAACCCATGAGTAATCGGGCTCTGACTATAACCAGCCTGAAACCAACGGATTAAGGTACTGCCATCACCACACATATGGTGAATTTTGATATACAAAGCGAACTGCTGGGAATTATTGTCTTTTATTAAATGAAATTGCCAAAGCGGCTTATCTCTATCTAGCCAAGGCTCATGCAGACTAGCCACAAATTTATGTAAAGCAGTCTTATCATTCAAGTCAGAAATAGTATGCAGTTGCACATGGTAATGCATATCTAACTGCTCAACCGCTACAAACTTAAGCGGGTAACCCATTAAGGTACTGACTCGACAGTTAAAAGGGGCGCTAGCTTGTTTAGAAGCTCGTAATTCTGCTAATAACTTATCCACATAATCGCTTGAAGCATTATCTGGCATTTTCAGCAGTTGCAAAGTTGCAACATGTTTTGGATTGTCCTCAGACTCGGTGATCCAAAAGGTCTTATCCAAAAATGTTAGTTTTTTACTCAAAACGTTATCCTTTTATGCTGATACACAACACGTTCTAGTTCATTATGCTTCATTGGTGAATTTGTGATTGACTATGGCTTCTTGCAAATGATGTAACTCACCGGGCTCGATGTTGATGTAAGGCAATAACGCGAATAAAATTGCTGACAAACTTTTATATAAATACTCATCACCATTGAGATCATGACCTTTTAAAGCGTAATAATTTCCCGCCTGACTAAAGACTAATCCGATGATCTCGACCATTTGATTACACTGGCCAGCAGAAGCAGTAATAGTACCTTGAACCACAAACTGCGCCAAAAGCTCAGTAACGCAACGTTCTTGAGCGGCCATCAACCTGATAAATCCTTTAGCCACAATAGGGTATTTATCAGTTAAATCGGTAGGGTTTCGATATAAAAAACGAAACAAATGATTCTTTTCAATGATCAGGTAGAGATAATAAAAAAAATCTTCAATGCTAAGAGAAGTATCTCTTTGTTTGCTCGGAGCATCAATAATGCCGCGCAACTGATCTTGATAAAGATCAAACAAGGCACCCACTATGACTTCCTTACCTTTAAAATGATAATACAAATTGCCAGGACTGATATCTAATTCCATTGCAATCTCGACACTACTAACGTTGTTTTCGCCTTTTTGATTAAAGATATCAAGGGAAGTTATTAATATACGTTCAGGCGTTTTCATTTTATTATTACCAATAAATGTGATGGGACATGTCAATCTTATTGATAGATTGACATACTGTTTACATAGAGTGCAAGTATTTGAAAATGAAGCTATTGCTTCTTTAAGAGTATGACAAGATCAAAGTATTAACCGAGGTAGAAAATGATAAGAGTGTTGTTCAACAAAAAAGGTGGTGTGGGGAAGTCAAGTTTGGCAGTAAACCTTGCCGCTATTTCTGCTACTCAGGGATACCGAACCCTTCTCATTGATCTAGATACACAGTGCAATAGCACCGCCTATCTGAATGTGACTGATATCCCCAAAGAAAGCAGCATAGCTGATCTATTTGAACAAACCATTACCTTTCATCTGCATCGTCGCCCCGCTACCGATTTCTGCCATCCAACCCAAGTAAAGGGTCTAGATATTATTGCTGGTTCAGAACGTTTAACGGAGTTGGAGAGCGAGTTAGACAGCAGGCATAAAATTTATAAACTACGAGAAGCATTAGATTCACTGAAAGGCACCTATCAGCATATATTTATTGATACCGCACCAGCACTTAATTTTTACAGTATGTCAGCGTTAATTGCTGCACAACGATGTTTGATACCGATTGATTGCGACGACTTCGCTAGGCAAGGGTTATATAGTCTGCAACGAAAAATTGCAGAAATAAAAGAGGATCATAACGAGAGTTTGCAAATAGAAGGCATCATTGCCAATCAATATATGACTAATGCAAACTTACCCAAACAAATTGTAAATGAATTAATAGCAGAAGGGTTTCCGGTGTTATCAGAGTACATCGGTCAGTCAGTTAAGATGCGCGAGTCACACCAAGCTAAAAAACCACTTATTTTGCTTGCCCCTAAACATAAACTAACTCAATCCCTGATAGGTATATTTAATTTGTTAGATAAGAGTGAGTGAATATTTACAGGCTTTCAAATGCTGTTATTGACCGATATTTTTTATTGCCAACTTAAATAGACCGGGCTGTTTATCCGCAAGCATAAAGCCTATTTGTGTAACGTCAGAAAATAACAGAGCAGGAGCGCGGTTAACAAGGCGACCACGGAATTGAGCAACAAAATTTTCCTCTTTAAAAGTCAAAGTTTGCCATGTATCAGGGGTACTAGAAAATGTTGCAACATATGCCACCCCATCCAATCCTTTGTCGGTTCTGAGGCGAAGCTGATAACTTCGTCCATCACCATTCACGTCTATCGATATAGGCGTATTGCCGCTTGTAAGGGTGACTGGACCAACGCGTCTTATCGAGGCAAACCCGCCGTTATTTTTTAGGGAGAGTACGCCCTCAAAATAAGCAACATTATCAATCACCCGTAGATTCGACTGCGATAACCCACCCATTACGCTATCGTTAATCCGGTACCAGTAATTGAGTTCTTCAGCATTGGAAAAATCGACTTTCCACTGGGCGGATACATTGGCACATTTCATAATAAATAAGACAAATAGGATAGTTTTCATAAAGACTGATACGTCAAAAATAAAAAATTAGATTAACTTTCAACATTCACTTTGCATGATGAGGCGATGTGTTACATAAACACTAGGTACAACTGCATAAAACCTGCACCCATGCCTAATAAGGCTCCCGTTACAATCAACTTCCATTCATCGGCTTCGTAAGCTGGGCGAAGTACACCTTCAAATTCTTCAGGCGATAAAGCCTCCATGCGCTGACACAAGTCATCACCAATTCGCAATGCTTTATTAGTATATTCGTAGGCATACGCCAAGTACTTTTCTGAGTCATTAAAAATGCGCTGTGTAGCGAGTTCTTTCATTTTATAATAAGAGTCTGATCCAACCCCTAAGGCAAAGTAAGGCTGTACGATGGCAACATAACGTTCAATAGCATCATTCACATGTAATTCAATCAACTCCAACAATTGCCCAGAGCCTGAACCATGGACCGCAATCTCCATTATATTTTTTGACGTCATTAACTTAGACTCAATAATATCTGAATATACCCGTGACACTTCTTTCTGGCGCTTTAAAAACATGCCTTGGATAGTAAAACCCATAAACTTGATCGGATGTTTAGGCTCAAAAATAATCTTCAACGCGATCCAATTTGTGGCATAACCTACTATTAAGCCACCCACTGGTAAAACCCACCAAGTAGGATAAAACATCCAAACTAGCATGGTAGGCAAACCAAATAAAAAACCAAAATAAAAGCCTGATTTTTCTATAAATGGAAATTCTTTCTCTCCAGACTTCAAGAAAATCTCGTTTATAAGTTCGGGAGCATTAACTAATTGCCCAACCACTAATTCTTTTATGTCGACTATTTCTTCAATATTGTACTTAAAGTCATTCACCATTTTAGTCACAACATTGGGAATATCAGCTTCGACTCGAGCGTACACAAGATTTTTACCATGCACCGGTAAAGATGCCCACAACTGAGGTGCAGACTCCTTCATTACATCGTTGATGATAGTTCGAATAGTTTGCTTGAGGCGTCTTTCAATGGCCTTAGTGAGCTCAATGGGATCAATACGGTCTGCTAGCTCTTTGACGCTGAGCAATTTCCCAAGTACTAGTTCAACTTCAATCTCAGCCATTTCTCGGCGCTTAGCAGGTATTAAACCTTGCCAACCAAAAAAAGGTTTGAAGCCTATAAATTCAATGGGATAAAACATCATTTTGACGGCTAAAAAGTTAGTAGACCATCCCACTATCGCACTAATGAACGGAATAGATAACAGAGGAAAATGAGTGATAATTTGATCAATTAATTGCATAAAAAGCAGTGGCGCCTAGTCAATATTGTTTTTCGAGTATGTATGAATTTATATACTACCCCAGATCAGGCTAACTATTGAAATTAGAATGATCAATCTAAAAAATATAGATTAAAAATCATTGTATAAAACTCATATTAAATACAACTAGTTAACCCACATTGCAAATATATGATAACGGCTGAAGCTGATCACCCTTAAATTTTGGGTAGCATTTTCTAATTAATTACGGTTATATCTGGTCAGACTAGTAAATTGAGAAACTTGTATGTCAAATAAACCTCTTTCTGAATTACAAGACATCATGACACAAGCCGCTTCATATGAAGAGTACCTTGAAGCAGCAAAAGCTCATGACGAATTGTCTGGCGCCCAAGAATGGAAAGCCAAAGATCCATGCAAGGACTATGACTACCGGCTCATTCGTAAACGAGTACAGCGTATTAAACAAGCCAGACTTAGTGGTGACGCTGCAGGCTTAATGTATATTTTACATGAAGGCTTACATGGCAACTTAGGTAATATTGCTTCGTCGGCAATAAATCAACACGCCAAACTTGGCACTAAACATCTGATTGAAGAGTTTATTCTAGAAGTCTGCGGGGCTTTAGATTACATCTATCAAGCCGACGAAAATGAAATCGACTTTTACGAAAAACTATCCTTTTTTGAAGAAACGGCACAGGCATTTGGTCGTAGCTGCTTGATGTTAAGTGGTGGTGCGGGTCTTGGATTTTTTCATTGTGGTGTTATCAAATCATTAGTAGAGCATGATTTACTTCCTAAAGTCATCTCAGGTGCCAGCGCAGGAGCAATCATTGCGGCATTAGTGGGTACACGCACTAATGAAGAACTATTAGAAGTTATGCAACCCCGGAGCATTCAACAAAAATTTAAGCAATGGCGTTTATGGCAAGGCTTTGGCAAAGACAGCTTGCTGGATAGTAGTAACCTAGAAAATGCGTTAATTGAGCTGTTTGATTTAACCACTTTTGAAGAAGCCTTCAAAAAGACCGGTCGTCATATGACAATCACCGTATCTCCGGCTGATTTGCATCAACATTCACGCTTGTTAAATGCTAAAACCTCGCCTAACGCTATTATTACTCAGGCCGTCAGAGCTTCAACGGCTATTCCAATACTATTTAAGCCGGTGCAACTAAAAGCCAAAAACAGAGCGGGTGAGATAGTCCCTTATATTCCCAACCGTCGTTTTGCCGACGGCTCGATTATGGCAGACTTACCTTTTGAGCGTTTAGCCCGTCTATATGGTGTGAATCATAGTATTGTGAGTCAAACAAACTTGATTGCCGTTCCCTTCTTAGCCCGTGACAAAAGAGATACCACTGGCTTGATAGGATTAACATGGCGTTATGCTGCAAAAATTGCCAAAGTAAACAGTATTTTTGCTTTTGATATACTTGAAAATCTTATTAGCCACCGTGCTGCTAGATTAGGTATTCACAAAGTGCGTTCTGTTATTGATCAACAGTATGTTGGTGATATCAATATATTGCCTAGCGCAACGTTTGCAAATCTTAAACATATCGCTTCAAACCCTAGTTTAGAAAGTATCCAAGAGATTATCCACAATGGCGAACGAGCTACTTGGCCGCAGCTCGATTTAATTAAGAGAAATACCATGATAAGTAAAACGCTAAGGGGTTACCTAACCCAATTAAAGCAAAGAGAAGCGAGATTACTTAGTGAGCACAATGGATTACGAGTAGTTAATAGTTAAGCGTAATGACGGGTGACTACGCTGATTCAATTTGGTTAGCTTATTAAAGTCATTCGTCATGTTTGTAAATGCTTTAAATCACTATTTCACTACCATAAACAGTCCTGGCAGCGAACTTCCCCACACTGCTAAAGGCAGTTATAAAGCTTAGTGCAATGCTCTACCGAGTTAAGTCTGGTGAGAAAATTAACTCAGTAGCGCCGCACTAGTTCATTGTTTAATAAGGTTTGTCGGTCACCGCACCAGTAGAAGCAGAGCTCACTGTTCTGGCATATTTCGCTAGCAGTCCTCGGATGTATTTAGGTTCAGGCTGCTGCCAGTTTTGCTTCCTTCTAGCCATTTCTTGAGCTTCAATATTCAACGTCATCAGGCGACTTTGTGCGTCAATGGTAATGCTATCACCATTTTCTACCAGCGCGATGGCCCCACCCTCGTAGGCTTCAGGTGTGATATGCCCGACAACAAAACCTCTGCTGCCACCTGAAAAGCGACCATCAGTGATAAGCGCCACGTCATTGCCTAAACCTTTGCCCATGATAGCAGAAGTAGGACTTAACATCTCGCGCATACCAGGCCCGCCTTTAGGGCCTTCGTAACGAATGACAACCACATCACCAGCTACAACTTGACCATCTATAATAGCGGCAAAACCTTGCTCTTCTGAATCATACACTTTAGCCGTGCCCGTAAAACGTAATCCTTCTTTACCAGTGATTTTTGAAACTGCACCTTCTGGGGCTAAATTACCGTTCAAAATAACCAAATGGCTGTCTTTTTTAATAGGCTTATCAAAAGGTAAAATAATGCTCTGACCTTCAGGGTAATCCGCTACACCCGCTAAATTTTCAGCCATGGTTTTACCGGTGACGGTCATGCAATCTCCGTGCAACATGCCCGCATCTAATAAACGTTTCATCAGTGGTTGAATGCCACCAATTTCAATTAATTCAGACATCAAGTATTGGCCGCTTGGACGTAAGTCAGCAATCACCGGTGTTTTCTCACCAATGCGCACAAAATCATCCAAAGTCACTTCAACGCCAATGGCATCGGCCATCGCAATTAAGTGCAGCACTGCATTGGTAGAGCCACCTAAGGTAATGGTCAGCGTAATCGCATTCTCGAAGGCTTTTTTAGTCATGATGTCGGACGGCTTAATATCATGTTCAAGCAAGTACACAACAGCTTTTCCGGCATCAATACAGTCTTGCTTTTTGTTATCTGAAACCGCATTTTGCGCAGAGCTATTTGGCATGCTCATGCCCAAAGCTTCAATCGCAGAGGCTAAGGTATTTGCTGTGTACATACCACCGCAAGAGCCCGCGCCTGGGATCGCCGTTTTTTCAATATGTTCCAATTGAGTGATGGGGATATCGCCCGCAGCATAACTGCCGACTGCTTCAAATACCGACACGATATCAGTGTGGTTTTCGCCTGGTAAGATCGTACCACCATAGACAAAAATAGAAGGACGGTTCAAGCGTGCTAAACCCATCAAACAACCCGGCATGTTTTTATCACAGCCACCAATGGCAATAATACCATCGTGCCCCATACCGGCTGATACTGCTTCTATAGAATCGCAAATAACTTCCCGAGAGACCAAAGAATACTTCATACCTTCAGTGCCCATAGAAATACCGTCAGATACAGTAATAGTGTTATAAATAACGCTTTTAGCACCTGCGCTATCTACACCTTTACCTACCTCTTCTGCCAAGGTATTAATATGCATGTTACATGGCGTCACCATTGACCACGTTGAGGCAATGCCCACCTGAGATTTTTTGAAATCCTCGTCGCTAAACCCTACAGCCCTTAACATTGAGCGACTGGGTGCCTGAGCGGCACCGTCTACGATTTTTTGTGAATATTTGCGCGGTTTATCTGTATTCATATCTTTTTCTGCATTTTCAACATCGATAAGCGCACTATAGAATTGTATAAACAAATTGACAATCTAAGCGCATGAATTAATTAGTCTTATTTAGATTGTTTTTGTACAAGGATCGCCATCTGAGCATCTTGAAAATGTAAAGCCTGATGGATCAGCAAACCTGAGGGGCCAAGAGCCGATGAAGCATGGAATGGGTGTTTGTTGCTTTTTTTGAATTTACCATCCTACAAAAGTGAATGAGTGTGATCCCCAAGGGAAACTGTTGGTCTCATTAACAAGCGGCGTTGTTGTAAATAGCATATCAGCCAGTTACGAAATATGACAGTCAGCTTTGTGCCCAGACTGTGTAAAAACTATTGATCAACTTTTGGCCTAAGTACAAGATACTTATGATCAATGAATCTTAGTTAGCGATCCAACTTCGAGACCGAGTTTAGTATAATAAGCGGGTAAGCCAAACAAGAGAAAAGCTGATATGTCTCATCATATTAAAGTCCATTCAAGACACCAATCGACACTCTTCCCAGAAGCAATAGATGACTTTGTTACCGAAGACAATCCAATACGAGTTATCGATATGTTTGTCGGCCCACTTGATTGACTAAGCCTAGGTTTTGAAAGTGTTAATGCAAAGCTCGCCCAAGCTATCATCCAGCAACAATGCTAAAACTCTACATTTATGGTGACTTAAATCGCATTTAATCATCTCGTCGGTTAGAAAAAGAGAGTCACCGCAACGTTGAATTGACCCACCTTAACGCTACAAAACTATCATTCTGTGATAACGCTAATATTCGGTGACTAAGACATTTGATAGGTTGGGTATGACTCGGGACTAAGTTTAGTGATCGTATTCTGAATTTTTACACAGCCTGTGCCAATAGCCGCCATTGAGCTTTTGAAAAATCAACTTCACTGACCCCATCGATTTCATTCAGCTTCAATAATTATATCAACTGCTCTATCTAAAATCTTTTAGAGTGAAACCTTAAGGTTTCATTTGACACTTTAAGGTATCATCTGATACCTTAAGGTTACATTGTAATTTAGAGGAATTAATATGCAAACTAAAACGGAATTAACGCCTGCGATCGAACAACACTTCTTAACACTCATTGCTAAGTTATCTACGATATTCGGGCTTCTTTTCATCACTGACAGTATCTATACCCTAATAGAAAGTGTATTCCCAGACTCTACATGGTTAAAAATTATCGTCGGAACGTTTGGGCTAATTCTATTCATCGCTATGGGAGTGAGTTTATTTAAAGATCTGAAATTTCAAGGTAAATTAAATCGCAAGACACTTTGGTATGGTAAATTTACCGATGAATATATTAGCTATGCCAGTATGAAGGGCTACCAATACAGCTGGAATGTAATGAGTATCCTACTGCCTATACTACTGATACTCGCAAGCTTGAATGAACGAATTGAATACTTACCTGAATTTCTCAGCAGCATCTCAATTCTTGAATTTATTAAACTGAACTTTGCGATATTAATGCTTAGTTATGGTTTGCCCATACTATATATGCTGCGTAGAGAGCAGGATTAGCATGCTTGACAATAATATTGCAAAGCTTCGGGGGAAACTTAAAATATCTCAACAAGACCTAGCGGATGGTATTGGGGTATCTAGGAAAACCATAAGTACAGTGGAAACGGGACGTTTTACGCCATCGGTAGTGATTGCATTAAAACTGGCGGCTTATTTTCAAGTTACAGTAGAGAGTATTTTTAGCTTCGAAGAGTAAAAAATAAGCTGTTATATGTTGTTCACAAAATGGAGTTTCAAATGAGAAAAGAATTCGAATTCAATGTTAAAGATCATAAAATTAAAGTTACTAATTCATGGCTTCATGGGGCCAAGCTCTATGTAGATGGTGATTTTCGCGATTTTGATAAGAGCCTATCTGCAAATGGAAAAGTTGCACTTTTATCTGCTAACCTAGGTGACTTTGGTATTTTAGAAATATTTCCTGTGGCATTTTTTACTGTAGAGATAGATGCTTATTTAGTATTTGATAATACAAAGCAGCATATTTTTAGTTCTCATAAACGCTTGAGTTTAACTGAACAAAGAACAGCGTAATAAACTTATAACAATAACTTCAAACAGAAAAAATACAGTTGACTATTTACACTCTGTTCAAAATTTATCCAACTATATTTTTATGCTTAAGTAAGCATAATGATAATTTACTCAGAATAAACAAGTTAAGTATGGAGATTTAGAATGTAGGGTCAGATATTTATTTTTATTATTGGAGTTTTTGGTTTAATCGTAGGGCTTCAGACAGGTGATTATTTTTGGGCCTTTTGTGGTTTAGTAACTTTACCCTCTGGTATTCACCTTATTTACAAGTTAAAAACAGATAAAAACATCTGGGATAAATCAAACATATAACAAGTAGTTTAACGAATTCGCCAGTAAACAACGCTCGTCCGCTAACTCGGCGTTAATGTGCGCTTTAGAGCTATAGCTCAATCATAAACCGAATATCCCCTATGTCTATAATTCGCTCAAAAAAGCCTATCGTATTTGAGCATATTTTCGTGTTTGAACGCTTAAATCAGATGTGTGGTGTTGCCCAAAAAGCGATAATAATTATCATTCTGTGAGGCTTTCACTAATTACTCGAAACTCACGGTTGCCTTTTCACTTATTTATCACCATCGATATAAATATTGTTTTACTCACCCATTCAGCATCAGGATCTGATTCCCATCCAACTTTATAGTCTAAACGGTTGATACCAAAGCTTGTGCTTAACTGGTCTTGACTATCTGTCAGCATAAAACTTACTGGTTTAGTTATGTTCTTAATAGTTAAATCGCCTAATACCTGATAGCCCTCTTCAGTCATTTCAATCTTAGTACTCACAAATTTTCCGAGAGCGTGGTTTTCGACATCGAACCAGTCAAATTCAGGTAACGTGCTGTCGTAAATACTATCTCCTGTTTTTGCAGAGCTCATGTAAAAGGTGGCAATGATAACAGGATTGCTTTGAGGTGGCAGTGTGAGTGTGGCCTCCCAGCGCTCAAACTTACCTTCGAAATTCATACCTGCATGCTGGCCAGAAAAAGCCACAGAGCCTGATTGATGACTGCTTTTAAGTTCTGCTTGGACAACTGTTGTAGCTAAACTTAAATACAGTGCAATGAAAAATGACATCAGCATTCCCATCGAAAACGTTCTGTTTAAAAACGAGCTATTTACAGGAGTCTTCATTTTTTATTCCACCACATTCGGCTAATTAAATTTATATTATGTTTTTTCTTGTGCCACAAGAACGCACCAACATGGCCAACAATAGAAGTAGCAAGAATAGCGGCGGTTATCCAGTGCACATTGTTAGCCAATACCTGTAGCGTTTTATTTCTCGCCACTCCTGGAATATGTGGCCACTTAATCCAGTCCACAAACACAAACGTGGGTAAACCAAACGGACTAGCCGACACCATTAACCATCCGGACAAAGGCATAGTAACCAGTGCTACATAAAGAAATATATGCCCCAACTTGGCTTTGAACACCTGTTGGGGGTTAAGACTATCAGGTAAGGCCGGAGCCTGAGTAAACACCCTTGTTCCTATCCTCAGGATCAAAGCCCAAAGGATTACCACACCCGAGGCCTTATGTATTTGAAAAAGCCGGTATTGGTCAGCCTTGCTAATATCGGCATTGACCATGTAAAGACCGCTGGCAAACATAAATAATAAAGCGAGTGCAATAGACCAGTGCAGCACAATACTAAGGCTGTGGTATCGTTGTAATGAGGGTGTCATTTTTTTGATTCTTCGCTTAGCTACTTATCAGAATGTATGAATTCACCTTCTATCAAAACCTCTACACTGTCACCTATACTTGGTATATATTTACCCATCCCGAATTCTGAACGCACTATATTAGTCGTCGCAGAAAAACCCAGAGTCGGTTTACCCGTAAATGGCTGTTTTGTCATAGCACCATTTAACACTACGTCTAAAGAAATAACCTTGGTGACACCTAAAAAGGTTAGATTGCCTTTCATCACAGCCGTTTTTTCAGTAGTCATATCGATAGAGGTTGACGCAAATTTAATGTTTGCAAATGTTTTAGCATTAAACCAATCTTTTTCAGTCGCTAAAATATTATTGAAGTCTTTTTCAGCAGCATTGGGGTAAGCAGTTTGTATGGACATAGGGTTAATACTGGCTGTGACTTGGCTTTTTGTTATATCACTTGCGTCGTAATTAATAGCAGCATCAAATTCTGCAAACCGAGCAACATAGTTTGACAGACCTAAATGAGACACCTTCCAGACAATCGATGCATGGCTTAAATCTACCTTATATTCACCTGTTGGCATGTCATTGAAGGTACTTTTTGCAAACGCCCATGAAATACAGCTCGATAAACCTAAAACAAAAACGATGGCACTAATTTTGACTAATTTCATACTAATAGCTCCTTAAAATTCATTGGATATTCATTAGTTACGAAATGTTCTAGCAAATTGCAGCCAACATAGACTGTCCTATTTCAATATAGGCATTGGCATCTTCACTGCCTTTGACTTTAAGGTGATCGGCAAAACCAAGTCGAGCACTCATGGCAAACCAAAATACAGCACTGATGAAGCTAACGATACGCCATAGCGTCGACTTTGCCCATTTAAGCGCAAAAGTGATGGAGACTACGTAGAATACGAACCCGGCTAATTTAGATGATGCCCAACCATTCACAAAAGGATACAAGTTAAGGGGATTAACAGAAACCAAATAAATAAACGTTAGAATAAACAGGGTATACAAAATATGTGGTCCAATTTTCAGGAGCTTATTATTGACCTTGTCAGAGCCTTTCATTGTTAACACAAAGTTAATAATGAAGAAGATAAAAGTAAGTGTAATTATCGTCAGGTGGGCGTGCTTAACTATCATGTACATGTTGTTGTTCCCTAGAGTTTTATTATTTATAACTATTACTTAAATCATCAGTAAATAGTTTGCTCGAGCCAGCCAGAATCATATCAAATTTGAAACCTGTGGGATCAGAGCCGTTGATATTATATAGCATCAGTAGCTTACACGTGAATAGTTACTTTTGAGTTAACACCGTAAGGAGTTTCTTAACTTAAGAAGTACATATTTAATTTATTTGGAATCGGGCGGGGATATATTACATCCGCACCCTGTGGTAGTTGTCGAGTCCATGACTAATAACAAAGTGTTTTTTAATCTGCAAACACCAAAAAATATTAACACTATTATCCTAGGTCTAATCGATATTATAAATATTGCACATTACATTAGCATTATTCTCATACAGACTAATCCGAATTTTTAACACATTAGAAATTTATTATTTCTTGGAGTGACGCTTGCGTGTTGTTTGGCGTTTTTTCTGTTGCTTAATTTTATCCAGCCAAACAGAAATAATTACTGCCCCTATCAAACCAACAAAAAAAACAACAATTGCGACGCCTGTCCAAAAACAGAGTTGTTCATAAACACAAGGTAAGCCTATCTGAATTCCGCTTTTGTTCACAACAAACTTCTACTCACCTAACAATAAAAAAAGGTTATATTGCATGGAAAAGTAACAAGGTTGCAATAAAAAATGAATAAAATAAAGCCGCTAAATTTAGCGGCTTTATTAACAATAGTAAAATTGAAGGGGTCTAAAATCTCACTTGTTAATCTTTACTCTCTGCTTCAGGTTTAGCTGCTGCTGGCTTAGCTACTGCTGGCTTAGCTACTGCTGGCTTAGCTACTGCTGGCTTAGCTACTGCTGGCTTAGCTACTGCTGGCTTAGCTGCTGCTGGCTTAGCTGTTGCTTTTGTAGAAGAGGCTTTGGACGATGTTTTAGTCGCAGTTTTGGCGGGAGTTTTTTTTGCAGTTGTCGTTGTTTTTTTCTCAGCTGCTTTTTG
>Ga0307492_10000361_pt1 | contig 19725 bp, 19 predicted proteins | sample SI3LmetaG_FD_202365 | JGI IMG/M metagenome (GOLD analysis project Ga0307492, IMG submission 202365) | Sea-ice brine microbial communities from Beaufort Sea near Barrow, Alaska, United States - SI3L | ecosystem: Environmental > Aquatic > Marine > Coastal | place: USA: Alaska | collected 2017-05-06 | reverse complement strand
CTTTTTATCTTCAATGCTTAATGTGATGTCTACAATGGCACAAATGGAATTGATACCCGAAAAGCCTCGTTTGAAAAAAGATGAAATAGCTATGGGCGATGTTTCTGGTTTAATTGGTATGGTGAGTACAAAAACTAAAGGTTCTCTATCAATTACTTTTGAAGCAAAGTTAGCGCTTGCTACCATGAAAAAAATGGTTGGCGAAGGTCCTGATGAAATAAATGATGAAATTACTGATTTAGTCGGTGAAATTACCAATATGGTTACAGGGGGTGCTAAGCGCATGCTCAGCGAAAAAGGTTTTGAATTTGACATGGCTACGCCTATAGTAGTATCAGGTAAAGACCACACCATTCACCACAAAGCAGACGGTCCTATCATCATTATTCCATTAGGCTCAGAATTTGGTAAAGCTTTCATTGAGTTTAGTTTTGACACATAATTAATCATACATGCATCAATGAAATAATTTATCGAACAACCTCTTTTATTTCTAACGAGTTTTTATGTCTTAAATATAGAAACACATTGAAAAAGTGATTGTTTAATGAATATAATATTTTGAGTAATACATTCAAGAACGACTAAACAGATAAAGTGACTTTCACGCGGCGAGTTATATTGCACAGCAGTTCATAAGCGATAGTAGTAGCACAATGAGCAATTTCAGCAACGGGCAAGTTATCTCCCCATAACGTCACTAGATCACCTATTTTATCTTGAGAATTGATACCTAGATCAACCGTAATCATATCCATGGATACTTTTCCGATTAAAGGAACTCGTCGACCGTTGACTAACACCGGCGTTCCATTTCTAGCATGACGTGGATAACCATCACCGTAGCCAATAGCGACGACACCAATGATCGTTTTTTCGTCACTTTTCCAAGCACCACCATAACCAACAGACTCACCTGCATCAAGCTCACGTATTGCGATTAAGCTAGACTTTAGCGTCATGACTGGTAGAACATCAAAGCTGTCACTTTCGTCCGTTAAGGTCCTTCCAGAGGTATTTGTGATTGATTCCTCTGTAGGTAAAGGAGAAACCCCGTATAACAATAATCCAGGGCGAACCCATTGATAGTGACTATTAGTCCATAAGCAAATTCCAGCAGAGTTTGCTAATGTTCGTTCATTGTTGTAACCCTGTGTAACTTTATCAAATAGTGCTATTTGTTGCTGAGTAATTGTACTGTCTTTATTATCAGCACAACCCAAGTGACTCATTAGCAAAATATTTTTCTGTACATTTTCAGAGTCAGTTAATTGCTGATAAAAATGAGAAAACTGCTCAGGGTTAATACCTAAACGATGCATACCCGTATCTATTTTTAACCATACCGTTAACGGGGATGAAAGCTTTGCCGATAAAATAGCATCAAGTTGTTGTTGATTATGAACCACGGTTTGTAAGTGATGAGTTGCAAGTATAGATAAATCTTTACTATTAAAAAAACCTTCAAGTAATACAATCGGTTGAGTTATTCCTGATGAACGAAGCGCCAACGCTTCGTCAATTCTTGCAACAGCAATAGCATCAACCGATATTGAAGATAGGTGATTTTTAGTTTTCTCATCTTGTTCAGTAAACAATGCATTGGCAATAAGCTCTAAACCATGACCATAAGCATTTGCTTTTAAAACAGCGAGCACTTTGGTTGTAGGTGCAAGCAATTTAATTTGCGCTAAATTATGCTTTAGCGCAGATAAATTAATAATTGCAGTTGCTGTTGTTAATGCCATTAATCTTCAGCTAAAACATGTGGTCCGGCATAATTATCAAAACGAGAAAACTGTCCTTGGAAGGTCAGTGGTACACGACCAATGGGGCCGTTACGTTGTTTACCAATAATGATTTCTGCCATGCCTTTGAATTCTGAATCATCGTGATAAACTTCATCACGATAAATAAACATGATTAAGTCAGCATCTTGCTCAATAGATCCTGACTCACGAAGATCCGAGTTAATTGGCCGTTTATCTGAACGTTGCTCCAAACTTCGGTTAAGCTGAGACAGCGCAACAACTGGCACTTGTAATTCTTTTGCTAATGCTTTTAATGAACGCGATATTTCGGCAATTTCTAACGTTCTATTATCAGAAAATTGTGGTGCTCTCATCAACTGTAAATAATCGATCATGATCATACTAATTCCACCATGATCACGTGCTATGCGACGCGCTCTAGAGCGAACATCCGTCGGTGTTAAACCCGCAGCATCATCAATAAACATTTTACCTTTATCAATAAGTAAGCCCATTGTCGATGATAAGCGCGCCCAATCTTCATCACCTAACTGACCGGTACGAATTTTTGTTTGGTCAATTCGACCTAATGAAGCGAGCATTCTCATCATTAATTGTTCTGCCGGCATCTCTAAACTAAATATTAATGCAGGCTTATCTTCAGTCATTGCAGCATTTTCAGCGATATTCATCGCGAATGTGGTTTTACCCATAGATGGACGTGCAGCAACAATAATTAAATCTGATTTTTGGAAGCCAGCAGTCATTTTATCTAAATCACCAAAGCCACTAGAAACACCTGTAACACCGCCATTGGGTGCCGAACAAAGTTGTTCGATACGATCTACCGTTTTTTCTAATACTGAGGTAATATTTTCAGGACCTTCAGATTTATTTGCACGTTGCTCAGCAATAGCAAATATTTTAGTCTCAGCAAAATCGAGTAATTCAGCACTAGGACGCCCTTGAGGATCATAGCCCGCTTCAGCAATTTCATTGGCCACACTAATCATTTCACGTGTAACAGCTCTTTCTCGAACAATATCAGCATAAGCTGTTATGTTTGCGGCACTTGGCGTATTTTTCATCATCTCTGCGAGATAAGCGAAACCACCTGCATCTTCGAGTCGTTGCTCATTTTCTAAGGCTTCAGATAACGTAATTAAATCAACAGGGTTACCTAACTCAATTAACGCTGCTATGGTTTCAAAAGTAATACGATGTGAACGGCTATAGAAATCTTGAGCGACAACACGTTCGCCAACGCGATCCCACGTTTCGTTATCAAGCAATAATCCACCCAGTACAGATTGTTCGGCTTCAAGTGAATGAGGCGGAACTTTTAGCGCATTCATTTGGCTATCTTGTGAAAACTTTTTGTCTTTGAAAAATTTATTTGGCTTGCGGTCTGCCATGATTATACCCTAAGAAACTATCGTCAATACAATATTAAAACTCGCCGTAGAATATCAGAATTCACCATAAAACTGAACAAAAAAACGAGCGAGGGATCCCCCTAACTCGTTATGTTTTTAAAGCCTTGTAAATTAAAGTTAATGGCTAACGCGAATCTCACCACTTACTGTACTTGCACGTACATTTGCACCTGCATTACCTGTTTCAAAGCGCAATTTTGAGCTTGGACCATACTTAGCTTCTTTGGGTTTTTGATTCGTGATTGTATTAATGATATCACCACCCGCATTTGCAGATAATCTAAAGCTTGCCTGTACGTTTTTCTGAAGCTTTAGCGCTAAACTTCCACTCACACTCGACATTTTTACAGCACCGCTTTCATTCAGCGATAAGCTGCCAGAAAAATCACCACTAACATTAGAGACGATTAGTTCATCAACCTCACCTAGCGATACTTGAATGTCTCCACTCACATTTTCTATCACCACTTCTTTAGCGGTAGACTGTGCATTAATTTCTCCACTCACTACACGCAAGTTTAAACGCCCACTTGATTGACGATCTTTAATGCTACCGCTGACACTTGATAAGCTCACTTTTCCTGATAAATTTTTACTATCAATATCACCACTGACTGAAATCAATTCAACACGTTCACTCAAATTTTTCGCGTAAATGTCACCACTTACCGTTTTACCTTCAGCACTACCATGTAAGTTTTCAAAATTTAGATCACTTGAAACACCGTCAAAACTAACACGGATATTTTTTGGCATATGAATGGTTAATGTCGATCCTTTATCATTACCGCCCCAGAAATTATTGTTGTGTTTTTCTAGCTCGACTTTAATTTTTACACTCGACCCTTTTTGTTTGAAAATTAAACCCTCTGCATCATCTTCTAATTCACCTTTAACAGAAATAATGTCTTTTTCCCAACCAATCACCGTAATTTTTCCGCGTAAATTTTCTATATTAACGCTGCTTACGTCACTAATCGATAAAGACTTATCTATATGTTCACCAGCAAAGCTTGAGCATGCTGCGGAAAGTAAAATCATCGGTATAATTTTTTGTAAAATACTCATAACTACCTCTATATATTTGTTATTTTAGATACTTTGCCATTTAGGGCTGTACAATTGGGTTAATAAATCTAATTCTTGCTTTTGTGTCCAGCGTAATAGATTCAATAAGTCATTATTGCTAGGATCTTCAGTTAATGCTTTCTCGATCGTTGCCTGTGCAGAGCTAAGTTTGATTAACTCTTCTTGAATTTCTTTCGGCAACGCTGACATTTCAGGCTGACCAAAACTCACCAACATGGTTTGCTTTGTTTGTTTGAAGTTTTCTTGCATCGCCTTAACTAAGTGCAGTGGTGAATTATCTTGCTGGGCCATATTTACAGTTTTATCTGAAAGTTGTGGCGAAAAAGAAATCCAAGTAACTAACACCGCAGCAACCAAAGATGCAGCCCAAGCTGTTGGTATGAAAGTTTTTTTCTTTGACGAATCGATTGACGGCTTATCTTGTTCTTTAGTCTGAATAGCACGCTCGATACCTGCCCATAAATCACGATGCGGTGTCATTTCATCAGGTAATTCGGCCACTGATTTTTGCAAATCTTGTTCTGATAATAATTTATTCATATCTCGACCCACTCTCTTAATAAACTTTTTGCCCTATGGTATTGTGCTTTACTGGTACCCACCGCCATATCTAACATTTTTGAAATTTCTTCATGGCGATACCCTTCAACTGCGAACAGAACAAACACTAATCGTGCCCTTTCTGGTAAACGTGCAATGTGTTTATCTAATTCGGTTAACTCATTAGTATCTTCCATTTCTACGGCGACATCTTGAATGGTTTGATCTTCAATACTAAAAATACGCTGCAACCAGTTTTTATGCTTACGTAAATGACCAAGTACAATGTTGCTTGTTACACTGTGTAACCAAGTTGAAAACTTACTGTCGCCACGAAAATTGGATATTTTTTGCCACAGTTGCACAAATACTTCCTGGCAAACATCTTCTGCGCTGTCTTTATCCGCCAGCATACGCCAGCAAATGGCATAAACTTTTCTATGATACTTTTGATAAAGCTGATAGAAAGCTTGCTGATCACCTTGTTGCGCTCGGCTTATTATCGCTTGCTCTTCGACTAATTCTGGCGAAGCGGCTAGCTGACTTTCAGGCCGGTTTTTAATGTAAATAACTTTCGGATTATCCAAAGGTTAACTCTCAGTAATGGTGTTGTTATAAAGTAAGATACAGTATTTATGAAAAGGGTTTAAAGAAAAGATAAATAAACTAATCTTTATTTATGATTACTGGAATTAAGAGAAGTGTTTCTAATGAATATGTTTGATTTTCAGACATAAAAAAAGCGTCTTGCGACGCTTTTTTAGACATTTTGATTTTAGCGCAAAATTACTTGCTGCTAAGAGCACCAAAACGTTTGTTGAATTTATCAACACGACCACCGGTCTCAGCAGCTTTCTGCTTACCAGTGTAAAATGGGTGACATGCTGAACATACGTCTAAGTGAATATCTTTTTTCGCTGTAGAACGCGTTACAATGATGTTACCGCAAGAACATGTTGCTTTGAACTCAACGTAATTAGGATGAATACCGTCTTTCATAGAAACCTCTGTATAAGGCCGTATCGCCACTTAGTCAGTCATTATTGCTGCCAAGCACCATACGAGTTAAAATAATGGAGGCGAATTTTAATAGATCGCCCCTTGCTTAGCAATAGCAGAATGGAAGTAATTGCTAAAAAATGAACAATTCACTTATAACGACCATTAAAGATAACTTTGTTCAAAATCGTACTTGGCATATTAGCGACAAATCGGCAGAATAAGCATAATTATTGTCAATAAAGTATTCTCTATGCAGGTTAGTTATATTCAAGTCGCTATTCCTGTACCCATGCGTCAGCTATTTACTTATATTGTCCCTCAAACGATCAATGATGAAGATATTCAAATAGGTGCGCGTGTAATCGTGCCTTTCAGTCATCGACAAGTTATTGGCATTATCATAAGTACCAGCACGACATGTGATATTGAAGACAAAAAACTAAAACCTATTATTGGTTTAGTGAATGACAAATTTAGTTTTCCTCCTTCGTTATTAACCTTTTTACAGCGCTGTGCTAATTATTATCATCATCCTATAGGGGACGTATTACAACTAGCCCTTCCGGTATTGCTTCGTCAAGTTGAGCAACCAAATATCGAGTTAGCGACCACTTGGCATTGCCAAAAATTTGAGCAAGAAAATGAAGAAATCGTTGCGCTTGAAAAAATAACAAAACGTGCACCAAAGCAAGCAGCACTTTATTCTCTGATCAAAGCTCACCAAGGGATCACTTGGGCAGAAATTCGAACGTTAGGATTTACTAAACCTCAATTAAATGTCCTTGAAAAAAAAGCATTGGTTGAAGAGAAATCTCAGAAGTCAACACCTTTTGTCTATCAAGAAGAAGCTTTAGCCGAAAATGAAAAGCTAACCTTAAGCGTTGAACAAGCGGTGATCGTTTCAGCCGTAAAAGCATCTTTTAATCAGTTTTCTTGTCACTTAGTTGATGGTGTAACAGGTAGTGGAAAAACCGAAGTTTACTTACAGGCAATGGAAAAAACCTTAGCGGCGAATAAACAAGTACTGGTGTTAGTTCCGGAAATTGGTTTAACACCACAAATGCTCAGTCGATTTGAGCAACGCTTTAATTTACCCATTTGCTTACATCACTCAGGCTTAAACGACAAAGAACGATTACAAACTTGGCTTGCAGCACAACGAGGTACTGCAGCCATAATTATTGGTACACGTTCAGCTGTTTTTTCACCATTGCATCATTTAGGTTTAATTATTGTCGATGAAGAGCACGATGGCTCTTTTAAACAACAAGACAGTTTTCGTTATCATGCACGCGACATTGCTATTTTACGTGCGGGTCAATTAAATATTCCTATTGTGCTAGGAAGTGCGACCCCTAGCTTAGAAACCCTTCAAAATGCACTGTCGGGTAAATACCAATATCACCAATTAACGAAAAGGCCAGGTCAAAGTACTGAGTCGCCCATCACGCTCATTGATGTTGCCCAACAGCAAATGGAACATGGTTTATCAGGCACCTTGAAAAAAGCCATTGAAAACACGCTTAAACGAGGCGAACAGGCTTTAATATTTCTCAATCGCCGAGGTTATGCGCCAGCCATTAATTGTCAAGAATGTCATTGGGTCGCGGATTGTCAGCGTTGTAATAAATCTTATACTTTGCACCAAGGTCAAAAATTATTAATTTGTCACCATTGCAGCAGTCAAAAACGTATTCCATATCAGTGCCCAAGTTGTGGAAGTGTCCGTATTAAACCGATGGGACAAGGCACAGAACAGCTAGAGCAACATATTAGCGAACTCTTTGACGGTTACAGTACCGTTAGGGTCGACCGTGACAGTACGCGTAAGAAAGGAGAGCTCGCTAAATTATTACAAGAAGTCAGTGATAAAAAACATCAATTACTTATTGGTACCCAAATGTTAGCAAAAGGTCACCACTTTCCTGATGTAACGCTAGTCGCTGTTTTAGATGTTGATGGCGCTCTTTTTAGCTTTGATTTTCGTGCCGCTGAACACATGGCACAGTTGTTGGTGCAAGTTGCTGGCCGTGCAGGTCGTGAAAGTAAGCCAGGAAAAGTCATGGTACAAACCAACTTTCCAGAGCACCCATTATTACAAGATCTAGTGAACAATGGTTATCCCCATTTTGCAAAGTATGCATTAACAGAGCGCAAGCAAGCATTATTACCACCATTTAGTTACCAAGCTCTTTTTCGTGCGGAAGCAAATTACCCCTCTTATCCTGAAAAATTTCTGAGGTCATTAGCTGAAGTTTCTTTTGAAGGTTGTCAATTTGCAGGCCCCGTTCCTGCGGCAATGGAGAAAAAAGCGGGTAAGTATCGCTATCACTTAATTGTTCAAGCTAAATCACGTAAACAGCTTCATATGGCGGTTCACCACCTTATTCACACTATTTCTCAAAATGAATGGCAGAAAAAAGTACGCTGGACTGTTGATATAGATCCCCTCGATTTAAGTTGGTAATTTCCAATAATTACTCAATCGTTACAATTTTCCTATTTAAACTAGTGTTATTTTTTCATCAGTTCGTTAGAATTAGCGGACTTTTACCGATATATTACTTTTTCATGGCTCATCAAGATTACGTTTCCCGCGCACAAAATAAAAAGAAAAGCCCTTATAAAAAAAAAGCAGCTCCTCAACCTATTTTTACTTTAAAATTCAAATTTGTTTTGCTTCTACTTATTTTATTAATTGGGGGCTTTAGTTATGCCCTATGGTCAATAAAAGATAAGCAGCCACAAATATCTCCAGCAAAAATTGTGAAAGAAACATCACTAGATATTGAAGAAAAAACATTACCCGAACCACCAAAAGAAAAATGGGCTTACGTTGATAACCTCAAAAGCAAAGAAGTTGAAGTAGGAAAATACGAAGTTAAGAACAAAGGCCCCTATAAAATGCAATGTGGGTCTTTTAGAACAGAAAAACAAGCAGAGGTCTTAAAAGCGACAATTGCTTTTACAGGTTTAACGTCACAGGTCAGCGAATCTAAGGGTCAGAAAGGTATTTATTACAAAGTCTTTTTAGGTCCATATGCGCGTAAACGTGAAGCAGAAAAAGATAAACATAAGTTAAAAAGCAATAATGTGAATGGCTGTCAAATATGGTCTTGGAGATAATAACCATATTTATCTAGCTCCCTCCTTGAAAAAGTCATAATTAGCCTTATCTATTCTCCATAGATAAAAATAATATTGAGGTTAATTGTGACTACTATCGTATCCGTAAGACGTAATGGCAAAGTAGCTATTGGTGGTGATGGCCAAGTTTCACTTGGAAATACTGTAATGAAAGGCAATGCTCGCAAAGTACGTCGTTTGTATAACGGCAAGGTACTTGCTGGTTTTGCTGGTGGTACAGCAGATGCTTTTACTTTGTTTGAACGATTTGAAAGTAAACTTGAGCAGCATCAAGGTCACTTAACTAAAGCCGCCGTTGAACTCGCTAAAGATTGGCGAAGTGATCGTGCATTACGTAAACTTGAAGCTCTCCTTGCCGTTGCCGACGAAACCGCCTCATTAATAATTACCGGTAATGGCGATGTTGTTCAACCAGAAAATGACTTAATAGCGATTGGTAGCGGTGGAAATTTTGCTCAATCTGCAGCCACAGCTTTATTAGAAAATACAGAACTTAGCGCTAAAGAAATTGTTGAGAAATCATTAACAATCGCTGGCGACATTTGTGTATTCACCAATCATAAACATACGATTGACGAGCTATAAAGTCCTGCTCCCGCTTAATAATATGTATCAAATAAGTAAAATGCTAAAGGAATTATCATGTCGAATATGACACCGCGTGAAATAGTCAGTGAACTAGACAGCCACATTATTGGTCAAAGTGATGCAAAACGTGCAGTTGCCATCGCCTTAAGAAACCGCTGGCGTAGAATGCAATTAAACGAAGAATTGCGTACTGAAGTTACCCCTAAAAATATTTTGATGATTGGTCCAACCGGTGTGGGTAAAACAGAAATAGCACGTCGTTTAGCCAAACTTGCTAACGCTCCTTTCATTAAAGTTGAAGCAACTAAATTTACCGAAGTTGGTTATGTTGGTAAAGAAGTAGAAACCATTATTCGCGATTTAGCGGATATGGCAATAAAAATGACTAAAGAACAAGAAATGTCTCGCGTTAAACATTTAGCTGAAGAAGCCGCTGAAGAACGTATTTTAGATGTTTTATTACCACCACCGCGTGATGGATTTGGCAGCGATGAATCGTCAGACAACAGCAGTACCCGTCAAGTTTTTCGCAAAAAACTGCGCGAAGGAAAATTAGACGACAAAGAAATAGAACTCGATTTAGCAGCAAGCCAAATGGGCGTTGAAATAATGGCTCCTCCTGGTATGGAAGAGATGACTTCACAGCTTCAAAATATGTTCCAAGGTATGTCTAATGAGAAAACGAACAAGCGTAAATTAAAAATCAAAGATGCGTTCAAAGCCTTGCAGGAAGAAGAAGCCGCTAAAATTGTTAACAATGAAGATATCAAAGAAAAAGCTATTTATGCTGTTGAACAAAATGGCATAGTTTTCATCGATGAGATTGATAAAATTTGTAAACGTGGTGATAGTTCTGGACCTGATGTTTCTCGTGAAGGTGTGCAGCGTGATTTGTTACCACTTATTGAAGGTTCAACGGTAAGCACTAAACACGGCATGATTAAAACAGACCATATCTTATTCATTGCTTCTGGCGCATTTCAAATGGCTAAACCCTCTGACTTGATCCCAGAGTTACAAGGTAGGTTACCGATCCGTGTTGAATTACAAGCGTTAACAACCAACGACTTTGTTCGAATTTTAACGGAACCAAACGCATCATTAACTGAGCAATATATCGCTCTATTAGCAACTGAAGGTGTGAAGGTTTCATTCAGTGAAGATGGTATTAAAGCTTTAGCAAATGCTGCATGGCAGGTCAATGAAACGACAGAAAATATCGGAGCTAGACGCTTACATACCATGATGGAACGTCTGATTGAAGATTTGTCATTTAATGCGGACAAACGCGCAGGCGAAATTATTATTATTGATGAAAGCTACGTAGACAAGACGATTTCTGAGCTTGTTAAAAATGAAGATTTAAGCCGTTTTATTTTGTAGTAAAAATTGAAAGTAGGGGGTATTACTCCTACTTTTTCAAATGAAGTCCCCCTTGAGTAGACAAATGAGTATTATCCAATTTTCTATCAGTAATAAACAAAAAAAATTGACACTCAATTTTGATAATAACCTTCAGCTTAACTTTGACTTTGAGTACTTAAGAGTATTCTCTCCTGCTGCAGTAAAACCTAAGCAAAGCGATACAACACCTGAGGTATTTCATAAAAAGAATATTAAGTTAATACGTATTGAACCGCTAGGAAAATATGGTCATCGCCTTATATTCGATGATACACATAGTGCAATATTTACGGATGAAATATTTATACATTTATATGAAAATCACGAAATAAATTGGCAAAAATATTGCTACAGTTTAACCAGTAGTCAGAATAGAGAACCATCGATTAGTTTTGTCGAAGTAAAATAGAACAGTGTTATATAAAAACTTCTCTTGAAAATACGAAGCCTTGTATAATCAAGAGAAAGTAAACTACTACACTTTAAAGCGACTTACTTCATTGTTCAATACACCCGCTTGTTGAGATAACTCTTCACTCATTTCCGCATTTTGATGGGATATTTTTCCTGCTTGCTCCGCTACATCTCTGATCTCAACCACATGCTTATTAACTTCCGATGCCACCGCACTTTGTTCTTGAATTGCTGTTGCAATAGCTGTGTTCATCTCCATTATGGTAGAAACATCCTGAGTGATTTCTTCTAACATTTTACCGGCTGAACTTGCTTGATCCGCACTGTCTTTACCTTGTGTACGACAAATAGCCATGTGTGAAACAATTTCTTTTGTTCTTCCCTGCAAAGAACTAATAATCGTTTCGATTTCTTGCGTAGAATCTTGTGTACGACTGGCTAATGTTCTAACCTCGTCTGCAACAACAGCAAAGCCTCTCCCTTGTTCACCCGCTCTCGCCGCTTCAATAGCTGCATTTAGTGCGAGTAAGTTAGTCTGCTCGGCTATACCTCTAATAACGTCTAATACCGAACCTATCGTATCGCTATCTTTAGCAAGTTCTTGGACAATATGTTCTGATTCTTTGAGCTTCTCAGAAAGCTGATCAATCATAGTAATTGTTTGAGTAACCCCTTCTTTACCGCTGATGGCGTTATTATTTGTTGTTTCAGCTTTGCTTGCTGCTGCATTAGTATTGTTAGCAATTTCGTGAACGGTGGCGACCATTTCTGTCACTGCAGTGGCGACCATGTCAGTCTATTGAATTTGAAAATCAACTCCTGAGTTCGCAAGGTTAATATTTTTAGATAAGCTGCCGGTTGCTTCGTTAACCGTATTAACAGAGAGATTAACGGAGGTAATTAAGTCTCTAAAATTACCTAGCATATTATTAAACACTCTCGCCATTTCACCAATTTCATCATTGCTACTGGTATTTACCACTAGAGATAAGTCTTGAGTATCGGCAGCTTTATTCATCGTGTCCTTAAGTTGGGTAATTCCCATAAGAATACTTCGGCTTACTATTACTCCAAAAACTAATGCTATGACTAAAATTACAATGGAAACACTATAAGAGATGGTATCAACATAAAAGAGATGGTATCAACATAAAAGAGATGGTATCAACATAAAAGACATGGTCTTCAATAGTTTCTTGAGTTTTGACGACTAATTTTGCGGTAAGGTCATCAACTTTATGTACCGTCGATCGCATGGTCCCTTGAATACCACTATTTGAATCTAATCCCATTTCTTTTTGAGCACTTACTAAGTTTTCAAAATCATGTTGATAAACAGAAAGTAGCGGCATTATCTTGCCAGCGGGTTAAATACTTTTCATCCCTGCGCAACATAAAATCTTTTTCATTTCGTCTTAACTGCAACATATTACTTAATAATTTAAAGTCCTTATTGCCTAATAATTCTTCGACACCATGAACAGCGGATCGTAATTCACCGTATAAACCATCTTTTGGGTGTAAACCGATTTTCTTTTGAGCTTCAACCAAAGCATTAAAGTGTTTGTTATAATCGACCAACACCCTCGTTAATTGTCTGATTTCAGTTGCCTCAGTGTTATTCTTAGCAAACGAACGTTCGAGATCGCTAAGTGTTTTTTTTACCTGAGATATTTTTTTATTAAATTTATCTAAATACTTGAGATCCTTCCGAGCAAGAAAGTCTTTTTCATTTCTTCGTAGCGCTAAAACATCAGATTCTATATCACCAATATTTCGTACAACCCCCACATCATCTTGTAATGAACCGACAGAAAAACTCAGTAAAACGAGCATAAAGACCATCGCAACAACTATTATCGCTGTATTTGACATTAGTTTGTGCTTAATAAGCATAAAAAAAACCTGACAATTAATTATATATAACACTTATCACAAGAAGTTCTAACAGTTATGAGCGAGTAAAATATTTTTTTAAATCATTTTCTGGAATAGGTTTACTAACGTAATAGCCTTGAACAGCATCACACCCAATATTACGTAATAAGCGTAACTGTTCTTCTGTTTCAACCCCCTCAGCTAAAACTCGCTTCCCTAACCCATGAGAAAGTTCGACCATCGATTTAACAATGGTGAAGTCAGAATCATTACTCGCCACTTCTTCAATAAAGCTTTTATCGATTTTGATTTTATCAATGGGCAACCTTCGTAAGTAGGCTAATGAAGAGTAGCCCGTACCAAAATCATCGATAGATACTTTTATGCCCATATTTTGTAAAATAACTATCGTATTCATCGCCGTTGCCATTTCGGTTATAACAACGTTTTCAGTAATTTCGAGATCTAAACATCGTGGGGGGATTTGATACTTATAAAGAAGTGCTTGAATATTTTCAATCAGTTTAGGGTCTTGAAATTCTACCCCGGTAAGATTAACAGCCACCGTAACTCGACGGTTATATTGCTTATACCAACGAGCAACCCCCTGACATGCTTTTTCCAATACGTAACTATCAAGTTCGCTTAATAAATTCAGGGATTCGATGTCAGGCAAAAAATCTGCAGGCTGTAATAATCCACGTTTAGGATGTTGCCAACGGACCAGTGCCTCAAAACCCTCTATTCTATTATTAAGTAAATTCAGTTGAGGCTGATAATATAAGACAAACTCATTTTTTTCGAATCCATTACGCATTTCTTTTTCCATCGCCAGTAACCTTCGGCCATATGCTTGCATACCTGCTTTATATTTAACTGTCGCTACATTTTGGCTTTCAGCTTGAGCGAGTGCCAAATTAGCTTTTTGCAATAAATCTTCTGCTAATTTAGCGTCTTGAGGGTATAAGCAATATCCTATAGAACATTGCAATAACACTTTATGCTGCTTGATATAATAGGGTCGATTTATCAAACCGTGTAAATGTTCTATCGCAGCACTTTGCTGCTTATCATCTACGCTATCAATAACAAAAACAAAAGAGTCGCCACTTAATCGTCCAATTACTTTTGGCAAGAAAATACTTTCATCTAATCGACTGGCTATTTCACCTAAAATTGCGTCTCCAACCTTGAGGCCATAAGTGTCGTTTACAAACTTAAATCGCTTAATATCTAATAAAAAAATAGCTAAATTTTGTTTGGCCCTTTCTGTCTTCTCTATAATTAAGGGGAGTTTTTCCATCACTTGTTGTCGATTGAGTGCGCCGGTTAATGAGTCATGCTTACCTAAATATTGAGCTTTATTCATGGCTGAAATAGCAATATTACGCTCTGCTCCTTGCATCCAAATAAGCATTGAAAATGCTAATAATGTAAAAGCCCCCATATCAAAATAAATCAAAACTTCCGTTAATTCTCTAAACCAATATTCCTTAATCAGTACAATAGAAAGAAAGGAAAATAAGATATACCTTAAGCCCATAAAAATACTATAAAAGATAAGAATACGAATAGAGAAGTGTTTTTTTGATGAGTTATAAAGATAAAAAGCCGTTAACAATAAAGCACAGCCCATCAAAAATGCAGGTAAGCTTTCCCGCAAGTAAAAACGATTATACACCTCAGCTATGTCAAACCCATAAAGAGACGTTGCTGTTATGGCAAGAATGGCGCTGAATATAAAAGTAGCGTAAATTATTTTTTTTGAAATATTTTTACTGGAAACCGCACTGTAAATACCAAATAAAAATGCAGTTACATGAAAATATAAACTGAGTTGAGTAAAGCACGCAAGGATAACTCTTTCTGATGCGATAACACTTAGGAAAGTAAGTTGGGCTTCAATGGCAAGAAATAGCTGATTCGCACTTAAAGAGAATAAACTCAACATCCAGTACTTTACATACTGTCGCCCTAACCCACGATAGTACATCAAGAGAAGCGCAGCAAGTAGCCCAAAGACAACCGCTTCAACAGAAAACAATAAACTATGGAAAAAGTTTTTTTCATCCATTATGTTATATTCTCTATCAATTAATAATAAACCATTAAATATTTTTTTACGAAGCAATACAAGTCAGGACTTTTATTATTTACTTTGATATCGTTATTTTTATTTTTTATTTTACCACTAAATAGACTTACACTACGGTTGCTCCAATAGCTCATCGAGTTATACTAATGTATCAAACTTGGACGTTACGGGCAAAATCATGGAATATAATACCTCAGAACTTTGTAATATCTATGCAGACTTAATTGATGTTGTTGATCCTATTTTTTGTAACTTTGGTGGCCGGAGCTCTTTTGGCGGTCAAGTGGTTACTGTAAAGTGCTTTGAAAACAATAGATTAATCAAAAAAGTTTTAGACGCCAATGGTCAAGGAAAAGTATTGGTCATTGATGGTGGTGGTTCGACTCGTAGAGCACTTATAGATATTGAAATAGCTGAAAAGGCAACTAAAAATGATTGGGAAGGCATTATTTGTTATGGCAGTGTTCGCGACGTTGATGCATTAGAAACTCTTGATTTAGGTATTCAAGGCTTAGTGTCTATTCCCGTTGGTGCTAACGATCAAGATATTGGTGAAAGTGACTTAGCGATAAATTTTGCTGGTGTAACTTTTTTGCCTGAAGACCATATTTATGCGGACAATACTGGAATCATTTTATCACCTGAGCCTTTAGATATTTAATATCTACAAACTGAGCTAACTCAATGTCGCTCGTTCACTATGTGGGTATTGCTCTAACCAACGTTTACTCCAAATTTCAATTTCATCAAAAACAACACCACGGCTTATGTATCGGCCTTGAGCAAATTCTCCGCCCATAGAAATAAAAGATTGCTCTACGTTACTATTATTAATGGATGTACCAATAAGGGGCAACTTCATTGCACGGGTTAAATTTACAAGTGCATTTATAATCGCTTTATCTGAACCATCATTTTCATTGTTATGATTTTCAGTTAAGAGGTCACAATTTATTTTTACTTGGTGAATACTAACCTTTCGTAAATATCGTAATGACTCATAACTACCAGAAAAATCGCCTATCGCTACATTTATATCTAAAGATTTAAGTTGATCAATAATCGCTTTTGCTCTTTGGCTAGCAGATAAAATCAACGCTTCTTTAAACTCCACAATTAAATACTTTGTATCAACTTTATGTTGCTTTGCTTGTAAAACAATATAATCAATTAACGTAGGTTCAAGCAACTCTTTGCTTGCAAACGTAATCGTTACCGGCTTTTCAAAACCTATTTTTTTTAACTGAGCAATGGACTCACATGCTTTGACAATCATCTGTTTAGTTAATAGATATATATCCCCACTGTGCTCTGCAATATCAACAAATTGATTCAATTCCCAAGGTGCTTGATCACCACAATACCAATGCACCTCCATTTGAAAACTCAATACTTTTTTACTCTTCAAACAAATCTGTGGCAGCATATACCAATGTAATTTTTCATCAGTAACATCTTGGCTTAATCGTTCCATTCGATGAAGCTGTTTTTCTGTGAATAGCGCATTTTTGTGATCAAAATAACTGACTGTTTTTTGATTTTTTTCTGAAACAAGTAAAGCATCTTCTGCAAACGAAATCACCTCACTCAAGCTATGACTATATTCTCCAATATAAGCGGCACCAAAAGCCAATTCAAAATTAAGAGAGAAACTTTTAAAACTCATCGCACTAGGGACTGCGGCAGAAAGTTCACGGCAAAGTTGTTCAACTTTAGTATAGTCTGGATAATTATCAGCGCTTAAATCAAGCACTACCAGGAAATGTAACCCCTGTAATCGTGCAATTTTTATAGGTGACTCTTTGGATGAAAAGTTAGCTAACAATTTATTTTCAGAAGCTTTTTTCTGTAAACAATAAGCCAACTGTAATAATAGGATATCAGAATTATGGTGACCTAAAACCGTATTAACCGCCTGAAAATTTATCGGTTTAAATACGATAGTAACAAACCGACTTTTCGGTTTTTGCTTAATAAGCGTATCAAGTTGTTCAAGTGCTTGTTGATAACTGGGTAAATTTGTCGCCGGATCTAATAAATACGACGGTGGTGTATTATGACTATTCTCATCAATACTATTAAGTTCTCTGCGAACCGCTTGCACCAAATACCAACAACCATTAATTAAGGCGGCTAAATAGGAAATAACGATTGCGCAGACTAACCATGTTGCACTGATGAAAGCATTTAACCATGCAAAAAGAATAGCCACGAAGCAAAGGTGTATCAACCACTGTATCGCTAATCTCATACTACTGGGATCTTTTGTTTTTTTCGATGAGTGAGCTGCCGCGCCAGCACATAAAAGTACCATAACACTTGCCGCCAACCATGCTAAATAGCCATCAACATTAGGAAGAAACCATAAACTAAAAACAAAAGATATTGCTGTTGTGACCACAATGAAGTTGATCAAATAATTTATTTTTTTATAAGGTGCAGAATAAGTGCTGCGTAACCAAAAATATAAAACAGAAGAAAAAATCATTGCCGATGAAAGTATGAGTTCGCTTTGATAGCTTTTGGAATAAGCCAAAGTATACAACATTAATAAAACACTTATAGAAATCAGGATTGGGTAACGGAGGCGAATATTATTTAAAGGCTTAACTAATGCAATAATTAATATCACTGGGAACATTAACCCCAAGACAAAGGCAATATTAAATTCAGTGAATGAAAAAGAGGCTGCTTGCACAGTGCAAGAGAATAAAAACAAACCTAAGACGGAAGCCAAAACTTCAGTCAATGACAAGCGCGCTAAACGAAAAAATTCCATACATTACCTTTACGTAATTTCAACAGACTTATACCCGAGCCTCTCAAGATAAACATTGAAGTGGTAAGGGAGTATATATGCCTAGATTAAGCAATATAGCAGATTTTGTATAGTGAGTTTTGTCAATAGACTGATGATGAAATTAATAACTCACTGCATCACAAGCCTATTTGGGGGAATTATATGACTTTCTGACCAGCAACAAATAATCCATTAAGTGGATTAACACCGAATTGATAACAAAGTTCTGCGGGTCTCTCAATATTCCACAGCGCTATATCAGCGTCAAAACCAAGTGATAATTGCCCTTTGCTTGTTGATAATCCGAGGGCTTTTGCACCATGACAAGTAACACCTGCTATCGCTTCTGCAGGTGTTAATCGAAATAACGTACAAGCCATATTGAGCATAAGTTGGATATTATTAATCGGCGATGAGCCAGGATTAGCATCAGTTGCAATCGCCATCGGCACTGCATACCTTCTTAATAAATCCATTGGTGGTAGTTGTGTTTCGCGTAAAAAATAGAAAGCACCGGGTAGCAATACTGCTGTCATATCAGCCTCTTTCATGGCTTTTACGCCGGCTTCATCTAAGAATTCGATATGATCAGAGGAAAGTGCGTTAAATTTTGCAGCTAACGCAGTGCCGCCTAAATTAGATAACTGCTCAGCGTGTACCTTAATGGGTAACTCATGAGCTTGAGCAGCAGAAAATACCCGTTCCGTTTGTTCTATACTAAAACCAATACTTTCGCAAAATACATCAACGGCATCCGCTAACTTCTCTTTTGCGATGAGTGGGATCATTTCATTACACACTAATTCAACATAGTCATTAGGTTTGTCTTTATATTCCAAAGGTAAAGCATGAGCACCAAGGAAGGTACGTTTTATTGTTACTGGAAGTTGTTCAGCTAACTGCCCTGCTACTTTCAACATTTTAATTTCATTCATCGTATCAAGCCCATAGCCTGACTTTATTTCAAGTGTTGTAACACCTTGATGATGTAATGCTGTTAATCGTGGTAATGCACTTGCTAATAATTCAGCTTCAGTCGCTTTTCGTGTTGCAGAAACCGTTGAAACGATCCCACCGCCAGCATTAGCAATTTCTTGATAACTTTTCCCTTGAAGACGCATTTCAAATTCATTGGCACGATTACCGCCATAAACTAAATGGGTATGACAATCGACTAAACCAGGCGTTAACCATTTGCCGAGTCCATCTATAACATTCAGTGATGCTTGATCATACATTGGCAAATCAAATTCTTTACCTAACCAAACAATTTTACCTTCACTTATAGCTAAAGCGCCATTTTCAATGGCGCCATAACTTTTCGCGCTATCGGTCATGGTCGCTAAATTGACGTTAATGAAGAGAGTTTGCCAAACGGAGGTATTAATTGTCATAAAAGATCCAAAAGTTGATTTTAACGCTAAGCTTACGACCACAGTTTAGCGAAAACGATAGCGTTCATAAGTTTAGTGTCATGTTACCTATAGCGCTACTTTAACTTATAGCAAATACACAAGCAAGCTTGTATATACAACTATTGACTTTAACAACAAGAAATGAGATTGTGTATGCAAGTTATAG
>Ga0307492_10000360_pt1 | contig 19762 bp, 18 predicted proteins | sample SI3LmetaG_FD_202365 | JGI IMG/M metagenome (GOLD analysis project Ga0307492, IMG submission 202365) | Sea-ice brine microbial communities from Beaufort Sea near Barrow, Alaska, United States - SI3L | ecosystem: Environmental > Aquatic > Marine > Coastal | place: USA: Alaska | collected 2017-05-06 | reverse complement strand
CTACAATAGAAATGGAAATCTAGTGTATATGGGCAATGCTGCTACGGCACCTTTTAACGGGATCTCTAATCAGAGTAGCGCTGTAAGCAATGACGAACTACCGGTAGGAGTATACTTTTATATACTCAAATACAACAACGATATTGGCACCCAACCAGTACAAGGTAGATTATACTTAAGTAGATAAATAAGATAAACAAAACACACTTCTATTATGAAGCATACAACCATAAATAAAAGCATACTATATATATTCTCTTTGATAATTCTTGGAGTTTTTAGTCAAGCACACGCACAGCAAGATCCTCAGTTTACACAGTATATGTATAATATGAGCGTCATTAATCCGGCATATGCTACTAGTGAGGAAGGAGTTCTAAATCTGGGTGGACACTATCGTGCGCAATGGGTTGGTCTAGAAGGTGGACCTAACACAGCATCATTTTTTGGTCACGCACCAATAAACGAAAAGATGCAAGCAGGTGTTTCCTTCACTAATGATAATATAGGAGATATCATTAATGAAAACAATGTATATGCAGATTTTGCATATGTATTACAGGTATCAGAAAAAGCCAAATTATCCTTAGGCCTTAAAGCGGGAGTCACACTATTTGAAGCAAATTTTACCGGATTAGAATTGGAATCTGGAAATACTTCAACAGATAATGCCTTTAACGAAAATATCTCAAAAGCATTTCCTAATGTAGGAATGGGTGCCTTTTATTTTACAGAAAAATTCTATGCGGGGGTATCATCGCCTAACCTATTAACAACAGAGCATCTTGAATCTGAAAATGGAATTGCAACAACCGGCGTTCAATCGATACATTTTTATGCTATGGCTGGTTATGTGTATCCTATCAATGAACGTCTTAAATTCAAGCCAGCACTTATGCTGCGTGGCGTTGGAGGAGCCCCTTTGGCAATAGACATTACAGCAAATGTCTTAATAAATAATAGTTTTGAAGCTGGTATTGGATATCGTGTGGAGGATGCCGTAAGTGCCCTCGTTAATTTTAAGATAGCTCCAGATTTGAGAATAGGTTATGCCTATGATTACACGTTGAGCAATCTGAGTAATTATACTTCTGGTTCCCATGAAATATTTTTACTATTTGACATAAATATTAAAGGACTCAGTAATGGGTTTGATCGTTCACCTAGATTCTTTTAATCCCATATTATTATGAAAAATAAAAACATATACTTTATATTTTGTCTTTTTTGCTTCGGAAATGTGATATGCGTTTCTTCTCAAAATACAAAAAAAACAGACCAATTATTTGAAGATAAAGCCTATAAGGCAGCGGCTTCTGCGTACGAAACCTTAAATAAAACTCCAGAAATACTCCAAAATCTTTCTGATGCCTATTATTATATAGGTGATATGGAAAAGGCGGTGAACACCTATGAACTTCTTATCAAAGATCAGGGAGCTATTTTAGATGTAGATAGAAAATTTAGATATGGACAGGCACTAAAATCGCTTCAACGATATGATGAAGCTGATGTGGTATTATCTCAATACTTTGGAAATGCACAAGATACGCAGCTATTGATAGAAGAAATGCACAAAACAGTTCCTCATAATTTTGTAACCAGCCAAATGTTAAGTACTGAGGGAGTAAGCGAATTTGGTCCCTCCTATTACGTAAAGAACCAATTGGTATTCGCTTCCACAAGAGCTCAAGAAAACCCTAGGTATGCTTGGAATGACTTACCCTATTTAAACCTATATAAAGGGCAAATAGAATCCAATGGAACCCTATCTCATATAGCACCCTTTTCAACAACCATAAATACTGCTACACATGAGAGTAATGCCACTTTTTCTAAAGATGGTAAACGAATCTACTTTAATAGAACAGATCAAAAGCGAACGAAGGTAGACGGCAAGAAAGTAGCCAATATTAAAATTTATACTGCAGCGTTGATAGATGGGGCATGGACAAATATCGTAGCATTACCCTTTAATGACGATCGCTACAATTGTGAACATCCTAGTCTAAGTCATGACGAGAAAACGCTCTATTTTGCGAGTGACATGCCTGGGAGTCTGGGGGATTTTGATATATATAAAGTTACTTTAAATGACGATGGTACCTATGGCATTCCAGAAAACTTAGGAGAAAACATCAATACCAAGCAAAGAGAACAATTTCCATATATAAGTGAAATTAATACGCTCTACTTTTCATCAAACGGACATCCTGGCCTAGGTGGTCTTGATATTTTTAGATATGAAATGACTAAAAATAGCACAGAAACCCCAGTAAACTTAGGGTCTACCGCAAATAGCAGCTATGACGATTTTGGTTTTATCCTTAATGAGCAATCAAATACGGGCTACCTAAGTTCTAATAGAGGTGGTATAGATGCATTATTTACTTTTTTGAGAGAAGATAATATCTTGACTAAATATCTTGTCGAAGGTCTTGTTCAAGATAAAAACTCTAAAGAAATACTTCCAGGGGCTTTAGTAAAATTATTAGATGATAATAAGCAGGTTATTCAAGATACCATCGTAGATCAAACTGCAAAATATTTATTCAAAATCGAACCTAATAAAAATTATACTGTTCGAGGAACGAGCGGACGCTATGTCCCGTTAGATGTTGATTTTTCTACAGATATTAACGGAAAAATAAGTCACAATATTTATTTATCATTAGAATCTTATGTAGATGCTGAAGAAACAATAGATGAGACAGAAGAAGGGGATGTACAAGTCCAACTAGATCGTATTTTCTTTGATTTTGACGCATGGGAAATAAAACCTGAAGCGGCCACAACACTCAATGTTTTGGTAGATTTAATGAAGAAATATGATGAAATGGAAGTTGAAGTCTCAGCTCATACAGACGCCAGAGGACCAGAGACCTATAACCTAGCCTTGTCTAAAAAACGTGCAGCAGCTACCTTAGAGTATGTAGTAAGTCAAGGAATTGATCGCGATCGCCTCAGTAGTATTGGCTATGGCGAAATACAGCCTCTAAATAGGTGCGTTAAAGAAGTTTATTGTTCTGACAAGGAACATGATATCAACAGAAGATGCGAGTTTAAAGTACTCAATTAAGTTTAGTACTTGAATAAAATATTACCAGACCTTTAAAAAAAAAGAACATTTGAGCCGCCCACTTTTGGTTCAAACTCAAATGTTCTTTTTAGAAGAAGTTTATATCTAATAATCTATTCAATCACAGTTCCATCCTTCCGGAACTCAATATCCTTATTTTTCCCTTTCTGCTTAAACTCTACATCGTAAAATTCACCTTTTGAGGCACTCATCACGTGTTCCACTTCAGAAATCTCATAAAAGGCATATGTTGTATTAATTTTATCCTGAATCACCTGTGGTAACTCGCTTACTTTTATGCTATTCTCGGTCTCTATCCATCTTCCATCAGCATGAAAGTCTGCTCTGTACTTCTCCCCTTTCTTTTTAAAATGAGCTTCCCAATATCCATGGGAATCTGTTTGAAAATCGGGGTCACTTTCTTTAGGGTATTTTTTCTGAAATGCCAACACCACCACTTTTGGTGCATCAGAATTCGCGATCATTTTCTTATTTACAGACTCTTGACAACTTGAGGTAGTTACAGCAAACACTAGGGATAAGGCAGTTATTAGGTATTTCATAATGTGTATTTTATGAGAACAAAGTTAAGCACTCATATTTAATTTTTATACCAACAAAATCTTAAATAAAATCGATGGTTATTGGAAGTTTTAAAAATTCCGTGCATAGTGCATATTTATTTTTTACATTTATAATGTTATATAAAACCAAATATTATGTGCAAAAATTACTTAATCGCCTTGTTTTTAGCGATTTGTATTATACCGTTTACAAAGGCTCAAGAAAATAGATCTTACGACGGAACAAATAACAATATTACAAATCCATCTTGGGGTGCCGCAGAAACTTATTTCAGAACTTTTACAACCGTTGATTATTCAGATGGCATCAGCCAACCAGGAGCTTTAGGCAGAGCAAACTCGAGAACCGTAAGCAACGCCTTAGGGAGTCAAGAAGAATTTATGCCTAACGAACTAGATCGCAGTGATTTTATTTGGGCATGGGGACAATTTATTGACCACGATATCAACTTAAATAATGATGAAGCTGCAGAGCCACTTAATATAGATGTACCTGCCTGTGACCCTATGTTTGACCCTATGTGTGATGGAGATAGGCAAATAAGAATGTTCCGTTCTCTTAGTGATCCTACTACAGGAACAAGTACCGCCAACCCTAGAAGACACTTCAACGACATCACTTCGTATCTAGATGCCTCTATGGTATACGGTAGTACTGAAAATCGTGCAGATTGGCTTCGCTCTAATATCAACGGAAAGCTTAGAGTATCACAAAACAATCTTTTGCCTTGGAATACTATTGATGGTGAGTTTGACAGTGCTATCGATCCCAACGTTCCATTTATGGCCATCGACGGTCCTACGTTTCCAGAAAGATATTATATGGGTGGAGATATAAGAGTCAACGAACAACCTAGTTTGACTTGTCTTCACACCCTGATGGTACGCGAACATAACAGACAATGTGATCTCATAAAGGAAGCGAACCCGAGTTGGACAGACGAAGAACTATACCAGAGAGCTCGTAAAATAGTAAGTGGCCTCGTACAAGCGGTAACCTATGAGGAGTTTTTACCAAAATTAGGTGTAATACTTCCAGACTACGTGGGCTATGATCCTAACTTGGATGCTAGTATTACTAATGTATTCTCTGCCGCAGGATTTCGTTTTGGGCACAGTATGGTCAATGGTAGATTAATACGAATGGAAGAGAATGGTGATGAATTTGAGTTTGGTGCCATCGACTTAAGAGACGGGTACTTTAATCCAGGTATGATTGAAGACCAAGGAGGCATTTCTCCATTTTTCAGAGGCTTAGCAGCACAAAAGCACCAGTTTGTCGATCCATTAATCATGAATGATTTAAGAAACTTTCTTTTTGGACCTCCTGGTTCTGGTGGTATTGACTTACTTACCATAAACATTGCAAGAGCAAGAGAACGCGGAATATCAGATTACAACACGATTAGACAAGAAATAGGGCTTCCTGCGATTACTTCGCTAGCAGACCTTACAAGTGATCCAGAATTACAGTCTAAGCTTTCTACGGTGTACACAGATATCAATGACATTGACCCGTGGATAGGCTTGATGAGCGAAGACCATATGCCGGACGCCGTTATTGGCGAAGGGCTTAGTTTATTATTTGTAATGCAGTTTGCTGCGCTCAGAGATGGCGATCGCTACTATTATGAAAACGATTCTGCCTTTAATGATGAAGAAATAGCTGAAATTAAAAACACGAAACTTTCAGAAATTATAATGCGTAACACAGATATAGAGGTTCTACAAGAAGATGTTTTTACCGCGGTGCCTAGAGATGAATTGGCTGTGGAGTTTTATCCTTTTTCTGGTGTGATGAATATGCAATTAAAGGCGTATCCTAACCCAGTTCAAAAATACTTTAACATCCAGATAGAAGCTAGAAGACCCTCTACTGCCACCTTAAATATCTACGATGCAAGCGGGGTGACGGTGCAACAGCGTACCATAAACATTATGCCAGGAGTTACAGATCACGCCTTTGAATTAAGTGATTCGTTAGCAAATGGGCTTTATGTAATCACCCTAGATTCTGACGCTGGTCAAGGACAATTAAAGATTATTAAATCTAAGTAATATATATTAGACGTTGGTCGAAAAGTGAATGGCTTTACCTCTTTGGTAAAGCCATTCACTTTTGTAGACTTTTTGTAATGAGATCTATCGCGGCAAATTCAGAAAATTTCCGAAGCAATACTGCTAGTTTTGGATGAATAAACTGCTCACAAAAAGGCTTTTGAGGATTCTTATAATAGTAATTTGTAATCTGTTCTCTAGAGGGTTTAAAGGAGTTAAATGGAAGTGTCTTTGTGACCAATGGTTTTTTAAATTCAGATTGAAGGTGCTTTAATATGGCTCTTAGCTCGGTGTGTTGGATTTCCGAAAAGAAATAAACAGCAGAGCGATATTTCTCCCTAAAACTATGATTTTCAGTACTTTTGTGCGTGTGTAAATGAATACTTACTAGTGCTGACATTGGAAGTATTTCTGGATCAAAATGTACAATCACTGCTTCACTAAAAGTAGCAGCATCACCGTCTGAAGCTACATATCCTTGCTCTACTTGCTTCACTCCTATCAATGACTGAAACACCGCTTCTGTACACCAATGACAGCCTCCGCCTACCGCAATTTTATAAAGTTCGTTTGTCATAAATGGCAATGCCTTAAAAAATGAATGACCTTCTCTTCAGGCATTTCACAGGGTTTTAAAATTTCATTTGTAGTTGTGATATAATAGTTAAGACTTATAAAATCTGTACCGCCTTGTTCTTCTGCGTACAGTTTAATGCTCTTACCGCCATTGAAGTCGCTTCTAGTAACACCATACTTCTTTCCGTTATACAAAGCTTCTGTAAAGCCAATGGGAAATTGTTGAATGTGTACTAAAATCGATGCCATTAATTTAGGTCGTTTTCGGATACGTAAGATTTCTGAAAAATATAAAAATACGTAGTTATAGTATTTTTTCAAAGCAAAAACTCTGCGCTATGCCTTGATATTGGCCATAATTGGGAGTACGTTGATAGCCGCACTTTTTATACAATGCAATCGCTGCATGTTGATTGATTCCTGTTTCCAAGACACATCGTGTGGCTCCTAATTCTTGTGCCCAAGTTTCAAGGTGCTTGAGAATCACAACTGCATAGGCGTTGCCTCTTGCAGTGTCTAGGGTGAACATCCTTTTTATTTCGAAGGCATCAGCTTCAAAAAGTTTTATAGCGCCACAGCACACAGGAATAGTATCCTCGTAGCCTATAAGCGTATGTTTAATGGAAGCTAGTTTATTAAATTTATCGTAAAAAGCGTGATCTTCCCCATCAGATATGGCAAGATTTTGATCTAACAGTTTTACTAATGCAGTAAAATCTGGATCATCAGGAGATACACGTTTAACCGCTATCATCTCTTATTGCGTCTGTTGTAATTCTTGTCCCCCTTGGTCTTGGGTTTTTTGTATTTCGCTTTGATGATATACTGGTAAGAGCCTCCTTGATTTGTTTTTGAATTTTTCTCACTCTTCTCGTGAAAACTAGGTCCAGGAACGTGTTCATCACTCACTTTATGAGGATTATTAGGTTCATTAATCTGCGGTTGTTCTTCTGGTAAGAGCTGTGTAGCGGTTTCTACTTCATTAGGGATGGTCAATAACGGAATTTTATAATCCATTAAAATCTCTATATTTTCTTTCGCCTGAGCTTCTTTCTCTGTAGAGAATAAAATAGAATTTCCTTGCGCTTCTGCTCTACCTGTTCTACCTATACGGTGCATATAGTTTTCTGCATACCGCGGAACATCCATATTTACAACGTGTGATATCCGATCAAGATCTAAACCACGAGACATTACATCTGTAGAGATCAAGATCCTATTCTTGCCGGTATTAAAATTTTCGATAGATCGTAAACGATAATTTTGAGTCTTGTTGCTATGTATTACGGAAGCTTGACTCGGGTAGAAATCATCCACCACTTGAAACAAGGTGTCTGCTTGGCGTTTGTTGGGCACAAATACTAAGACCTTTGTAAATACATCTTCTTCTTGTAAAAGGTGATTTAAAAGGTTTGCCTTTGTATAAAAATTAGGCACTTCAAAAGATTGCTGCTCAATATTGTCTAAAGGGGTACCACTAACAGCAACAGAAATCTTTTCTGGATTCTTAAAAAAGTCATCTATTAATACATCTACATCATCTGTCATGGTTGCAGAAAAAAGAATGTTCTGCCTCTTTTCTGGAAGGAGTTCAAAGATATTTGTAATCTGAAAACGGAAGCCCAAATCGAGCATCACATCTACTTCATCAATAATGAGTTTTTTAACGTTTTTTAAACTTACGGCTCTACTTAACGCTAAATCATATAGTCGTCCTGGAGTAGCAACCACAATATCACAGCCTTGAGAAACGGCATCTTTGTGGGTGTTTATATTCACACCTCCATACACTCCAGTAACCCTTACGGAAAGATACTTCCCTATTTTTTCTATTTCTTCTACAACTTGGACAACAAGTTCACGCGTAGGGACAAGTACCAATACCCTTGGGTTTATCTCTCTAGAATACTTCATGGTTTCTAAAACAGGAAGCATGTAAGCAAACGTTTTACCCGTTCCAGTCTGTGCAATACCTACCATATCTTTTCCTGCTTTTATAACAGAAAATGATTGTTCTTGAATAGGTGTTGGTGTTGTAATTCCGAGGTCATCAATCCCAAATTGGAGTTGTTTTCCTAGTTTTAAATCTGCAAAAGTGGTCATACCCGTAAATTTTCCGCAAAGGTACAAGAACTATTATTCTTAGGATATCTAATCTTCATTTACATAAAGTGATAATATGTAAGATATAGCCTCTTATAAAGAATTCTATAGCGTATCAGAAATTCGCCTTGCAATGAAGCAGAGCGAATAAAGTTTGATTTTTTAGCTATTGAAACTCTTAGTGAGCTAAGAAGTAAGGTATAAGATTTATTCCTCTTCTGAAGGTGCATGACCGTGAATGTCTTCAAACATCGTGTCAAAATTTTCACGCAAGTAAGAACGTAATTTCAAGCGATAGTCGTCTTTAAGCCACGCTAAAAAGTTGTACGTACTTTTGCTAATACACTTTGAATATCGCTCTATTCTAAAGTCAATATCATCACCAAGCATTTTTGCCAAGCCAAGCGCATCAAAGATGTCTTCACTATTTTCAATACAGATTGTGGCGTGTTGATGGATGGATCTTTCTAGAATAACCTTTGAAGTCTCTCCAGATTTTACAGAGGCGGTGTATGCTTTCTTAATATCGAAAGAAACATCTTCTGTTTTTGCAAATTCTGCTCTGAGTGCTTCTGGCATTTCATATCTGAAATAGCTCTCTATTTCATTATCATCCAGAAGATTCTCCAAGTAAAAATTAGGCGATCTAAAAATAGCTTGCCAATCTAGATCTGCTCCCCAAGGTCCAAAACGATGAAAGTTGTTCCCTAAGTCAATCACATCAAACGTACTTTTACTATTTAAAATACGTGATCCACGACCTATCATTTGATAATATAAGGTCAAGGACTTAGTAGCACGATTTAATATAATAGAGCCTACTGTTGGTTCATCAAATCCTGTGGTTAAGATACTTACAGAAGTTAAGATGGCATCTGGAGTTTCTTTAAACCATTTTAAAATAAATTTTCGCTGTTTTTTTGTAGCCGTATTATCTAAGTGCATGATAGGATAACCAGCGTGTCTAAAGGCATCATAGACATATAATGACGTGTTAATTCCATTATTAAAAATCAATGTCTTTTTACCTTTACTTCGTTCTTCATATGCCTGCATTAATTTGCTCAGCATATCTGTTGTCGTATATAAATCTTCAGAAGACTTTACGGTGTAATCTCCGTTAGCTCCTACTTCAAGGGACGTTAAACCTACATTATAAGAATACGTTTGTGCTTGTGCTAAGAATTCGTTTTCAATAAGAGATTCAATAGTTTCTCCTACAATAAGCTCATCATAGTTATCATTCATTGGGAGCTTGATGTTCGAACTCAATGGTGTAGCGGTAACCCCTAAAATAAAAGATTTTTCAAAGAATTTAAAAAGCTTTGTAAATGAGTTGTAGTGGGCCTCATCAATAATCACTAGGCCGACGTCAGAAATGTCTAGTTGTTCATCATTCAAACGGTTATTAAGCGTCTCTACCATCGCTACAAAACAACTAAAATCTTGTTGATCTTCAAGGTTTGCAGTACTATTCACCACTTTATTGACCACACCAAACTCAGTCAACATTCCAGAAGTCTGTTTGCAAAGCTCGATACGGTGCGTCATCACCAGTACTTTCTTTTTATGATTTTTCAGGTATTGACGGACTATTTCAGAAAAAATAACGGTCTTACCACCACCCGTAGGCAATTGATATAGCAAATGATAATCCTGCTTCTCGTCATCAAAGAGTTTGAAAATTCGATCAATCGCTCCTTTTTGATAGCTGTAAAGCTCCTTATCACTGCGTTTATCTAATATAGAATTATCAATCGTTTTCATATTCTGGGGCTAAAATAAGGCTGCAAATATACGATGAATTAAAGGTTATGTAATCACATGTTCATATTTAATAAAAAATGGACGTTATAATTAAATCCGAAATATTATTTGCATTTACCTTGGGTTCAAAGTTCGTACTTTTGGCGTCTATTAAAAACGAATGTCCAAGCACCAACATTTTAAAGTATACAAACCTTTTGGCTATCTCAGTCAATTTATGACAAACGATAGGCACGCTAAAAACAAAAAGTTTTTAGGAAGTCTTGGTGATTTTCCAGAAGGTATCATGGCCATTGGACGTCTAGACGAAAGCTCTGAAGGATTACTTCTACTTACAACAGATGGCGCTTATAGCTACCATGTAAATAATAATACTATAGAAAAGGAATACTATGCCCTTGTAGATGGTATCGTGAATCAAAGCCATATTGACCTTCTTCAAACAGGACTAGTAATTAGCATTAATGGTTCTCTATTTCAAACTAAACCTTGCAAAGCTAGCATCATCGAAGCCCCGCTCCTACCGACTACGCGACAAAGAATACGAGATGACCGGCACGGTCCTAGTTCGTGGGTTTCCATCACTTTAACCGAGGGGAAATTTAGACAAGTCCGTAAAATGACAGCAGCTGTTGGTCTGCCTACATTGCGTTTGGTTAGAGTTCGCATAGGAGATTTTAAAATAGACGCAATGCAACCCGGTGATACAATACCCATCAAAACATAAAAAACCCCGAGGCCGTAAAAAAGGGGAATGCAAATAGGCTAAGAAAAAAGCTTACTCGCTGGAGATAAAGCTTTGTGATCATACCCGTATTAATCTTTTACAATAATAAAGGTCGCTCTGTACCCGGTAAGTAAGTTCCATTCTTTAGCAGAGATGAGCTTTCCAGTATCATCGTAGATATGGAGCTCTGCCGTGTTAGGACCAGACTCTCCTTGGTTTAAGGCAATAAACTCTATTTTATTAGGCCCTTTTTGCAAAGGCAAATCAAAACCCTGAAAACTACCATAGAGACTTACATTTGCTCTTACAATATCTTCGTTTACAAGTACCATAATACGATCTCCATCTACTGCTTCGTGATCTCGATACACCACATTGACAAGCGCTCTGGAAACACTCACTTCTCCCAGGTCTTGATCACGCGCATATTTATCTGAGGCTTGTTTCTCGGCAGAAAAATACTTTGGGGCGTTATCCGTTTTATAATCTAAAAGCCCATCCCCTTTTGTAATGTCTAGAGGTTTTGGGTCTAAGTCCCCTATATTTTTCATATCGAACTTAGGGTCTTTCTCTTTAGATAATGTAGGAAGATTAATTTTAGGTAATTCAAAACCGGTTTTTGGTGCCTTTGGGTCTGGTTTCGGTACGTCAGGATCTGCTTCAATTTTGATTACACGATTAGGTCGCTCTATTTGTGAAAACAAAGCGGTGGTACTAAACAAAAGCAAGAAGATTAAAAGGTGTCTCATTTCAGAAATAATTCTACGAAGTTTAAGCAAATATCGAACCAAACTCGATATTACATGAAAAAGACACGTTAGTACCCTAAACGTTTCAAAAATACGCTATAACTTGAATTAATTCAATAAATATATGTTAACAAATTTGGAAATGTCATTTCTACGACTTATCATGCGGACATAAATAAAACAACATCATATGAGACAACTTAAAATTACCAAGCAAGTAACGAATAGAGAGACTAAATCCCTAAATAGTTATTTGCAAGATGTAAGTAAAATTGATATGATTACTGCCGAAGAAGAGGTGGAATTAGCACAGCGTATTAGAGAAGGCGACAAAAGAGCGCTTGACAAATTAACAAGAGCTAATTTACGTTTTGTGATTTCGGTTGCTAAGCAATATCAAAACCAGGGATTAAGTCTTCCAGATTTAATCAATGAAGGAAACGTTGGGCTTGTAAAAGCAGCAAAGCGTTTTGATGAAACACGTGGTTTTAAATTTATATCTTATGCCGTTTGGTGGATTAGACAATCTATACTGCAAGCGATCGCTGAGCAATCTAGAATTGTAAGATTACCATTAAACAAAATTGGTGATATTAATAAAGTAAAGAAAGCAAGTATTCACTTGCAGCAAGTTTATGAGCGTATCCCTACTGCTCAAGAAATTGCAAATGAGTTAGATATTACTGTTGCTAGTGTAAAATCTTCTATGAAAAACAGTAACCGTAGTATTTCTATGGATGCACCTTTTCAAGAAGGTGAGAATGATAACAACTTATATGACGTTATTAGTTCTGGTGAATCTCCTAATCCAGATAATGGATTAATGCAAGAGTCTCTTAAGACTGAGATTGACAGAGCCCTTGATACCTTATCTCAACGTGAGGCAGATGTAGTGAAGTTAAACTTTGGTCTTTCTGGAAACCCAGTAATGACCTTACAAGAAATAGGTGACACCTTTGATTTATCTAGAGAACGTGTACGTCAAATACGTGAGAAAGCAATTAGAAGATTGCGTCACGAATCTAAGAGTCACATCTTAATGAAGTATTTAGGATAATTTAATCCTTAAAATAGACACCTAAAACGGAAGCTGTAAAAGCTTCCGTTTTTTTTGTAAATTCTCAAAACAATAATTTTAGGCTATACTATATTATTACAAGCAAAACCATCTTAATGCAAGACATCACAATAGAAAGGAACAAAGAAGCTATAGCGCTCACACAAAACAATTAAAGTAATCAAGAATAACTTTGAATCTAATTGAGCTAAAGCCTTAAAAAGCGTTGGGAATTCCTTGGCTATGTTTTAACAAAACAATGGCAAACCAATCTCAATAAATTTAAGCTTCAGTAGTTCTAAACATTAAGAAACAGAAAACTTTTAATTATGAAAAAATTTACAGCATTCTCTTTGCTATCCCTAGCTATTTTGACCACTTCTTGTGTGTCAAAGAAAAAGTATGTGGACTTAGAAGGTCAGTACAATGAAACCATATCTACACTAACTAAATCAAAACTGGAAAATGAGCGCTTAGAAGCACGACTTACAGATATAGATGCGAAGGTGGAAGATTACTACACGCGCATTCAGTCTTTATCAGACAGCAACACTTCGCTACAGGAACTAAGTAACAGTCGCTATCAAAAAGTAGGGAATGTAATTATTTCTGAAAATGATAAGGCAAAAATGAAATTGGCGATGGCAAACGTAGACCAAGAAAAACTGCGTAATGCAGCAACGCTTCAGGATACGATGAACCTCATTATTTCACAAAAACTAATGTCTGGTTTAAGTGAAGATATGATGGCTGATAGTAATGATATAGATATTACAATTGATGAAACAGTTGTAATGATCACGATATCTGATAAAATGTTATTCAATTCTGGAAGTTATAGAATAAGTTCTAAGGCGAATCCTTTATTAGAAAGACTTGCGGCGCTTATTAATAGCGAACCTGCATTAGAAGTTATGGTAGAAGGTCACACAGATTCTCAAACCGTAAAGCCAGGTGCAATGATTAAAGATAATTGGGACTTAAGTGTAGAGCGTTCTACGGCTGTAATAAGAAAATTACAAGATTCTTATAATGTAGCACCTGAAAAGTTAATTGCTGCGGGGCGTAGTAGTTACCACCCACTTACAGAAAATGACACCAAAGAAGGAAGGTCTACAAACAGACGAACAAGAATCGTGATTTTACCTAATCTTGATAAATTCTTAGCGCTCTTGGCAGATTCTGAATAAGCTACCACGAGTATAATTCATAAATAAAAAGCACCTTTAACAAGGTGCTTTTTTTATGCGACATAATTAATTTAAAGATTAATGAGTTGGAGGTTTCGTAGGTCTCACTTCTATTTTACTTGGTAAGGTTCTAGGATTCATTTTTAAAAGATCTACCACCAGCTCGCCAATATCTTCGGCCTGTATTTTCCAAGCTCCCGTATCGCTAGGCTCATTACCATTAAAATGAGTAGAAACACTTCCTGGCATTATCGTACTTACTTTAATATCACTTTGTCTCACATCTAGCATAGCTGCTTGTGTAAATCCAGTAACTCCAAATTTACTCGCATTATAAGCAGTACCCCCTGCAAAGAAGTTGGTTCCTGCCAAACTTGAAATTGAAATATAATACCCCTTGCTCTTTTTTAAAGCATCGAGTGCTGCTTTAAAACTATAAAAAGCCCCTGTAAGATTTGTATCTATTACTTCATTCCATTGTTCAATAGTGATATCTTCTATGTTCCCAAAATGCCCTAATCCAGCATTAGCAACCATTACATCTACACCACCAAAGGCCGTAACTGTTTTTGCAATGGCGGTTACTTGTTCTTCAAAATGACGAACATCTGCAGCAACACCCAAAGCTTTACCCGCATTGGATTCTTCATCATTTAATTTCTTTGCTGCATCATCTGCACTTTCTTGAGTACGACTCGTGATAACCACATTCATACCATTTGCTAACAGTTTTTGGGCAATACCGTAGCCTATTCCTTTTGACCCTCCCGTAATGAAGGCAGTTTTATTTTTTAATTTATTCATGTGTAAGTTTTTTATAAAGTTACAAAGTCTGTCGTCTACATTTAATAAGATTTACTTAATTTTAACCTTGTTCACCTAGGCTGATAAATTCATACTCCTTTAAAACGTGTCGTTAACAATGAAATTACTACTCGCTTCCCTCCTCTTTTTAATTCCTGTTAAACCTTTGGTTTCTGATGACCTTATGGATATGGCATATTATGGAACCGAGTTTGATTACGAAATACGTTACGCAAAACCAGATAACTTTATAGGTGAAACACTTTACGATTGTGTAAAATGCCTGCTGCAACCAGAAGTTGCTAAAGCCGTCTGGGAAGCCAATCAGTATTTTTGTGAGCTAGGATACAAAATCAAGTTTTACGATTGCTACAGACCTTTAGATGTTCAGAAATATATGTGGTCAAAAGTCCCAAGGCCTACCTATGTCGCAAACCCGTATGGAAAAGGCAGTATTCACAATCGAGCCGCTGCGGTAGACATAACCTTAGTGACACTTGATGGCTGTTTTGTAGAAATGGGCAGTGACTATGACTTCTTCGGTCGTGCCTCACATATCGATAATTATAACTTTGCTTCGGAAATTTTAAACAACCGAAAACTGCTCATAGAAGGCATGCCAAAACACGGTTTCCAAACCGTAAGAACCGAATGGTGGCATTATAGTTTCAGAAAAAATTATGGGTTTCCTATTTTGAATGTGCGCTTACCATGTGACTAATTTAAAATTCAAGGTCCAAGATCTAAAAAATTAAAGTGACAAAAAAAAACACAGAATTCTATAAGACCGCTGTGGTTTGAAAATTTCAAGTATTAAAAATTATTGTTTTTCTACCTTATCAAGTGCTCTATCTCTAGGGTCTTTATGCAGACGTAATGGTAGATCTTCCTGACCGCCGTATAATTTGATTTCAGTGATATCACCAGGTAAAATAAACTCCGCTTTTATAAGCGCTTCGATAACTCGTTTTATTAATCTTCCTCTCAATACACGAGCGGCTACACGATAATCCTTGGTGTGTACCCAGAAAAATACTTTTAAATTAACGGTGCTAGAAGCGAGTTCGTCCTCAATGATAAAATTTTCGTGATTCTCGTCTTCCACGACACCTTCTGTATTTTTAAGAATGTCGTGAATAATTGCCTTGACACTATCTATATCATCTTCATAGCCTATACCTACGACAAAGTCTAATCTATAAAATCCATCTGACGTATAGTTTAAAACCGGCTTAGTAAGCACATCACTATTAGGAATGTATATGTCTCTACCATCACTCGTCTTAATGTGTGTGTACCTAAAATTCAAGGCTCTAACTTTTCCGAAGTGCGAATCAATCATAATCGTATCATTGATATCAAAGGGTCTATTGAACGCCAAGATAATGCCCGCCAAAAAGTTTTTCCCAATGTCTTGAAATGCAAATCCCAAAACAATCGCTCCACCACCAACGGCAGTAAGAATCCCGGTTGCCATATCATCTAATCCAGCTGCTTTTAAGGCTAAAGTTACTGTAATCGAGATAAGCACTAACTTTATTGCCTGCGCTAAAAAGCGCGCCATCAAGGGGTCATTAGACTTATTTAATAATCGTTTACGATAAAAATTTGTTATTATTTGTGCAATTAATATTCCAGCAACTACAATAAAAATACCAAGCGCAATACGAGGTAATGCGCTTAGTAATGATTCATAATAATGCTCAACTGATTTTGCGACATACGTCACGGGTTCTTCTATTTGTAAATTCATTTGGCTATAGCTCGTTTCCGTAGATATCTAATTCTATTACATTTTTACCTAGTTTCTTCACTTCTTCAAGTTGCGTCGCTTTATCCCCTACAACAAGGTATACCATGTCATTCTCATCTACATATTTGTTGATTGTAGATTTAAAATCTACAAGCTCCATATTCATTAATAGCTCTTGATCTTGGTCTACATAATCTAAAGAACGACCGTATTTACTAATGCGGTTAAGCATTCCAAGCTTAGCGCCAAAAGACTCAAAAGCTCTTGTGTTTGCTTTAATGATTTTGTTTTTTGTTAGCGTTACGTCATTATCTGTAAAACCAGAACCATAGGTTTTCAACATCTCTTCAATAATCTCTAGGGATGCTAAGGTTGCATTTGCTCTAACGCTAGAATTAATGGTGAAGGCCGCCTTTTCTGCTCTTTCTGGTATTCTAGAGTAGGCACCATATGTGTACCCTTTTCCTATTCTGAGAGTTTGAAATAATCTTCCACTGGACCCTCCTCCTAAAATCTCATTGGCATAATCCAGTTTTTTGGCATCTTCATCAATAGCATTTACGGCAAGCTTCCCTATATAAAGTACGGATTGCTTAGCATCAGGAACGTCAATAAAATAAAGGTTCCCAGCTTTATCTTGAGGAGGTAATGCTTGTTCGCTTAAAACAAGAGCGGCACCTTTCCATTTTTCTGAAATATTCTCCAAAGCATTCATTACTGCGGCTTCATCAACACTTCCTACTACGTGAAAATCTGCACCTTGCGGGGAAACGTTTTTATAAAAGTCTTTTACATCTTGAAGGGTGATCTCTTTAATCGTTTCTAATGTCCCATTCGTTGGGACACCATAACTGTGTGCCTCCCCATAGATTAGTTTATTAAAGTTGATTGCCGCGATCGCTGTTGGGTTTGCCTCTCTCCCCTTTAAGGAAGTCTCTAATTCTTTCTTAAGACGGTCGAATTCTTTCTCATCCCATCGTGGCTCGAGTAGCATTTCTTCAACGTATTCCATTGTTTTACCAAAGTTTCTGGAGAGACTGCTTCCGCTAATCACAATATCTTCTGAGCCGGACCCAACATAAATACTAGAGCCTAATAAGCCAACTGCTTCTTCAAGTTCTGCGGCAGTTTTTGTGGCGGTACCTTCGTTCATCAAGTCTGCCATTAAAGAAGCAATCCCAGCTTTTCCTGCTGGATCTAGTTTATGACCTCCGGGAATAATGATATTGAAATTTACTAAAGGAAGTTCGTTATTCTCAATCCCGTATAATCCTAAACCGTTGTCGAGTTTCCCTGTCCAAACTTCTGGCATTATAAGTAAAGGCGCCTCTCCAAATGAAGGCTCAGAACGATCATAGGTGGATGCTGTTTTTTCATATACCGCTTCGTCACCTTGGCTTACTTCTTCGCTTGCCGCCATAGCTCCTACTTCTTCTATCCATACACTTGCTTCTTCTGCTCCTGTAACGGCTAGCTCTGGACTATCTTTAGGTACTACACTTGTCATTATATAATTCTTACCCTTTATATAAGTATTGTAAACACGCATCACTTCTTCACGTGTCATATTTTTAATAATCTCTGTATCTTTAATAGTTTGTTCTGGGTTTCCCGCAAATTCGTTGTCTCGTACTAATTGGAATGCTTTGTTTAAAACCGTTGCAATCCCAGAATACGCTTGTGTTTCTAGTTCTGCCTTGATTCTTTCTAGTTCATTATCTGTAAAACCATTTTCCTCAAAATACCGTAACCCTTCGGCCACAGCGACTTGTACATCATCAAGATCAACGCCTTCATTTGCTCTTACCCTAATAATAAACTCCCCGGCAAGTTCATTACTACTTTGATATGAACCCGCATTCGGAGCTAGTTTCTTTTCTTCAACAATTGTTTTGTATAAAGCAGATTTTTTACTTCCGCTTAATAATTGACCTAAGACTTGTAATGCATAACTATCCTTATTGTAATTCTCAACGGTTGGAAAAACCATACGAAGTTCTGGGAGTTTTGCAAAGTTGTCTTTAAAAAATAAAGACTTTGATTTTTCTAAGGTAACGGGCATTGGCTCTAGAGGAGCTACGTCTGGTCCGCTTGGTATTTCACCAAACCATTTCTTTACTTGTCTCTTTGTTTCTTCAATATCAATATTTCCGGCAATGACCAGTGAAGCATTAGCGGCGCCATAATATTGGTTATAAAATTCCTTTACATCATCGAGTGTAGCTGCTTGTAAGTCAGGTAACGCTCCGATCACAGTCCAGCTATAAGGATGTCCATCTGGATACAAATTTTTTCTAATAATCTCATCTGTATATCCATAAGGTGCGTTATCCACACGCTGGCGCTTTTCGTTTTTCACTACTTGCTTTTCTCTTTCTAAAGCCGCTGTGGTTACAGTGTTGATCATATATCCAAAACGGTCGCTATCTATCCATAAAATCTTTTCGAAAGCATCTTTAGGTACCACTTCGTAATATATAGTCCCATCACTCCAAGTTCCTCCATTACGACTTCCACCCCATTCTGGAATCATTTTTCTATTGGCTCCTACAGGAACATTTTCAGAATCATTAAAAGCCATGTGCTCAAAGAAGTGAGCAAACCCTGTCTTTCCAGGAACTTCACGATTAGAACCCACATGCATTACAGTAGCAACTGCCACGATAGGATCACTATTATCTACATGGAGTATAACATCTAGACCATTATCTAATGTAAATTTTTCGTAGGCTAATGTGAATTCAGTATCTCCTTTAACTTCCACTTTGGTATCAGAACCACACGAGAATACTATGGCCGCGATTACTAAAGCCGTTAAGAATTTGGTTAGTTTCATAACTGTTTTTTAATTTTTAGAAATTTACAGAAATAAAGATAGTCACTTTTATAGAAGCTCGCACAAAAAAGATTAATTAATGCGATAGCTATCACTAGCAACGTATCTTTGCAAAAAATTATTGATAGATGCAAAACGCCATAAAATTATTTAAAATTATAAGTGTACTTGAAGCCCTGTCATTCTTAGCATTACTCATTCTAGCATACGTATTGGAATTGCCCAAAATGGTTACAATAGTGGGAATGGCACACGGAATATTATTTATGCTTTATATCGCAATGGCAGTGTATATTTCGACACTTTTAAAATGGAATGCTAAAACACTTTTTATCGTGATCATTTGTTCTGTATTGCCTTTTGGTCCTTTTTATGCTGACAAAAAATACCTCCCATGAATCCAGAAAAATGGTTATCCTATAGTTCGTTTCTACAAGAGTATTTTATTGAATTAGGTCTAAATAGGACCTTAGCAATAA
>Ga0307492_10000359_pt1 | contig 19766 bp, 14 predicted proteins | sample SI3LmetaG_FD_202365 | JGI IMG/M metagenome (GOLD analysis project Ga0307492, IMG submission 202365) | Sea-ice brine microbial communities from Beaufort Sea near Barrow, Alaska, United States - SI3L | ecosystem: Environmental > Aquatic > Marine > Coastal | place: USA: Alaska | collected 2017-05-06 | reverse complement strand
GCGCATTAACGGAAGTGTTAGGCGGCACCCCTAAACAAGTTGAAAACGCCGCGGAAATCGCCATGGAGCATAATTTGGGACTAACCTGCGACCCCATCGGCGGCCTGGTGCAAGTACCCTGTATCGAGAGAAATGCTATGGCCGCCATTAAAGCCATAAGCGCTGCCCGCATGGCCTTGCGCGGTGATGGTACGCATTATGTTTCACTGGACCAAGTCATCAAGACCATGCGCGACACGGGCCGTGATATGCACGACAAGTATAAAGAAACTGCAAGAGGTGGGCTGGCAGTGAATGTACTGGCGGTGCCCGTGTCGATTGTTGACTGCTAGAGAGACGATTAAATGCATGAGCTTAGGCGCAGCATGAGGGCTAGCACCCATTGTTACGCCGGCACTTTATTTCGACCCGGAAGCTTTTAGCAGAGCCAATCCTGCGACTGACGCTGACAAAAAGATGAACACTGACGGCGGAGGCACAGTGGATTTAACGCTCGTTTCACCGCCGCCAGGTTCGACACTAACCTTGCAATCTCGATACCGCTCTCCTAGGCTTGCTGGCCATCAGCCAATGCGAACGGCCCATTGAATTCGGTGCACTGCCCCTGAAACCGCTATTAACCATGGCCATGCGCGGTCCGCAATAATACACACACAGCTTTTCGCCGACCTTATGCACTTGGCGCATGCTACGTTGTTGGCATCCCAGATAGCGATGGCAGAACTGGGCATAACCGTTAACAGGATGTTGTCCGCGACACTCTTTCCACAACAACAGCTTGGTCATGATTTTGCTTCCAAGCTTATTCAACGGTTTACTAGCCGGGCTCGAAAAAACGGCTATCCTTGCGCACCTTGACGATGAAACAATAAGCGGCGCCGCAGTAACTGATATTGGGCGCTTGAGCGAAATCGCGCCGCCTAAGACCAGCCTCGTGATGAAGCCGCAAAGCTTCTTTGATTTTACGCATTGATAATCTTTTATTTTGCTGTAACTGCACTCCCAGCCTATAAATGGTCAATATTTTAGCCAAAAGCTTATAATAAGCTATACGTTACGAACGACGCTGAAAAGGCTTAATCCATGACTCTGGCGTTTGATCACCCATTCTAGAAATCTAGGAAAAACGAGCAAATAGAACCAGAATCGCTGATCAAGCAAAGACAGAATGGGTGATCAAGGTGCGCCAGTATACGGCCTAGTGGAGCGGTGCAATTTTGTGCTTGGCGCCTCTCCCGCGACACAGGCAACCCGGATGGCTTCGTTACATTGATACTCTGCGCCGTAACAATCCAGCGCTGGGGGCCCATCAACCAGGATCAAACGACAGGCGCCTTAAGTCCATGGCCTGATATCGTTGGCGGTAACCGAGCACGCAGAATGTCTGGAGATTACTAACGACGGTGTTGCACAACGCACGACTCTACATAAACCAATGCCTCTGGCCGCTGACCAGCAAAGGCCTAGCCAGTGGCAGCCGTGTCGTTCTAAACAGCTATCGACAGTTTCATTGCACACTGGGCTAGATCGCGCAGCCTTGCGGCCGCGGGTTTTTACCCAGCACGATGAGAATGGTAGCGAGGCTACTACTCTACCGCGCGCGCCAGCGCCGACACAAACGCTGGCCGCGCCTTATTCCTAACCAGGTAGGCGGCGAGGGTTGGATGATTTTCGAGCAACCCCAACAGCTCGCCCATGGAGATCATATAGGTGATACCAAAATCAGCACCGCTGATAGTGTTACCCAGAATAAAGGCGTTGTCAGCCAGCTTGTCGGCAATATGGTCGAAGTGCAGGATTATCTCGGGCCCACTAAAACCGTCAAACAGGGGTTGTGGCTGGCCGCTACGCAACGACAGCATCTTCATCAGCAAAGGTGAGAACACTGAGCCCTCGGGGTAATGCAGCCACTGGGTGTATTCTGCCCAGGCCTTCAGGTCGGTGCGGGGCGGTGAGAACCGGCCCTCGGTGTCATACCTCTCCAGCAGGTAGCTCATAATTGCGCCAGACTCAGACAACAGCAGCCCATCATCTTCGATCACAGGTGATTTTCCCAATGCATGTACCTCTTTGAGCGCAGGCGGCGCACGCATGGTCTCGGGGTTACGCAGATATTCGATAATTTGGTAATCGAGACCCAGCTCTTCAAGCAACCAGACCGTAAAGATTGAGCGACCAATGCGCAGGTGGTGTAGTGTCAGCATGTTGATGTCCTGGTTGACGGTATGGGGGGGGGACGCTTTTCATGACTTTTTTTCATGAAAGGGCGCCAGTATAGAGGATCGATGCCAGCGGCGCGCGGAATAGGTGCCTGGTTGTGCCTGTGCGAAGGGATAGATTGTCGGGTAAGGGTTGAGGGGGCGCAGCTCCCTCGCTTCTATTCGAGCATATTTAGGTGGCGTGATCATACGACCTGCATAAACGGCGAGCTCTCAGGGTCGATTAGTGCTTTTCACGTTATCGTGGCTGCGGCGGTGTCGTCGAATTGTAAAAATAGATGGGTTAATTCATGCTGACAGCGCCTTGCTAAAGCAACGTGCACAGGCTGTCACCCCTTAGCTGGCTTCTTGAAACGCCGTGATCAACTGCAAGACAATTGGGTCGGTGCTCACGCTTTCCTTGCGTTCAACCTGGCTTAGGATTTTCTTTACTTCTGTCAGGTCTTTATCCTTATTTTCATTCAGGTTGAACATATTCATTGTCCAGTTTGGAAATAAGCGCGCTGGCGCTTTTTCCAGGTATAAAAGTTTAACGTTACTGTGGCGATCGTCTTGCGATATATTTCTGAAAAGGTGGGTAATCGCCTCTTCGGCACCTTCAAGTATTTGAAAATAACGCCCGGCATCGTAGAGAAGAATACCGGTGATATTCTGGATCGCGTTGTTGGCTCTGGAAGCCTTTAAAATCGTCAATAGGTCAGTTGGACTAGATACTCTCGACTCTTCACTAATATAGACCAACTGATGCACACTCATAAAATTCCTTTATAGTTAGCCAAACACTTAAGCGTAGCAGCATTTTTGACTTCCTGCCCAATAAGCAGGAAAAGCAGTTTGCGCATCAACAAACCAGCACTCCCAGACTGCGAAATCAGCACGCAGTCTTGCTGCGCCCTCATTTCAACACCCAGCATCGCGGCGAAATTGTGGCTCAATCTGCGTCCTTCTGTGCAAACAACAAGCCCGCTTCGTCGGCCTTATTACGGCGAGTTGCCTTGATGGCCTGCAGGAAATTACTCAAGCAATTACAATGGCTTATGAAACCTTACGACCATACAACTTGTCAAGCTTGACCAAAAACAGTCAGGTCCGTTTGAAAAATCTCGGTAGAGGAGAGCATACCGTGAGAACCATACTTCAAGGCACCGCTGCACTATTGATTGCCGGCATTGTCGGGCTCTTGACGTACAGCCTCTACCTATCTCGCCCGCTGTTCGATGAGCATCTCGACACAACGATACTGGCGAGTCCGGCGATTGCACCGTCGGACCAGGCATTAACCTTTGCACGCGTTGTGATTGAGGATGAAGTCCACACCCTACTGGTTGAGCGCATCTGTAACGGCCAGGCGCAGGGGTTTGACCTGCACCCGACCTTCCCGGGCCAGCATCCAATAGCGCGGCATCAACAGTTGGGCTTTGACGGATTACTGGCACTGCGGGCAGAACGCAAGACGACGTCACCTGAGGGCGCAACCGTGCCAATAACGGCGCTGCGCCAGCCACAGGCATTCAACTATCCGCACATCGCGGCGGGCACCAACTATGCCGAGCACGCTGAGGAAGTCTATGTTGATGACCCGCCTTTTCTCTTTCCAAAACTGGCTAAAACCAGTGCTTTTAACGCGCCCGTAAAGGCCATGACCTCGCATCTGGATTTTGAGGCCGAACTCTGTCTTGTGCCCCTGGAGGATATCGCGCATCCAGAGCAACAGGTTTCCATGGGCCTGGTGCTCTGCAATGACGTTACCGACCGTTGGATGCTGCTCAGGGACCTCAGGCTTGCAGCGGGCAGGCTATTTGCACGTGGGCTACCTGCTGGTCATCCCTTGCGATCCGGAATTCTACACCCAGATAGATTTTCAGCTCTATGTAAACGGCGAAATGCGCCAGAATGCTAATGCCCAGTCAATGATTCTAAAGCCGCAGGATATCATCGAGCACGCATTTACCTCGGCAACTCAAGCTTATGACCGCAGTGACGAGTCGGCGCGCCTGTTACCCGCAGGGAGATTCCAGCAGGGACACTGATCCTCAGCGGCACACCTAGCGGGGTAATATTCAAACCCCTGAACGCCTGGAACCCCTTGCGGTGTCTTGCGCCAGATGACCAGGTGATTACCACGGCTAATTTCCTTGGCCACTTGGATAACACCATGGAGTGAAGAAGGCGGGCTGAGGAAAGGGGGACACCGAGTCCATAATAGCTTAACGGGCTGATGCTAATGATGTTAACGACGAAATGACCCGTCGTGTCTAATAGCATGCCTGGCTTACGCTGGATATCTTAAGGGGATTCGACGTGGTGCTAGTGAAATGAATCCCATTAGCATTTCTCGGCGCCTTAAGTCATTATGGATTCGGCGCCTACCCTTCGCCTTTGCCCTTGCCCTTGCCCTTTACATCCGAGATCGAAATGACCCAAAGAGCTGGCTATCTAGGCCCCTTCGCCGTCTACAGCCATATCTGCGGCGACACGTCACAACAGCGCGGTATCGGTTTCGCTGACAAGCTTCTAGCATCCTGCGATCTAAACGCTTTCGTAGACCGTGAATATCTCTTGGTAAACGCTAAGCAGGCTTTCCAAGACCCCTCGAATTCGCCTCGGCAAGCTTGTCATAAAGACTGGCATCGAGTGATCGTGTGACTCGCGCTTCATTCCTCAAGCCCGTATTACTGGCTGGCGCCTGTCTACTTTTGAGTAACAGCGGCAATGCGCAATCCAGCCGTATCGCCAAACCGTTCGGAGCCGACCTAGTAGAAAGTTTTGAGTTAATCGCCTTGCGCAATGAATACGGCGATACCGGATGGACACCCGTACGTAAATGGCAAAAACCGGTCCGCGTATTCATCGATTCTCGCGCAGGTTACCTCCATATACAGGAAAAGCTGGTTGCCGCGCATCTGGCAAACCTAGCACGAATAACAGGTCACGACATACGTATTACGACAGACAAACAAGAAGCCAACACCTTGCTGGTTTTTGACAGAGAAATGAATCTGAGGGCGCTGGCTGACTCACTGACTCCGGAAGAACATTTGAGTGACGAATTCCTCAAATCTGCCGTGTGCTTTGCCACGTTTTATCTGCACCACGATTCATCTATTCACAAAGCGGTGGTTGTAATTCCCGTCGACAGGGCAAGAGCTAAAGCCAAATTACCGACCTGCATCATCGAAGAGCTTACGCAGATTTTGGGCCTGATTAATGACTCCGACAAGGTGTTTCCATCAATTTTTAACGACAAAAGTATCGATGAAGAGCTCAGCCCCCACGATATCCGACTGCTAAAATTACTGTACCATCCCAAAGTAAAAGCTGGCATGAGTCGTGACAAGGTTATTCCCATCATAAGGGAATTGAGCCAAACCATACCTTGATCAGACGTTAGACGCTGCGTGGAAATGGGGAGGAAAATGGGCGACACCGAGCCCACAATGACTTAACGGGCTGACCCGCATGGTGTTAGCTAAAGAATGACTACTCCTGCCTGGCGGAATCGCTGACTCGCCCTCCCTTTCCATCCCCCTTTGCTGCATTTATTCCGCTTATTCTTAGCTGTTGGTCCACTATACTGTGTAGACTCCACCGCCTGTGACACTATGTCTAGAATCCCGCTACCCACAATTCCCAGAGAAGCTGGCCAATGTTAGATCCCGAGAAAACAGCCATTCCACGAGCGCTTATCGTCGCCGTACAATTAGATAGCGTCAGCGATATTGAATTCGAATCGTCGTTAGCCGAACTGGCTGAGTTAGCAAAGACCTTAGGGATGGAAGTGGTTGGACAATTTACCCAAAAACGTTCGTCTTTCGACTCGAAGGCTTATATCGGCACGGGCAAACGACAGGAAATACGACAATACTTAGAAGATCAAGAAGCTGACGTAGATTCGTTAACCCAGGCCAATAAACCGCCGAAGGCGAGTCAACCCGTGGAATTTGTTCTGGTCGACCATGAAATCTCACCATCTCAGGCACTCAATCTGGAAAATGAGGTTGATTGCGAGGTGATGGATCGTACCGTGGTCATACTCGAGATTTTTCATCGTAATGCCAGCTCACACGCAGCAAAGGTACAAGTCGAGATCGCGCGTCTGACCTATATGGCACCGCGACTGCGTGAGGCGGCCAAGCGCGCTGGACCCACAGGGCGGCAGCGCAGCAGCACCGGCGGACGCGGTACAGGACAGTCTCGCAGTGAGTTAGACGCGCATAAGGTTCGCGAACGTATTGCCGAACTGCAAAAGGAAATTAGCGCCATGGAAGCGGGTCGCGATACTCAGCGATCACTACGTCAGGGACAACCGGGGCTAGCACAGGTCGCGCTAGTAGGGTACACCAACGCGGGTAAATCAACGTTGATGCGTGCATTGACTGGCAGTGAAGCACTGGTGGCTAACAAATTGTTTGCCACGCTGGACACCAAGGTACGCACCTTGCGTCCAGAAGGCGTGCCCCGGGTGTTAGTGACTGACACGGTTGGTTTTATCAGAAATTTACCCCACGGATTAGTTGCCTCGTTCAAGTCTACGCTGGATGAGGCCGTTAGCGCATCGCTGTTGCTGCATGTTATTGATGCTGGCGACCCCGGCTTTGAGCTGCAACTGGAGGTGACGGATAAAGTATTGGCCGAGATTGGCGCTGATAATGTGCAGCGCATTCGGGTGTTCAATAAAATTGACTATTTGGAAGATAAGGACGCACAAGCAGAGCGTACCGCAGCGCTGCAAGCGAAGTATCCCGGCTGTGTTGTTGTAAGCGCTCTACGCAAGGAAGATGTTGCAGAGTTGCATCAGACGATTATGCATGTTTTCCAACAGCAGCTGATTGAGTCCGAGATTTTCCTGCCTTGGTCAGCACAGGCGTTACGCGGTGAGATATTTGCCACCAGCGAAGTCCTCGAAGAGCGCGCTGATGCCGCAGGGGCATTTTTTCGCTTCAGAGCAGCACCTGAAGTGGTCGCTAGGCTGCGTGAACTGTCAGACCATGTATCCTGAGGAGTTGACAATGGGTGACAAGTGAAAATACTGATCCTGAAGCATGCCCTGGCCTAAAAAACAGAGCAATTTGAGTCTATGGATACCGTCAAACTGCTTGATGTGACCCTTGTGATATGGCGCTGGGCCTCTACGGCGTATCTTGATGCGACAATTTCTCTTGGGTTTTTTCCTTTATCGCTCAAAAAGACTCTACATGCTAGCCCGCCCTTGATTTATGCGGGAGGTTCGCGCAGATAATCCTGAACGACCGATAATCATATGCCTACCTACGTTGCGAATCCTTAGGCATAAAACAGGGGGCCAAAATGCGCCGGCAATCAGCAGACTAGCGTGCAGTGAATACAGACAAAAGGCCCCAGTTTACTATTTTGGCCTGATGATGCTGATGTAATGATATTGCCTGACTGCTGTTCAATAGTGTCGGCGCGGCGTTCAACGCGCTGATCGCTAACTTGAAAAATGCATTGCTTCCGGCTGTGCTGGAACTTCAGTTTCAGGAGAATTTGAAAATTTCTTCGACTACGGGAACACTTCGTTATCTAATGCTCCCAGTGCTAATCACCGCGCTTGTTGTACGTCTGTCTGTCAACTCAAAAGCGCTTGCTCCTCCCTATCTGGGTCTTGACGAAAGCAATGCCGCTCGGGTCACCGCTACATCAGCTCGCTCTGCGGGGTGGCCGCGTGTTTGATATCGTCGAGGAGCGAACAGAAGTCGCCTGTTAAGCATTTTTTTCGTGGACTCTAACGTTGAGTCAGCAACCCCAGGTTGCCGCTATGGCGCTGGATATGTGGACGGCGTAGACCAACGCTGTGGCTGAAAAAATGCCACAAGCAGACATTGTTCACGAGGGATTCCATATTAGCCAAAATTTAGACGAAGCTGGAGACAACGTGCGACGCAAAGAGGTCAAGCAGCTTGTAGAAGCGGGCGATAAGCGCCTGACGGACCGTAGGTTCCAATGGCTAGCAAACATGGAAAATTTACCGGAACGTTACAGTGAAAGTATTGGGCTACTTCGAAATCCCGACCTAAAAGTGGCTCGCGCCTGGGCCATTAAAACGCTGTTTCTAGACTTCTGGATGTATAAGACGACTGGCGAAGCAAAGCGCCACGTTGAAAAATGGTATTCGTCGACCGTTCCAATTCGCTTCGACCCTATCAAAGCCTAAGCGCGGTTATTAAAGACGCACTTGCCCAACAGACTAACATTCTTTGGCACAGTATAAGTATCGCCGTTACTGTCGGTTTGAACTCAAAAATTAAACCGTAAAATCCAATGCGCGAGGATATCCATCCTTTGTCTGGTCTAGAAATAGCATTTTATTTTACTGTGATGGCCTCAAAATGAGGCCGTCAGAGTTACATAAACCTACGAATATCCACTTAAACTAGCAATCATTTTGTCTCGCTAATGAGGTCCACTTTAAGTTGCTCCGAACTTCTATCGTGGGACATTAATCGTCAACACATACGCCGGCACCTGGCGCGCTTTCGGAAATATATGTTTTGGCGTTTGATAATCAACCGACCGGCGAGATCAATCTTGATTTTCAAGGAGGAGAGTCCTGACAGGCTAAGGAGAGGCTATCGTTGTTGCCATTCGAGTCAATGTGTCCATGCTTGGCTGCTCACCACAGCAACTCTACGAGAATACCCTCCACAGCCTGCGATCTGATCTGCTCCACTATCAGCACTACCACGCGACGTACGCATCGTAGCACTGAACAGGCAAGAGTAGATCAGTCAGGCCTACTGATCGCCAACAAGATCATTCTTGATCTCTTTTATTTTTTGGTTTTCATATTCGAGCTTGATCTTGGCGTCGGTTGCGTAATCCTCAGTGGCGGTGAATATCTTGGCAGTCTGTGCATCAATCATATAGAAGCGTTCAGATGTGAGTGCTGGTATAGCAATGATCTTCCCGCGAGTTAAAGAACCAACCGTAAGATCATCGAAGCCGCCGTTTTCATTGATGATGGCGTTAGTCGCTATGACCGCTTTAAGTCTCCTAAGATCTTTTTCACTTCGAAGAATTGCGACCGGCTTGCGTGTACCATATATAGGTTTGCCTCTAAGTTTTTGTCTCAATTCATCCAGCGATGTCTCCTGCGGCACCTTAACCATCTCCACGCTGGGAACACTGTTCAGAAGCGTTTGCTCCTGAAATTCATAGGTAATAACGATCGCTTCCCCAGTTGAATCGTCCAGTTGCTCCATCAAATCATCGAGGATAATAACCTCTGACTTTCCCGTATCCGACAACTTCGACACAATAAATCGACTTGAATCAAGCTCCTCACCGAGTTTTTGCCGTTTCACTAGGTCATAGATCATCCTTGCAACGTACGATTCCCCTCCAGGAAAATTACCGTCGCTGAACTGCCGGTAGAGTTTATTATTCTTCAGCTCCGGACGCTGCGCAATGATTGATTCTGCCCATCTTTTATCTTCCTTGAAGGCTGACTGAGCATAGATAAAGTGAAAATCAAAGAGGTCCTCTGACCTGAGCCTGTAACTATCAGAGAATAAGTTCATGTCTCGCAAGTCAAACATTTCGGTATCGTCCGGGGACGTTATGTTGACGCCGGAGCCTCGCTCATTGACAATATAAGGAGTCAGTACAATCACTACCTCACGCTTTGCAAGGATTTTTTGGGTTGCACCAAACAGCCTGCCAATTATCGGGATGTCGCCCAGTATTGGCACCCGATTTTTAACGGTGCTTTTGTCCTCGGTGATTAGTCCGCCAATAATAATAGGTGTTCTATCGTTGATGCGAGCGAATGTCTGAACACGACGTAGCGACGCGCCGGGCTTGGTCGCTATGACGACCCCGTCCGCGTTTCGGACTTCGCCATTGTTGGCCGCGACGACAGCCTCAACAGTCACGTCTATTTCCATGCTCACATATTGGTTGTCCGCTGACACTCGTGGGCGCAGGTTTAAGGTAATACCCGGTCTGATTTCTTCAAATGTAAAAGCAGATTGTACAATGTCGCCAGACGCACTGATTGTTGACTGAGCAATCGGAAATTGAATAATGTCCACTACTTGAATGACTGCTTGGCGATTATTCAAAGCCAGCACGCTAGGCCTAGATAATACCTCAGCCCTACCATCAGCTACGAGAGCTTGAAGTTGAAGCAGCGTTCCTGTGGAGCCGACTGCGACTGGAGCTGGGGTGTCCGCAAAAGGGTCTGGATCAACGGCCGCTACGGCCCCCGTACTGGAAGTTTGGTCGCGAATTAAATCCAGTACCTTGGCGCCACCGGCGGCAACCGGTGAGGCACTGATTCCACCAATTTCGAATATACCATCGCCAGTTCTAATCTTGGAAAACTTGATGCCTGTTTCCCTCAATGCATCCTCGCTCACCTCGAGTACGAGGCCCTCAATATAAATCTGGCGGGCTCGGAGGTCCAGGAGACGCACCAAACCTAGTAACTGGACAAACTGCTGTTTTTGCGACGGATGGTAGAACACCAAAATCTGATCCGTTTCTCCAGAATGTGGTTTGCGCATTGAATGTAGTGGCTTTGAGCCAGAATCGCCGCCGCTGTCGTCGCCGTACCCGCCGCCACCGCTGTCGTCATCGCTAGCGCCGATGTTGAATTCAAGCCGACCCTCATTGATTGGGGACGGCAGCATCACTACCGGCAAATCAGCACAGGAGTAGGTTTGATCGTCACCGCCATCGTCACCGTCATCGTCATCGTAACCGTCATCGTCACCGTACCCACTCGACTCCTCCTCGGAGCTTGAGGAGCTTGAGGATCCTAGGTCAATCGTTTTATAGCCCATCGAAGCCAGTATCTGCATGATCTGTGAAACATCTTGATTGGCAATATGTAAAAACTCGACCTGCAGATCTCGCAATTTAAAGTCGTCCCCTCCACAGTTCTGCTGTTCATCAGCTTCCTGATAGTCAGCTTCCTGATAGTCAGCTTCCTGATAGTCAGCTTCCTGGTAATCAGCGTCTTGCGCTTCAGCGACTATGGTTGAAAATATGCTGACGGTAAGCAGCAGGGGGATTATTATTAGATTAACGCTTCGAATCATCATCGGTTACCACATTATAAAGGCGTTATTGACTGTCGGGTTCCGACGCAGTCGATATAAGCTCAATTAAATAAAACACGTGAGTCACGATTATGTGGCTCACGTAATAATCCTAGAAAAAAATCGGATTCACAAGTATCTCAATAAACCGAAAAATGTCCTACATTACATAACAACGGTACTGGACAGCTGTCTTGAAGATGCTGTGCGAGCGAGAATCGTTCAGCGAGCCTGACATCAAGAGCACTGTAGCCATTTTTTTGTATTTCTTTCTCCAATTCAACTCGATTCAGCTGCCGTTCTAATGGGTGAATCCGTCGTTGATCTGGCATCATCGCAGAGCCGACTGGTGACTTGCTCTGACGTGACTGCTTGAGTTGGCGCACCCATTTGTCGCTGGTCGACTTACCACATTCATGGCCTGCGCAGCCTCACGAATTAACTACTTCTGTTTGACCACTAGCTTTGCTGCTTACAACCGAAATGTCGGATCGAAGCTCTTTCTGGTATTTTTGGTCATGTTCCCACCTATCTTCATCGAGAGGATAACATTGGCTCTAATTAGGTGGCCAAGATAAGCGTGCCACGACAGGTACTGCCAAAGATTGCTGTGGGTACAGCGCTGAGCCACACCTTAGAATATTGGCCTAAACTGGCAGGCTACACGGGAGGTGTCGACTGCCCGATTGATAACAATGTTGCCGAATATGCGCCTAGACTTTTTGTGATTCACCACGAGCCCTGCGTATTTAGCACTACCCAAAGTGGTGCGAAAGGCAGGGAGCCGTATCAATATCTACACTGTCTGTACGAAAGACTGCAAACGGGGGACCGGAGTGATTGCGATGGATTGATGCCATGGAGTGCGCCAATAACGTAGCCGTGTGGTCTAGCTGACGCTTACGAACATTCTCCAGTACACAATTTATCAACGCAACCACTTTAGGGTCCTGTCTTTTTTCCTATTGCAACACAGGTGATTCTGCATAAGTGTAAATACGCTTTTTTGCATTTACACCCGAGGCTTGTCCGTCCAGCGACATACACAGTAACCACCTGTTTCTTTGTTGGCCCCTATGGTGCCGTCAGAAGAAACGTAATCTCTTTGTCTGGGCTCCTCCGCCGGCCGACATTTCTCGCATCCTTTCCTCCACCGCGTATAGCAGCGTAATTCAGGCGGCCACGCGCTCGCGCCGGAAACAAAGTGACTCGGTGCCCAATCTCAAGCGGTTTTCCACGTTTAACTTTATTGTCGGCAGATCTTATGTAGCTCAAAACATAAGAACCCCTAACATATTTTGGCGACCACGCTCGCAGACGACTGCCCCAAAACGTTACATACTTACCATTCGCGGCGCGGATGGCTGCGGGCACACTCGTTCGCGGGCCCGTTTTCGGGCTTTGCGAGTAATCGGTAATCTGAAAAACGGCATTTCCCGAACAAGTTGCCGACGTGGCGTTCATATACCCGTTTTTGTCGATGGCGACAAAGTGCTTACCATCTCCCGTTTTAAAACAAGTGGTAAGGTTTTTGGCGGGGGGGGGCCGAAAAGCTTTTGTACCTGGTTTCACCAGTGTAAACATTTTCTGATCCTTCCGACCCCATCGCGAATTATATACGCGTGCATAGTCATCAGCCATGACAGTCAAGCGGCCACGTGCTGACGCCGGTTTCAAATGAACTTTTTGCCCAACCTTAAGCTGTGCTGCACCTCTACGTTTACCGTCCACCGAATATATTTGGGTCCACATCCTTCTATTCCATGCAGCACTTTTCGACGTTGCTCTCGTCGTACTGCCCCAGAACGTTAGATATCTACCATTCGCGGCACGGATGTATGAAGGCACCCTCATTCGCGGGGGCTGATTCGGTTTTTGAGAGTAATGGGAAATATCGAAAACGGCGCCGCCGGAACAATGTGTCGCTTCAGAATTCAGCTTCCCTGATTTTTTATCGATAGAAAGAAAGTTCTTACGATCTTGCGTCATAAAACAAGCGGTAAGCTTTTTGGCGGGGGGGGGCCTAAGACCTTTTGTTCCCGGTTTCACCAGTGTAAAAGAATTATTAGCGCCAGGCTTCTGCGTTCGTCTATTAAATGCATCGGCACCTCCACCGCGGAAAGCCGTAACATTCAGGCGATTACGCGCTTGTGCCGGAAATAATTGGACTTTATTTCCCAGCTTGATCTTGGTCCAAGATCTCGTTTTCTTATCCGCAGGTCTTAGGAAGGTCAACGCATACCTTGTCCTCAAAGGCTTTTGCAGTAACGCTCGCAAATGGCGTCCCCAAAACCGGACGTATTTACCATTCGCTGCGCGGATGTGTGAAGGCCTATGAATTCGCGGACCCTTGCTTGGGCTTTGTGTGAAATCGGAAATCTCAAAAATAGCGCCGCCCTTACAAACCGTCGCCTCAGCGTGCACATACCCACGTTTATTAATGGCAAGAAAGTTTTGACCGTTATCGGTCATAAAACAAGCCTTAACGGTTTTCGCCTGGGGGGCCACTAGGGTAAACGTATTTGCTCCGCCTGCCCTCGCTCGTCTAGTATTGACTGCATCCTTCCCTCCACCGCGTGGAGCAGTTAGATTCAAGCGGCCACGCGCTCGCATCGGCATGAGTGTGACTTGTTGCCCCACCTTGATAGTACTTCCAGGTCTATTTTTCCTTGGGTTCGCAGTAGATACCCATTGCAACACCTTAGTATTATGGCGAGCCTCAGGCGCTATCGCTCGCATCTTTTTGCCCCAAAACCGTACATATTTACCATTCGCGGCTCGGATGTGTGATGGATAATTCAATCTCGCGGACTGACCCGGTTTTTTTGAGTAATCGGAAAGCTGAAAAATAGCGGGCCCCGAACAAGACCTCACCGAAGCGTTCAGATACCCGTTTTTGTCGATAGCAAGATAGTTTTTGCCATTTTTCGTTTGAAAACAAACGCTGGTGTGTTTTGCCATGGCAGATGTTGCGCCCATCATTAGCACTACCGTGCTAACAATGGCAAACATCCATGATATTGGTTTTTTCATTCTGTGAGTCCTCCTCTTATGCTACTTAGAGCGTATCGAGGCCTCGGCAAAAGAACCAAAGACCCCAATAGCTGTATCCGTCATGCGTGCATCAATTACATGCTCGACATAGCCTTGTCGATGGCTTCATCCATCTGGCCCTTCTTACAAAGGCTAACGGCTTCTGCTGACACTTTACCTTCTGACATTGCCTCGACCGTTTCTAGGCAAATCTTTACTTCTTCTGCATTGGGTTGCGCTTGAGCCGAAGTGCTAGCAAACAAAACCATGCAGGCGATAGATGCTGATGCTAAAAACAAATTCTTCATTTTATTTTCCTTGTAACAATTGTTGGTGGTTTTTCATATGGATCTTCAGGTCTTTCTTATTAATGGAGCACCAGTTTTCCGAAACTCAAAAACCATCGCCTTAAAACCGCTGCTGTAAAGCGGGCGCTCCTCCTACACCGTCAATGACTCACCGAATTACACATCGCAGATTCGCAAACGTCAACACAGCTAAGCTGTTAGGTTGGCACTTACGTAAACATCGCTGACAAGAATAGGAAATGGAAGCATAGGCGTTTTTCATGTAACAATAAACAGACACTTTAACGATCTTGATATCTTTTGGATATTGACATGGAGGACCGGTATTTGCGTCAATATCACGTCGCCATCGTGGAAGTGTCAGGACAATATTATGCCAATTAGATTGCTATTTTTGAAATAATGACGCCGAATCCGCGATAGCGCGTCAAATGCATTTGCTCGCGAAAATTCTGAGAATAGATTGCCGGCAGCTAGCGGCCCCATAATCACCCATTGGAAGTCTGAATAATGGTTTCACGGGACATCATCGGACTGCATTGAACAATCATCGACGCTGCTTGGCGCACTAACCCCCCCCTGTCGCATGCCGGATTTTTATTGCGCCCATCAGAACTTACGCCCGACGGACTGCTTGAGACAGCCACGCCCATCCGACGGCGCCGCAACGGGACAACGCTAGTGAGCAAGACTACAGCTTAACGTTGTCGCTCAGGCCTTTCGCAAGGACCACCAGGCCCGAATGGCCATGTTATCATCTTATTTCCCACCGGTCTGGCCTCCAGGAGAGCCCAAACGACTCAAGGCTCCAGCAGCTACATCTGCTCGCACTACCTAGCAGGTTGTTGATTTTCTCCCCCACAAACGCAGGGTTTGATACAAGCTAGAGATTGCAACCTGCCTCAGGGTGAATTTTTGTGCAGAAACGATATTGTCGAGGAAATTGGCCTCACAGCCGCTCACCCGGAACATATTGTTCCTGCTGAGGATCCCTTACGCTCGATGAAAGCGTAAGCTGACCAGACACTGAAACGGTTAAACTGGCGATTTAGTCACCGCCGTCCTGCTAACGTTCATATCAACGTCACCTGATCGATATTCATTTGATCGTGACGTGGAAGATCACCTCGCAGCAAAGCCATCAAGGCTCGCTTCTCAAATAAATTCATCTGCAAGAGGCGCAACATGTGTTGCATGCTTTTAGGTAACGCGGACTGAAGCTTAAGAACTCCTGGCAGCAAATACGGACATAAGGCAAGCCCTATCTGGGTCATTACTGCATTGTTACGGCTACCAATAATCGATTCTATTGTCAGGTTTCGCTTGACCTACGTGAACAACAATTCAAACTTCCGGCTAGCCTTGTCAATGTCCATATTAACGATGGTCCGTGCTGCTAGCCTAAAGTTGTTTGTCCGAAAAGTGTCGCGCTTGCCTGTTACCACACCTGAACAACGAATGCGGCGTAACTGAACAGGACATTTTCTGATGTGAAGCTCGAGAGGTTTTTTCGTTATAATACGTCAAACATACCTTTTCGTTGTTAGCAGGCAATTTGTGGGCGCGTACTTCCCAGAGCATTCGCAGCCGCTCTTTCGTGCCTGGTTAGCGCAGGACAATGGAGCCAGCAAAAAAACCTCTCTTACAGGTGCTGATGACGAAAAATACCACCTCGAAAGATCGCGCAATAATGGCGCCAACTGATAACAAAAAACGCCAAGATTTTGAAGATAGAGAATCCCGATGAAATGACAGACTTACGCATTGATCGTCGGACGCTCCCCAAAACGATCGGCTTCCAGGCCGCTGTACGCGAAACACACCAAAAGATTGATATTCCGACAAATCGTTTTGTCACCGAATATCGAGCACGTCTCTCACACTGCTCTATCGCCATGAAAAACGCTGCCGGTAGGCCATGGCTATGTTCGATGTCATTACTTAATTTCAGCGCGTCTTAAGCCATGATCACTGGAAGCTCTATTATCTACATGATTGCCCCCACAGCCTTTGTTACGCACACCACCTATGAGAACTCGAAGGCGCTTTTGAGCAAGATCAGCAACAGCGGGCAAAGGCGATGCAGGCTTGTCGGCTGGACATCAGTGCAGCCGTTGATGATAGCGGTGTGATTTTAACGGTGTGATTTTAACGGTTGAAGACGCAAAGCGTTGGCGAGAACGCGACTAGAAACTGCTTGCAGACGCAGCGCATAAATGCAGACCACCAGCGCCAACGCCAAGCTAACACGGGCGGACTAAACGCTCAGAGGCAAGAAGCCTGCTTGAGAGGTTGGTGAATCATGAGATCGATGTCTTAGGGTTTATGACGGAAGAACTCGTTCCGCTCACTCATAATCAGGGCGAGAATGATCTTCGCATGACAAAGGTGCGGCAAGAAATATCGAGCGGTTTGCGGTCGATGGGGGGAGCGAGCGAGAACATGCCGTCGAGTCCGCAGCTTCCTATCAACTTGGCGAAAACAAGGGTTAACCCGAAGCAAGACATTGTCATACTGGCTCGACGGCCAGGCCCCAGACTTTATGCGTTACATGCGTTTAGCGTTTATACCGAGCTGAATAGTTACTAAAACACTTGACCGGCTGTTTCGGCGGCACGTAATTTTACCATTGAGCCGGCCTTGGGGACGTTCTCTTTACGCTCATTTTGCCTGACTGTATTGATCAACAATATTCTTGACGCTTCCAGGTGCGTATAAGTCTCTGGCATCATCCACTGGGGCCCCTGCATCGAAGATATCGCGACACTAAACTGCTGTCGCTCAGTCGTAATTGCCTTGCATGACTCATCGCTGCCTGCCCACCGCCTAATTCAACGACGGCAATACGCGATCTAAACTCAGTATTGAAGGCCGTTACCTTATGTAGCGTGTCACAACCTGCCAGATTTTTTCGTTTAGAAAAACGCCCGCGCTCGCGTGGGTGCAAAGTCGTTGAAATTGGTGGGCTGCCCGCGAGCTAATTGATATCATCCTGGCGCAAGTACAAGTCAACCCGCATATTCGCAAAAAGCATGCCTGCAAACGCAGCAAGGAACCCATCCGGTCAGAATCAGCGCCGGCATTGTTGTTAGCCAAGTCATAGGCATCCGGTAACACATTGGCTTATATCATTACGTCTAAGTAGCCGGATGGGCCGCCTTTGTACCGGGGCCAACAGACGTTATCAGAGTCGGCACTTAAAACGGCTGAATGAATGATCCCGCTCATCGTCTACATGACGGCAGCACGTCGGTCGGGTAGCGTGTTGCACATGGACAAAACTAAGGAGCACTTATAACCGATGGCTACAAGACTTAGTGTGTCGTAGCAAAGAATGCGATTACACATTGGCGTTGCTGGGCTCATGCTTGGCGCAAGTGCGTCGACGTACAGAAGGCACAACCCGAAGGCAAAGCTGGCGAGGCTGGCGATTAGCACCATCGCAAAACTTTACGCGGTTGAGAAAGAAACACATGAAAGCGATGCCGCTACGCGGCTTCACAGGTGACAGGCGCGAAGCCTGCGGATCCTGGAGCAGCCACTCCGTTAGTCCATCAAAACCCGGCAAGAGTTACCGCAAAAGAGTGCTGCGGGTACCGCGGCGAGCTAACCCGCGGAATATTGGCCTGAACTGGCACGCTACATGAGAAGTGGCAACGGCCCGATTGATAACAAGGTTGCCAAAAATAGGATTAGTCCTTTTGTGATTGGCCGCAAGGCCTGCCTATTTAGCAACACCCAACGTGGCGCGAAATGCCGGGAGCTCTATCACTAACTAAGCTGTCTGTTCGAAAGACTGCCAACGGTGGACCGACGTTATTGCGAGACATTGCTGCCATGGAGTACGCCAATAACGTAGCCGTTATTGGCTTAGCTGACGCTTACGAACATTCTCCAGTACACAATTTAACAACACTACCACTTTAGGATCCTGTCTTTTTTGCTATTGCAACACAAGTGATTCAGCATGGACGAAAATACGCTGTTATGCATTTAGCCCTAGGTTTACCTGTCCAGCAAAATACAGTAGCCACCCGCTTCTTTGTTGGCCACTATGGGGCCGTCAGAACAAGCGTATTCTGAGTGTTAGGACGCCCCCGCTTGATATTCCGTATATTCATAGCCTCACCGCGTAAAGCAGCGAAATACAGATGGCTACGCGCTTGCGCAGGAAGAAAAGTGACTCTTTGCCCCGCCTTAAGCGGTATTCCAGCTCTAATTTTATCCGCAAATCTAAAAAATGCAGCAGCGGTATAGACCTAGTAGGTGTAGGCGCCATCACTCACAGCCAGCGCCAAAGAACCGTACATACTTACCATTCACGACGCGGATGGATGCAGGCATATTGAGTCGCGCGGCCTGATGCGGCTTTGCGAGTAATGGAAAATATAAACTACGGCGCATCCCGAACTTGCGGCCGCCTCAGCGTGCCGAAACCTCTGTGGGCCAACGGCGATACAGCTTCCACCATATCCCACTTTAAAACAAAAGCTACTAGTTCTTGCCACAGCCGACGTCGCGCCCATCATAACCGCTGCCGCGCTAACGATGGCGAGACTACGTGAGGCTGACCTTTTTATCCTGCAAGCCCTCCTCTCGAGCTCACTGAAAGCGTATCGGAGCACCACAGGCCCCGATAGCTGCATCAGTCATACATGCGTTAATTACATGGAAGACATAGCCTTGTCGATGGCCTCATCCATCTGGCCCTTCTTACAAAGGCTAACGGCTTCTGGTGACACTTTACCTTCAGACATTGCCTCGACCGTTTCTAGGCAAATCTTTACTTCTTCTGCATTCGGTTGCGCTTGAGCCGAGGTGCTCGCAAACAAAACCATGCAGGCGACAGATGCTGATACTAAAAGCAAATTTTTCATTTTATTTTCCTTGTAACAATTGTTGGTGGTTTTTCATATGGATGTTCAGGTCTTTTTCATACAGGAGAACCGGCTTTTCCGAAGCTCAAAAAACGTGCCCTAAGCTTGCTGCTATAAGGCGGGCGCTCCTCCCACACCGCCATTGACTTAGCGAGTTACACATCGCGTGTTCATAGGCGTCACCCCAGCTGACTGTTACACTGGCGCTCACACAAATCTCTTCGATTAAATCTATGCTATGTATACTTTAAACGATTTCACTCGAAC
>Ga0307492_10000358_pt1 | contig 19789 bp, 18 predicted proteins | sample SI3LmetaG_FD_202365 | JGI IMG/M metagenome (GOLD analysis project Ga0307492, IMG submission 202365) | Sea-ice brine microbial communities from Beaufort Sea near Barrow, Alaska, United States - SI3L | ecosystem: Environmental > Aquatic > Marine > Coastal | place: USA: Alaska | collected 2017-05-06 | reverse complement strand
GCGGCTTTCATCGCCTCCTCCCCCATGTCGTCGGCCCCGTCGGTGATAACGATCATCACTTTACGGGTGACTTGATCGGTGGCGGGGACTGAATTAAACAGTTTGGTAGTCGCCAGTAGGGCCTGACTGGTGGCGGTGCCTATGCGCCAGACGACTGAGTCCGGTGCGGTGGCCACTCGGGCTATCCGACTTGATACGGCGGCGGGGGTTAGCTTCTCGCTGAATTTCTTCAAAACCTTGGTGCTGTTGGCGTACTGGACAATGGCCAGCGGGGCTTTCGCCTTGGTGCATGCGCGGGCAATGATCGTTTGGAGTACCGCGCAGTATGCGTGATCGCTGGCGCGTATTGCGCCGCTGTATGATTCGCCCACTATGAAGTGGTTCATTGATGCGCTGATATCCGCAACAATGGCCACTGCTGTATTCTGGGCAGGCTCTGAGCGCTTACGCTTGTTGATGTCAACTGCTCCCATCGTGGCGCGTACAAGGGCTTTTTTGTCTATCCTGCCCACTACCTGCCGCGTGCGTGTGGCTGACTTGGCGGGGCTCTTAAGCAGGCGCATGAGGCCGTTTTCTATCTTGCTCATGGGCTGGGCTATACGGTTAATGTCGGCCTCTGTCTGTTTGTTCGCGGCGTCGTATCGGCTGCCGGTCATTGTGTGCGGCTGGGCGTGCATGTCGTCGGTTAAGTCGTTGGCGCTGGTGGTGCAGGTCTCGCCGTTTTTGTCGGGGCTTTTGAGGTCGTCGGTTGCGCCAGTCTTGGCGGTGTCAAAGTCTAGGGGCTCCTGCTCGTCGCTGCGTGGGGCTGCGGTCTTGCTCGCGCCGTTGCTGGGCTCCTCTCCTTCGCCTTGCTCGCCGTCGCCTTGCTCGCTCTCGCCGTCGCCTGCTTGGTCGCCTGCTTCGCTCTCGCCGTCTCCCTGCTCGCCGTCTCCCTGCTCGCCGTCTCCCTGCTCGCCTGCGTCGTCGCCGTCTTCCTGCTCGCCTGCGTCGTCGCCGTCTTCCTCGCTGGGCTCGCCTTGCTGGGGCTGCTTTGGTGCTGTCATACCTAGGTCTTGGTCGTCGCTGTCGTCTTGGTCGTCGTCTTGCTGGGGCTGCTGCTGTGGCTGCTGCTGTGGCTGCTGGCCTTGCAAGCCGTATAAGTCGGTCATTAGTTCGTTGGCGAGATCAATAGAGCCCTGCGTCTCTAACTGATATGCGCCGTCGTTCTGCATGCGCTCGACCGCGGCGGCTGCCAGTCGCTGAAGTTGTAACGGGGCTTTTGCAATCGCGGCGGCTGCGCCTGCGATCGTGACGCCGTTGGCGAGGTTGCCCATTACCTTGACTAGCATCGGAAAGTTTTGCATTTGCTTGAAGGTGTCAGGGTCTTGCAGGATTGCCGCGCCAGTGGTGAATGATCGGAGTCGGGATAGGCATTGTGTGAAGTTCGGGACCGTGGCGGCACGCGTGCCGATAAACTCAATCCTGCAATCTTCAATACAATTCAACAACGCACCATAAAACGCCTGTACGCTGCCGGCCTGACTGCGCACGGCGCTCATGTACAAATCAAAATCTGTATACAAAATATGCAAGGCTTCATGTACGGCAAAACCGGTGTACGCGTCCGCGGTCTGGCGTGTTAGCACGCCCTTTGCGGTGGCAGGTAATAGTAGGGTGATATCAACGCGGGTTCCGGCTTGGTCGCGCGTAAAGCTAACGCCGGCGGTGTCGCCTTGAATTATCACGGTGACATCAATGTGAATCACTTGCGGCGCGTTGGCCTTGACGATCGCCTTAAATGATCGCTCGGCGGCGGTGATGTAGTCGCGGCCGTGGATCGTGCCGCCTATGCCCGACGCCGTGGTGCCTGCCAGAATGGCTGGCATGCTGACTGTCATCGCGGGGGCTGCGACGATAGCGCCGGCGTACTTTGTCGCCGCGCGGTTGTTCCTAGATTTTAAAGGGTTGCTCATTGGTCTAGCTCCTAAACTGACAGGTGTGTGTTAGCAAGCTGGCGTACTGTCTCGCGGTCGCCATCGTCGCCGATGAATTCCAAAATCGCCGATCGCAATGCAAAGTCGGCGGGTAGTCCATCGTCTAGCAATTCGGTTAGCGCCTTGACGCGGCGAAAAGAAATAGGAGTGTTCAGGCTGCCGGCCTTGAATGCTTCGCGGCATACGCCTACATACTCCGAAACTTTGCGACAAAGTGATTTTTTCGCGTTAGTTGTGCGGCATAGCAGGGCGGCTTCATCTTCGACGCTGGGATACTGGAAGTGCACGATAGACGAGAAGCGGTCTAGTGCTGCTTGGCTAACGGGCTGGCAGGTATCGTACTGTGCGCTCTGGTCGCCATGTCCTGACGTGTTATCACACACTATGAAAGTGACGCCTTCGGCTATATAAACCGTCTCGCCGGTGCTGGCGATGGTGTGATATCCCGCGCTTAACAGTCCTTGAAGCAGGGCGGCTATTAATGGGTTCGTAGATAGCTCGTCAATCAGAATCACCGCGTGAGGCTGCTGGATAGCTTTGATTAGCGTGCCTGCTGTCCAGATACCCTCACCGGTGGTGGCGTCCAGTCCGGTCTGGCTGCCGACTAGATCATGCGGTTCTTGCGTTGGGTCTACTGCGATCGTAAACAGTGGGCGACCTGTGGCGCGCGCAAGGTGATGGACAAACTGACTTTTTCCGGTGCCGCGCTCGCCAGCTAACCATATATGGCGCTGGCGCTTCATGGCGCTGCTGACGGCACGCAAGGTGTGGCTGTTGTGGGCTGAGTTCATAAAGTAATCATTGTCTACTGGCGCGCCGCTGTTGCCGTTGAAGCATTGAAAGCCATACCCCGCCGCGGCGTTAGGCAAGTGATCCCAGAGATTGAGGGCGGTTTGAAAGTGCGTAGGCTGTACGTCGGTGATACCAACGGCCGCGCCGCCTGCTGTGGGCGCTATAAAGGCGGCGGGGGCTGCCGTCACCATAGGCGGCTTATTCTTGGCGGCTATTAATGGCGCCAGCAAAGCATCAACGCCGGCGGGGTCTTGCTGGACTAAGCGCATCATAATGTCGGTGCGCAGGGCTTCGATTTCTTGCTGTTCGCTGGGCTGGGCGTCGTCGTCTTGATCGTCGTCGTCGTCTTGATCGTCGTCGTCGTCTTCATTAAACAGCTCGTCGAAAGCGTCGGGTTCTTGATCGTCCGCGTCGTCGAATTCATCCGCGGCTTGGCCGGCGGTGGGCCGGCGTAAATAGTCGGGAATCGCGGGGAAAGCCTCGGCCGCGTTTATGGCTTTTAATAGGCTTATCACATAATTTGCTTCGCCTTTGCAGAGCGTGGCGATATTCGACCATGCTGCGCCGGTGTCCGTTATGCGACAGGGTAGGTGCGCGATAATCGACGCGGGTAGGTTGCAGGCGTCGCCGGTCAAGGATTTGCAGAGCGTGGCTATATACTGCTGCTGGGCGTCCGTGCTGGGCTCGCCAGCGTTCGCAGGGTTAAGGGTGCGGGCCTTACCTTTACTGCCGCCGCCAGTGCGGCGGGGTGTGCCGGTGTTGCGGCGGCTGCCTGCGGCGTTCTGGTTGCCGGTGCGCTGGGGCTGGCTGGTTGCTGCAACTAACAGGTGATCGACGTTCATCGCCAGCGCATTCAAGGCATGACAGATGTCGTGCTTGGTCTGCAATGTCTTCCCTTCGATGTTGTTATTAACTAAATAGCTGTCCCAGCGTGGGTGTGCCTGTATCGCGGCCTTGACGGCTTTGCGGCTCTCGCGGGTCAGTACTAAGGTGCTGTGGTGGTATGTCGTCATGGTGTTACCTCTTTATCGGTGTGTTGGTTGGCTGCGGCCACGGTGGGTGGCTGCTCGTCGTGTTGACCGAAGTCACAAAGTAAAGGTCCGCATATCGTATGTCAATAAATGGTTGTAATAAAAGTTACATAACAAGCTGTGAGCGGCGTTGTTGCGTCCAGTATCGGACGGACGGCGCGCCAGTTCGGGCGGGTATAGCAGGTGTCCGGTATGCGGATTGCTGCGCGTCACTAGCTCTGGGTAGGTCGTGACGCTGGGACCGGTTTTTAGTTGCTAACGAGGGCGCTAAGTGAGGGGGTACGGTATACGGACTTGAAAAAGGCCAATCTAACAGTAACGAGAGTGGTAAGGGGCGCGGTGGCGGCGTTTTTCGGGTGTATATAAATCAACGACTTACGCGTGGCTCTTAATAGATTAGGTGCGAAGTGTACCGAGGTTCAGCGTAAGATGGGAGGTAGTGACGCGTAGAGCCCTTTTTCCTGTTTTTTCTTTCTTTATTTATCAACTACTTATAGAGAAGAGTTAAAGTAGAATAGGTGGTATGTACCGACGTCACCATGGTTTGAACACTTTGCCGCCGTTTTGCAAGTAGTTGCGGATCGTGTGGAGTGTTTAGGGAAAATAGCTGGTGACGTGGCCCTGCTGCATACTGGCTTGCCCAGTCTCAAACAAAGAGAGACACGAATAGTCCGGTAAGCGCACCGTACGGGTAACGGAATCACGAGGCGGGCGAACCCGACGCCCGTGATCTGTATAGCCGTGATTCCCTCAGCTGTGTCGTTAGTGAGTCACCGCGTCACCGCGTCACAGAATCACGGTGTTTCCGGTATACGTACCGTTACCGGTGCAGGGTGTCTCGGCGTCACTGGGTCACTGGGTCACCGTGTTGCTGTGTTGCTGTGTTGCTGTGGTGTCTCGGGGTCACGGTGTTGCTGTGGTGTTTCCGTTATACGGTGATTCTGAGTCACCGGTGCTTGGCGGCGTGCTGGCGTGTAGGGCTGAATCACTGAGCGGCTGAGCTAATAGCCCAGTAGTGGGGGCTAATAGGGTGACGGTGTCGCCTAATGATTCAGTGGCGCGGTGTCGCCGTGGCCGTGTCGCCGAGTAGCAGAGCGGAGGCCGTGGTGTCTCGGAATCACAAAAGTAGGTACCATATATCAGAATCACCGTGCCTTGGAGTCACAGGGCACCCACCCCAGTCCAAGATTTCGTACGGGGCACCCGTACAATACCCCCAACTCTTTCTGAATATACTTTTATACAGAAGTCCGTATACCGGACACTATAAACTCAACCCCCTCCCCCCTCTTGTAAATCGGAAACAAAAATATTTTTCGCTAAATTTTTGAAACAATCGTAAAATTCAATCATGGCCAAAACCGCAACACCCGCATGCCTGCCCCCGCCCTTCAAGAAAAAGCCCTTGTGCTTTGACCTGCCTGATATGACCCAGGCTCCTAGAAAACTGATGCGCGACTTGATCAAACTGTTGGTCATCGAGCGGGAGAGAGAAGAGCACTATCACGCTCACGCCGAGCGCATACAGAGGCGCAACCCGAAATAGTTTTACAACCAATGGTTTATTCTTCTACAATGAGGGCCTTGTACTCCTGTGAAAGGTGATATGTCATGTCCGCTACACCGCCGACATACAAAACACAGAACGTAAAAGACCTGATCCGACTTGTTGATATGAACGACAAGACGTATCACGACCCTTATCAATGGTCGAACGGCCCTCGTGCCGCCGACCGTACGTTGGATGTACCCGGCCCAAGTGTCTCTGCTCACAACCCGTAACCCTCGGTGCCCTCCAGTAGGGTTACGGGGGCGCATTAAGTCGCTCCCCCCGACTAACGGCGCTGTGGGTGGAGACGCCCTTATTGCTCATGCCACAAAGGCACCTTGACATGGCGACGACCGCAACTCCTTTGCCCACCCCCTACGACGTGGCGAAATCCAAAGTCGATGAGGTGGCGTTCGTGGAGAATTTCATCGACGCACTCGACGCCAAGCAGGCTGTCGTCCAAGTGCTGTCCGATACGGACCCTGACTATCTCATGTTGGAGGCTGAAGAGGACGACCTGCGCAAGCTGGCGCAAGAGATGATGAACCGACCGCACTTGCAGTCGATGATCAACGCCCGTCTCGCCATCGAGGTCCAACGCACCCGGCTGGTCAACAGTCAGTGGGTGCTGCACCAAGCCGTGGTCGTCCATAACAAGTGTATGCAAGAAGAACCGATCAAAGACCGCGACGGCGACTACTACACAGGGCCGTTTCAGCCCATCGCCGCCCTGCGTGCCCTGGACCTAGTGGGCAAGCACGTCGATATCCAGGCATTTAAAGAGGTTATCGAGCTGGAGACCGGGCCGAATCTGGCGTCTGCGCTGGACGCTGCACGGAAACGGCTGGAGGCACCGTCCAAATTCAACGCTGAAGAGGCCACCGACGTGGACCTCGACACGGACTCTACTGACGTGCCCGAGATCGAGGACAACAGCCTATGACCAGCACCCTCGCCATGGCGGAGGCACGCCAGAAAGGCATGCTCAACCGGGATATCTCGCAAAACCAGTATGAAACCGAGCTGATCACCGACATTGCGCAGTTCTACGCTGACCCACTAGGGTTCGTGATGTACGTGTTCCCGTGGGGGCAGCCGGGTACCGACCTAGAAGACGAGGCCGGCCCTGACGAGTGGCAAATCAACCAGCTTACGCGCCTTGCGGCGGGCATTCAGCTCGATCCGCTAGGCACTATTCGAGAAGCCACGGCGTCGGGTCACGGTGTGGGCAAATCAGCCGAGACCAGTTGGGTGATCCTGTGGGCTATGTCCACAAGGCCGCATCTCGCAGGGTGGGTGACCGCTAACACACAAACTCAGCTCAAGGGTAAGACGTGGCGGGAGCTGGCGGTCTGGCAGAAACGGGCGTTGAACGGTCATTGGTTCGAGTGGACGGCGACACGGTTCTATCAGAAAGATCACCCGGAGACCTGGGGCATCGACGCGATCCCGTGGACCGAGCACAACTCTGAAGCGTTTGCGGGGCTGCACGCCGAGCACGTTCTAATGATCATGGACGAGGCGTCCGGTGTCGCCGACATCATCTGGGACGTATCAGAGGGCGCGATGACGACCCCGCGCGCGATGTGGCTGGTATACGGCAACCCGACCAGAAACACCGGCCGGTTCCGCGAGTGCTTCGGCAAGAACAAGCACCGCTGGAGCACCGCCCAGATCGACAGCCGCACCTGCAAGATGACCAACAAGAAGCAGTTGGAAGAGTGGCGGCAGGACCATGGCGAGGACAGCGATTTCTATCGTGTCCGGGTGCGGGGCGAGTTCCCACACACCGCCAGCAACCAGCTCATCAGCTCCACCGTCGTGCAGGAGGCCCGCAAAAGGGACATCCCGGTCGCCGACTACGTGTATATGCCCGTCCATATTGGGGTAGACGTTGCCCGGTTTGGTGACGACGAGACGGTGATATCCGTCAGACAGGGGCGGAAACACCGCCAAATGACCCAGTATCGGGGCCTAGACAACATGCAGGTAGGAGCCATGGCGGCGTCTATCTTTCGCAAGTACAACGACATGGGCCTCCCGATGGGAGCGTTCTTCGTGGACGGTGTCGGCCTGGGGTCTGGCGTGGTCGACTATTTGAAGTCCATGGGCTACCCCGTGGTCGACGTTAACGTCGGTAAAGCCGCCGAGAAGAAGGATTTGTTCTTCAACAAGCGCGTCGAGATATGGGTCCGGTGCCGCGAGTGGCTAGAAGCCGGGGCGGACATCATCGACGACGCTGAGCTTGCCGAGCAGTTGACCAGCATCGAGTACGACATGGTGCCTCACAAGGAGCAGGTTCGCCTTGAGAAGAAAGAAGACCTCAAGAAGCGCGGGCTATCGTCTCCTGACAGAGCGGAGAGCCTGTGCCTGACCTTTGCCGAGACCTTTAACCCTATCGCTAGGCACACCAACAACACCTCTTTCGAGCCGGAGTACGAATGAACGTTCCTGTAGTCAGAATGGACGACGGGGACGACAGCCCCCAACTACAGCCCGCCCGTGACCACTATGCGGGTGTGATCGGCAGGACGCTGACGAAGCACTATCCGACGGTGAACTGGCTGGTGGAGATCAAACTCGCGCCCACCGGCGGGATTGCGTTCGTGCGTATTCCTGAGATTTCCAAGCTCTACGGCATGATCGTCAAGCTGAGCAGCTCCGATCTGGACATAGAGGCACAGGCTATCAAGTCGGGTGGTGAGATGATGGAACGATTCAACATACCGCGTACGGTGGGAGCAGCCTACGCATTACGTCAACTCAAGCGCGGGGCTGACGGGGAGTCCATTAACGCTAAGAAAGGAGAATTATAGTGGACCCCGTCAACTCTTACGACGAGAACGTAGTCAGTGACTCACGGTATGACAACCGCGATCAGCACTCCCCCGACGAGGCACGAGGCTCTCGCGGCGACGAGGAGCGGGGTATCGACGTAGACGCCCCGCAGGAGTCGGAGATATCCCAGCGGATGTTGCGCAAGTCGCGGCAGTCGTACCTCGACAGCACCGACTACCTCGAGACCTCCGTGCTTCCGACGTGGACAGACAGTGTCCGCCATTTCAGAGGCGAGCACCGGTCGAACAGCAAGTACGGCAGCAAGGCGTACAAATCACGTTCGAAGATTTTCCGGCCCAAGACCCGTGCCTCCATCAAGAATCACGAAGCAGCGTTCGCGGCGGCCATGTTCACGAACAACGACCTGATCGACATGAAGTCGCAGGACCAAGACGACCCCGTGCGCGAGGCGGCCGCTCGAGTCATCAAACGGCTGGTGCAGAACCGTATGGAGACGAGCCTCAACTGGCTTCAAACCTCTCTCGGGGCTTGGCAGGACACGCACGTCTATGGGGTGTGTATCTCCCGACAGGAGTGGGAATACGAGGAGTGGGAGGACGTCCAGTACGATCTGGCCTACGACGAGTACGACGACCTGATCACCGACGAGAACGGCACCCCCATGGGCACCGAACGCCGTATACGAAAGATCATCAAGGACAAGCCCGAGATCGTGCTGATCGCCCCGGAGAACTTCCGGTTCAACGTCGGCTGCGACTGGCGTGACCCTGTCGGTACCAGCGACTTCAACATCGAGCTGATTCCTATGTTGGCCGGCGACGTGCTGGACCAGATGGATAAGATCGACCCTAAGTCCGGGGAACCGGTGTGGACGCCGTATACGCTCTCGCAGGTACTCGCCGCAGGCCAGTATTCCGGTGCCTCCGATGGGGAAGCCGTGCGCCAAGCCCGATCAGGTAAAGCCCGAACAGAAGCAGACACCGCCCACAACGGCAACGAGTCGTCAGTGGTCTGGGTCCACATGAACGTCATCCGCGAACGCGGCCAGGATTACGTCTTCTGGACTCTCGGGGATTCCTTGATGCTCACTGAGCCCCTGCCTATCGAGGAGCTTTACCCGTTGGGACGCCCACACAAGATGGGTACGTCCAATGTCGAGGCGCACCGGGCATACCCCGCGTCGTCTGCCGAGCAGGGGTCTTCTTTGCAGGAGTCCATCAACGACATTACCAACCAGCGGCACGACAACGTCAAGCTGGCGCTGAACAAACGCTACTTCATCAAGCGCCAGTCGCAGGGCGGTATCGACTTGCAAGCCCTGATGCGCAACACACCGGGCGGTGGCGTGATGCTGGACAACGTAGACGACGTCAAGGTCGTCGAGACCAACGACGTCACCAGCAGCTCTTACAGCGAGCAGGACAGGCTGTCGGTCGAGATGGACGAGCTGTTGGGCAACTTCAGCCAAGGCTCCGTGCTCAACAACCGTAAGCTAAACGAGACCGTCGGCGGGATGAACATCATGTCCTCGGGGGCCAATGCGATCCAAGAGCTGTCCATTCGGGTGTTCATCGAGACGTGGGTGCTCCCCGTCGTACGGGATATCACCAAGCTCGTGCAGATGTATGAGACGGACGAGGCGATCATGTCAGTGGCGGCCAACCAAGCGGGCCTACTGAAAGAGTACCGCGAGACGGTGATGACCGACGAGATGCTGCGCCAAGACCTGTTGATCAGCGTCAACGTGGGCATGGGTCACACCAACCCCTCTCAGAAAGTCGAGAAGATGTCGCTGGCGCTGAACACGGTTATGGGTCTGCCGCAGATGGCGGCACGGATTAACGAGGAAGAAATCGCCAAAGAGGTGTTCTCTTACGTGGGCTTCGCCGACGGAGCGCGGTTCATCAAGCCTGAAGAGGAGCTACCTGAGCAGCAGCCGGACCCCATGGTCGAGCTGAAGCGCGAAGAGTTAGCGTTCGAGCGTGAGAAGCTAGAGTTCGAGCGTGAGAAGTTCCAGGCAGGGCTAGAGTCACGCGCCGAGATTGCTATGGCGCAACTGGAGGTCAAGCAAGATACGGCCATAGCCCAGATGGCCGCAGACGAGGCCAAGGACGAGCGTAAGAACCAGACCGTCAGGGATATGGCCGCAGCGAGGGAGAACAACAAGTCGCGGGAAATCGTTAACAAGCAGGACACTAACAATAGTTCATTTTAACAGGGGGCAACATGACTGAATCAATATCCCCGGACGACAGTCCGGGGCAAGCGTACTTCACTCAGGAGGAGAGCGCCTTGTTTGCGATCGCGGACATGGGCCAGAAAGCCGTCTCGTTCCGGGATTCGGAAGTGGGCAGGCTGATGACCGGCTACGCCTTGCAAGAGATAGAGAGCCACGCTCGAAAGCTCTTGGACTGTGACGCCGGAGACACCAAGACGATTATGCACCATCAACAAAAAGCCGGTGCCGCCCGGCTATTCTTGCAGTTTGTGGAAGAAGCAATCAGCAGCGGCGACGTCGCATACGCGCAGTTAACCAGTATCGAGGAATAACCATGAACACTACCCAACAGGGCGTGTCACCTAAAACAGACGCCCCAAAAACCGAAGTAATTGACGGGCAGGAACAAGCAGCGCCCAAACGTGAAACGTTAACGATGACACCCCGCGAAGAGAAAATGGCGGAGCTGGTAGCCCAGCACAACGACACGTTGTCTGAAATCCCTGACGGGGAAGCCGACACGCACCCAGAGGTACGGGAGCGGCACAATGCTGCCCAGAGTTACAATAAGGGGTTGTCAACCGAACCAACGGTTGATTTTTCTGAAAAAGTATCTGATAATGGAAACGCGAAGGCGAGTTCCGCGCCGAGCACCAGCGAAAGCGCCGTCTACTATGTAGACGGAGTGGCGATGATGAAACTGAAAGTCAAAGGCGAAGAGATCGAAATGCCTTTGGATAAAGTCCAAGGCATCGCCCAGAAGAATATTTACGCTGATGTTCGACTACGAAATGCCGCCGAGACCGAAAAGAGCTTATACGCTCGCGAACAGCAGATTGCAGAACGCGAACGCCGGGCTCAAGAAAGTTTAACTCAACCATCCCGTCAGGACGTTGGGGGAAGCGAAGAGGACGTAAGTGCCAGCGCCAAGGCATTTATAGATACTTTATTTGATGGCTCCAGAGCGGAGGCCGTCGAAAAAGCTGCCCAATTCCTGACGCGGCCGAACACAAGCGAAGTCGATCAAGACGCCTTGTTTGCGAAAGTGTCAGAGGTAGCAAGTGCCCAAGTGATGAGAGACATTCATCAGAGGGAGGAGCTAACTCGGCAAAACAATTTCAAGGCCAGCCTGCATCGCGGGATGGCCAATGTTGAAAGAGATTACCCGCAGTTAGTCCAAGACGATGTGTTGTTCGATCTGGTAGATCGTCGGACTGAGAGTATCGCTCAGGCAAACCCCGACATGGCACCGGAAGAGGTAATGATTCAAGCCGCCAGAGAAATTGCTGACCGTTTGAACGTAGCCCGAACACCTAATCGCGCCCCTGCTGATACTCGATCAGACCGGAAAGCGAACTTAAAACCTGTGCCACGGGCCGGTGTATCTTCGAGATACCAAGCACGGGCCGAACCTGAAGTGGACATGTCGCCAAGTGCTGTATTAGAGCGAATGCGACAAGACCGCGCAGGTCTAGGACAACGAACTTAAACTTTTGGAGTAAATAATGGCTGAATTATGGTCTGCCCAAGCTGGTTACATGGCTTCCCCGACTCTGTCGGAGGAGTTGCGCCACGCAATCCAACCTACCTGTCGCTTCCGTCAGTTCGCTGACATCGAAGTTGCGCTAGGTAAAAACGTCGGTGATGTTTTCAACTGGAACATCTACGGCGACACCGACACCGAAGCTGGTGCCATCGCTGAAAACGCGGTTATGCCTGAGACAGGTTTCCCCGTGTCCCAGGGCAGCGTCACCATGACGGAATACGGTATCTCTGTACCCTACTCCGGCAAGTTTGATGACTTCTCTGAGCATCCTGTGAAGAACATCATCCACAAAACGTTGAAGAACAACGCCCGTCGGGCGCTTGATACTGCGGCTCACGCCCAGTTCGACGCTACGCTGTTGAAAGCAGTAGGCGGGGCAACCGGTTCGATCACGTTGGTGGACACCGGTACTTCGGCTGCGGTCAACAACGTTGCTATGACGTTTGATCACATCAAGACGATCAACGACACCATGCAAGAGCGTAACATCCCGCTGTTCGACGGCGAGAACTACGTGGGCATCGCCCGTCCGTCAACGCTGCGAGGCGTCACAGACTCTCTGGAAGCGATCCACAGCTATGTTGACGCTGGTTGGGGCCGAATCATGGCAGGCGAGCGCGGTCGTGCTGACGGTACACGTATGGTTAGCCAGACGCATATCGCGAGCGAAGCCTGGAGCAACGGCCTGTCTGATGCGGCTTACTTCTTCGGCGCGGATACCGTGACGGAAGCAGTAGCTTGTCCTGAAGAGATTCGCGGCAAGATTCCTGACGACTACGGTCGTGGTAAGGGTATCGCATGGTACTACGTGGGAGGTTTCGCTATCACTCACGCTGACGCCACTAACGCTGCAACTAAATTGCAGGCCCGTATTGTTAAGTGGGATTCAGCCTCTTAATAGCGCCGGGTCGGTAACGGCCCGGTAAATCCCCCCGGCTAGTTCTAGGAGAATTATATGCACAAGCCAAAAGGTAAGGGCTACGGCCAAATGATCAGCACCTCTTCCGGCGTACAAACCGGTCTCGGTGAAGTGTCTAAGTTTAAGACTTCGGAGTCCGCCCCGAGTGAAGAAGCGAAGACCGAACGCGTTAAAGAGCCAAACATGACTGATCGTCGGATGGGCAGCTAAGCCAAACTGACTGTTGTGTTGTACGACAGGAGTGCCTTCGGGCACTCCACTCATTTAAGGATAGAGCTATGAAAAAGTATTCCCTTATGGAATTCGGCTTAGCAGAAGAGAAGTCAGACCCGAGAGAGTTTACTGAAAAGGGCTCTATCGAGTCCGGCTTAGCCGGATCACAAGACATCCGAAAAGAACTTAACAGTGACCGGTGGGAATGTACGCATGTTGATATGCGGGGTCACGACGACTAAAGGGGTAGTACATGCAGATTGCAAACCGACGGGCTAAGAAAGACGTTCTGAATGAAAACAAACGTTTCGTAACCCTGGCTGATGACGCCGGGTTCGTTCAAGAAGGCACGTTGTTTGATAAAGACAAAGAGCCCGCCGCGGGTCTAACAACCTGCGTACGCCACCCGAGTGGCGTGGGGTATATCATTGGCGATAAAGCGTTTGACGCTGGCGGCAAGGTACTGGGAACAGTAGATTTCGCCAACGGAAACGCTCTGGTATTACCTGAAGTAAAGAAAGCCCCTGTCAAGAAGGCTGTCAAGAAGGCGGCTCCGACGGAAGAGGCCGCCCCCTTAGCGTTTGGCGCGGTCGAGCGGTCGAACCTGAAGCTGACGACACCGTAGGGGATTCTTTGCTCGATTAACAAAGGCAGGGGTCTGTGAATTACCTTCAAAAAGTACAAGCGTTACAGGAAGAATCAGGCTCCGGGTCATCCCAGATATCCACAGTTGTGGGGGTAACAGGAGAAATCCTGCGCCTGAAGAACTGGATCGACACCGCAGACCTGACTATCCAGTCCCAATACGTGGACTGGAAGTTCCTTTGGCGCGAAGGTGCGCCGATTGTTACAGGTATCGGTAGCTCGGACTACGTTGGCCCTGAAAACCTCAACGTATGGGATTTTGAGTCCCTCAAGATCGACGGACAAAAACTGTCTGACGTCCAATACTACGAGACCGAGAACTTCCCCACATCGGCTTCGGCCGGCCGACCCACGTCGGTATTCGTGTTGCCTAACAACCGTCTCAGGCTCTACCCGACACCCGACGCGGCGTACACAATAACCGCAGACTACTGGGCCGTGCCGCAGAGCATGAAGCTCACTACCCCTCAAGACACCGCGCAATCCGTTATACCCTCGCAATTTCATCGCGTAGTCATATACACGGCGCTACAGATGCTGGCGAAGTGGGAGAACGCTCCCGAGTTAGCGAACCTCGCTCAAGACGGAATCGAGCAGTGGTACCCTAAACTGGAAGCGCACCAGTTACCGGGGCAACATCAGATGGGCACCCGCGCCGATGGCAACTTCTTTACGATAGTGACAGAGTAATGCCTGAAGATATTTTTGCTTTAGGCGGCGGGATTGACCAGTCTACGGATTACCTTCGTGTAGCTCCGGGGCTCTGCCGTTTCGCGAAAAACTTCGAGCCAAAAGTCACCGGTGGGTATGAGCGGGGCTTAGGGTACGAGTGTTTCGACGGGAGGCCATCGCCTCACGCGCAAACTTACAAAGCGTTTATCGTAACCGATGCGTCGGTTTACTCCGTCGGGGACACCGCAACCGGAGTCACCAGTGGTGCCTCGGGCACGGTGATCGGTGTTGATACCACATCCAACTGGATCGGGGTCTCTTACATCACCGGCACGTTCTCCGAAGGCGAGTCCCTGACGGTGGCCACGCTAGTCAACATTCTGGGGGACACCCTCGGCCCGGACGCACTGTCGGATGATTGGGACTTAGCTGCCCAAAACCTTTACCGCAATGACATAAGCCAAGTCCCAGGCTCCGGCCCGGTGCGCGGCGTCCACAAATTAAACAACGTGGTTTATGCGTTCCGAGACAACGTCGGAGGCACCGAGTGCGCGGTACATAGTTCGTCTGCATCAGGCTGGGTCGCGGTGACTTTGCCCTCGATTCTGTTTTTCAATACAGGCGCCGGCGCGGAGCCGTCCATCGGGGACACCGTCTCAGGAGGCGCTACCGGGGCTACGGCCACTATTTTGAACTACGTCAAAAACGACGGGTCGTGGCTCTCCGACGCTGCGGGGTATCTCATACTGACGAACATCGTAGCGGGGGTACTTACCGACGACTTTGGGTTTATTGATTCGGAACAGTTAAGCTTCGGCGCGGGGCTGGCGGCACTAGCTGTGGGCGACAGCTATCAGTATTCCCTCCTCCCAGGGGGGGACTACGACATCATAAGTTGTAACTTTTATGCCACCCCCGACGGGTACATGATGTACGGCGCAGACGGGGTTAACCCTGCTTTCGAGTACGACGGGACAGCTTTCACACCGGTGTTCCTGCCCAATGACCCCGGAGCGCCAGCAGAGAACACCCCTACGCTGGTAGCGTGCCATCACGGGCACTTGTTCCTCATGTACGGGAACGGGCTCGTCCAGCATTCTGTACAAGGTGAGCCGACGGTATTCATCGGGTTCTTGGGCGCGGGCGAGTTTGGGGTAGGCTCGGCAGGCACCGCGCTAGTGTCAGAAGTCGGCGGGCCGCTTTTGATCCGCACCCGACGGGAGACCTTCGCCCTGTTCGGCCACAACTCCCTAGACTGGGAACTGCGCAAGGTGTCTGGATACGGGGGCTCAATTATCCATACCTCTGAGCTGATGAGCGAAGTCGTTAGCTACGACGACAAAGGCATCGTACTTCAATCTCGAACCGAGAAATTTGGTAACTTTGACTCGTCGACGGTGTCTCGAAGTATTCAACCTATCATCGACGCGACGACTCCTTTCGTGACCCGGTCTGTTGTTATACGCGGCAAGAACCAATACAGGGTGTTCGCGTCTGACAACACCTTTATCGTTATGCACCCGCGTGAAAACGGCGCTATGGAGTTTATGACCGGCGAGTATTTAACGGACGTAACCTGCATCACCAACACCAACGACAACACGCCCACCGAAGAGATTTACTTCGGGTCTAGCGACGGGTATGTCTATCAGGCAGAAGTCGGACGTAACTACGATGGCGAGGCTATCGAGTCGTTTATCAAGCTCCCGTTTGTTCACGGCGATAAACCTAACCATCGTAAACGGTATCGTCGGGCGTGGCTCGACTTAGACGCGACCAGCCTCGTAGACCTACGGATTTCGGCGGAACTCGACTACGGAAAGCCTACGGCGTTGGAGCCGTTGCTCTACACCCAAGGCATATCCGGCGGCGTCGGGGGGACATGGGACGTCGATAATTGGGATCAGGTTTTCTGGGATTTGCAGAGCCTGCACTTTGTCCGGTACGACATGACCGGGTCCGGCGCTAACTTCGCTCTGACCTTTTACAACAACTCTGCGACTACCGACCCCTTCACGCTGCAAGCAGTTCGGGTAGATTACGAAGTCCGACGTAAGGAAAGATAATGCCGAATAATTATTACGAGAACACCGCTCCTCCTGCACCCGTGACTCGAATTCGTAGCACCAACGAGAATTCTGACCGCGACGCGGTAGAGTCAGCGTTTAACCTCTTGCCTGAGCCCGCAGACCTGAAGCGCGGTGTCTCCAACTTTCAAGCGACCGAGACGGGGACGGCTAACGCGTACGTGATCGACGTACCTAACGTCGAGGCGTATACGCCCGGTCAAGCAGTCTCGTTTATCGCAGCTAACACCAACACCGGCGCGTCGGTTATCAACATATCGGGGCTAGGCAACAAGAGCATCCTGCGCCATGACGGGGGGGCCATTACGGCAGGCGACATCCAGGCCGGGGCTACCGCGTTCGTCATGTACAACGGTACGGCTTTTAACTTGATGACGCCGTCAGGGCTATTGGTGTCAACGGCAAACGCCGCAGCGGCTCTCGCTTCGGAAAACGAAGCAGCAGCCCGTGCCGCGGCAGCCCTCGCTAGTGAGAACAATGCTGACGCCAGCGAGGCGGCAGCTCTTGCGTCTCAGAACGCAGCAGCAGCGAGTGCCGCAGCGGCTTTGGTTAGCGAAAACAATTCAGATACAAGTGAGGCGGCGGCTCTCGCCTCGCAGAACGCAGCGGCAGCAAGTGCGGCAGCAGCACTCGTTAGCGAGAACAATGCCGACACAAGCGAGGCGGCAGCACTCGCGTCACAGAACGCCGCCGCGACCAGCGAGTCAAACGCCTCTGCCAGCGAGGCGGCAGCACTCGCGTCACAGAACGCCGCCGCCGCCGATTTGGCTTCGGTGAACACCGTATACGATCAATTTGATGACAGATACCTCGGACCTAAAGCTACGGACCCGACACTTGATAACGACAGCCAAGCTCTGGTAACCGGGGCGCTGTACTTCGACACGGCTAACAACGTGACCAAAGTATTCAACGGCACTGCCTGGCAGGCAGCGTCCTCCTCTATCGAGGGCATCAAAGGCGACTTCGAGTACACGGCTACTGCGGCACAGACAGTGTTCTCCGGCGTAGACATCAACGGGAACACGTTGGTCATTGATGTGGTGGGCTTGGCTAACGTCTTCCTGAACGGCGTCAGACTACCGAATGCGGACTACACGGCCAGCGCACCCGGCAACTCGGTGACGTTAGCGAGTGGTGCCACGGTTGGCGACACGGTAGAGATTGAGGTGTTCGGCAACTTCGCAGGGCAGTCAGGCGCAGAGGTTGCCATCACGGGCGGGTTAATAGACGGCACTGTGATCGGGGCTAATTCGCCTGCTGCATTGAGTGCCACAACGGCCACGTTTAGCGCAGAGGTAGCAGTCGATGGTGCGGTCAGTTTCGCCACGGTGTCCAACGGAAACTCCATGTTCGTTGGTAATGTCGCAACGGTCGGTACTGGTATGACTATCGGCTCCTCGACCACAGCCGACATAGCCTTTGCCGACGGCATTACTGGCGCTGCACAGTATGCGGGCTTAATTAGATACAGTCACAGTTCAGACGCGATGTCTTTTTGGACGAACTCAGCGTCTAGGCTCACCTTAGCCGCTACGGGCGCTGCCACTTTTAGCGGTAATGTAAGCTCTCCTGCTTTGCTTAGTACTTCAACAGGTCGTTATCACGCCATTCAAAATGCTGCGGGCAACACAACATACCCGACATACAGTTTTCAGGGGGACACAAATACAGGAATGATGAGTGGCGTTGCGGACACTCTTAACTTTGTTACAGGGGGCGTCACAAGGCTCACCTTAGACGCTACGGGCGCTGCCACTTTTAGCGCCACAGTCTCAGCAGCGGCAGGGGTATATGTAGGCGGGACGGCAGCGGCTAATTTGCTGGATGAGTATGAGGAGGGGGTTTGGGTTCCGACACAGGGCACATTCACGACTTGGATAAGCCCTACGTTCACGGCAACCTATACCAAAGTGGGGAGGTTGGTTACGATTAACTTAAATCAAACGGGAGGGACACTAGCAGCGTCTAGTACTGCTTTATACATAGGTGGATTGCCCTTCAATCCCGTAGCTCGGGCGGCAGGGAGTGTCAGTGACGGTTCAATTATAGACTATGGCAATGCCACCCCGTTCGGTGGGTCGAAGCTCTACTTTACAAACATCATCTCGTCAGAAACTGACTTAATAATTACGGCTACATACTACGTAGCATAAAAGGAGCACCACAATGGCATTAACAGAAAGAGAATCAGTAGACAAGATCGAAGTCGTTGGTGACTTCAAGCACATCCAAATCAGATGCGCCACAATCATCGAGCGTGATGGGGTTGAGATATCCCGATCATTCCACAGACACGTTGTCAGTGCTGGGGATGACTGTTCGGGTCAGTGTGCAGACGTACAAGCAATTGCTGCCGTAGTGCATACGCCTGAGTTGATAGCAGCGTATGTGGCTCACTTAGCTGAAAGCCAGCCTGCATGAAATACCCGCCGGTTTTAATGTGCGCCTCGAAGTACTGGAGCAATAATATGGAACACCTATTCACAGTATATATCATAGCCACATCTGTAGTCACTATTGCTTCAGTCGTAGCTAATTACACTGACACCCCCGAAGATGACGTATGGGTAGCTAAAGCGTATAAGGTCTTAGAAGCCTTCGCATTCCTCAACCATAAAGCCAAGCAGTGATGGTCAGTCACCAAGCAGTCGAGGAGATGCTACGGAAATGGACATAGAAACAAAAGTTAAAAATCTGGATGCAGTTACTACTGACCTCGCTAGGTTGTTTAGTCAGTCCCGCCTAAAGCTAGGTGAGAACGAGCAGCGCATGATCAACATGAGTGCTAAGATAGACGATGGCCACAAGAACATAATAGCAGCGCTGGCCACCTTACAAGAGTCCCAAAACGTGCACATGGCTCGTAGCGATGAGAAATTCTCTGGGCAAGGCAAGACGCTCGATAGGTTCATAGACAAACTGGATGAAACAATAGTAACCCTCGCGTCCAACAATCAGCTTACAGAAACACTTCAAAATCACACCGCCACTTTATTTAAACGAGCAGACCAGACCGAAATAGATGTCGCCCTCTGCCAGCGCGGTTCTAAAGGAGCTACCCCCACATCCGCTTCCGTCTCCGTCTCGCTCATCGACTCGCCCAATTTCAGATGGGTAATGATACCGATCATCATCATACTTCTGGGACTGTTCGGACTCGCAGGTTTCAATATGACCGGGGATGTGAAGGGTGTTCTGGGGGTCGCTAGCGACGAATAACTGCCCTGTCTGGAGGCACGGGGAGCAGAGGCACCACTCCCCATGAGCATAAAAACAATGTAAGATTGATTTACTACTTATATAACGGGGGCACCACATGATCACGATTAATGACAAAGACTA
>Ga0307492_10000357_pt1 | contig 19820 bp, 21 predicted proteins | sample SI3LmetaG_FD_202365 | JGI IMG/M metagenome (GOLD analysis project Ga0307492, IMG submission 202365) | Sea-ice brine microbial communities from Beaufort Sea near Barrow, Alaska, United States - SI3L | ecosystem: Environmental > Aquatic > Marine > Coastal | place: USA: Alaska | collected 2017-05-06 | reverse complement strand
GGATAGACGCTCGGGAAGCCCCCGCCGACATCGATCATGTCGATGACCACCGAAGCCTCCGCGATTGCCGCGCGGGTGCGCTCGAGCGCCTGCACGAAGGCGAACGGCGTCATCGCCTGGCTGCCCACATGGAAGCACACGCCCAGCCAGTCGGCATACTGGCGGCACTTCTGGAGCAGACCCGGCGCTTCGGTCAGGTCGCAGCCGAACTTGCTGGCCAGCGAGAGCTCCGAATACTCCGAGGAAACGCGCAGCCGCACGCACAGGCGCAAATCGCCCGCCGCCTCGCCATCCTCGCCCCGCGTCGCTTCGACGATCTTGTCCAGCTCCTCGGTGGAATCGAAGCTGAAGGTGCGCACGCCGTGTTCGAAATAGGCCTCGCGGATCGCGCCGGCAGCCTTCACCGGGTGCATGAAGCACAGCACCGCCTCGGGCAGGAGGCCGCGCACCAGCCGCACCTCGGCGATCGAGGCGACGTCGTAATGCGTGATCCCGTTGGCCCACAGGATTTCGATCAGATCGGGCGTGGGATTGGCCTTGACCGCATAGAGCGAGCGGCCCGGAAACTTCTCGACGAAGAAGCGGGCGGCGCGCGCAGCGGCGTGCGGGCGGTTCAGGATGACGGGCTCGTCGGGCGCGAGGGCGCGAACTACAGACCGTGCGTCGGGATGATGGTGCAACTCAAGGGACCCCCTAAAACGGTTCGTTTCAACGCCCGGAATATCCGGGCGAACGGCGCAGCCTTGCGGTTAGGAAGTCCCCTTGGGGCTGCGAAGCGGCGCCTATATCGATTCGCGCCTTAATCGCAAGTGAAAAGCTGCGTTCTCGGGGAACCCGCGAGCGGGTCAGCTCAACCGGTCGCGGAAGTACTCGTAGCCGAAGCTCTTGACCTGCTCGAGCGCATCGGTGTCGCTGTCCCATAGCCAGATCGAGGGCAAAGGAACGCCGTTGAACGTGTTGGTCTTGACCATGGAATAATGCGCCTGGTCGAGGAATGCGAAACGCGCCCCAGGTTCGCAGGGCACCGGGAGCCGGTAATCGCCGATGACATCGCCCGCGAGGCAGGATGGCCCGCCGAGGCGGACCGGATCGCCCTGCCCTGCCTCGACCTCGCCGAGCATCGCGGGGCGGTAGGGCGCCTCGATGACATCGGGCATGTGGCAGGTGGCCGAGACATCGGCGATCGCGAAGGGTACGCCGTTCCAGCCGGTGTCGAGCACGGTCCCCACCAGAACGCCGGCGTCGAGCGCCACCGCCTCGCCGGGTTCGAGATAGATCTCGGCGCCGGTGTCCTCCTTCGCGTCGCGCAGAAACCCGACCAGCTCCTCCCGCTGGTAGTCGGCGCGGGTGATGTGGTGGCCGCCGCCCATGTTGATCCACTTCAGCTCGCCGAACCAAGGCTCGATGGCGTCGAAGACCGCGTCCCAGGTTGCCTTCAGCGGCTCGAAATCCTGCTCGCAGAGATTGTGGAAATGGATGCCGTCGACCTGTTCCATGATCTCGGGCGTCAGCTGGTCGATCGGGAAGCCGAGCCGGCTCCCTGGGCTGGAAGGGTCGTAGCGTGGCACTTCGCCGCAGGGGCATTGCGGGTTGATCCTGAGCCCCACGTCGAAGGCGTGGCCCGAGCCCCGCGCTATCTCCAGCAGCGGGGCGTAACGCTCGAGCTGGGCGGGCGAATTGAAGATGACGTGATCCGAAAGGCGGCAGACTTCGGCCAGCTCGTCGGGCTTGTAGGCGGCGCAATAGGTCGCGATCTCGCCATCGTAGAACTCGCTCGCCAGCCGCGCCTCCCACAGCCCGCTGGTGCACACCCCGTCGAGATACTCGCCGACGATGGGCGCCACCGACCACATGCTGAAGGCCTTGAGCGCGGCGAGCACCTTGATCTCGGCGGCGTCGCGGATGTCGGCAAGGACCTGGAGATTGGCGCGCAGCTTTGCCGCATCGACCACGAACGCCGGGCTGTCGACGCGCCCGAGGTCGAACCGCGCAAAGGCGCCTGGATCGCCGGCCCTGGTTTCCATCACCGCGTGCCTGGAGGGTTGAGGGCGAATTTGACCACCCGGTTGCCATAAACATCCGCGGCATAGACCGCGCCGTCACGCCCCGGCGCGATGTCGTGACCGAGGCTGGCCTGGCTGCCGGGCAAGGCGATATCGAGGCTCCGCTCGACCGTTCCGTCCGGCCGCCAGATGCGGATCGTCGCGCCGCTGCGATCGAAGCCGTCGCGGCCTTCGATCGAAACCAGCCGCCCATCGGCCAGCAACTTGAGGCTGTAGGGATGCCCTTTCGCCGGGCCGGAAGCCCAATTGCCCAGCAGTTCGCCATCCAGCGTAGTCACCTGAATGCGGGCGTTTTCGCGGTCGGCGACATAGGCTCTGCCTCCACCAATCGCGATCGCGTGGGGGATGTCGAGGCCGCGCTCGCCGCCGCCCTGCTCACCCCACTGGCGCAAAAAGCGGCCGTGGCGGTCGAACACCGCGACCCGGTGGTTGCGATAGCCGTCCGAAACGAACACCTCGCCGTCCGCGAAGGCAATGTCGGTCGGCCGCCCGAAATGGCGCGCATCGTCGCCTGTCGCGCCGCGCTCGCCCAGCGTGAGCTCGGGCCGGCCTTCCGGGCTGAAGCGAAACACCTGCTCGCGGCCGACATCGGTGATCCACACTTTGCCCTGCGGATCGATCGAGAGGCCGTGCGGCATGATGAACTGGCCCGCGCCCCAGCGCGACAGGAGCCGTCCGCTTGCACCGTCGAACACGAACACGGTCGGTTCGGCGATCGGTTCGGCGGGGAAAGGCTCGCTCCATGCCCGCCCGGCGCGGTGGAGGACGTAGACCCGGCCCCGCGCATCGACATCGACCGCGCTCACTTGCCCGAACTTCGCATCGGGCGGAACGACCGGCCACCGCGCGATCACAGCCGCTCGCGGCGCCTTCTCGAGCGTGGGCAGCGCCATGCTGCACGCCGCGAGCGTGAGCCCGGCGGCCAGCACCCACCCTCGGCGCACAAAACTCGAGCGCTTCCATTGCCGGGAGCGCCGGATTGGGTGGTTCACACGAAGACACGAAGATGTCACGGCTTGCCGGCCGTAGCGTAGTAATCGTTGGCAATGCGCCTGAGGCCATCCTTGAAGGTCGCCTGACCGAAATTCATCAGCAGGCCGAGGGGCAACTTCATAAGCCGCAAATAGGTCAGCACTTGTTTGCCGTGAACCGCTGAAAGGCGCTCGACCGATTTGATCTCGACCACAAGGCCGCCCTCCACCAGCAAATCGATCTTGAAAGCATTGTCTACGACAATGCCATCATAACTCAAGGGGAGGATGACCTGCCGCCGCACCGTTACTCCCCGCCGACGCAAAGCCTCGGCGGGGAGCGCCTCATAGGCCGATTCCAGTAGACCAGGACCGAGATCGCGATGGATGTGGTAGCCGCAATCGATCACAATGCCGGCGAGCAATTCGAGTTGATCCGGGCGCAACATCTTCGTGTCTTCGTGTGAACCCATTAAAAATCCACCGGCCCGGGCAACTCCGTCACCCGCCACGGCAGGCCGTCGGAATTGAGCATGGCCATGAAGGGATCGGGGTCCATCTCCTCCATGTTGAACACGCCCTGCCCGGCCCATTTGCCGGTCACCATCATCGCGCCGCCGATCATGGCGGGGACGCCGGTGGTGTAGCTGACCGCCTGATTGCCGGTTTCCTCATAGGCCGCCTCGTGCGAGCAGATGTTGTTGATGTAGAACGTCTTCTCCCCCGAACCGTCGAGCGCCTCGCCGGTCGCGATCACGCCGATGTTGGTGTTGCCCTTGGTGGTTTCCCCCAGCGTCTCGGGCTTGGGCAGCACCGCGGCGAGAAACTGGAGCGGGACGATCTCCTTGCCCTGATACCGGATCGGCTCGATGCTGGTCATGCCGACGTTCTGGAGCACCGTGAGGTGCGTGATGTAGGCGTCGCCGAAGGTCATCCAGAAGCGGGCGCGCTCCAGTTCGGGCACGAACTTCGCCAGGCTCTCGAGCTCCTCGTGATACATCAGATACATGTTCTTCCGGCCCACGGCCTCGAAGTCGAACGCGACCTTGTTGGCCATCGCGGGGGTCTCGACCCACGCGCCATTCTCCCAGTGCCGCGCGGGGGCGGTGACTTCGCGGATATTGATCTCGGGATTGAAGTTGGTGGCGAAGTGCTGGCCGTGGTCGCCGCCGTTGCAGTCGAGGATGTCGAGCTGGCGGATGGTCTTGAGCTTGTGCTTCCTGAGCCACATCGTGAACACGCTGGTGACGCCCGGATCGAAGCCCGAGCCGAGCAGCGCCATCAGCCCCTTCTCCTTGAAGCGGTCGCGATAAGCCCATTGCCACTTGTACTCGAACCTGGCCTCGTCCCTGGGCTCGTAATTCGCGGTGTCGAGGTAGTTCACGCCCGCCTCGAGGCAGGCGTCCATGATCGGCAGGTCCTGGTATGGTAGCGCGAGATTGACCACGAGGCTCGGCTGCACCTTGCGGATGAGGCCCACCATCGCCGGCACCTCTTCGGCGTCGATCTCGTAAGTGGCGACATCGCGCCCGGTGCGCTGCTTCACGCTCGCCGCGATGGCGTCACACTTCGATTTCGTCCGGCTGGCGAGATGGATGCTGGAGAAGATCTCCGGGTTCATCGCCATCTTGTGGACGCAGACCGAGCTGACCCCGCCCGCACCGATTACCAGGACTGTCGACATGATTTCTCCGAGATTTTGGCAGACGCGTGTTGGCGTCGAATGCCGAACGCCCTAGTCGGGGCGAATGTTTCGCGAAAGCCCCCGAGCGCCCACCCGTGACGGCGTGCTGCGCGCCGCCGAAAAGATGGCCGCGCTGCTGCCGCCCACGCCGCTGCTGCCGGTCGAGATCAATCGCGTCCGCGTCCACGCAAAGGCGGAGGTCCTCCAGCCGATCGGCGCGTTCAAGATCCGCGGCGCATGGCACCGGCTGACCGAGCTGACGCCGGAGGAGCGCGCCGCCGGCGTGATCGCGGTGTCGAGCGGCAACCACGCGCAGGGCGTCGCCTGGGCGGCGCGCGAGCTGGGAATTGACGCGGCCATCGTGATGCCGGCGGACGCGTCGAAGGTGAAGCTGGCGGCGACGCGCGCGCTGGGGGCCGAGGTCGTGATCTACGACCGCGCCGGAGGCGAGGACCGCGACCAGATCGCCAATGCGCTGTGCGAGGAGCGCGGCCGGGTGCTGGTCCACGCCTATGCCGATCCCTGGGTAATCGAGGGCCAGGGCAGCATGGGCATCGAGATCGCTCGGCAGCTTGGCCGCGATCCGAGCCGGATCATCGTATGCTGCGGCGGCGGCGGGCTCACGGCGGGGCTGGCGCTCGCCTGCCCGGGCTCGGCGATCCATCCGGTCGAGCCCGAGGGCTGGGACGATGTGAGGCTGAGCCTGGAAAGGGGCGAGATCGTCCGCGTCGGCCCCAATCCCCCGCGCACCATCTGCGACGCCATCCAGACCCCCAGCACCGCCCCGGTCAATTTCGCGGTGTTGAAGGAGCGCTGCGAACCCGGCGTGGCGGTTAGCGACGACGAAGTGCGCGCCGCCCAGCGCTTCGCCTTCGCGAAGCTGCGGCTGGTGGTCGAACCCGGCGGCGCGGCGGCGCTCGCAGCGGCGCTGGCGGGCAAGGTCCCGCTCGACGAAGGCACGGTGATCACGCTCACCGGCGGAAACACCGACGCCGAGGATTTCGCGGCGATGCTGTCCGCGACCGCGAGGCTAGGTTGCATTTGACAATCGACCTCCCCCGCCGCACCTTCTGACCGGGGCGCGAAGAGGGGAGATTTCGATGCAAGCTCAGATGCTCGCACCGGCGGCGGTGCTGATCGCGTGGTCGCTGGTCATGATGGTGTGGATGGCGGCCACGCGGCTGCCCGCGATGAAGGCCAAGATCGGCCCGATGGGCAACGCCAAACCCGGCGGGCGCGGACAGGACCTCGAAGGCGTTCTCGACGACAAGGTCAATTGGAAGGGGCACAACTACGCGCATCTGATGGAGCAGCCGACGCTGTTCTACGCCGCGAGCCTGATCGTCGCGCTGCTGGGCGCGGCGGCGGGCGATGTGCTGGCGGCGTGGATCTATGTCGTGCTGCGGGTCGTGCACTCGATCTGGCAGGCGACCGTCAATGTCGTTTCCGTGCGTTTCCTGCTGTTTCTCGCCTCCAGCATCGCGTTGATCTGGCTGGCTTACCGCGCGCTTTCCCTGACGCTCTTTCCCGATCTGGTGGCGGCATGATCGGCGCGGCCATTCTCGAGCCCGTCGTCGCGCTGCTGGCATGGACGATGGCGATGTGGGTGTGGATGTACGCGGCCCGCATCCCCGCCATCCGCCGCCTGCCGCAGAGCAACGAACCCGGCGCCGATGTGGGCTGGACCGGCGCCAAGCTCGAAGGGCTGCTTCCGCGCGAGGTGCAGTGGAAGGCGCACAACTACAACCACCTCCACGAAAGCCCGACCGTGTTCTATGCGGTGGCGCTGGTGCTGGCGATCGTCGGCCAGGGCGACGGGCTCAACGCGACGATCGCCTGGATCTATGTCGGTTTGCGGGTCGCGCATTCGATCTGGCAGGCGACGGTCAACAGGGTGATGGTGCGCTTCGCGCTGTTCGCGCTGTCATCGCTGGCGCTGATCGCGCTGATTGTCCACGCGGCGGTGGCGGTGTTCGGCTGGCATTGAGGTGCAGTGCTTCGAGACGGGCTTTCAGCCTGCGGCTTCACCCCTCCTCAGCACGAACGGACTTAGATATGACCCCGTTCGCCCTGAGGAGCCGAAGCCGGAGGCCGAGGCGTCTCGAAGGGCCTATTCCGCCGCCTCTGCATGCCCTTGCAAATCGACCGATAACCCCGAGAGGAACCGCTCGGCGTCGAGCGCGGCCATGCAACCGGTGCCGGCGGCGGTGACCGCCTGGCGATAGATGTGATCCATCACATCGCCCGCGGCGAAGACGCCGGGGATGGCGGTCTTGGGCGTGCCCGGCTCGACCACGATGTAGCCGCTCTCATCGAGTACCAGCTTGCCCTTGAACAGCGCGGTGGCCGGCGCATGCCCGATCGCGACGAAGGCGCCGTCGGTTTCGAAGTCTTCCACCCGCCCGCTCTCACGGTCGCGCAGCACGAGGTGCGTCAGCCCGGCGCCCGCCGGATCGCCCTCGAAACGCTCGACCGCCTTGTTCCACAGCACGCCGATCTTGGGGTGCTTGAACAGCCGGTCCTGCAGGATGCGCTCGGCACGGAGCTCATCGCGCCGGTGGATCAGCGTCACGTGGCTTGCGTGATTGGTGAGGTACAGCGCCTCCTCGACCGCGGTGTTCCCGCCGCCGATCACTGCGACGCGCTTGCCGCGGAAGAAGAACCCGTCGCAGGTCGCGCAGGCCGAAACCCCCTTGCCGCCGAGCTCCATCTCGCCCGGCACGCCCAGCCATTTGGCCTGCGCGCCGGTGGCGATCACCACGACGTCGCCGAAATATTCGTCGCCACTGTCGCCCACCGCGCGGAAGGGCGAGCCGTTCGCCAGATCGATATCGACGATGGTGTCCCACACCACTTGCGTGCCGACATGCTCGGCCTGCGCCTTCATCTCCTCCATCAGCCACGGGCCCTGGATCACGTCGCGGAAGCCGGGATAGTTCTCGACGTCGGTGGTGATGGTCAGCTGCCCGCCGGGCTGGAGACCCTGCACCATGATCGGCGCCATCATCGCCCGCGCGCCGTAGATGGCGGCGGAATAGCCGGCGGGGCCGGAGCCGATGATGAGCATCTTGGTGCGGTGGGTGGTCATGCGTGGTCTCTGGAGGGTGAAAGTGCCCGCTTCATATGGGCAGCGCACCCGCCGTTGTCACGCCACGAAGCGGCTCCGCAACCTCTCGCGCAGTGCGTCGTCCACACCTAACCGCTTTTCGAGCCAACCATCGAGCGACCCGTCCATCTCCATCACGGTCTGTCGAAAGCGAAGCAGATAGTCCTCGTGGACCTCCAACAGGGCGCGTGCCCCCGCCTCATCGAGCTTGCGCCCCAGCCTGGCCTCGATTCCCGGCACGGATTGAGCATGCAGCACCGCATAAGTGGGCGCGGCATTGGTGCGCAGGAACTCGGTCATCTGGTCGCGCTCCGACACGCCGAGGATGTGAAGCAGCAGCGTCGCGGCGATCCCGGTGCGGTCCTTGCCGGCGAAGCAGTGCACCAGGCTCGCGCCCTCGCGCTCGGCCAAGGCGCGCAGATAGCGGGCGAGCATGTGCTGCGCCGCCGGGTTGCGCGGCATTCGCCCATAGACGGCAAGCATCCGCTCGCGGGCGAACAAGGCGGTGGCGACATCGGGCCGGATGTCCATGTGCGGCGGGGACGAGGTGGTTTCGCCCTCGTAGAAGATGACTTCGCCGGCAAAGCCTTCGACCCGGCGGCAGGGGTTGCGCTCTCGTTCGCTGGCGCCCCGCAGATCGATGACGGTGCGTATGTCCAGCGCGGCAATGAGCGCCAGGTCCGCATCGGTCGCGCCGACGTGCTGTCCGCTGCGAAAGAGCATCCCCCGCCGCACCTGGCGCCCGTCCCCGGTCAACCAGCCGCCGTAGTCGCGGAAGTTGTGGATGCCTTCGGTGGGCAGGAACAGCGCCGATTCGCTTGTCGTCATTCCTCGATGCTGAGCAGATAAAGCTGCCGCACGCTATCCAGCGGCTGGATTTCCCCGCCGCGCTCGAGGTGCCAGAACGACCAGCCGTTGCAGCTCGGCGCGCCCTGGAGCTCCTTGCCGAGCCCGTGGATCGAGCCGATCTGCGACCCGCAGGCGAGCGAGCCGTCGGCCCGCACCTGCGCGCTCCATCGCCGCTTGCGGTCGAACAACTCCGTGCCCGGTGGGACCAGCCCCGCCTCGACCAGCGCGCCGAACGCGACCTTGGGCGCCGCCCGGCCCGCCTTCATCGTCGCCAGGGCGCTTTCGTCGAGCGGCAGCTCGCGCGCGATCCGCGCCAGCGCCGCCTGCCGGTAAGTCCCCTCGCGCTCGCAGCCGATCCACTCGCGCCCGAGCCGCTTGGCGACCGCGCCGGTGGTTCCGGTGCCGAAGAACGGGTCGAGCACCACATCGCCGCGCTCGGTGGTGGCCAGCAGCACGCGGTACAGCAGCGCCTCGGGCTTCTGCGTCGGGTGAACCTTGGTGCCGCCGTCCTTGAGCCGCTCCTGTCCGCCGCAGATCGGGATCACCCAATCGCTGCGCATCTGCAGTTCGTCGTTCAGCGTCTTCATCGCGCGATAGTTGAAGTGGTACCTGGCCTTCTCGCCCTGGCTCGCCCAGATCAGCGTCTCATGCGCATTGGTGAAGCGGGTGCCCTTGAAATTGGGCATGGGGTTGGTCTTGCGCCAGACGATATCGTTGAGGATCCAGAAGCCGAGGTCCTGGAGGATCGCGCCGACGCGATAGATATTGTGATAGCTGCCGATCACCCACAGCGCCCCGTCGGGCTTGAGAACCCGTCTCGCCTCCGTGAGCCAGGCCTTTGTAAACTCGTCATAAGTCTGGAAACTGGCGAAGCGGTCCCAATGATCGGTGACGGCATCGACATGGCTCCCGTCGGGGCGGTTGAGGTCGCCGCCGAGCTGGAGGTTGTAGGGCGGATCGGCGAAGACCAGATCGACGCTGACATCGGGCAGCGCGCGCATCGCCGCCACGCAATCGCCGGGCAATATCTGGCCAAGCGGCAGTTCGACCGCTGTTTCGAGCGCCCGCGCGCGCGTCCGCGTGGTTTCGAGAACCCCCATGCCTTCCCCTGTTCCTCAAGCGACTTATCCACAGGGTGAGTCCAAGCGAGTCCGAGGTCAAGCGCCAAGATTTTGCGCCGGTTGCGAGGGCGCCAAGTCGGGGCGCGAGAACGAAATGAGTCCGCCGCTACATGTTGCGCGCGCCGAGGGTACGCAATCGCAACATGCGGGGGGTGTGGCGCGCTGGACTCACGGTCTTGGCAATGTGCATGATTGTGTGAGGCGGAACGCACACAGACGGATCGCGGTCGGAGCGGGCGGTTATCGCCAAGGGATGGCGCTGTTTGCGCGTCTTACCAATATTTGGTATAGCGAGCCCATGCACGCCAAGACCACCTCCATCGCCTTAGGCAAGCCCTACACCGACTTTGCCCGACGAAAGGTCGAAAGCGGAGAATTCGGTTCGACCAGCGAAGTCGTGCGCGAAGCGATGCGGCGGTTCATCTCGCAGGATGCGAAGCGGGAAGCTCTCGACCGAGCACTGGAAGTAGGTTTGACGAGCCCGATCGATGAAACCTTCGACATCGATGAGTGGTTCGCCGAGGAATTCGGCCGGTTGTGAAGTCGCTCACTTTTCGCGCCGCGGCCATCGGTGATCTGCGCGCCATCGCTGCCTCAACCCGCGAACGGTGGGGAGAGGATCAAGCGAGAGAATATTCCGCCCGATTGCGCGCCGACATCAAGGGGTTGCGCGAATTCGCCCTGCGCTTTCCGGAGCACGTCGCGCGGTCCGGTCGATACCGCAAGATGCGCAGCGGTAGTCATGTGGTCTTCTACCTGGTCGATGACCAGCAAGTCGAGATCGTCCGCATCGTGCACCAGAGCCGGGACTTCGAAAGCCAGCTTGCGTGAGACCCGGAGATCTGGATTACGAGAGATCGAATTCAATAGCGCAGCATTTGACCCTCCATCGGAGGCCGTGCTGGATGCCGTCTAGGACTTTGCCGCCTACGCTGTCCCCTTCGATTGCTGAAGATCGTTTAGGTCAGTCGGCCTCGGCGCACCAGCCCAAGCGCAGTCCGACGTCACCGAGACTGATCGGATCGGTCAATTTATTGCACTCCGTCACCGCAATTCCGAGCACACGGCAAAAGGCCGAGTAATCGTCTAAGCTCGACCGCTCGGGGCACCAACTCTGCACTATCATAGCAGCTTGATTGGTCCGGTAGCGCTTTGCCTCCAGAACCGCGGCGGCGGTTCGATGGAGAAGTTGGTAGCGCAATTCGCTCACGATCCGATCTTCGATTCCGAGCAAAGCCCTCAGGCGCGCAAGACGCAAAGCTTTACCCTTGCTGCCGTCACCGATCCACTCGCCGACCGTTCTGTCGAAACCTTCATCGACCTTCGCCTCGATCGACAAGACGGCGATCCCGTTGCCGACTCCCACAATTGCCAACAAATCGCTCTGAGAGTGAGAAGGTCGGCTGTCCTCCAGACTCGTGCAACGCTCGGCAAAGGCGTCGATCAGGACCGCATTGCGCCACTCGGGGGCTTCGTCGAGCAATCGCTTGAGCGACGCGGGAATTTCGTTCGCTGTCCACCACGAATCAATCAAATGCTTCGCCGAACGCCCCTGTTTCCAGTGATGGGGGGCGCCCAGATGGGGGATGACATCTTCCGGCGCGCGCAACGGGACATGCAAGCGCCGGATGACCGCCATCAATAAACCCGCTTCTTCGGCTTGATGTACTCGATATCGTCCGTGAGCGTATACTCGTGTACCGGGCGGTAGGCGAGGCGCACCGCGCCGCCGTTTCCGCCCCAGCCGTCGAACCAGGCGAGCGAGTGCTTCATCCAATTGGCGTCGTCGCGCTCGGGGAAGTCTTCGTGGGCGTGGGCGCCGCGGCTTTCCTTGCGCGCCTCGGCGCTGACCATCGTGACATTGGCCTGCGCCATCAGATTGTCGAGCTCGAGCGTCTCGATCAAATCGCTGTTCCAGATCAGCGAGCGGTCGGTGACGTGGACATCGGCAAGGCGCTTGTTGATTGCGGCGAGCTCCGAGACGCCCTCCGACAGGAGCTTGCTGTCGCGGAACACCGCGGCGTGCCTGGTCATCGCCTTCTGCATCCCGGCGCGGATTTGCGCGGTCGGTGAGCCGCCGGCGGCGTTGCGGAAATGGTCGAGGCGGGCGAGCGCCAGGTCGGCGCTGTCCCTGGGCAGCTCGGCATGGGCGGTGCCCGGCTTGATCGTTTCCTTGAGCCGGTGGCCGGTGGCGCGGCCGAACACCACCAGGTCGATCAGGCTGTTCGAGCCCAGCCGGTTGGCGCCGTGCACCGAGACGCAGGCCGCCTCGCCCACCGCGAACAGGCCGGGGACGGGCTTTTCGGGATCGGCGGGATCGCCCGCGATCACCTCGCCGTGGTAGTTACAGGGGATGCCGCCCATGTTGTAATGCACCGTCGGCACCACCGGCAACGGCTGACGCGTCAAATCGACGCCCGCGAAGATCTTCCCGCTCTCGGTAATGCCCGGCAGCCGCGCCGCCAGCACCTTGGGATCGATGTGATCGAGGTGGAGGTAGATGTGGTCCTTCTCGGGCCCCACCCCGCGCCCCTCGCGGATTTCGAGCGCCATCGAGCGGCTGACGACATCGCGGCTGGCGAGATCCTTAGCGCTGGGCGCGTAGCGCTCCATGAAGCGCTCGCCTTCGGAATTGGTGAGGTAGCCGCCCTCCCCCCGCGCGCCTTCGGTGATCAACACGCCCGCGCCGTAGATGCCGGTGGGGTGAAACTGGACGAACTCCATGTCCTGGAGCGGCAGGCCGGCGCGCAGGACCATGCCGCCGCCGTCGCCGGTGCAGGTGTGCGCGCTGGTGGCGGTGTAGTAGCAGCGGCCGTAGCCGCCGGTTGCCAGCACCACCGCGTGCGCGCGGAAGCGGTGGATAGTGCCATCGTCGAGGCACATCGCCACCACGCCGACGCATTTGCCCTCACTCATGATCAAGTCGAGCGCGAAGTACTCGATGAAGAAGTCCGCATCGTACTTCAGGCTCTGCTGATAGAGCGCGTGGAGCATCGCGTGCCCCGTGCGGTCGGCGGCGGCGGCGGTGCGCTGGACCGGCGGCCCCTCGCCCATGTTCTGCATGTGCCCGCCGAAGGGCCGCTGGTAGATCGTGCCGTCCTCGTTGCGGCTGAAGGGCACACCCGCGTGCTCGAGCTCGTAGACCGCCTGCGGCGCCTCGCGCACCATATATTCGATCGCGTCCTGGTCGCCGAGCCAGTCGGCGCCCTTGACGGTATCGTACATGTGCCACGACCAGTGGTCGGGCGAATTATTGCCCAGCGAGGCCGCGATCCCGCCCTGCGCGGCTACGGTATGGCTGCGGGTCGGGAAGACCTTGGTGATGCAGGCGGTCTTGAGCCCCGCCTCCGCCGCGCCCATCGTGGCGCGCAGGCCGCTGCCGCCGGCGCCGACCACCACGACGTCATAGGTGTGATCGACGATGGCATAGGCGGGCGTCCCGCGCGGAGTGGTCTCGGGGGTCTGGGGGGCAGGGTTCGCCATCAGGCGGCTCCGGAAAAGGCGATGCGGGCCACGCTGACAAGGCCGAAGATCGCGCCGCCCACCGCGGCGAGATTGAGGAGGAGGATCATGGCGAAGCGGTTGCCGGGCGTGTGGACATAATCCTCGACCATCACCTGGAGCCCGAGCCGCGCATGCCAGAAGGTGCTGACAATCAGCAGCGCCAGCGCGGTGGCGACCAGCGCGCCCTGAGCCCAGCCCCGCACGCTGACGAAATCATAACCCGGCAGCAGCGCCAGGCTCACCACCAGGAACAGCACCAGCACCAGATTGCCGACCGCGGTGAAGCGCTGGAGCAGCCAGTGATGCGCCCCGTGATGCGCGCTGCCCAGCCCGCGTACGCGCCCGAGTTCGGTTCCGTTGCCCATAGCCTGCGTTCTCTGGCCTTACTTTGTCAGGACGATCGCCCAGAAGGCGATCGTGAGGAGGATGCCGGCGACCGGCGCGACCACCGAGAAAATCTTGTTGGTGGCGAGTTCGTAGCCGGCGCCGAGATCGAGCACGAAGTGCCTGATCCCGCTCGACATGTGGCTGAAGAAGGCCCAGCTCAGGCCCACCAAGACGATCAGGCCGAGCGGACTGGCCATCGCGTCGCGGAAGCTCCGATAGCTTTCCTCCCCGCCAGCGAGCGATCCCAGCCACCACAGCAGCACCCCCAGTCCCACCAGCGCCATGCCATCGCCGGTAACCCGGTGCAGGATCGACACGAACATGTGCGGACCCCAGCGCCAGTGCAGCCGGGGGCCGTCGAAGAGATGGGGTGCAATCGGGCGTTCGGCCATGCGTGGGTCCGGTCGTGGTCTCAACTGTCCTGCCCCCTTAACGCGCGCCGCGCGTCGCGCAAGGCGGGCGGTCGTGGCGAGCGGGCGAATTTGCCCGCCAAGCTAATTAGGGACTGTCCCTAAGTGGAAGATCGGCATCCCATCTCCGGCACGCCATCCGCCCGATTGGGGACTGTCCCTAATTTGGGTCGCTCGACAGGAGCGGGCTGCGTTGCGATAGGCGGCGCATGACCTGCATTCTTCTCACCGGCTCGAGCCGCGGTATCGGGGGCGCCGCCAGAATGGCGCTGGAGGCGCGCGGCGCGCGCGTCATCGGCCAGGCGCGCAAGCCCGACGGGGCGGATACCCTCGCCGCCGACTTCCGCGAGCCGGGCGCGGCGCGGGAATTGTGGGAGGCGGCTCTGGCGCGCGCGGACGGTAAGATCGACGTGCTGGTCAACAACGCCGGGCTGTTCGAGGCCAACCCGCTCGACGCCTCCGACATCGCCTGGCTCGACGCCTGGGAGGACACCATGCGCATCAACCTCGCCAGCGCGGCGCAACTCAGCCGCTTCGCCGTTCGCCACTGGCGGGAGCGCAAGGCCCAAGGAGAAAATGTACCGGGCCGCATCGTCCATGTCGCGAGCCGCGCGGGCCATCGCGGCGACAGCCCGGCGCACTGGCACTACGCCGCCAGCAAGGGCGGGATGCTGGCGATGCACAAGACCATTGCGCGGCATTACGCGGCCGAGGGCATCCTCAGCTTCGCGATCGCGCCCGGGTTCACCGACACCGCGATGGCGGGCGACTATCTCGCCAGCCGGGGCGGAGACGCGCTGCTCGCCGACATACCGCTCGGCCGGGTCGCCACGCCCGAGGAGATCGCCAGCCTCATCGTGTTCTGCGCGCTCGACGCCCCGCCCAGCCTGACGGGCGCCACGCTCGACGCCAACGGAGCCAGCTATGTCCGCTAGCTGTTTGGCACCGCATCGATTGCCGGGAAGTGGGACCATGTGCGGGAATTCGGCCCGCGGTATCGGGGCAGTGCATGGCGACTGAGGGCGCGGACGCGGCGGTCGAGCCGGCCCCGCCCAGACAGGTGACCTTGGGCGCGGCGGTGGTGCTGCTGGCGGTCCAGAGCAGTGTCATGACCTCACTCGGGCTGCTGCTGTGGCACTGGTCGGGCCGCGACGCCGCGGCCTTCGTGATCATCTCCGCCTCGCAGGTTCTCTACGGCGTTGCGCTCGGCCTCGCCCTGATCGCGCTGGCCTTCGCCCTGCTTCGCGGTTTTCCGGCGGTCAGCGAGAAGCTCGTGCGGATGCAGGCGGAGACCTACGGCTTCCTCGGCCCCAGGCTGGGCCTGCCGGCGATCGCCGTCATCTCGCTCTGCGCCGGTGTGGGCGAGGAAGCGCTGTTCCGCGGCGGGATGCAGACCTTGCTCGGCGATCGCGTCGGCGCGCCCGGGGCCATCGCCTTGTCCTCCGCGGTCTTCGCCGCGATCCATCTCGGCAAGCCGGCGATCACCGTGCTGTTGTTCGTGGTCGGGGTGATCTTCGGGGCCGCCTATTGGCTGACCGACAGCCTGCTGGCGGTAATGATCGGCCACGCGCTCTACGATGTTTGGGCGCTGCGTTACCTCCACCGCGAGTTCGTGCGGCTCGGACTGGTGGGCGATCCCGAGCCCGGGCCGCTGGCCAATCGGGGCAACCCCGGCTAAGGGCCGCGCCGCACTACATCTCCGGAGTTTTCGATGGGTTTCCGATGCGGAATCGTCGGCCTGCCCAATGTCGGCAAGTCGACGCTGTTCAATGCCTTGACCGAGACGCAGGCCGCGCAGGCCGCGAACTATCCCTTCTGCACCATCGAGCCCAATGTCGGCCAGGTCGCGGTGCCCGACGAGCGCCTCGACAAGATCGCGGGCATCGCCAAGTCGGCGAAGATCATCCCCACCCAGCTCGGCTTCGTCGATATCGCGGGCCTGGTGAAAGGGGCGAGCCAGGGCGAAGGGCTCGGCAACCAGTTCCTCGGAAACATCCGCGAGGTCGACGCCATCGTCCACGTGCTGCGCTGCTTCGAGGACGACGACATCCAGCACGTCGCCAACAAGGTCGATCCGCTGAGCGATGCCGAGGTGGTCGAGACCGAGCTGATGCTCTCGGACCTGGAAAGCCTCGAGAAGCGCGTCCCCGCCGCCGCCAAGCGCGGCGCGAGCGGCGACAAGGAGGCCAAGGCGACCGCGAGCGTGCTCGGCCAGGCGCTCGAGCTGCTGCGCGAGGGCAAGCCCGCGCGCCTTACCGAACCCAGGGACGACGAGGAAGCGCGCCTGTTCGCGCAGGCGCAGCTCTTGACCGCCAAGCCGGTTCTCTACGTCTGCAACGTCGCGGAAGAGGACGCCGCCGAGGGCAATGCGCTGAGCGCGCAGGTCTTCGCCAAGGCGCAGGCCGAGGGCGCGGAAGCAGTCGTCGTGTCCGCCGCGATCGAGAGCGAACTCGTGGCGATGCCTGCCGAGGATCGCGCCGAATATCTCGCCGAGCTGGGCCTCACCGAAAGCGGCCTCAGCCGCGTGATCCGCGCCGGCTACAAGCTGCTCGGCCTCAAGACCTTCTTCACCGCCGGGCCCAAGGAAGCGCGCGCCTGGACCTTTCCCGGCGGCGCCAAGGCCCCGCAGGCGGCGGGCGAGATCCACAGCGACTTCGAGAAGGGCTTCATCCGCGCCGAAACCGTCGCCTACGACGATTACGTCACGCTCGGCGGCGAAGCCCCCGCGCGCGAGGCGGGCAAGCTGCGGCAGGAGGGCAAGGACTATGTCGTGCAGGACGGCGATGTCCTGCACTTCAAGTTCAACGTCTAGCCAGGTGGCGAGTCGAGCCGGGTGATCCGCCCGGCCGGCGGCGGCGTCACCGGCGCGCCGCCGGCGAACCAGGCTTCGAGCGCGTCGAGATCCTCGGTGTTGCCGCCGAGATCGGTGCCGGCCTCGAAGGCGGTGAAATTGTCGCCGCCGGTGGCGAGAAAATTGCTCACCGCCACGCGATAGACCCGTGCTTCCTCGAGCGGGCGAGCGTCGAGCGTTACCGACACGATCCGCTGGCCCGCGGGGCGGGTGAGGTCGTAGCTGAAGGCGAAACCGCGCGAGACCTGGAGCATGTTCGGCTTCTCGGCGGTGTTCGAGCCGCTGGCGAACTGCTGCTCGAGAACGCTGCGGATCTGCGCGCCGGTCATGCCCTTCACCTGGAGGACATTTCCGAAGGGCTGGACGGCGTAGAGTTGGCCATATGTGACACTTCCGTCCGCTGAGGGCACGAGATCGGCGCGCAGCCCGCCGCTGTTCATGAAAGCGATGCGCGCGCCGGTGGCCTTGAGCTGCGCGTCGGCGACCAGGCTGCCGAGCGGCGATTCGCCCGAGCTGTTCCACTCGCGCAGCAAGGCCGAGGAAAGGCGTCCCACCACGCGCCGGGCGACCGGTGCGGCGGCGGCGACATAGCGCGAAACGAGCGACGAAACCTGAGGATCGGCGGGAAACACCGGAAACGCCGGATTCACCGGCACGATGCCCGCGGCGCCGGTGTATCCGCTTCCCTGGACGATGACATTGTCCGCACGGCGCGAAACCACGCGGCGTGTCGCCGGGTCGATGGCGAGGGTGATGTCGCTCACCAGCATCCCGTTCCGCCCGGCGCTGGTGAGCAGGAACGGGCGCGCCGGGTCGATCGCCGCATAGTCGCAGACATAGGCGGAGTGCGTATGGCCCGAGACGACCAGATCGACGCCTGGGTCGAGCCTGGCGAGGATCGGCAACAGGTCGCCCGATACACCCTGACAGCTCTTGTCGTTGTAGCCGACCTTCGTCGTCATGCCCTGATGAATCAGCACGACCACCGCGTCGGCCCCCTCGGCGCGCAGCTTCGGGACCAGCGCGTTGACGGTCGCCGCCTCGTCATCGAAGCGGAGGCCCGCGACCACGCTCGGCACGACCAGCGTCGGCGTCTCCTTGAGCGTCAGCCCGATGAAGCCCACGCTCACCGCCCTGCCGCCCTCCCCGAAGCGCCGGACATGGGTGGCCGGGAACAGCTTCCCGCCGCTCGCCGTCCGCACATTTGCCGCGAGATAGCGGAAGCGCGCGCCGGGAAAATCGCGGTCCAGGCGGCACGGGGGCCTGGCGGTGTGCCGCGCGCAGCCACCGTTCTGCAGGCGCGTCAATTCCTCGGGGCCGCGGTCGAACTCGTGATTGCCGACCGCGTTGAGCTCGAGCCCGATCCGGTTCATCGCCAACACCGTCGGCTCGTCGAGGAATTGCGACGAGGCGAAAGGAGAGGCGCCGGTCAGGTCTCCCGCCGCCACGGTGATGGTGTTGGGATGGCCCTCACGGAGCCGCGCGACCGCGGTGGCGAGATGGGCCGCACCCCCCGCTGGCACTGGCACCGTCGCCCCGTCGGTTGTGGTCGCGGAAATGCTGGCGCGCGGCGGCTCGAGCGCGCCGTGGAAATCGTTGATGGCGATGATCTTGACCTCGACCGGCGCGACCGGCCCCGCGACCGGGCGCGCGGTGACGCAGCCGGTGAGTGCCACGAGCAGGGTAACGGCGAGGGCGCTGCGCATGAGGCCCCCTATGGTGGATCGCCCTCGCTTGGCAATCTCTCGCGTCGGGAGGGGAGCATCGCGGGATCTCGCTCGTGTCGGAGTGAGCCCCCACCGGCCGCCGAGCTGCGCCTGGCGGGACGGTTTCGACCCTCGCCAAACCGTTCGCCCTCGACCCCTATTTTGGTAGCAGCCCGATGGGCTACACGCTGTTCGCGCGATTCAGCCTGGGAGATTGAGCGGGTGGTTCATTACGAGGATATCGAGGTCGGCAGCCGCCAGAGCTTTGGCCGCTATGCGGTGACGCGTGAGGAAGTCGTCGAGTACGCTGCGAAATACGATCCCCAGCCATTCCACCTCGACGATGAAGCCGCGGCGAAGACCTATTTCGGCCGCCTTTCCGCAAGCGGCTGGCACAGCTGCGCCATGACCATGCGGATGCTGGTCGACAATATGAGCACGGTGCAACAGGCCGGACTCGGTTCGCCGGGCATCGACAATCTGCGCTGGCTCAAGCCGGTCTATCCCGGCGATGTGCTGCGCTGCGAGACCGAGGTGATCGAGAAACGCCGCAGTCTGTCGAGGCCGGACATGGGGCTGTTCAAGAGCCGGGTGCGGGTGTTCAACCAATCCGACGAACCGGTGCTGGAGATGGTCTCCAACGGCCTCATCCGCGTTCGCAATCCGGATGCGCCAGTTCCTTGACGCTTCGGCACTGAACCAAGCCCCGTTCGTGTCGAGCGTGGTCGAGACGCCTGGCGCGACGTGTCTCGACTTGCTCGACACGAACGCATGGAGATACCGGCAAGCCGGCTAGCCGCAGAGCGAGGTGCCTTCCGCGACATAGACGGTTCGCCTCCGCCCATCCTGCAGCGTAATCTGGGTCGGCACGCTGATCGCATCGCCTCCGGCCTTCGCGGTCTTGGCGGTGTCGAAGCGCACGCTCAGCCGGTGGCGGCCGCCGTCGTATTTGGTGCTGGTGCCCGCCGGCCCGTCGGCAGCGCCCGCATCGGGCGCGAAGCGCTCCATCGCTCCGTCGAATTTCATGTAGCCGACGTTCATTTGCAGGATCGCCTGCGCGCCGAGCTCGGGATTGTTGACCGCGAAGGCGCAGCCGCTCTCGCTCAGCTTGAAACGGGCGCGCTCCTCGTCGGTGATGCGCTGCGGGGTGACGACATCGGGCGGCGGG
>Ga0307492_10000356_pt1 | contig 19824 bp, 21 predicted proteins | sample SI3LmetaG_FD_202365 | JGI IMG/M metagenome (GOLD analysis project Ga0307492, IMG submission 202365) | Sea-ice brine microbial communities from Beaufort Sea near Barrow, Alaska, United States - SI3L | ecosystem: Environmental > Aquatic > Marine > Coastal | place: USA: Alaska | collected 2017-05-06 | reverse complement strand
TATGGCTAGCTTTTTTCAATTTTTAAGAACCGATGATCAATTTTATTTTGAAGAGCCAGCACAATTAATTAAGGCTTATGAAGATACAAAATTACGAGTAGATGCTACGTTACCACAACTTTTTGAAGTCTTTCCAAAAGCTGATTACGTCGTTAAAGCTGTTCCAGACTTTCAAGCAGCATCTTCTGCTGGCGCATATTACCAATCGCCTGCACCAGATGGATCTAGACCAGGCGTTTTCTATATTAATACTTATAACATGCGCTCTCAACCAAAATTTATCATGGAAACACTTTCAATCCACGAAGCGGCACCTGGACATCATTTTCAAATCGCAATACAACAGGAAGTGGAGGGTTTGCCCGACTTTAGAAAGTTTGGTGGGTATACCGTTTTCAATGAAGGTTGGGCCTTGTATGCAGAAAGCTTAGGAAAGGAGTTAGGTTTATTTACAGACCCATATATGTGGTACGGACGCTTAGTTGATGAGCAACTTCGAGCAATGCGATTGGTTGTGGATACTGGTTTGCACGCCTTTGGTTGGTCGCGGGAAAAATCCATTGATTATATGCTTGCAAACTCTTCCATGGCACGCTCTGATGTAGAGGCAGAAGTTGAGCGTTACATCGTTATTCCAGGACAAGCATTAGCTTACAAAATTGGGCAAAGGAAAATACGTCAGCTAAGAACAAAAGCAGAGCGAATTCTTAAAAATGATTTTAATGTGAAAAAATTTCATACTCAACTATTAACTGATGGTAGTTTACCGATGCCAATACTTGACAAAAAAATCAATTTTTGGATTGAGTCTCTGTAATAAAAAATTTCTTCAGGACTAAAAACGATTAATTTTTATTAGGCATTAAAATGGTTATTTTTAATCCACCGTTTTGGCGATTGCTAATTAGGATTTTTCCACCATGCGCTTCTACAATTTCTCTACACAATGGTAACCCTAATCCAGTGCCTCCCGAGCGAGTTGAGTAAAAAGGTAATAGCGCGTTACTGAGGTTTTTTTCTGTCATTCCTTTACCTCGATCAGCAATAACAATTTCATAATCACTTACCTTCACGTTAACTAAAAGTGACACTTCAGAGACTAGCGTTCCAGATTCATGCGCATTCTTTATTAGGTTTATAATAGCTTGTTGCAGTTGGGACGGATCACAATAAATGGGAAGGCTGTCTTTTTTGCATTCCAATTTAAATGTTTTTATTTGTCGCAAGTTTTCAAAAAAAGTAAACGTCTCAATACTTTTACATTGTGGTTTAGGTAGTCTAGCAAACTCAGCATAGCCCTCAATAAATATTTGTAGGTATCGCGCACGCTCTCCCATTGTATCAAAAATTGTTGCCAGCTTTTCCTCTCCTTGCCTTTCACAAAGAGTTCTTCCGGAATGAGCTAAGGATGTAATTGGCGCTAATGAATTATTAAGCTCGTGGCTAATCAGTCGAATAACCTTTTTCCAAGTACTAACTTCTTGTCGACTAATTTCTTTTGTAATACTTTTAAAAAGATAGAGTTGGTGTTTTCGTCCATTGAGTAGAAACTGATTTTGAGTCAGATGGTAAGTTTCGTTAGTTCCGCGACGAGTAGCCGTAAATAATCCGCTTAATCCCGAACTTACTGCAAGAGAAAAAGATTCTGCCTGTTTAGCTAATAAGCCATTAAAATTTAATCCATTGATAGAGACGCCATCAGACAATAAAATTCGTGCAGAACTATTGCTATAGATAATTGCACCGGTATCATCAATTAAAACTAAAGAAAGTGGCGTTGTTTGGATAACGGTATCTAACAATAATTCTCGCTGGTAAAGATGTATTCTTTCATCTCTCAATACAGCGCCTACTTTATTGTAAACTTGAACAAGATCGCCAAGTTCATCATCACGAGTTTTAGCGATAGATACGCTAAAGTCATTGTCTAAAAAATTTTGAAAACCATCATTGAGCGCGCTTAACACTCGGTTTAACGGCGCCATGTAAGAGTGAACAATAATTAAAGTAACAGGCACAACAATAGTGACAGAAATAAAACTTGCTAAAAACACATTGTCTAAAAAAACAGAAAGCCAACTCACAATAAAAACAATGACTAGAATAATAAATACTAGCAATACTGAAATTTGGGCTTCTAGACTGAGTTTAATCTTCAAAATAAAAATCTATCATAGCAATCGAAAGAAGTTAAGAATTAATTACTGGTCTTATATCGAGTTTAAACTTTATCTCTTGGGATAGCGAATTTATCCATTCGCCGATATAATGATTGTCGACTTAAACCCAATAGCTTAGCCGTTTGAGAAATATTGTTTTTATTATTTTGTAATGCGTCAATCAGTGATTGCTTGTCGGGTTCATTAGTAACTCTAATTTCTATAGTGGTATTGAGTGATTCTGGTAATCCTAGGCTTTCACACGTGATGCGCTTATCCTTTGCCAATAAGCTAGCCCGTTTCATTACGTTTTCTAGCTCCCTAACATTACCAGGCCAATCGTGCGCTTGTAGTGCCATTTCCGCATCGTTTGATAATGTTGTGTCAGATGGCATAAAAAACAAAGCCAGTGGCAAGATATCATCTTTACGTTTAGCTAAACTGGCTACTTTAATTTCTATTACGTTTAACCGGTAGTATAAATCTTCTCTAAAATTTCCTAACTTAATTTCTTCAATCAAGTTTGCATTGGTCGCACTAATGACCCTAACCTTAACTTTTCTTGTTTTAGAACTTCCTAACCGCTCAAATTCTCCAGTTTGAAGAACACGTAATAACTTAACTTGGCCTGATAAAGGTAAATTGCCTATCTCATCTAAAAATAAAGTACCGCCATCGGCAGCTTCAAATCTGCCAATGCGCTTTTTTTGTGCACCGGTAAATGCTCCGACTTCTGCACCAAATAACTCCGCTTCTAGAAGTTCGGAAGGCAGTGCACCAATATTTACTCTAACAAAGGACTGATTCTTAACAGATGAATTGGCCTGAATCGTTTCTGCGATTTTTTCTTTACCACTACCATTGGGGCCGGTTATTAAAACGGAAATATCAGCGTGTGCGATTTGAGTGGCCATCGTCAGAGTTTGTAACATCGACTCACTACTAAATACCGTTCCGCATAGATCAAATGTTTCTGAAAGCGATTGATGCTGCTTCGTTTTTTGACTCAACATTGAATTAGTTTGTACACGCAGTTGGCCTAATTCAATTAAATTTTTAACACTTGCTACTAACTTTGAATCATCCCATGGTTTAGTAAGATAATCACTTGCACCCAACCTAACAAGGTCGACTGCAGTCTCTATAGAACCCCATGCAGTCAAAAGAATAACGGGCAGATCAGGGTTCGATTGATGAATTTGTTTAAAAAGACCTACACCTTCCTCTCCTGAAGTGGTATCTTCAGTAAAATTCATGTCTTGAATAACTAGGTCAATTTTTCTAGTTTGTAAAAATAACAACCCTTGCTTTGGACTATCTGCATGTATCGTTTCAATTTCATGAAGTGAAAATAAAACATCCAACGCTATAGCGATGCCGTTATTATCATCTATTACTAAAATACGATTCATTAGATTGGGTTCACTCTCTTAAATTACCTTTCAATTAACATTTTTAGCTTACCTAAATACTTTGAGTAGCTACGGCCGGTGAAACATTCGAAGCTCTTTGTGCCGGAACCCACACCGCTGAGATGCCAACTAACAACATGACTAAAGTACCAAGTGGGTAATAATACCAGTCTATCTGCGGAATACTAAATGTTTGAGCTAAGTACAGACTAAATACGATGGCGATTAGCGTACCAACAACAAGGCCCATCGAAGTGATTAATATATTTTCAGTTATAAAATAGCGCTGAATATCTATTTTGCGTGCTCCTAAAGCTCTTCTAGTTCCAATCTGTTTAATCCGTTGATTAACATTAAAGCTAACTATACCAATAATACCCAATAGTGTTATTGAGATTAACAATATTACTACACTCCAGAGGATTTTGGTCATTGCGTAGTCATCGCTATAACTTCTCCTTTTTATTTCATCCAAAGAGCGAACGTTGGAAATTACTCTATTTGCATTTCTGGCTAGTAACGTTTTTTCTACACTTACCAACATTTCAGAAACCAGTGATTTCTCTATTCGTACGATAATTCGATTAAAGTTTGAAAGGCTGATTATTGGCTGGATTAAATTATCCATAAATTGCGTCGTACTTGGCCATGGCCCCGCTAATTTCTCGATAATTCCAACAATGGTTGCACTTGTGCCCCAAAAGTATATTTGATTGCCTAACGCGTCATTTTTTGGATATAATTTGTCCGCCAAAGATTGAGTGATCATGACGACCTTTGGTTCGACGAACGTTTGACTGTATACAATCTCATTAGGCTTAAAATTTCTACCTGAAGCTAGCTTTAAACCAAAGGTATTTAAAATGTGAGAATCCCCACGAAAAAACCCTGCGCCTCTATCTTCATCATTGTTCGCATCATCTTCCGTCGCCGAAACGGTTGAAGAGCTGCCACTTCCACTGATAGGCACCATATTGGTAACAAGTGCATCAATTACGCCGGGAGTGTTCCGTAATAATTCAATATCCGCTTTAAAGTTATGCTCTAAGTCATAATTCTCACCAAACGGGCTAATATTAAAGGCAATCATCTCGCTCTCAGCAAGCCCGGTATCTCGATTCATTAAATCTAGTCGTTGCTTAATTATACTTATCGAATTTATCACTACCGCAAAAGTAATTGCGATTTGTAAAATCATAAGAAATGTTGAACTTTTGTGTCTAGTCAACGCACTCAGTATCGGTCGTATTTCTAACATTTATGTCTCCTTTATCTCTTCAAAACATGTAGCTCTAATCGACTGGTTATTGTATTTTTAAATAGACGGATGGATTCGTTTTACAAATCACCCATGCTGGATACATACCGGCTAATACGCTAGAGGTAATCGCAATTGCTATTGAGCCAATCATCATTGTCATATCCATTTGAACTAGTTGGTTATAATCACTATAAAGTGATTTCACTCCCATCAAGCCAATTTGGCTTAATCCTAAACCGACAAGTCCTCCCGCTAAACCTATCATCCCTACATCAACTAAGTGTTGGAAAAAAATAGTTCTTCTACTCGCTCCTAATGCGCGTCGAACACCAATTTCTGGAGCGCGGTTTAAAAATTTGGAAAGTAATAGACCTAATGTATTAATCATACATACGACCAAAAACATAAAAGCTAAGCCAACCAAAATGCTATTATCACTTGAAACAACTGTATTATAATTCAGCCACTGGGTAACATTTTTTAAAGAAACTCCCGCTTTGTCATTTGTAAATCTCTCTAGCTTTTTTTGTTCACTGATATATCCATTAACCCAATCTAAATATTCTTCTTTTTGAGCGGTATTATTTAGCTCTACCCAATATTGGTTCCATAAATCTTCTGAACCAAGCTTTTCTTGGTAGGTGTTTATTATCTCGGTTTTCCAACCATTATTATTCCCCCAACTTGGTAATTCCAAAGCAGGCAAGAGAGAGAAGGGGATAAATAGAAGCTCTGAAGAATTAAAGCTTCCATTGTTTAAATCATAAAATCGAGGTGTTGGCTGCCAGTCATCAATTACTCCGACTACGGTAAATAGTTTACCTTCCATGTTCATTTCTCGACCGACACTATTTTCGCCACCGAATAGTTTGTCATTTAATTCTTTGCCAATCACTGCAACATTTCTTGAACTAACATCGACTGACTTGTCCCAGACTTCACCATAAATAAATGGAATTTTGAACATTGTGAAAAAATCACTATCAATTGCTCTCGCGGATTCAAGAAACGGAGGTTGATCAGCAATCGAAGGAATAATCGAAAATCCAGTCGCAAGACTTCTTGTTTTTCTTGTTGGGATATTGGACTGGTGTAAATTCATTGCATCTTGGTAAGTAACTTGGTAAGGAAATTCATCATCAACTCTAGAGTTCCTGCTACCCTTACCATAGGTAAAAAGTTGAACATGAAACAACTCGCTACTTTTACTGGGAATTGGGTCTTTTCCCATTAAATAGTTAACGGTTAAAACAGTCATGCTAACGCCTATTCCCATTCCAATCGCAACTATCATCAACATGGTAATCATCGGAGTTCTTTTAATGCTCAAGCAAGATAACTTTAAGTAATAAGTAAACATAATATGCTCCTACATTTCTGCAACATTGAGTACAGGCTGCAACGGCTGATAGTCGCTTACCTGTCCATCAACTATGTGAATGTTTCTTTGAGCTCTTCTAGCCAGTTCTGCATCATGAGTTACCATGATCACCGTTGTACCTTGTTGATTAATCTCTTCTAACAATTGCATAACTTGCCGAGCCATCAGTGAATCTAAATTGCCGGTTGGTTCATCTGCCAATAAAAATCTTGGCTCTCCCGCGAGCGCTCTAGCGATTGCAACTCGCTGCTGTTGTCCACCGGAAAGTTGTGAAGGTAGATGTTTCATTCTTGCCGATAAACCAACCCTTTCTAATGCATTTTCGATTCGAAGCTTCCGGTCTTTAGTACCAAATTTCCGATAGCGTAACGGTACATCTACGTTATCAAAAAGATTGAGGTCAGGGATCAGATTGAAACTTTGGAAAATGAAACCGATTTTTTCATTCCGCAATTGAGAACGCTGATTATCATTCAATTGACTAACATCTTTTTCATCTAACGTATAATTACCGCCATCAAATGTTTCTAACATACCAGTAATGTTTAGAAAGGTTGTTTTACCAGAACCTGATGGTCCCGTTACCGCAACAAACTCACCTTCATCTACCTCTAAGCTAAAATCTCTTAAAGCATGTGTTTCAACCAAATCAGTTCGAAATATTTTTTTGATATTTTTCATTTTTAACATGATATTTTTCCTTTATTAAAAACATTTAATTGAGATTTAAAATGTTCGCATCGTTTACAAAATTGGTGTTCGAAATTATCACGCTTTGGTTCTCGGTAAGACCAGAAATAACCTCTACTGTTGCGATACTTCTTGAGCCTAATTGAACATCGGTCAAGATTGCTGTGTTGTCTTCTACTACAAAAACCTTTAGACCACTATGATGTTGAATAAATGATCCACGAGGTAAGTACAACACATCATCTTTTTGTTCTAAAATAACGCGACTTGTTACCCGTTGATTTTGTTTTATACCTGGAGGCGGTGATTTCAAAAAAGCAACACGACCTTTCACTACATTGTTTTTAACTTCTGGAGAAATTGTAATTATTTTTGCGTCATAATCCTTCAAGTTGTATTTAACTTTAACTTGCATTCCTATTCCCAATTCGTCCACATAAGATTCAGGTATATCTATTTCAACTTGAAATGCAGATAAGTCGACAATCGTTAACAATGCTTGATTGACTGAGACCGCGGATTTTTGCTCTACAGACCATGAACCAACGACCCCAGAAACAGGTGCTTTAATCGTCAGCTCCTTAACTAATCGTTGTGTATTCTCAACTAAGTATCGATGCTGGTTTAACTCTGATTCACGAGTTTTTAATTCAAAAATTAAACTTTCATTTTCTAATTCCGCTTGCTTGATTGCAAATTCAAATTTTAGTTGTGAACGTTTTAAATCATCCAATGATTTCTCATAATCTATTTGGCTCACCGCTTGAATTTTTATGGATTTTTCCGATCGTCTTTTTTCTCTTTTCGCTGCATCTAAAATTACTTCTTCTAGCCTAATTTGCTGTTCATTCTTTATTTCTGCTTGTTTAGTTGCGATCTTCTGGCGTTCGAACTGAATTTTTAAACTTAACAATTTTGCTTTTTGTTGTTGCAGTAAATTAATAAGCGTTGGACTAGCCACTGTTGCAACGGTGTCGCCTTGTTTAACTAATACTCCAGGATTAGATAAAAGCGTGACGGTTCCAATAGATGGTGAATAAAGCTTTGGGCTATTGGCCGCAATAATATTTCCTTGAAGAGAGACATCACGAACAAATAGACCTCTTTCAACCGTGGCTATTCTTAACCTAGAACGGTCAACCGACCGGTCACTCATTATAAGGCTTGAGATTAACCAGTAGATAGAAATGCTGGCAAAAAAAACAATAATAGATATTGCAATTAATTTTTTTGACATGGTTTTTGATTTTGTCAAAATTACATCTTGTGTTGAAGTATCTTGAATCATATTAGTTCACTTAAAATAAGTACACTGAAAAGGAAGCCGTTGAGGAGAGTATTGCGAATACCATGCCACGAAATTAAAGCTAACTAACCTATTGATAAATAACGACTTAACTCTAATTTCTAGAATTGCTTTTGACTATCAAGTCCAATGGACAATGTCCGACTTTAAATGACGGACAGTATCGGACACTTTATTTATAGACTAGAAAACGAATTAGAAGACCTAAGTGAAGGCATTCAAGTTAAATCTACGGCCGTTATAAAAGGTAATTTAACAGCTCCAAGAATCCAATTGGATGACGGTGGTAAGTTCCGTGGCTCTATGGTTATGACAGATACAGACCAAGAAAATAAGACAGTTTAAGTGTATAGACATTACTCTTCCGCATTAGCCAGTTTGGTTGAAGAAATAAGCCATGGTAAAAGTATCACTCTTGATCTTGGATCTAATGATACGGGATCAACTCAAGTCTTTTTAGACTTAAGATGCCATTTCTATGTTAAGGATCTCAATGAACTGTTGCAAGAGATCTCTTCAGACAACCCTAGTCGTTTTGATCTTTTAGAAGCCCACCTCTTAGATAAGCCGAATGATTTGAAGTTTGACTATGTTCTTTGTTGGGACCTTTTAAACTATATTGACAAGGATTTGCAACCTCACCTATTTAATTTACTCGCTCCTTATTTCAAAGAAGATACTCTTTTACATACAATGCGTTACACAAATGAGAATATGCCTTCTAGTCCAGATCAGTTTCGCATTCATAGCGAGCTTAATTTTTCTATGGGTTAAAGCCAATCAGAAGAGGTTATCAGAACGCCTGTTTTATCAACAATTCAAATTTTTAATAATATGGGCGCTTTTACATTACGCTCCACTATAATGAATCAGCAGGCAATGCGGAAGGATATTACGGAATACTTATTTGATTATGTTGAAGTTGCTGCATTACGAAATCTCAAAAAAAATAAGGCAGAAAAATCAAAATATTCTAGCAAAAAATTAGTCTTTAATAACGTTATAATGAATGGTTTAAGCTGGTCTTTGAAACAGTTAAAAATGATTGATAATTCCAGTGTACTTGAAATTGGTAAAAAGGGCGGGCGGTCATTAAAAACACTAAACACTCTAACAGAACACCTTTATGTTGAGGATATTTATTCGTCTTTGATATGGAAAAAAAATTAACAATAACGCCCTTAGCTTTAGTCAAAACGTTTAAATTTGAAACCTAATAAAGCTTTCGGCTTAATATTACTGTGGGATATCATTAGTATTTTACATCCAGCACAGTTTGGTGCGTTTCTTATCGCAATTCGCTCTCATTTAAAACAGGCGCTAAACTCCACTTTCTATTGCTTATTAATTCTAAAGTGCCGGAAAAACTACTTGAATATGAGGTCATATTCTGATCTTAGTGTCTCTGTGAAAGGTGAAACAAAAGGCGAACAAGAGCGAACGATTACTAACATGACCCAATTAACAAGATTACTTCCGGAATTTAAAATGAATTCATTTCAATTTGGAATTTTTTCAGAAAAGATAAGTTCTTACAATGTATCTTTAAATTAATTGATTAAGTAATCACTTCAATATTTTTTTATTTTTCAGTCGCTCATCACAATTTTTAATTATTTTTATTTTTTCTAATTCACTCGCAGAATGCCACCCAACAATTTCTTCAACATGCCTAAAACAACCAAAGCAGATATCTTTATCATCTAAACAACAATTACTAATACAAGGTGATCTTACTGGTAATAGCTCTGACATTAGCTTCTCCAAAAATCAGGAGAAAAAATAACCAAAAGGGTAAAAATCTCCAACCGGCCAAAGAGCATTGCGATGGACAAAACCCACTTTGATAAATCACTTAAACCTGAATAATTAGCTGCTACATCGCCAAGACCGGGACCTAAATTATTCATGCAGGCGGCAACGGCGGAGAAGGCCGTCACCTGATTTTCCCCGTCCGCCATTAAGATGAGCATAAACACAAAGAATAGAACGACATAGGTAGAAAAAAAACCCCATATTCCTTCAACAATTTTTTCTGGAACAACTTTACTGCCTATTCTTATTTTTAAAACTGCATTTGGGTGAATAAGACGAGCAACCTCTCTAGTTCCTTGCTTGAATAATAATATTATTCTAATGACTTTCATACCGCCACCCGTTGAACCGGCACAGCCACCGACAAAGCTTACAAATAATAATAATACCGGCAAGAATATTGGCCAAATAGTAAAGTCAGTTGTTGTAAACCCTGTTGTTGTTCCTATGGATATTGTATGAAAAATCGACTTAACCAAGCCTTCTGAGAATTGAAAATAGTCGTGGGAAACTAGAATACCGGTAGAAATTAAAGTAATAACAAAAAAGATAGAGCTATACACTTTGAACTCTGCATCTTGAAAATAACTATCTAAGCTTAAGCCTCTCACGGCCATAAAGTGAAGAGAAAAATTCACGCCGGCGACAAACATAAAAAAACTACAAATCAATTCAACATTTGTGCTTTCAAACCAACCAATGCTGGCATCGTGAGTTGAAAAACCACCGATGGCAACCGTTGAAAAACTGTGTCCAATTGCGTCAAAAAGCTCCATTCCAGCCCCCCAATAACTAATAGCACAGATGACTGTTAAACCAAAATATATATACCACAAAGCTTTCGCAGTTCCCGCAATCCTGGGCGTTAATTTTGCATCTTTGATTGGACCTGGGGTTTCTGCTCGATAGAGTTGCATACCTCCAATTCCTAACATTGGTAAAACTGCAACCGCTAAAACAATGATCCCCATCCCGCCCATCCATTGCAATTGTTGGCGATAAAAAAGAATGGCGTGAGGCAGTGAGTCGATACCAGAAATTACAGTTGCGCCCGTGGTAGTTAATCCAGAAAAGGATTCAAAAACGGCATCGGCAACACCAAAATTTAAAGAGGGGTCCATAGCCAAATAAAGTGGCAAGGCGCCCATAAAACTTAAACCACCCCAAAACAAAATAACCACCAAAAAACCATCGCGGGTTCTTAGCTCGCCTTTAGCATTTTTTCTAGGCAAATATAAACTTAAGCCTAATAAAAGGCTGACAATAAACGCCGTGAAAAAAGCAACACCGCCACCATCTTTATAAAACAAAGAAATAGCAATTGGCGGAATCATCGCCAAACTAAAAATCATTAGCAGGATACCAAGAATTCTTATAATTACCTGTTTTTGCATAATGGGTTTGCCAGTTATTTACTAATTAAAACCTTGGGAGGTTTCTAGAAAAAAGTTAGATCAACTTGAAATAACCTTTCTACTTCGCCAACATGTTTTTTATCAACTAAAAATAGAATAATATGATCGTCCGTTTGTACCACTATATTATGGTGTGCCATGATGACCTTTTTATCGCGAACAATAGCGCCAATAGTCGTACCTTTTGGAAGCTTAATTTCACCAATGGCTTTTCCCACCACCTTTGAAGTATCCTCCGTTCCATGTGCAACCGCTTCCATCGCTTCCGCTGCACCGCGCCTTAACGTATAAACATTGGCAACGTCACCTCTTCTGATGTGTGTTAACAAACTACTCGTTGTTGTATGTTGCGGCGACACAGCTATATCGATTTCTTTTCCTTGCAGAATATCTGTGTAAGCGTTGTTATTAATCAGAACCATTGTTTTTCTAGCGCCCATTTTTTTGGCTAACATGGCTGACATTATATTTGCTTCATCTTTATTAGTGACAGCAATAAAAACGTCCATGTGGTCAATATTTTCTTCGCTCAATAAATCTTTGTTACTGGCATTTCCATGCAATACTGTTGCCTCATCTAAATGATCACTGATGGATAGGGCACGCTTTGCGTCTGCTTCAATTAATTTAACTGAATAATCTTGTTCTAGTTTTTTGGCAAGACCTAAACCAATATTACCACCGCCTACAATCATTATTTTTTTATAAGGTTTTTCTAGTTCCTGTAACTCACCCATAATTTGTCTTATATGATTACTTTCTGCAATAAAAAACACTTCATCGTCAGCTTCAATGACAGTATCACCAGTTGGAACAATTGCTTTTCCTCGTCTAAAAATGGCGGCAACTCGCGCTTCGATATTAGGCATGTGTGATCGTAAAGTAGAAAGCGTATTGCCAACTAATAGTCCGCCATAATAAGCTTTTACCGCAACTAGTCGAACCAACCCCTCAGCAAAGTCCATAACCTGAAGTGCGCCAGGATTTTCAATTAATTGTTGGATGTGTTTAACCACTAGTTGCTCAGGGCTAATAACAACATCGACCGGCAAATTATCAGAGTTAAATAACTTTTTTTCTTTAAGGTACTCAGGAGAACGTATTCGGGCAATTTTGGTGGGTGTATTAAAAACTGAATAGGCCACCTGACACGCAATCATATTCGTTTCATCACTGTTAGTCACGGCAATGACCATATCCGCATCTTCTGCGCCGGCCTGCCTCAAAATATTAGGGTGCGAACCATAACCAACAATTGTTCGTAAATCCAGATGGTCTTGTAATACTCGTAATTTTTTAGGGCTAGTGTCTATTAAGGTAATATCATTATCTTCACCCGCGAGACTAATGGCAAGAGTGCCTCCAACTTGTCCTGCTCCAACAATGATTATTTTCATAAAATTACTCGAGTAGCTATTGGGTTAATACTAAGTTTTAGGAACTAAGGGTTTTTCTAAACCACAAAAATAGAAACCATCCATTTGCATTTGACCAGGAAAAATTTGATAACCTAGATCTGTGACTATCGCTTTTTTCAACTCTTCATCTACATCCGCAGGCATACTTAGAAGTTTAGCCTTATTTTTATCAAGGAATTGTTTTATTTGATCTTCATTTTCTATCTTAAAAATGGAACAAGTCGCATAAACCAAGGTTCCACCCGGTTTTAGCATTTGCCAAGCCGCGTTCAATATTTTACTTTGCAATTCAACAAGTGCGCCAATATCAGTTTTTTTGCGGTGAATTTTAATATCAGGATTTCGTCGAATCACTCCACTTGCAGAACAAGGTACATCAATTAGAATTCTGTCAAAAAAGGCCTTATCCCACCACTTTTGATAATCTAAAAAATCTACATTAAGTAGATTAATGCTATAAGAGTTTTCATCCATGTTAAAGCGACTTAATACCTCGGATATTTTTTCTAACCTTGACCCTGATTTTTCCACAGACGTTAGTTGAACGCTTGGCTCTCTTTGTAAAATATGAGTGGTTTTTCCACCGGGTGCGGCACAACCATCAAGGACTCTTAAATTTGGTTTTAAATCTAATAACTCTACTACCAATTGCGGTGCCACATCTTGTATAGTGGACTTTCCCCCGGTAAATCCTGGTAGAGAATACACATCACAGGGCTTATCCAAAATTAATGCATCTTTTGCAATTAAATGTTCTTCAGATTCAATTGCCTGCACTTTTAATAATTCACGATAATCTAACCGAGTTGTTAAGCTTGTATTAACTCGAATCGCCATTGGTGCGCGTTCATTATTTGCTTTTAATATTTCCTTATAATCATTTGGCCAATCCACTTTCAATTGGTTAATGATCCAGTTTGGGTGAGAATATAAAAAGGTCTCAGCTTTACTTAGCTTCTCAGTAATTTCAACATTTTTTCTCTGAAAGCTTCTTAAAACAGCATTAATAAACCCTGCGGCCCATTTTTTGTTAATATTCTTAGCCAAGTCAACACTTTCAGAGATAGCGGCATGATCCGGCACAGATAAATATTTGAGTTGGTAAATCCCTGAAATTAATATGCAAAATATATCAGTATCTTTTTGCTTGAGTGGTTTATCTAATAACTGATCTAGAATCCCTTTAATTTCGTGATAAAAACGTAAACTACCAAACAAAATCTGTTTCGCAAAGGCTAGCCGTGATTGACTTTCATCTTTAGAGCTTTGTTGTTTTTGCTTAGACGATGAAAACAAATCATTAACTGAACGCCCGCCCTGAACCACCGCAGTCAACCACCATAAAGCTTGCAAGCGAGCGCTTACATTTTGAGTATATTCCTGTTCATTTTTACTCATTTGTAAACCGGGGAGCACTATCAAACCAGTGTAACTTACCATTTAAAAACTCGCTAACTGACATTCTCTTACTACCATCAGCTTGAAGCTCTAATATCTCTAATTTTTGCCCGTCTCCACAACTTACTTTTATAGACTGTTTATCTTCCAAAAAAATTGCGCCAAGCGTAAAATCTTTTTTCAATTGCTCGTTTACAAGTTTGGCTTTCCACAAGCGTATCCTTTGTTTATTCAAATAGGTATAACAGACAGGCCAAGAATTAAAAGCTCTAATTTGCTTTTCTATTGCGATTGCCGAATCGTGCCAATCAACTAGTGCTTCAGATTTGGTTAACTTCTTAGCATAATTACTAAGTGTGTTGTTTTGTCGTTCACCACTCAAACACTCGCCATTAGAGTCGTAGTCAGAACTTCTCCGACTCCGTTCAGCTTGCCAATTGATTGAACTAATATATTGAATAATTGACTCGCTAGCCAAAATAGCTAACTTATCATGTAAGCTAGAACCTGTTTCCTCGGAACTTATAGACAAGGTTTTTTTCAATAACATATTGCCGGTATCTAACCCCTTGTCCATCTGCATAATCGTGATTCCGGTTTGTGAGTCTCCACTTTCTATAGCCCTTTGAATAGGCGCCGCACCGCGCCACCTTGGCAATAATGACGCATGAATATTGATACATCCAAATCGTGGCGTATCTAAAACAGATGGGGGTAAAAGCAAGCCATAAGCAATAACAATCATTAAATCTGCATCAAAAGAGGTTAACTGTTGAACTGGCGATAGCCCAGATTCATTGATTGTTTGGTCAAATTTAATCGGTTGTTCTATAGGTATATCATTTTCTATTGCAATTTGTTTTACTGGACCAATAGCTATTTTTTTACCTCGACCTACTTTACGATCAGGTTGACAATAACAAGCAACAATTTTGTGTCCCGCTCTAATCATTGAAGACAAAACATCGGCGGCAATGTCCGGCGTTCCAGCAAAAATTATTTTTAAAGGCCTTTGGCTCATTTATCGCACACCTAACTATTATTCTCTTTTTGTTCTTTGAGTAGTTTCTTGCGTATTCGGTTTCGTTTTAGTGTGGATAAATAATCGACAAACAGCTTACCCTGTAAATGATCTAGTTCATGTTGAACACAAACAGCCAACAAGTCATCTGCATCCATTGTAAACTCTTTACCCTCACGATCTAACGCATTAATGGTTAACGATTCGGCTCTTTCAATTGTCGCGTAAACGCCAGGGAAAGAAAGACAACCTTCCTCCATCTCTTCAACACCTCTTAACTCAGTAATCTCTGGGTTAATAAAAACCAAAGGAGTGTCTTTATTTTCTGAGGTATCTAAAACAAAAAGTTGCTTGTGATAATCAACTTGAGTCGCAGCAAGACCTACCCCCGGTGCCGCATACATGGTTTCAAACATTGAATCTATTTGTTGCTGTAAGCCTTCTCCAAAATCATATATTGGGGTCGCTTTTGTGCGTAATCGCGGATCAGGGTATTCAAGAATTTCAAGTATAGGCATAATTTGATATTTTAAGTTAGGTTTTGCGTATTATGATTTGTGACGTAAGTTCTAGTAAAACACTAAGAATAACTGCTAAGATAATGATCATACTGGAAAAACTGTTTTGTTTATAGCTAAAAAATGAATGGTATTAATGACAATTTTTAGATACTTTGGACTAAAATGGTTTAAAACCTGTGCAATAACTTAAAACTCATAATATTTGCATAAAGATCATAGAGTTAGATCGCACAAGGGTAGGACAAACATGAGATCAAAAAAAGGAATCATAAAATGAAAAAGCTAGTTACTGGGCTGTTAGCAACTGTTTTTAGTTTGTCAGTCTACGTTGCCTTTGCAGCAGAGGTTAAAATTTCGGATCTAAAAGAAGGTCATCCTGAGTTTCACGTGGTTCAACCAGGAGATACTCTTTGGGATATTTCCCAATCTTTTTTAAAATCGCCCTGGTTATGGCCTGAGATTTGGTTTGTCAATGAGCAGGTTGATAACCCACATTTAATTTTCCCGGGAGATGTTCTTTCGTTAGTTTATATTGATGGCAAACCTAGAATCACCAAGTCTAACAAATTACCTAATGGCGTCATAAAACTCACGCCTCATTCACGTCGACTCAGTGCTGATCAAGCGATTCAAACAATACCATTAGATGCAATACTGCCGTTTTTAACTTCGGCTAGAGTTCTTACAGAAAAAGAATTAAATGATGCACCTTATATTGTTGGAAACGATAGTGGACGCTTACTTGCTGCCAATGACCACAAAATTTATGTTCGTGGATTAAGCGAGCAAACAAGTGAAAAATATTCTTTTTTTAGAAAAGGTGATGTCTATCGAGACCCTCAAACAGGAGAAAATCTTGGCGTTGAGGCTATTCATTTAGGTGAAGGTTTAAAAATACAGTCGGGCGATCCTGTTGTCATACGTGTTAAAAAATCAGTTGGAGAACTCCGAAAAGGTGACAGAGCATGGCCAACCAATGATGAACAAATTAGACCAGTATACTTTCCGAGAGCGCCAAAGAATTTTGAAGGCGGCCAATTAATATCAGTTTATTCAGGTGTTGAGCAAATAGGGCAATACGATATCGTTGTGATTAACCGTGGCGATAGAGAAGATATGGAGGTTGGGCACGTATTAGATATTTATCAACGTGGCGAGCTAATTTTAGATAACATTGCCACTCAAAGACGCAAAAATAGTGATGAAGTGAGTGTGTGGGATAAAATGAAAGATAGCGTCACAGGCTCAAAACAACAAGTGAGACTGCCTGACGAAAAAGCTGGCAGACTGATGATTTTTAGAACTTTTGAAAAAGTGAGTTTGGGACTTGTATTAAAAGCGTCTCGTTCAATTCATATTTTGGATAATGTTAAAACCCCGCTATAAAATATTGATGTCTTCTACTTTAACTTAATTAGTCGAGGTTTATAGTGAGTGCGCATCAAGGATTAGATGAAAGCCAACTTAGAAAACTATTTGCAGTCAAAAAAATTAAGGGTGTTGGCGATGTCAACGCCCTTAAACTTTTTAAACACTTTAAAACTGCTGATGCTATTTTTGAAGCTGAAGACGCAGAGTTAAAACAAATAGGCTTAAAAACATCATCTATTGGTTCGATTAGACAAATGGATTTTACTCAGTTTGATTCAACCTTTAAATGGCTTGATGGCAAAGATACTTCCGTAATTCCGATCAACTCAACTTACTATCCGCCACTTCTACTGCAAACAGCCACACCGCCCTTATATTTATTTACTTTGGGTAATTATGAACTGCTATTAAATCCACAAATTGCAGTTGTCGGTAGTCGCTCACCAACTCCGGTTGGTTCAACCAATACCCAGCAATTTTGCAAAGAGTTAGTTAATTACGGCCTAGCCATCACCAGTGGATTAGCACAAGGCATTGATGGCGAGGCGCATCGAGCAGCCTTAAATTGTAATGGATACACGATTGCAGTGAGTGGCACGGGTTTAAAAACCGTCTTTCCTGCTCCCCATAAAAACCTAGCACATGAAATCGCAGATAAAGGTTTAATCATCTCAGAAAACCTACCAGATCAAGGTGTTGTCGCGGGTTGTTTTCCTAGAAGAAACCGAATCATTGCCGGTATAAGCCTTGGCACTTTAGTAATTGAAGCTGCAAATAAAAGTGGCTCGCTCATTACCGCTAGAATCGCGATGGAAGAATCACGCGATGTCTTCGCAATTCCTGGTTCAATACACAATCCACTAGCAAGAGGTTGCCACTCTCTGATTAAACAAGGAGCCAAACTGGTTGAAAATGTTGAAGATATTCTTCAGGAATTACCCGCAATCGCAGGCGCACAAAAACTTGCTACCTCTACGGAAACAAGACCGGCTTTAAATATTGAAACTGCTGAATTCCTAAAGTATGTGGATTATGAAATCACTAGTATCGACACAATTTTGAACCGTAGTGAATTAAGCATAGAATCTGTGACAAATAAGCTGTTATTATTAGAACTTGATGGCTGGGTCATTAATAGCGCTGGCGGTTACACTCGTTTATAGCTTTATTAACTCCAAATTACAGCCAATAATTCTAGCTTTGGGGCATAAATGAAAACGCAAGTAATGGATGTTCTTCAGTATTTATATGAACGTTTTCAAGAAGATGAATTTGTTCCGTTAGATAAAAACCAATCCATCATAAAAGAGCTGGAAAAAGTGGGGTTTAAGCTTAACGAGATTGACTCAGCTCTGGATTGGTTAGATGGTCTTGTAGAAGCAAGTTCCGATAGCTTTGCTCCCATTGTCCCCACTGATACTCAATCATCACATACCCGTATTTTCCACCCGCATGAACTTAATAGCTTTTCCACAGAAGCAAGAGGCTTCCTCTACTTTCTCGAACAAGCCGGTGTTTTAGATAGCCATAGTAGAGAGGCGGTTATTGATCGCGTTTTAGCTTTAGATCTCAATGATTCAATCGATCTCGATGAGTTGAAGTGGGTCGTTAACATGGTTCTTTTCAACCTACCAGGTAGAGAAGAAGCCGCTATTTGGCTAGAAAACATTGATGCTTGTTTTCATTAAAAACTAACTTTAGAACCCTTTATAGCCCCCCTATTAATTTAATAAATTAGCTGCCGAGTGCTGGTCAGTTAGCTGTTAATTACCAATTTACTCCAACGACTTTCACTCATCTCATCCCTTAACACTTAATGTAATACAATACACATGACCCGTATTTATGAGATAGTTTGCTGCATCCAACCGCATTATGCTTGGTAGCAGTTAGGAAACATATCTATTACTGCTTGAATTACTTTATTTATACCCATTTATTGATGCATTCCTTGATTAACTAATCAACGCATCAAACACCTGCGTGGTGAAGATGGCGGATTTTGCGCGTTTTTTTGCACAAAAGGTGACAGCTTTGCCACGTCCGCGTACTTTGACTTGTTATGAGATTTATACCATAATTAGGTATATATTGGTACACAGGCGATACATTATGGCTAAAAATACAAGCATGACACTAGGAGACCACTTTGATGACTTTATTACTGACCAAATTCAAAGTGGGCGCTATGGCTCTGCAAGTGAAGTAGTGCGTGCAGGTTTGAGGGTTCTTGAAGATAAAGACAGCAAACTTAATGTACTGCGCCAAATGCTGACAGATGGTGAAAAAAGCGGTATAGCTGACTATAACTACGATAGCTTGATAGATGAATTGGATGCTGAAAACGATATATGAATACATTTACGTTAACACGGCGCGCTAAAGCTGACTTAAAGTCTATAGCTAGGTTTACTGAAAAACGTTGGGGCCGTGAGCAACGTAATATTTATATTAAGCAATTTGATGATACCTTTAATGTGCTTTCTGATACACCAGAAATAGGGAGTAATTGTAATTATATAAAAGATAATTACCAAAAATTTCCTCAAGGTAGTCACGTTATTTATTATCGAATGACCAACCAAATTAGCATACATATTATTCGTATTCTCCACAAGAATATGGATCTGTTATCAAAGTTTGGCCACTCATAACG